>Ga0315293_10000973_pt1 | contig 27444 bp, 29 predicted proteins | sample YL17G13_20_MG_FD_203071 | JGI IMG/M metagenome (GOLD analysis project Ga0315293, IMG submission 203071) | Sediment microbial communities from Yellowstone Lake, YNP, Wyoming, USA - YL17G13_20 | ecosystem: Environmental > Aquatic > Freshwater > Lake > Sediment | place: USA: Wyoming | collected...
CGATTGGCGTGCTGTTGGCGCGCTTTAGCATCTCGCAGATGGATGTGCCGACTCGCCAGTCGTACACGATGGCGGTGGTTACACCGGATGAGCGCTCGGCGGCTTCGGGTGTGACGACGATTGCGCGCTCGGTTGGGGCGGCGGTTTCCCCAGTGTTAAGCGGCCTGCTGATGGCCGTGCCGGTTTTGTTCAGCGCACCGTTCTTCCTGTCGGGTGGACTGAAAATCGGGTATGATTTGCTGCTATTCAAATCCTTCCGGGGGTTGAAACCGCCGGAAGAAGGCTCAAGGTGAAGCAATGGATGTCACGCTTGCATTAGGCGGCGGCGGGTCACGCGGCTACGCCCACGTCGGCATCATCCGCCGCCTGGAACAGGAAGGTTTCCGCATCTGCGCCGTTGCGGGCAGCAGTGCGGGAGGCATCATCGCGGCCTTTTATGCCGCCGGTTTCACGCCGGACGAGATGGAGGTGCAATTCTCTAAAGTAGATCAAACGAAACTATTTGGCCGCTCGCCAGGCGACGGCCCGGCGCTGCTTGGGGTGGCCGGGGCAAGCAAGTGGTTGAATGAACAGCTTGGCGAGCGCACCTTCGCTGACCTGAAAACCCCCTGCGCGCTGACAGCCGTGGACATCAAGTCGGCGCGTGAGATCGTTTTGGATCAGGGGCGGTTGGTGGACGCTGTGCTGGCGACGATTGCCCTGCCGGGTATCCTGCCGCCTCAACCGATCCAGAATTATCAATTGGTGGACGGCGGCGTTCTGGACCCGGTGCCGGTTTCCGTTGCCCGTTCCCTGGCACCGCGCCTGCCCGTAGTCGCCGTTATCTTGACCCCCCTGGTCGGGCATACGGGGAGTCTGACGCGCTTCTCTCTACCGTTCCCCATCCTGAAACCGATCGTCCAGCGCATCACTCGATTCCGCGTGGCGCAGGCTTTCGAGGTCTTTCTTCATTCGGTAGATGCGGCCGGGCGTCTGTTGACCGAATTGCGCTTGCAGGTGGACAATCCGGAGATCGCCATCCGCCCGGCTGTGGGTCATATCGGCCTGCTGGATAAGGTGGATGTGCATGAAGTGATCCGCCTGGGCGAAGAGGCGGTGGATGCGGCCCTACCGGAAATCAAGCGGTCGCTTGCCTGGCCGAACCGTTTGCGCCGCCGCTGGTTTACCCCCGCAGTTCGGGGGTTCAATCCGCGACAGGAAGTCAAATGACTCGTGACTTGCGCGGCTACGCTCGCCAGACCAACATCCGCCTGATCGGGGGCGCGCTGCTGCTTCTTTTCATCGTCGGCGACGGGTTGATCTATCTCATCTATGGAAAAAGTGCGGCCTTGATGGGCTTGCTGTGCCTGCTGGCCGGCCTGACGCCGGTCGCGCTCACCCTGCTTGCCTTGTCCCTGCTGGCGTGGGTGACGAAGAAAGTGATGAGAGAGTAGGGCGACCATGCTATAATGGTAGCCATGTTTCGGGCTACCATAATTAGACCATCTTTTATCTCAATAAGGAGAATCCCTATGAACCGAAAAACCTTCTTTATTTCCTCGTTTGTCGCAGTTCTTGTCCTTGCTGTGCTGGCCTGCGGCGTTAGCCCAACAGTCACCCAAACGCCTCCACCTGCAACACAAGTACCTCCGCCTGCGACCCAAGCACTCACCCAACCGCCCACCACCTCGGGCGAGTTGACCATCGTCAGCACCTTCGCCTTCACGGACGAATGGGGCGAATACCACGTGGTGGGTGAGCTGCAAAACGGCACCGATCGGGTGCTCACCTCGATCGAACTGACCATAGAGATCAAGGATGCCTCCGGCAACTCGCTGCTCAAGGACGATAAAAGCAACGTCGTGCCGACCCTGACCTTCCAACCGTTGTTGTACACATTGACGCCGGGCGAGGCCAGCCCCTTTGAATATTATCTTAGTGCGGACGCTGGTCAGCCAGCCACCTACAACGTGACGATCACTGGCCAGCAGACCGGCCAGGCCGATCGCGCCAACCTGACCGTCGAGAATGCCCAGTTGGTGGATGACGGCCAGGGTACGCTGTACCTGAGTGGCGAGCTTGTCAATCAGGGTAGTCAATGGGCGCACATCAATACGCTGGCTGGCGCCGCGTTGGATAACAAAGATGCAGTTGTATCAACGGACTGGACTTCGACCTACACGACCGAATTAGCCCCCACTGGCGACCAGGCGGAACGCGACCGCACGCCGTTCGTCATCTCATTTCCCAGTCCCTCCGGCGTCGAGGCGGCGCAATGGGTTACCTACGTGGATGCGGATGTGATTGATGCACCCACGGAGTATCCCATCCAGATCGAGTTGTCGAACACTTATTTCGATAGTTGGGGGGATTTCCACATTGTCGCCGTGTTGACCAACACTGGCAGCGATAATTTGAACACCATAGTGGTCGCTGGCTTGTATGCGGACGATAACACGGTCCTGGACGCCGACTGGTCATTTGCTCCCATCGTTCTAAGCCCTGGCGAGAGCGTGCCAGTTGATATTTCTTCATTCAGCAGCGTAAACTCCAGTGATAACCAGGCCGGGCGTGTGAGCACCTTCACTGTCCAGACGGATCCTTACAGCACCTACCCGTCTTTGGATGATGTCGTTGCCCTGTCAACCAAGAACGATCAGGTTCAGAAGAATAGTGACTCCTGGACCATCACAGGCGATGTGACCAATACTTCCAGCCAGAAGTTGAGCAGTGAAACCGTTATCGTGGCGATCTATGACGGGCAAGGCAACCTGGTGGCGACTGAATATGACTACATTTTTCCTGCAGGCGATAGCATTGCCTCCAACGAGACGAACAGCTATGAAGTGACCATTTACCTGGATCCAGATGTGGACGCGACGGACTTCACGTTCCAGACCATCGTCCAGGGAGATGTCACGCAATAACATCTGTAGCCCCCACCCCTTCTCCTCCCCCGAATTTCGGGGGAGGAGTTTTTAATCGCTTCTTAACCCGCCCGTTGACGATTGAATGGTTTACGGGTATCCTTGTCCCCATGAAACTGCCTGAGCCGAATCTATCGCGGCGCGACTTTCTCAAATTGGCCGGCCTCGGCCTGGGGACGCTGGCGCTCAACCCGTTCAACCGCATGCTGCCGCTGGCTGATTTCCCCGCATCCGATCGCCTGGGACGCAACTGCACGGGAGGCATGGTGGACATCAAGAGCCAGCCCGACGTGACCAGCTCGACGGTCAAAAAAGTCTATGAAGATACCGTCTTCCCCTGGCTGCGGGAAGTCAATGCCCTCAATCCCGACCTCAACCGCATCAACCAGCGCTGGGTCGAGACGCCGGAAGGATTTGTTTATTCCTCCTATCTCCAACCCGTCCGCAACCAGCCGAATACCCCTTTTAAGTCCATTCCGGACGGCAAACCCGGCTTTTGGGCGGAGGTGACCGTCCCTTACGTGGACTTCGTGTTGGATAATCCCCCCGCCCGCTCGCCGGGCTTGAGGAACCTGATCAGTTACGGTTTGCCGACGCGCCTCTACTACAGCCAGGTGATGTGGATTGACCAGGTTAGGATCAGCGAGGCGACCGGCAATCCTCTTTATCGTGTCAATGAGAATGGGGGCAGGCCTTCAGGAGTCACCGGAGGCAGTTACGGCGATATCTACTGGACAGATGGCGCGGCCTTTCGCCCGTTGACCGCGGACGAGATCGCTCCCATCAGCCCAGATGTAGATCCTAATGATAAGAAAGTCGTTGTTAACGTGACCAACCAGTACCTCTCGTGTTTTGAGGGTGAGAAGGAGGTCTATTTCTGCCGAGTCTCCACTGGCGCAGGAGGCGGCGCTGCTACCCCGTTGGGCGAGTTGACTGTATGGCGAAAAACGCTCTCGATCCACATGGCTGCCGGAACGGTGGATGCCGGCTACGACACTCCAGGCGTCTCGTGGACAACGCTCTTTTCTCGCGACGGTCAGGCCATCCATTCCACTTTCTGGCACAACCAATTTGGCGAAAGGCGCTCGCACGGATGCGTCAATTGCAGACCGGAAGACGCCAGGTGGATCTTCCGCTGGACGACGCCGCCTGTGTCGCTTGAAACGAGCGATGTGACCTGGAATGATTGGCGCAGCGGCAGTACCAAGGTGATCGTCGAGGAACGGTATTTCTAAACGTGAGGTGAATAATTGAGTGCAGCAAATGTAAGCCTTGGCCTGGCATTCCTGGCTGGGCTGGCGTCTTTCCTCTCGCCGTGCGTTTTTTCCCTGGTACCGGCCTACATCGGCTATCTGGGTGGCCGTGCCGCGGGGGGTGAAAATACTGCCAGCAACCGCTGGGCGACGTTTTCGCACGGCCTGGCGTTCGTATTAGGCTTCAGCGTAGTGTTCATATTTCTTGGCGTAGCCGCCTCGGCCTTTGGCGGATTGCTCTTCGATATTCGTACCTGGCTGGCCAAGATCGGCGGCATTATCGTAGTGATCTTTGGCCTGCACATGATCGGCGTCTTTCGCATCCCCTTCCTGGAATATGACCTGCGCGTGCATTCGCAGGTTGATGCGCGCTGGGGTTATATCTCCTCGGCATTGATGGGTGTGTTCTTCTCGGCTGGTTGGTCGCCGTGCGTTGGGCCTGTGCTTGGCGCCATCCTGACCCTGGCAATGAACGGCGGATCGGTATTACTTGGCGTGAAATTGTTGAGCGCCTATTCGTCCGGGATGGCGATCCCCTTCCTAATCGCCGCATTGGGTATCGGCTGGGTATCGGTCATCTTGCGCAGGTACGGGAAGGTGATGCGTTACGTAGAGATTGCGATGGGCGTCCTGCTGGTGATCGTCGGTGCGATGCTCTTCCTGGGCACCTTCGAATTGCTCTCTCGCTACGGGCTTTTCGTGGACTTCGGCCTATAGTTTTCGAATGAAACCTTTATGGGTAGGAGTTGACAGATGATTACAGTTACGCTCTATACGCGCTCCGATTGCCACCTGTGCGAACAAGCCAAAGCGGACCTGGAAACCCTTCAAGCGAAATACCCTCATCGCCTGGTCGAGATAGATATCGATTCTGACCCGGCCTTGCAAAGCACCTACGCACTCGACATCCCGGTCGTCGAGGCCGGCCCGTACCGGCTGAAAGCGCCGTTCACGGCTCAAGATTTACAAAAGACGCTGGGCGCGGCCAGCGACCGGCAGGCGCACCTGGAGCGGATTGACGATAAGGCCTATCGCGCCGCCGTGGCGCGCGGGGAGACCATCACCAGCGCAGACCGGGTCTCTTACTGGTTCTCCAGGCATTATCTGGCAATTTTCAACCTTTTCTTGCTCCTCTACGTTGGGCTTCCTTTTCTGGCTCCCGCGCTCAAGAAAGTCGGCGCGAACGGGGCCGCGGAAGTTATTTATAAAGTCTATAGCCCGTTATGCCACCAATGGGCTTTTCGATCCTTTTTCCTGTTCGGCGAACAGGCCTATTACCCTCACGCTGCGGCCAACATGCCCAGCGTGACCACCTTCGAGGCGGCCACCGGCATCAGCGATCAGAACGATCCGGCCCGCTTGGGGGCGCGCCAGTTCGAGGGCAGTCCGGCCCTGGGTTTCAAAGTCGCCCTGTGTGAACGGGACGTTGCCATCTGGGGTTCCATGCTGCTCTTCGGCCTGATCTACGCCGTGACCGGCCGCCGCATCCCAAGCTTGCCCTGGTGGGCCTGGATCTTGATCGGCATATTCCCAATTGGCCTGGACGGGTTTTCGCAGTTGCTCAGCCAATTCTCGTTCCCTGCCCTCCATGCCGTGTTGCCCTACCGCGAGAGCACACCCTTCCTGCGCACGCTGACCGGTTTCTTGTTCGGGTTCACCACGGCCTGGTACGGTTTCCCGGTAATCGAGGAAATCATGGCGGATACGCGCCGCCTGTTGTCGAAGAAATTTGCCGTCGTGGCGGCGAAGGCGTAGCAATGCATTTTCAGTCTCACGCCGGCGTTCGTTATTCTTCCTTCGAGTCGCTCGACTCCAGCGTTACCCAGGCCCTCTTTACCCGGCAGGGCGGTGTCAGCCCGGCGCCGTGGGCTTCGTTGAACGTCGGCGGGACGGTGGGCGACCAACCGGAGCGGGTGCGGGAGAACCGTCTGCGGGCATTTGCCGCGCTAGGCCGGGACCCGGTCACGCTCTTCGACGTTTGGCAGGTCCACGGCATCAATGTGGTCGTCGCCAACGCGCCTCACCCGCCCCAGGCCTCTCACCAACAGGCAGACGCCATCCTGACCGACAAGCCGGGCCTCACTCTGTTCATGCGCTTCGCTGATTGCGTGCCGATCCTGTTGTACGATCCGATGCGGAAGGCTGTTGGCATGGCACACGCTGGTTGGATGGGCACGGTGAGAGGCACCCTGCGAGTGACGATAGAGACGATGCGGGCGCATTTCGGCACGCGGCCGGCTGACTTGCAGGCAGCCATCGGTCCCTCCATTGGCCTGGATCATTATGCGGTCGGCCCGGACGTGATCGCGCAAGTGCGGCAGACCTTTGGCGAGGACGCCTCCGGCTTGCTCTTGACACTGGACGGCGGTATACACTTCGACCTTTGGGCGGCCAATCGTCTGCTGTTGGAGCAGGCTGGTGTCCGGCAGATCGAGGTGGCGGGTTTATGCACGGCCTGTCACGTGGACGACTGGTATTCCCACCGCGCCGAAAAGGGACGTACGGGCCGCTTTGGTGCGATGATCGGGTTGAAGCCGTAGGGGCGGACCTTGCCGTCTCGCACCGGCGTCCACAGGATCGCTTCGCTGATGCCGCCGGAGTTCGCCTGTCCTGGCGGCCAGGCCAGGGCGGCACGAACGGCGTGTCCGCCCAGGGCGGGAACGAAGCCCTACCACTACAAGAACATGAATGACTCCCTCGTCTCCTCCATCCGCGAACGGCGCCAGCGTGTGCTCGGACAGATTGCCGCAGCAGCCGCCGGGTCCGGACGCGACCCGCAGGCTGTCCGACTGGTTGTGGTAACAAAGGCCCAGCCGCTGGTGGTCGTTCAGGCGGCGATAGCGGCCGGGATATTTGTCCTAGGTGAAAATTATGCCGAGGAGGCTGTGGCGAAGATTTCAGCTTTGAAAAGTGAAACTGAGGTAGAATGGCACATGATTGGCCACGTTCAAAGCCGCAAGGCTGACCTGGTGGCCGGGCACTTTACCATGCTGCATTCCCTGGACAACCTCAAGTTGGCGAGGCGGCTGGATCGTTTTTGCGAGGCGGATGGGAAGACCCTGCCGGCGCTGCTGGAGTTCAACGTCGGCGGCGAGGAGAGCAAGTACGGCTGGCCGGCCTGGGACGAAACGCGCTGGCCGGACCTGCTGCCTGAGATCGGACAGATGCTGCAATTTCCCCACCTGAGCGTGCACGGGCTGATGACGATGCCGCCATATTTTGAGCAAGCCGAACTCTCGCGGCCTTATTTCCAGCGTTTACGCCGCCTGCGTGACTACCTGGCTAAACAATTCCCTGAAGCGGATTGGCGCGAGCTTTCGATGGGCACGAGTGCTGATTTCGAGGCTGCCGTGCAAGAAGGCGCGACATACGTCCGCATCGGCCAGGCCATCCTCGGATCGCGGCCAACATAACCGATGAGAGTATCTTCTCAAATAATTAGGGGGAAGATGGGGGTTCGCAAGCGGGCGAAGCCCGCTTGCGAACCCCCATACCCCACTTTTTGAGAAGTTACCTATGAGGTGATTTACGTGCTCGTTATTATCACAAAACTGATCAGCGTACTGGCAAATGCCATCGTGGTGCTCGTCATCGTGCAGGTGGCGCTATCGTACTTTATGTCCCCCTTTCACCCGGTCAGGCGCACGATAGACCGGATCGTCGAGCCGATGCTGGCTCCCATTCGCAAGGTGGTGCCGCTGATGGGCATGTTCGATTTCAGCCCATTGATCCTGATCATCCTGGTTCAAGTTCTGGCTACGGTTCTGATCAACCTTCTTGTTTGAGGCGGTGTTATGGAGCGCCGAAAATTCAAATTACACGATGGGAAAAGGGGTGCCGCGCTGGCTGTGCGCGTCACCCCGCGCGCCAACCGGAACGAGATCTTTGGGATTCTAAACGATGGCACAGTCAAGATTCACCTGACCGCGCCGCCTGTGGAGAGCCAGGCCAATGAGGCCTTGCTCAAGCTCCTGTCCGATGTGCTGGGGGTGCCTATATCGCGGCTGGATATTGTGGCCGGAAAGACGGGGCGAGACAAACTGGTCTCGGTGCTGGATATGGATGCCGAAACCGTCCACAAACGCATCGTCAAGGGCATGAGCTGATAAAAGAAGACCCCCGGTGTCTCTGAGACACCGGGGGTCTTCTTTGAAACAACCTACGGCACGCTGCCGTATAGGGAGCGGTAGACGGTGAAAATCTCATAGATATAGCGGATATAGTTGCGCGTCTGTTCGGCGCGGACGACTTCGACGAACAGGTCGGGGTCGCCGCCGGACATTTCCTGCCAGATGGCAGCGCTGTCCAATCCGGCGTTGTAAGCAGCCAGGGCGGCGTACATGTCGCCGTTGAGGTAAGCGCGTCTGTTCATCAGGTAATGGGTGCCCAGGTTGATGCTGACCAGCGGCCGGTACAGGTCGGCCACGGTATAACCGGGCGGCCAGCCCAGCATGTCGTGGGCGATTTCTTCCCCTGTGTCGGGCATGATCTGCATCAGGCCGCGCGCCCCGGCGCTGGAAAAGGCAAATTTGTCGAATTTGTTGCTCTCCAGGTACACCACGCTGAAGAGAAACAGCGGGTGGAATCCGTTTTTCTCGGCGGCCGGGACGATCAAATCGGCAAAATAAGCCCCATAGCGCACATGGTTGAAATAGGGCGGCGCGGCCAATTTCTGGGTGTTGGTTGCCAGCCCGGCGGCGGTGAGGACCTGGCTCATGGCCGCGATGGCGGGGCGATACAGCCCCAGGCCGAGCAGGTAGTTGCCCAGGCGGTAACTATCGGCAGGATCCGTTACCGAGGCGCGCAGGTCTTCAAATTCTGACATGGCTTCGTCGTACAGGTCGAGTTCCAATAATTCCGTGCCGCGTATCAGGCGCGGGTCCTGCCACAGCGCTCCGGGCTGGCTCAAATCAGTGTCGGCGGGCAGGTTGAATTTGATGCGAATCCAGGCTTCAGCAACGGAGCGTTCAGCGGAGTGATCAATATCCAGGTTGTAAAAAGGAGGCGGCTCGAAGGGGGCGTTTCCGAGCAGAGTGTCGCGGGCGCGCTCGCTGTAGTAGCCGAAGAGATCCAATCCGGCGGCCTGCTGCCAGGCTGTCTGCGCCGCGGCGGCATCGCCTCTCTTCTGCTGGGTTTTACCGATCCAGAAATAAGCGCGCGCCTGGTCTTCGGCCGCGCTCGCCAGGATCAGGTTGCGCTGGAAGGCGACCAGCGCCCCGTCCGGGTTCGCGTTGCGATAACGGGCGATCCCTGCCCAGAAGAGCGCCTGCGGGACCAAGTCGCTGCTCGGATATCGGTCAGGGATGCGCTCCCAGGTCGTTGCAGCCTCTTCCAGGCGGCCGGCTCGCTCCAACATTTGACCTGCATTCAACAGAAAACGCGGAGCGTCGGGACTGGCTGGCATGGCTGCCACGAAGTCCAGGTATGTCTGCGAAGCCGCCTCATATTGTGCCAGGTAATACCACTGAGTTCCGGCTTTTTCATCCCAGGCAAGCTGCCAGTAGAAGTTGTCCGGGTAATTATTGATGAACAGCGTGTATTCGGCAACGGCTTCCTCGTAACGCCCTGAATCATCCAAGGCCTTGGCGCGGTAGAAGTATACCGTGCCGTCATTCTGTGGATTGGCAGAAATGTAGCGGTCAAAAGCAGCCAGGGCTACGCCGTACTGCCCGGCGATGTAGTCCACCAGGCCGCGGTTGAGATCGTCCACCGGCACGTTGGCGTCCACCAGGGCGACCAGCGCGGTATAGGAATCGTAAGCCTCAGGGTAGTTCTCGACGGTGTGGAGGAAGTGGGCGTATGCCTGCTCCTTTTCCCCCAGCGAGAGATGCAATTGCCCAGCCAGCAGGTCCATTTGCGCTTTAACGTAGATGTTCCCGGACCGGGAGGCGATGTCGTCGAACATGGCTTGGGCGGTGGCTGAGTCGCCGGAATCAGCGTAGGCCTGGGCCAGCTTGATCTGCAGGGCGACTCCATCGCCGAGATGTGGGGCAGCCAGGGCGGTCTGGTAAGCGACAACGGCATCCATGTCGTTTCCGGCCGCGACCAGGGCGTCGCCGCGCCATTCCTGCGCATAGGCGTCAATCACGCCGGAGCGCAGGCTGAGATAAGAAGAATAAGCGTCCGCGGCTTCCGCGTAGCGCTGCAGGCTTGTGTACGTCTCGCCAAGCAGGAAAAAGGCGTATGCGGCGTACTGTGAATCGGGAAATTCTACGGGCAAGCGGCGCAATGCTTCCAGGGCCGAGGCGTAGACGCCAGCCTCGTGTTCTGTGCGCCCTAAACCCCAAAGCGCCGCGGCGCGCACGTCGGAGTCGGTTGAGGTGGAATATGCGATCTGGTACTCGCTGCGGGCGCGGGCATAGTCGCCGTCGAAGAGCGCCCGGTCGCCGGTCTCGACGCGCACCGCAGGGATGGGTGTGGGCGAGGGCGTGAAGGTGGGGGTGACAACGAATGGGGTGATAACGAATGGGGTAAGGCTGGGTGTGGCCGTCGCGCCGAGAGGCGCTGTCTGGCCGGAAGATGGCAAATTACACCCGGCCAGCGAGATGAGCACCCACAGCCAGAGCAGTAAAGGTTTGGATTTCATGGCGATGGTTATAATGGCGAAACAGAGTCATGTCAATGCTTGCCAATCCAGACCTCCGGTGCTAAACTACGCCCGCAAGCGACGACGCTCTCTTGTGAGAGCGTCGTTTCCTGCCCGTCAATGCGCACACTCGAATGGGATTACACCACCGATGAACTCAAGATGATAGACCAGCGCCGCCTACCGGGCGAACTGGTCATTGTCTCATTGTGCACTTGCCAGGAAGTTGCTGAAGCCATCCGTAATATGACCGTGCGCGGCGCGCCGGCCATCGGCGCGGCGGCGGCTTTCGGGCTGGCGCTGGCGGCGCGCGAATCAAAAGCCCCTGACGCCACCGGTCTCTTGTCGGACTTGGAAACTGTCGCCAAAAACCTGAAAGCCTCTCGCCCGACGGCGGTGAATCTGGCCTGGGCGGTGGAGCGGGTGCTGCGTGAAGCGAGGAGGGTGGAGGGTGGAGCGGATGTTGTTCGCAAAGCCATCCTCGCCGAATCCCAGCGCATTGCCGATGAAGACGTGGAGGTCAACAAGCGCATGGCGGCGCACGGCGCGGAGCTGATTGACGACGGAGACACCATTATCCATCACTGCAACACCGGCGCGCTGGCAACGGTGGATTGGGGCACGGCGCTGGGCGTTATCCGCATGGCGCACGAACAGGGCAAGCGCGTTCACGTGTTGGTGGACGAGACCCGTCCGCGCTTACAGGGCGCGCGGCTGACGGCCTGGGAGTTGGAACAGTACGGCATCCCGTATGAGATCATCTGCGATAACATGTCTGGTCATTTCCTGCGCAGCGGCCAGGCGAAGAAAGTCCTCTTCGGCGCGGACCGGGTGGCGGCCAACGGCGATGTAGCCAATAAGATTGGCACGTACATGCTGGCACTGGCTGCCCACGATAACAGCGTGCCGGTCTATTCGGTGGCGCCCACTTCGACGATTGATCTATCGCTCGCAAATGGCAGCCAAATCCCCATCGAAGAGCGCGACGCGGACGAGGTTTTCGGGATACAATTCAAGGGTGAGCGCGTCGCCCCGGTCAACGCGAAGGCGCGCAACCCGGCCTTCGATGTGACGCCGAACCGGTTGATCACCGCGATTGTGACCGAGAATGGGATTGTTTATCCGCCATTTGAGGTAAATTTGGCAAGGGTGATAAAAAATAAATAATTGTGTCGTTGCGAGCCGCAGCCCTGCCTGCCCTGGCGGGCTAGGCCAGGGAGCGGAGCGCAGCGAATTCGAAGGGGGCGACGTAGCAACCCCCGCGCGTGACTGGAGATTGCTTGCTAAAGCACGCTGCGCGGTCGTCGCTCCCTCCGGTCGCTCCTCGCAACGACACAAAGGAAGATTATGGACATTCTATTAACTGGCTCTGTCGCCTATGATTACCTGATGACCTTCCCCGGCCTGTTCAAGGAGCAGATCCTACCCGACCGGCTGGAGGAGATCAGCCTGTCGTTCCTGGTCGATTCCATGTCCCACCAGCGCGGCGGCGTGGCCCCGAACATCGCCTACACCATGGCCCTGCTCGGCGAGCGCCCGCGCGTAATGGCGACGGTTGGCGAGGATTTCGAGGAATACCGCGCCTGGCTGGAAGAGAAAGGCGTGGATACTACGCTGATGAAGGTCGTTCCCGGCGTATACACCGCCTCGTTTTTCGCCACCACGGACCAGGTTAATGCCCAGATCGCCTCGTTCTATCCCGGGGCGATGGGATTCGCCGCACAGCAGAGCTTGACCGAGGTCCGGCTGCGCCCCGACTTGGTTATTGTCTCGCCCAACGCGCCGGAGGCGATGACCAAGTTCGCCGCCGAGTGCCGCCAGTTGAACATCCCCTATCTCTACGACCCCTCCCAGCAGGTGCTTCGGCTGACCGGCGATGAACTGGCGCGTGACATGGAATGTGCCCATTTTCTGTTCGTCAACGATTACGAGTTCAGGCTGGTCTCCAAAAAGACCGGTCTCGACCTGGCGCACATGCTCAACCACATTGACGTGCTGGTCATTACGCGCGGCGCGGAGGGATCGAGCGTGTGCGCCAACGGCGGCGAGATCAACGTGCCGGTTGTCCCGCCGGAGCGGATCGTGGACCCGACCGGTGTGGGCGATGCCTTCCGCGGTGGCTTCCTGGCCGGTTACGCCCATGGCTGGAATTGGGAATTATGCGGGCAGGTGGGCGCGCTGGCTGCCACCTACTGCCTGGAGCAGAAAGGGCCGCAGAATCATTCATTCACCTGCGCGGAATTCGTGAAACGGTTCCGCAAGCATTTCGATGATAAAGGCAAGTTGGATGCACTGATCAAATAGGTATTGGAAAACGGAGTCCAACGTCTCCAGACATTGGAATCACTGATTGCCTCCGAAGTCAAGAGACTTCGGACTCCGGGAATTGAAAAAGGAGAAACTATGAGCAATTCCGATATCAAAGACATCAACCTCGCTGAAGGCGGCCGGCGGCGGATCGAATGGGCCGAGCGCGAGATGCCCGTCCTGCGCCTGATCCGCGAACGTTTCAAGAAAGAAAAACCGCTCAAAGGCGTGCGCCTCTCGGCCTGCCTGCACGTTACCACCGAGACGGCCAACCTGGCGCGTACCTTGCACGAAGGCGGCGCGGACCTGGTGCTGACTGCCTCCAACCCGCTCTCCACGCAGGATGACGTGGCAGCTGCGCTGGTCAACCAGTTCGAGGTGCCGGTCTTTGCCATCAAGGGTGAGAACAACGTCACCTATTACAAGCACATCGCTGCGGCCCTCGACCACAAGCCCCACATGACCATGGACGACGGCGCGGACCTGGTCAGCACCATCCACAAGGAGCGGCGCGAGCTGCTGCCCGGCATCATTGGTGGTACCGAAGAGACCACCACCGGCGTCATCCGCCTGCGCGCCATGGCCGCAGATGGGATGTTGGAATTTCCGGTCATGGCTGTCAACGACGCCATGACCAAGCACTTCTTCGACAACCGCTACGGCACGGGCCAGTCCACCGTTGACGGCATCATCCGGGCGACGAACATCCTGTTGGCAGGCAAGAACTTCGTCGTCTCCGGTTACGGCTGGTGCGGGCGCGGCCTGGCCTCGCGGGCGCGCGGTATGGGCGCCCTGGTTATCGTCACCGAAGTGGACCCGCTCAAGGCGCTCGAAGCGGTCATGGATGGCTACCAGGTCATGCCAATGGAAAAGGCGGCCAGGATCGGCGACATCTTCTGCACACTGACCGGCGACATCAACGTGGTGGACCGCTGCCACTTCGAGGTGATGAAGGATAACGCCATCGTCGCCAACTCCGGGCATTTCAACGTCGAGATCAACATCCCGGCGCTCAAGGCCATGTCAACCGGCGAACCCAAGCTGATGCGCCCGTTCGTCGAGCAGTACGAGCTGAAAGATGGCCGCCGCATCAACCTGCTGGGTGAGGGCCGCCTGATCAACCTGGCAGCTGCTGAAGGCCACCCGGCCTCGGTCATGGACATGTCCTTTGCGAACCAGGCTTTGGCTGCCGAGTACATGGTCAAGAACGCTGGCAAATTGGAGAAGAAAGTCTACCCCGTCCCGGCTGAAATTGACGCCGAGATTGCCCGCATCAAGCTGGAGGCTATGGGCGTGAAGATCGACACCCTGACCGAAGAACAGGTAAAGTATTTGAATTCGTGGGAAGAAGGGACGTAGGGCAGTTTTCAGTGTTCAGTGATCAGTGGGCCTCGCGGATGGAAGTCCGCGAGGCCTTTTTGTAGGTTGAAATGGCAAGGAAGATGTGTATAATTGGTTCATGATGTTGACTCAAACTCTCCTCGCCGATATGACCGGACGAATAGTGCGCCGTTTCAAGCCGGTACAGGTAATTCTTTTTGGTTCGCAAGTGCGCGGTGATGCGCGTCCGTTGAGCGATGTGGATCTACTGGTTGTTTTGCCGGGAACGGTTGACCGCCGGCAAGCGGCGGTGGAAATCCGGCGCGCGCTGGCGGGTTTTCCGGTGGCAAAGGATATCCTTGTCACCACACCAGATGAAATTCGGCGGCGTGGAAATCTAGTGGGGACAGTATTGCGCTCTGCCTTGAGAGAGGGAAAAGTGATTTATGAGCGAGACTGAGTATGTTATCGAAACACGCCGCTGGCTAAAATACGCCCGCGAAGATTTACATACCGCTCAAGTTATTATCAGCGAGCCGACTATTGCCTATCGTCATGTTTGCTGGCTAGCGCAGCAGTGCGCCGAGAAGGCCATCAAAGCCATTTTGATTTACTTGCAAATCGAATTGCCATCGCATCCACGATTTGGACGCCCTGCGCGATCTCATTCCAGAAGGCTGGTCAGTCAAAACAAGATTCCCCGACCTGGCGATCCTCACCGAGTGGGCGGTGGAAGCGCGCTATCCGGGCGACTGGCAGGAAGCCAGCGAAGCTGACGCGCGTTTCGCTGTTCAACAAGCCGAGAAGATTCTGGACGCCGTGTTGACCGATTTCGCAGTTCGAGAACTGAAATGAGTAAGAAGGGAGGAGCCCCATGCCCAAGCCTATCACCCAAAACACTCTCTTTTACGGCGACAACCTGCCCATCCTGCGCGAGCATATCCCGGATGAGAGCATTGACCTGGTCTACCTCGACCCGCCGTTCAATTCCAACCGCTCGTACAACGTGCTGTTCAAGGACGAGCGTGGCGAGGAGGCCGAGGCGCAGATCACCGCTTTCGACGACACCTGGCACTGGAACGCGGCCGCCGAGCGGACGTTCCACGAGTTGATCCAGAACGCCCCGGCGCACGTGGTGGCGATGCTCGGCGCGCTGCGTGAGTTCGTCGGCACGAACCAGATGATGGCTTATCTGACGATGATGGCTGCGCGGCTGGTGGAACTGCACCGGGTCTTGAAGCCGACCGGCAGCCTGTACCTGCACTGCGACCCGACCGCCAGCCATTATCTCAAAATTGTGATGGATACAATTTTCGGGCCGGTGAATTTTGTAAATGAAATTGTTTGGCGGAGGCAAAACGCCAAAGGACAAGCCTTTACTCGTTTTGCGTCCAACCATGACATCATTTTGAAATATGCAAAATCCGAGCAACGAGTTTGGCATCCTCAATACAAAGAACATAGCCCCGAATACTTGGAACATTTCTATCGCTATATTGAATCCGAAACAGGCCGCAAGTATCGGCTTTCCGATTTAACCAATCCGAACAAGGATAGACCAAATCTCACTTATGAATTTTTAGGAGTGACACGAGTTTGGCGGTGGACAAAAGAACGCATGAAAGAAGCCTACGAAAAGGGCTTGGTTATCCAAAATAAACCTGGCAGTGTTCCACAACTTAAACGCTATTTGGATGAACAAGAAGGAACACCCATAGATGACATTTGGGATGATGTACTCCCAATCCAAGCGCAAGCATCTGAGCGCCTCGGCTACCCTACCCAGAAGCCGCTGGCCCTGCTGGAGCGCATCATTCAAGCCTCGTCCAACGAGGGCAATCTTGTGCTCGATCCGTTCTGCGGGTGCGGCACGGCGGTCGCCGCGGCGCACAAACACAACCGGCGCTGGATCGGGATTGACATCACCCACCTTTCGATCTCGCTGATGAAATACCGCTTGAAGGATATGTTCGGGCTGGTCGAGAAGCAGGATTACGCCGTGCTGGGCGAACCGGAAGATTTAGCCTCGGCTCGTCAACTGGCGCGCTCTGACCGCTACCAGTTCCAGTGGTGGGCGCTCTCGCTGGTGCAGGCCAAGCCGCTGGGAGGAAGCCCCACCCCCGGCCCCTCCCCATCGGGGAAAGCACCCGATGGAGAGGGGAGAAGGAGAGGGGGGCGCGTGGAAGGAAAGAAAGGGTCAGACCGGGGGATTGACGGCGTGGTCAGCTTCTTGGAAGAAAAGGGCAAGTTGCAGCGCGTCCTGATCCAGGTCAAGAGTGGGCACGTCAAATCAGGCGACATCCGCGATCTGCGCGGCGTGGTCGAGCGCGAAGAAGCCGCCCTCGGCGTCCTCGTCACCCTCGAAGCGCCCACGCAGGATATGGTCACCGAGGCAGTTTCGGCGGGCTACTTCACCTCGAAAACCTGGCAGAAGGATTATCCCCGCATCCAGATATTGACGGTAGAAGACTTGCTGGCGGGCAAGGGCATTGACATGCCCCCGTCCGCGTATGGGACGTTCAAGCAGGCGGAAAAGGTGAAGAAGAAAGAAGGGGAGCAGCCGGAGTTGATGTGATTGTCACCTCCAGGGGGACTAGTGCGCACACAAAGGTTGTCAACCAATTTGCCCCCTTCCCTGCCTTCCCCCAAATCAAAAACCGGATTTGGGGGAAGGGGCTACGCAAAGGTCACAAGAAGCCTTTTTTTCAAACCATTGAGCACTTCTCCTCCCCCAAATTCCACGCTCTTTGTAACTTGGGGGAGGCCAGGAGGGGGCTGACCGGGATATTCTTTCAAGGTAGGAATGACGTTCCTATTGAACTATGTTACAAAATGGATATATAAGATATACATCGTCTTATTGCTGTTGCATATCCCAGAGGTGAGAGATGAAAATTATCGTTTGCCAGGAACAAGCTCGTGTGCCCGTTACTATTATTCGCTTGAAGGATCGTATCAACCTGGGGAATGTCGAGCAACTGATCCAGAAAGCCCAGGAAGCCTTCGCCAATGGCGTTCGCGATCTGCTCATTGACCTGACGCATGTCCCTTCCATCACCAGCGCCGGGCTTGGAACGATTCACGCCATCTACAAGCTGCTTAATGGCGAGTCGTCGTCTGGAAAAGAAATTGCAGGCGCAGGAACATCGGATGCAACCCGTAAATCGTCCCATTTGGAAATCCTCAACCCCGTCCCTGATGTTCGCAGGGTCCTGAAGATTGTTGGTTTTGACGCATTCATTGATGTATACGATAACCAACAAGAGGCGTTGTTGGCTTTTTAACGGCAACATCTGACTGAGATTTCAGGCAGGCGCAATGAGGGGGTGGTTCCTTGCCTATTGCGTAATGACGTGCGACGCACCTTGATCCCTCGCTGTGCTCGGGACAGGGGTGCCTCTACCCAAAATCCCCACAATCTGATAACATACCTCTCGCACGCCGGATCCTTCGACTACGCTCAGGGCCAAGCCCCGGTCTCTACACCGGGGTTTTTGCATGGTATATGTCGTTGCGAGGAGCGCAGCGACGAAGCAACCCCCCGGCATGCGAGGAGATTGCTTCGGGGCACACCTGCCCTGGCGGGCGGTGCCAGGGAAGAACGCCCCTCGCAACGACATGCAGAAAGTATGGGTTTGAAATGCTCACCGAACGAACCGATCTCCGCAACATCGCCATCATCGCCCACGTGGACCACGGCAAGACCACCCTGGTGGACGGCCTCCTGCGCCAGTCGCACACTTTCCGCGACAACCAGCAGGTCGCCGAGCGGGTCATGGATTCCTACGACCTGGAGCGCGAGCGCGGCATCACCATCCTGGCCAAGAATACCGCCATCTCCATCCCCGACCCGCTGAGTGGGCAGATTGTCAAGATCAACATCGTGGACACCCCCGGCCACGCCGATTTCGGCGGCGAGGTGGAGCGCGTCATGAACATGGTGGACGGCGTGCTGCTGCTGGTGGACGCGGCCGAAGGCCCGATGCCGCAGACCCGCTTCGTGCTCAAGAAGGCTCTCGAAATGGGACACCGCGCCGTGGTGGTGGTCAACAAGGTGGATCGCAGGGATGCCGAACCCGTGGACACGCTCAACCGCACCTTCGACCTGTTCATCGAACTGGGCGCGACCGACGAACAGGCGGACTTCCCGGTGATTTACGCCCAGGCCACCTCTGCCCAGGCCGGACTCACCCCGGACCTCGGGCCAGATCTCCAGCCGTTGTTCCAGGCTATTTTGCGTCACATCCCCGCCCCCAAAGTGGACGCGGATGCGCCGCTGCAAATGCTCGTCACCATGCTGGGCTACGACGACTACCGCGGCGTGACCGCCGTCGGCCGCATTTTCGCCGGGAAGATCAAGGTCGGGCAGCCGCTGGCACGCCTGAAACTGGATGGCACGAACGTGCCGGAGCGCGCCCGTTATTTGTATGTACATCAAGGCTTGAACAAAGTCGAAATGGAAGAGGCTAGCGCGGGCGAGATTATCGCCCTGGCCGGGCTGGAGGGCATCGCCATCGGCGAGACTCTGGCCGACCCGGAAAACCCGGTCGCTTTGCCGACCATCAAAGTGGAAGAACCGACCGTGCGTATGACGTTTGGAGTCAACACCTCGCCGTTCTCTGGCAAGGAAGGCCGCTGGAGCACATCGCGCAAGTTGCGCGAGCGCCTATTCGACGAGCTGCGCACCAACGTCTCTTTGCGCGTGCAGGAGACTGAGACATCCGACACCTTTCTCGTCTCCGGGCGCGGCGAACTGCACCTGGCCATCCTGGTCGAGACCATGCGCCGCGAGGGCTACGAGTTCCAGGTCTCCCGTCCGGAAGTGATCCTGCGCCAGGCCCTGGACGGGACCCTGCTGGAACCGTACGAGGAACTCCACATCGAGACCAGTCCAGAGACGGTGGGCGTGGTAGTGGAGATGCTCGGGGGACGGCGCGGTAGAATGCTGGATATGCAGGATACGGGTCAAGGGAGTGTGCGGCTGGTGTATCTCGTCCCGACGCGCGGCCTGCTTGGTTTCCGCTACCAGTTCCTGACCGCTACGCGCGGCATGGGCGTCATGAACACCCTGTTCCACGGTTACGAGGAAATGGTGGGCCCGATGGCGATTCGCTCCACCGGTTCGCTGACCGCGATGGAGGTGGGCGATACCACTTCCTACGCGCTGAAGAGCGCCGAGGAGCGCGGGATGCTGTTTGTCGCTCCCGGCGTAGCGGTTTACGAGGGGATGGTCATTGGCGAGAATACCCGCCCCGGCGACATCGCCATCAACGTTTGCCGTAAGAAGCACCTGACCAACGTCCGTTCCTCGCGCGGTGATATGGAAATCCGCCTGACGCCGCCGCGCCAGATGAGCCTGGACGAGGCCATCGAGTACCTGGCCGACGACGAGTTGCTCGAAGTGACGCCGCGTTCGTACCGCATCCGCAAGCGCATCCTGAATACCGACGAGCGTGGCAAACAGCAGAAGAAAGCCAAGGAAGCGCTGGAAGAATGAACAATCTCCCGGAGACTCGCAGTCTCCGGGAGATTCTATTTTACTTTCATCACTTTCCCCCCGGTCATTTTCGCCAAGTTATCGGGCGTCAACTCGAACACCGCGTTGGGAGTGCCAGCTGCGCTCCAGATCGTGGCGTATTGCAGCAGATCTTCGTCAATGAAGGTCTCGATTGGCTGGCTGTGACCGACCGGCGGGACGCCTCCGATGGCGAAACCGCTGGCGGCGCGGACAAAGTCCGCGTCTGCGCGGCCGATGGATTCGCCGAAATACTGGCTGACTTTGGCCTCGTCCACGCGGTTCGCTCCGCTGGTGATGACCAGCACGGGTTTGCCCGTCGCCTGTCCGCGAAAGACGAGCGATTTGGCGATCTGCCCCAACGTACAGCCTACACGGGTGGCTGCCTCGGCAGAGGTGCGTGTACTTTCCACGAATTCGATCACGGCGCAGTCGAAGCCCAGGGCGTGCAACGTATCCTGCACCTTTTGGGCTGAAGGGCTAAGGGTTTTCCGTTTATCGTTATCCATGTTTCCTCGCGATGACGATCTCGACCGGCAATCCCCACATTGCCTCTTGGGCGGCTTCGGTAAGCTCGAATCCGGCCGCTTCGATAATATTGCGCACGTAGATGGGACGGCAATCCACGAGGGTGGGCATGCGGGCGTGGAACCACTCGTAGATTTTTATAGCCCGGCAATCTTTTTTCTCCAATGCTACCACTCCCAGCCGACCATCTTCGAGAAGCACCCGTTTGCACTCGCCCAGCACAAGCGGGATTTCGGGCGTGTCGAAGAGTTCCAGCGTGAAACTGATAAAGATTGCATCGAAGAAATCATCTTCAAAAGGTAGATTGGCCGCATCACCGAGACGTATTTCAACCCGGCTTGACAATCCGGCGCGGGCGATTTTTTCCTGTGCAACCAGGAACATCCCTTCCGAGAGGTCAATTCCATATACTTTGCCGGTTTCACCGGCTGAATGTGCCAGCGCGACCAGACTCTGACCGGTGCCGAAGCCGATCTCCAGCACCTTTTCTCCCGCCCGGATTTTCAGCATCCGCAAGCCGATTTCTGTGAAATGCTTTTCGCGGCTGGCGAACCAATCGTACCAGCGGCTCATGCGGTCGTAGGCGGTCCGCGCGGCTTCTTTTGGGCGGGTCACACGGCTAATGTCGTTCATGGTTCCTCGGTTTATTCCAGCCCAAATCCATGCTTTTCCAGCACGGCGCGCAGACTGATACGCACACGCTGTGAGACGCGCCGGGCGGATTGTTCCATCCAGCCGTAATCTTCCGTCTCGCCTTCTTTGCCTGGAACCGGTACCTGTCGCCCCTGGTAAATGCCGGTTTCGATCATGGCGCGGTCATACTCACGCAATGCTCCGTCTTCGTCGGTCGTGTCGTACTTTTCCCAATGCAGCACGGCGCGTAGCGGCAGGCGCGGTGTCAAGCGCGGCGATTTTTCCGGCCAGCCGACCGTCATGCCGGTGATGGGGATGACCAGGCGCGGCAGTTCGAGCAGATCAATCACTTCTGGCAGGTTGTTACGGATGCTGCCGATGTAGCAGATGCCCAAGCCGAGCGACTCAGCGGCCAACGCGGTATTTTGGGCCAGGATGGCGGCGTCCACTGCGGCGACCAGGAAGTTTTCGACGTAGCCAGTCACCTGGGTATAACCGCGCAACTGGCAGACTCGCTCGAGGCGCGCCCGGTCTGCGCAGAAGGCCAGGAAGACCGGCGCTTCGGCGACGTGTTTCTGGTTACCGCATAGCTCGGACAACTTGGCGCGTTTGGCGGAATCGGTCACGACGACTACGCTATAGGCTTGCAGGTTCGAGGAGGTGGAGGCGCGCTGTCCGGAGGCGACAATGGCCTCGATAATGGAAGCAGGTAGCGGGTTCGCTTTGTAGCGGCGGACAGAGGCGTGGCTGTGGATCAGATCGAGAGTAGGATTTTCCATAGATTTCTCCGGTTCCATACGGATCCATTTTACGCGCAAATGCGTTTTTGTGCCAATTGCCCCTTGACAAAAATCGTTTGTCTTGTATAATGCAAATAACTTTGCAATGCATAGTAATTATTCTAGCAAAGGAGAATGATGTGTCAACACAACTCGACCTCAAACAAATCGAGCGCAGGGCATTCCGCTCTACGTACCAGGACGGCTTGTGGGACGTGTACTTCGGCCTGATAGTGATCTCCATGGCGATGTTCATGTTCCGGCCGGTGGGAGGCTACAGCCCGGTCAACATGATTCTGGCATTGTCGGGATTTGGTTTATCCTACATGATTTTCTGGCTGGGGGAGAAAATTATCATCCTGCCGCGCATGGGGCAGGTGAAGTTCGGGGAGGCGCGCAAAAAACGCAAGCTGACGCTGATGGTCATCCTCGGCGCGGTGGTGCTGATCCAGGTCGGTTTCGTCCTGTTCCAGGTGTTTGCATGGTTGACCCCGAATGTAAGGGAGAGTCTCAACGGCATCCTGCTGGATCGGCGTCTCATGGATCTGGTCGTCGCCGCCATCGGCGCTTTGTTCATCGGCCCCAGCATGATGCTCATCGCCTATTTCAAAGATTTCCCGCGCGGTTATTTCATCGCTGTCATGATTGCCCTGGCTGTCTTCTTGATGCTTTATCTGAACCGGCCGGTCTATCCCGATTATTATCGGAGCGCTGATCGCCCTGCCCAGCCTGGTGCTGTTCGTGCGTTTCCTGCAGAAATATCCGCCGCCGCGAGGGGAGTCGCCTCATGAGCACGCCGGCTAAGAACGCCACTCTATCATCCCTGGCTGAGGTGGATCGCCTGATCCACGAGCCAGCGCGGCTGGCTGTCATCGCCCTACTCTACGTGGTCGAAAGCGCTGATTTCATCTTCCTGATGAACCAGACCGGCCTGACCTGGGGCAACCTCTCAGCGCACATGAGCAAGCTGGAGGAAGCCGGGTACATCGAAGTTGTGAAAACATTCAAGGGTAAGCGGCCGAACACGATGCTGCGCCTGACGCAGGCCGGGCGGGTGGCTTTCCAGACCTACCGGCAGAAGATGAAGCGAGTGCTGGATGGATTGCCAGAATAAAAACCAAGAGACCCGGTTTCTCCGAGAAACCGGGTCTCTTTTACAGCATCATCTCCAATTCGATTTCATCGCGGATTGGGATGCCGTCCATGCCGGTGAGCGGGATTTCCGGTTTCAAGCGGCGGTCTTTTTCGATCGAGTTGACGTGGACGGCGGCGATGACGAAGCCGCGCTTCTGGTAGAAGCGCAGGGCAGGCAGGTTATCATTCGTGGTCACCAGCCACAGCCGCCGGCACTTCTCTCGACCCGCAGCCTGCTTGACCGTTTCGATGAGCGCGGTGCCTACGCCCAGGCCAGTGCGCCATGCGTCCAGCGTGACGATCTCGCAGGCTTCGCCTTCAAGGTGATAGGTGAGCAGACCGGCGATTTCGCCCTCAGCCTCGGCGATGAAACCCGGCAACTCGGCAGGATGATAGACTGTCTCGTGGACGACGATAGTCTCCGCACCCCATGCTGCGATGATTTTTCGGCGAACCCAGTCGCGGTCGGTAGGGGTGAGAGGGTGGATATCCAAATCAGGACCTTGCTTGGGTTTTCTTCTTGAACGACTCATCAACAAGACACCAGCAGCCAGTTGCACTAACGCTCATGACGAGCGGCATCACCCCAACGAGATAACGTAATTGACCTACCACAGCCATATAGGCCAGGCAATATATAACGATGGTGACCCAGAGCGGCCATGAGCGTTTCCAGGTTTTCCAAACTGCGATCAATGCAGTGATCAGTAGAAATGCCTGTACGATCATCTCGTAATAATCCAGGTGGGGGGTGCGCGCCCCGTAAGCCTCGTCAATCTGCCAATCGAACCAGAGTGGAAGGAACCTGTAAATCACTAATTGAGCATAGCGGACTGGGTGGGCTTCGATCACCTTCAGAGCTTCTTGCATGTAGATGTTGTTCATTTGTGCTTCGTTTTCTGTGCCGCGCAACTCAGGAAGATGTGCAATCAACGTCTGGACGGCCTGATTTGCTTCCTCGCCGGCGATATAGCGCAAATAATCATCGTTGCCAAGCATGTAGTTGTGCCGGTAGAGGTTGTAGCCGCTCAATGTTGTCCCTGATATGGGACTTCCAAGAACTATCGTATTGCGCACGAGCCAGGGGAGCAGCATTGCCAAGACAATCAGTATCATCACAACACTTGTCCAGATCCGTTTAACGAATCTAGCCCACTGTTTGCGTGCTGTCGCCCAGCCCTCCCACAACAGGCCGAATACCAGAACGGGCAGGATGAATATCATCGCTGAACGCGACAAAATTCCCAGTCCCATTCCGATCCCGGCCGACAACCAGTCCCTCCAGCGGTCAGTTTTACGGGCGCGCATGAGAAAGAACATGCCCAACGTAAGGAAAAGACAAGCCAGCAGGTCGCCAGAAACCTGGGGTACAAGTTCAAGGCCAGGAATGAAAACAGCCCAAAGCAGCGCAGCGATCAAGGCTGCTCGTGAATTCGCCAGAGCGCGGGTCAATAAGAAGGTGATCAGTAATATCGCCAAAAAAAGCCCTATTTCGATAATAGATGCAGCCAGAAAGGGCTGGTTTGCGAGTGAAGCGACAACCGCGAAGATAAGCACCGGGACAGGCTCGCGTGAGGCCGTCAATTGATTGGATAGGTTACAAAATGGAAAATACTCCGGCTCGCACATTGCGTAGCCGCGACTATGGATCAAATTCAAAATGAGAGGCCACCAATGATTGGTTTCACCCGAATTTATAGTAGGCGGCTGGTTTATTATGATCGCGATATTGAGCGCCAAGGTCAGGCATGCGATCAATACCAGGATGGCGATTGCGTGAGCGTCTACGAAAGAGCCGAGGGCATTGATGAAGAGACGGGGTTTGTTTGCTGGAGACAAACGACATCGCTCCTATGGCGAAACCGTAATCTCGATGAAAATCGGGTCCCCGAATGGTATCCCCTGCGGATCGTAAGCCTGCCACGCGCTACGGTATGTCCCTGGTTCAGCGGGGGCGGTGAACAGGATGCGGATGATGGCCTGTGCCCCTGAACGAGCCGGGTAGAGGGCTTGCTCGACGGGCGCGCCTAGATCGGGGCCGGCGATCAGGCGCAGGCGGTAGGAGTGATCCCAGTTGCAGGTCCCGTTGTTCTCGACCAGCCACTGCTTGTCGAGCGTGCTCCCGGGCGCGACCTGGCTGCCGTCAGGGATGGTCAGGTCTTGCAGGTAATAGAGGTTGTCAACGCATTGCAGCGCGGGCGCGGTCTGCGGGTTATAGACAACGGCGGGCTGTGAGGCTGTGGGCAGTGCGTTGACGGACGTCGGAGGGAGGTAGGCCGTCGGTGAAACGGCCTCTTTTCCCCCGCAAGCGGTCAAGATTAGCCACAGATAAACACAGATGAACGCAGATTTCAAGCCAGACGAGCGGACAGGCTGTGAATCTGTGTTCATCTGTACCTTTTTACTGATTTACTGATCCACTTATTGCTATTCTTCTCTTCCCTCTTCCGCTTCATCTTCCACGCCGGAAAGCGGCAGGGTGACCTGTCCACCCGAGGCATGTTGGCGGATGGCCAGCTCGATCTCGTTGGCCAGGTCGGGATTCTGGCGCAGGTACTCTTTTGAGTTCTCGCGGCCTTGTCCTATGCGCACGTCGCCGTATGAGAAGAACGCACCGCGCTTATCCACTATGCCGAGCTGGGTTGCCAGGTCAATCAGGTCACCGACCTTGGAGATGCCCTCGTTGTACATGATATCGAACTCGGCCGTGCGGAAAGGCGGCGCGACCTTGTTCTTGACCACGCGTACGCGAGTCCGGTTGCCGATGATCTCCGCGCCCACCTTGATGGACTGGATGCGGCGGCAATCCAGCCGCACCGAGGCGTAGAATTTCAGCGCGTTACCGCCAGTCGTCGTCTCCGGGTTGCCGAACATGACGCCGATTTTCATGCGCAACTGGTTGGTGAAGATAACCGCCGTCTTGGTCTGGTTGATCGCGCCGGAGAGTTTTCGTAAAGCTTGCGACATGAGACGGGCCATGGCGCCCATCTGGGCGTCGCCCATGTCGCCTTCGATCTCGGAGCGCGGCACCAGTGCAGCGACCGAATCGATCACCACCACCTCCACCGCGCCGGAGCGGACGAGCGTCTCGGTGATCTCGAGGGCCTGCTCGCCGGTGTCGGGCTGGGAAATCAACAGGTTTTCGACATCCACACCGCAACGGGCAGCATAAGCCGGGTCGAGGGCGTGTTCCATATCAATGTATGCGGCGGTGCCGCCCAATTTCTGCGCCTCTGCCACAATGTGCTGGGCGAGGGTGGTCTTGCCGGAGGCCTCCGGACCGTAGATCTCGGTGATGCGCCCGCGCGGAATCCCACCCACGCCCAGCGCCAGGTCGAGGGACAGCGAGCCGGTGGGGATAACTTCCACGTTCATGCTGTGAGCCTCCCCCAGGCGCATGATGGAGCCATCGCCATAGCGTTTGACGATGTCGCCGAGGGCCTTGTCCAACATGGCGCGGCGCGCTTCGTTCATTGAGCTATCTGAATCAGTGGATTTGCGTGGCATAAGATACCTCTCTACATTTTGGTTTGTTAGAGTATAGCACAGATGTTCGATGCGTCAAGTCTTTTAGGGCGCTGGCGTTGATATTATACCGGATGGCGGCGGTGGTAATTCAGTGTCATATCCCTTGAAACCCTGGAAGGCGAAGTACGTGACCTGACCAGGAAATATTTGGATTTCCAGTCTATTATTCAGCCCGGCGTATGGCACGTTGACCTGATAAACGCCAGCCGGCAGGTCGCTCAAGACCAGGTTCTCGTTGTAGTAGGGGTCGCTGTTTGCGCCGATGCCTCCATACGTCTTGACGATCCAGGCGCGCTGGGTGGCTTGTGAACGCACAATGATTTCATGACTGGTGAGGGGATATTGGTAGGTATCCATGATGTGGGCGACCAGGACTCCCCAGCCTTCCGGAGGCACGAGCCAGAGTTCGGGGTTGCGGGTAGAGAAAAAGTCGTTGGCGCCAACACGGATTTCATAGTGAAGATGTGGCCCCGTAGTGAATCCGGTCGTGCCGACTTTGCCAAGCACGTCGCCGACCTCAAGAACCTGGCCGACGGCGACATCTACCTCGGAGAGGTGTGCGTAAATCGTGAACAGCGGCTGGTCTTTGTAGCCGAAGTCGTGACGGATGGCAACCGCCATTCCATAGGGGTCATCCTTATAATTCGGCGCGTTGTTTAACAATCCCCAACCGGCCCAGACGACCGTCCCTGACCCGGTGGCCTGGACGGGCGTGCCGACATCGGCAGGCAGGTCAATGCCGGTATGCACCACTTCAGGCCGGAAGAAGATGCCACCGTAGCGATAATCCGCAATCGGCCAGGAGACCACATTGGAAGCGAAGGGGCGGGTGAAATAGAAATGGTCGTAGGGCAAGAGCGCCCAGGGGGTCGGGTAAAGCGGTGGCCGCCAGGCCGATTCTGGCGTCGCGCCTTCGGTTGGAAAAACGATCGGCAGCGAAGAAGCAGACGTGGCG
>Ga0315293_10000976_pt1 | contig 27354 bp, 31 predicted proteins | sample YL17G13_20_MG_FD_203071 | JGI IMG/M metagenome (GOLD analysis project Ga0315293, IMG submission 203071) | Sediment microbial communities from Yellowstone Lake, YNP, Wyoming, USA - YL17G13_20 | ecosystem: Environmental > Aquatic > Freshwater > Lake > Sediment | place: USA: Wyoming | collected...
TTTAGATTCGAACTTCATATCCTGTAATATGCATCCACCGGCTTGGAATCTGTCATGTAAATTTCATGCTAATAATTTGGATATATTTAAACTTTCGGAGCAAATAAGGCTATAAATCAACGATTATTGATCATGTTAATTATCCATCAAAGCGTACACACTTCCAAAAACTTGAATAATAAATTAAACACAGTGAGATGACAAGTCGTGTACTTTTCACGCTATTATTTGTAGAAATTTATTATATTACTTGATATACTAAAAGGGTCTAGTCTTCTCAAGTTCTGGAATGGGCTAGTCATGGAGGACTTCAACCTCATTTCTTGGGGGCGATCTAAATCAGATGAGGCAAAATGAGATGGACCAAGAAGGACAATTATGGCTGCATGGCCGCTGAATAGTTGTCAAGGCAACGCTTTAGCTATGTCTCCGGCGGAGTGGTTTCAGCTTCGCTCTTCTTCCCTCCTTTTCAAAGAGACCTATTGAAACTTGTCTTTGCTATCTTTTCGGCTTTTCAAGCCTGGTGTGGTGATGTACCAGCGTCCTTTCCTGCCTTTCAAAAATGCCAGAAGCTCTGGATAGTCTTCAAAGCGATGGATCTCTCCGCTATCGATATTGGCTGCAGTAATGCCTGTCTCCAGAACGAGCCCTTTCTGCTCCAGGAGCGCCTCAATCTCCATTCGAAGCTTGCTCTTCTTGACCAGGGGGATATCATGCGCCAATCCTTTCACCTCTCAGAGCTTAGCTGGTCGGCTCTGGCGCAAAGCCCATTTTATGTATTCGGCAGCCGGAAACTCGTGGATCGAGGTGGCCACGATCATGCCCGCTCCGTACTTAGCCATGACCAGGATGGCCCTGTCCTGGGCATCCTTCAAGACGGTCTCAAAGCCGTCTCCCGGCAGGAGGTAGCCATCGCATTCCGGCGTTAGCGTACAGAGCAGGCAGGAGCATTCATGTAGCGAGGGCTCTAAGCTATGCGATCCATAATCGCAGATGTATTTCAGCTTCAGCGGCAGCCATTCGTAGTCGTGCTCGGGAACTAGCGGGCCGAAGGCGGTGAGAATGCCTCCTTTCTTCACAAATTCGGCTATATTCGACTTCATCCTCTGCAGCGCTGGAAGTGTCTTGGAGTATTGAGGATTGGCGAAGCCAGTGGGAATCATCACCATCCTGTACTGGGGCAAAAAGGGGCTGCCAAGGATGCCGGGCTGGAGGAACTGATAAGTGATTCCAAGCTCCTGGAAGTGCTTCTTGAACAGGAAGGTGCCCTCGCCGATAAGCGCTATATCTGGCATGCTACTTTAGGTCTCCTGCGCAAGGGGAAAACCTTTGTGGTTCCAGAGCTCTGATCGATTCTGACATTTTTCTTCCATTAAGCTTATTACTAAATAACATTGGTATATTGACCGCGATAATATATGGAACAAGAATTGATGAGAATTGGCGTTTCGCTACCTGAAAAGCTGCTGAGCCGGTTTGATGAGATAATTTTGCAGCGCGGTTATTCTTCCCGCTCTGAGGGCATCCGAGATGCTATCCGCAATTACATAGTTCACTATGAGTGGATGAGCGATGTCCAGGGGGAGAGGGTGGGCGTCATAACCCTGCTGTACGCTCATTCCCAGAGGGGCCTGGTGGACAATCTGACGGATATACAGCATGAATTCGGAAGCATAATCCAGTCCAGTCTGCATGTTCATCTGGACCATGAAAACTGTCTGGAGGTGATCGTCCTCAGGGGCGAAGGCCAGGACGTGAAGAAGGCCGCAGAGAAGATGATGTCCCTGAAGGGTGTGAAGCACGTCAAGCTCACCACGACCTCCCTGGGCAAAGAGCTCTGAATACCGATCCTATGTCTTTCCGGGAAATTCTGCCTGGAGTCCGCCTCTGGGAGGCAGAGGGACAGAAGAGGCTGGCGACCAAGTCAGCTGATCTGGTGCCTGTTTACGGCGAGCGCATCTTGGAGGGCCACAGGTTCTGGGACCCTTTCCGATCCAAGCTGGCGGCTCTATTGCTGAAAGACAGAGGCGGCGGCCTTCGCCTTAATCGCGAAGCTTCTGTCCTCTACCTGGGCGCTGCTACGGGCACCACCGTCAGCCATATAAGCGATATCATAGCGGGCGGCATGGTTTATGCTGTGGAATTCTCACCCCGCGCCATGCGTGATCTTCTCCTGCTCTGCGAGCGGCGTCGGAACATAGTACCCATCCTGGCTGATGCCGCCCAGCCCGAAGATTACTGTGCCCTGGTGGAGCCTGTGGACCTGATCTATCAGGACGTGGCCCAGCGAAATCAGGCTGAGATAGCATCCTTGAACTGCGCCCGCTACCTGAAGCCAGGCGGCGATCTCCTCCTCATGCTGAAGACGCGTTCCGTCGACGTCACGGCCTCGCCAGAGTCGGTATATCGCAGAGAGATAAAAAATCTAAAGGGTCTTGATCTTCTGGAGGCCACGGATCTTCTGCCCTTCCACCAGGACCATTGGGCGGTGCGGGCCAGAAGATCTATCCTATGAGCTTGTGGACCTCATTGAGGATAATGTTGGGCAGGAGCCTGACATAGCCAACGAGCGGAATCTTAGCTCGAGCCACGCCGATGACCCATTCCTTCTTTACAGGCGTGAGATAGCTTATTCCCTCGCCTACAAAAGTTCCATTATCTGTCTTGTAGATGACCAGGCCCGTCTTTTTATCCAGAAAGACGTCGCTACCAACGTCCATGATCTCGTCGCGGTGCGTCCCAATGTAGGATAAGTTGGCCATGCCAAAGACCTGGCCAGCCATCTGGTCGATAACATCGTTGTGATCGCCCTTGGTGATGTATCCGGAAAACGGGGCCGCAGGGCCGCCTTCCCACATGGGCTCTCCTGGCTCTACATAGCGCAGTGCGCGATGTATGATGGGCGTGGCCTTATCCTGCCCGGGAGATATTCCGGAGAGCATCTTCAGCTGATCCAGAAGGTTCAGACTCTCCTTGCCGTAGGGCCGGTAGAGGATGACGTCCCCTGGCTTATTGAAGGCGTAATATCCTGTCTTTTCTGCCACATCCCAGGGGACCACGTCGGTGCGTGAGGCACCCTGTACTATTATTATGTCTCCGATGTTCAGGTTCGGCACCATGCTTCCCGACTCCACCGCTACCATGGGCGTCCACAGGCCCAAAGCGAGCTGAGAGAGGAGGGATATGGCTCCCACCACCACGATCACGAATATTATGTCCTTGACAAAACCAGGGATGGGCAAATCGTCAAACCGTTCTCCGATCTTCATCAGCCATCTTTATCAGTTGGTACGTTCTTATACTCCTTTCGATGCTTGAGATGTCGCGGACTGGCCTTCGCGAGAGTCTTGATATTGGTCGAGACATAGTGCAGAGATTTGCAGAGCAGGGCTATCAGCTGGAGCCGGAGGCTCTGGAGATCATCTGCAGCTATCATGGCGCCAGGGACGACTTGATCCGGCGCATCATCGGCAGCACGGATCGATCCGTGGCTGTAATCCAGATGTCTCAGGTCTCTTGTCTCATTGAACCAGGCGAATCTGGAAGGAACCATTTTCCAGAGGGAATCGTCTCTCCATCCTTCCATCCCATGCCATTGCCTTCAATTCCCTCCACGGCAACCGAATTGAAATGCGACATAACCGGCCGGTCCACGTGTGTTGGGGATTATGAGGACTTCGTGCGGTACTTTCGCGACAGGTATGCCAAGATCAGGGAGATTCTCTCTCGCAGGATGAACGCCCGGCCCATCGAATCCTTGGGTAAGAGCTCATCCGGCCGAGAGGTCTCTCTCATCGGCATGGTCATGGATATTCGAACTACGGCCAAGGGCAATCGCGTGATTGAGCTGGAAGACCCTACGGGCTTGATACTGGCCGTCATACAAAAGGACGCGGAGATCTATGAGCAGTCGCGCTTCGTATTGCCGGATGAAGTAATAGGCGTTACGGGCATCTCAGACGGCAACGGAAGGCTCTTCGTTCGGTCTCTGCTCTGGCCGGATATGCCGAACTCGACCCAGGCGCTGGAGAAGGGAAGCGGATGCGCTCTTCTCCTCTCCGATCTCCATGTGGGAAGCAAATACTTCATGGATGATGCCTGGCAGAGGTTCATCCTCTGGCTCAACGGCGAGGTCGATGATCCCTCGGGCCTGGCGTCACAGGTCAAATATATGGTGATCGCGGGAGATGTGGTGGATGGCATCGGCATCTACCCCGGCCAGGAAAGTGACCTGGCAATAAAGGACATTTACGCCCAATATGAAGCAGCAGCTTTGTGCCTCAACGCCATTCGCAAAGATATCACCGTCATCATTGCTCCTGGCAACCACGATATCGTGCGCCAGGCAGAGCCTCAGCCTGCCCTACCTGAAGTGGTGCAGAAGTATTTCCGAGGTGATAGACTCTTCGTAGGGAACCCGGCTTGGGTTAGCTTGGGAGGGATATCCGTTTTGATCTACCACGGTCGGAGCATAGACGATCTCGTCTTGAGGTTGCCCGGTATCTCCTACGCTGCGCCAGAGAAGGCCATGGTGGAGATGCTAAAGCGGCGGCATCTCTCGCCCATTTACGGCAGCCGCGTGTCCATCGCTCCCGAGCACGAGGATCATTATGTCATCTCTCGCCCGCCGGCTATCTTGCACTGCGGACACGTCCACACCGTAGGCATAGCCAGATACAAAGGTGTGGTAGTCATAAACAGCGGCACTTGGCAATCTCAGACAGATTTCCAGAAGAAGATGAACGTCCAGCCTCAGCCGGCGGTGGTCCCCATTATCGATCTTGCTACCATGAAGGTGAGGAAGCTGATCTTCGCATAGAACATATGGAAATGATCGGATTTCAGCTATCTAGCCGCCCAACAGTAGCGTTTTTATTTTAGTGTAGATATTTGATATAATATTAGTGTCAGATTAACTTTCTATGCTGGTGTGAGAGCATTTTGGCCTCTATTTTTCTGCAGAATAGACGCCTCACCATTGTGGATTTACTCCTATATGGGTATCTTTTTATGCTTTCTACCGGGGTATATAGGTAAGATCGCAGAATATGATATCGTAAATTGAAGTTTTCTATCCACCACGTCTCATAACTGGCCTGGTATGTCTTACCAAAAAATATAAGTATGATTAATGAAAACAAGATGTAATAATATAGAATGTATGGGGTGAGACTATCGAAAAAATAGGAGTATTATTGGTTCTGGCCATAGCCATCCTCTCGGTTTCAGCTATGGCTCAGCAGGCCATGGTCGGTGAAGGTGGGACAGATATTTTAGGGGACGGGATCTTTGAGACTGACGGCGGGGCATTCCAGTTCCCGGTTCTTGCTGATACCAACTTCGACTCGGTGCAGGTTGGAAATGATAAGGCTACCGCCTTTGGGATGGGTGACGGCTTTCCCTTTGGATTCCGCAATGGCCCTGCCCGCGCGCAGAACAACCTAGAGATCAAGAAGAACCAGGATTCTGGAACATGCGAGCCATGCGAAGATAATGTCAGCCCGTGTCAGGACATCTGCCTGAAGGTAAACCTTGAGCAGATCAAGGTGGGAAATAGACAGGCATTGGCCATCGGCTCCGCATCAGCGACCAATAACATCAAAATAGTAACCAATCAGGTCTAAAGAGATAAAGCCATCCTGGCCCAGGTGCGGTTTCGATTTTTTTTGTCTCGATGCCTCCTGTTGGCCATTCCTCTCTTTCTTGGGCGGCAGTCTAACGCATGCAGCGTTCTTCTCTTCGATCAAGAGTAGGAGAGTATCCTCGGTATGATGATTATTGCTTCGTCTCTTCAAATTAGCGCGCATGCTTGATGGCTACGAGAGAGGTTACAAAAGGTTACAAAGGACGAGGTGGCGAATCCGGAAGTCTGCGCTTTCTTTTGGCATGAATGTGATAGGGCTATATAGTCTACTTTGGTATTTGCCTGCGACCCATAGACTCTATGCCTATCGGCTCATAACAAAATGATTTTTATTTTACAGTATAGAGTAAATATAATATTAAGGATAAGAACTTCACCCAATTTACAGAAAAAGAGAAATGTATCTTGGGTTGGTGAGGGTATAATATTGGACAGACATCCTTTGCTTCTTATGGGATAAGCCATCCATGCTTATCAGTTTACTGGTATTCTGGTATTATATTCTGCGTTGATCTTGGACTCAAAGGCAGCAATATCGAGGCTAATTTGCTGAGATATTACCGGAGTTATGAGATGCATCCACATGCAAAATCTAATATGTCTTACCAAAAAATATAAGTATTATTAATACCAACAAAAGACTATATTAAAGGATGTATGGGGTGAGACTATCGAAAAAATAGGAGTATTATTGGTTCTGGCCATAGCTATCCTCCTGGCTCCAGTCATGGCTACGGATGCATATGGCGGCGACGGAGTAGACATCTTGGGTGACGGGATCTTCGAGACCGATGGGAGCGCGTTTAGCTTCCCGGTGGACTACACGGATACCAACTACGACTCGGTGCAAGTGGGAGATGATAAGGCTACCGCCTTTGGAACGGACAGTGGCTTTCCCTTTGGATTCCGCAATGGCCCTGCCAATGCTCAGAACAACCTAGAGATCAAGAAGAACCAGGATTCTGGTATCTGTGAGCCCTGCGTGGGCGAGGACGAATATGGTGAATTTTGCACGAACCCCTGCCTCAACCTTAACATTGAGCAGATCAAGGTTGGCGACAGGGAGGCTCTCGCGTTCGGATTCGCATCCGCCGTCAACAACGTCAAGATAGTGACCAATCAGGCAGATTCAGAAATCCCGGCTTAAACGAACTGATATGAAGGAGCTCCCGAAACCCACTAGCTTGATGCTGGTGGGAATTCTCTTTATTCTCGTTTACCAAGGGTCCTCAGTGGGCCAGCCGTATTTGGATGGTTTAGGACAGCGAACTGATCTCAAAGATTCGAATTACGATCTCCTTCATCATCAAAAGAATTCCGATTTAGGAAAGCTCAAGCTCTCTGGCAATACCGTCTATTTTCCTTGGGCCTCGCGACATGTTCCGGGCATAAGCCCTCCCCGTTTTGCTTCCAGGCCCTCTCTCTCGCCAATGAATGAAAAGATCCTCCTGGACAGCTCAGATTCAGAGGCGAGAGTACAGGATCTGTTCGCGATAAATGCCGCAAAACAGAGGGATCTGATCTACAAGGATTCACAGAATAGAGGTCCTGGAGATCAAAGCTTAGCCAACTCTCTGGACATATCGGTGAAGGGCGGCGGTAATAATGCCGGAGATGAACAGCATGAGGTGATAAGTGGCGGAAATTACCTGAATGTGGAGGTCAGCGGCATAATCGTCAACGCCATAAATACTGTGGAAGGGGGAAGTGCTGTGGCCACTTCCAATATAGTCATAGAGCCAGTACAGACCATCGTTTATGCTCCGGAGGTGGAAGCGAAACTGAGATAAAGAATGTGTGGCTGTTAGAAGCCCATTGCCCTCTTCTGTGGTACTTTTTTCCATCATCTTTCCTTTTCCCAGGCCTCGGATCCCTTGCCTTCTGCCAAAATCCAATGGGCGAAGGCCCAATCCATCCGCATTTTGAACTTCTCTCAGTATTGATTTAATAATATTATGTTAATAGAGCTGCTCTATCCTTCAATTTTCGATATCTGTTGTAGGTTTCCTATTATTACTCTCACATACCAAATGCAAAATTTTCTGATTAGAATATTTCTATAATTCTATCTTTCTCCGGTAACAAGCACCAAAACGTATAAATATAATTGGGTGTCAGTTAAGCTTAACCTAAAAAGATTTACGGGGTGAGACTATCAAAAGAGTAGCAATATTCTTGGTGCTGGCTATGGCTGTGGCAGCGTTCGCGGCTCCGGCTATGGCACACAGCGCAATCGCTGGAACCGATGGTGTGGATGTCCTCGGAGATGGCATATTTGAGACCGAAGGCACAGCCTTCAAGCTCCCAATAGCAGATACAAACTTCGACTCTATTGAGGTTGGAAATGACAATGCTCGGGCCATAGGTGTTGGGCTGGGCGCCTTCCCCTTCAACCACGAGGTCGGGGCTGTAGCCAGAAATAACCTGGAGATCAAGAAGAATCAGGACTCTGGCGAATGCTCCTGCGATGACTGCTGCACTAAGTACAACGTGGAGCACATCGAAGTAGGCAGCAGGAGTGCTTTTGCCGTTGGCATAGGAGCTGGAGCAGGGCCCTTTGCTGATAACACAGGTGCCGTTGCAGAGAACAACGTCAAGATCATCACCAACCAGCAGTAGCTTCAGGTCTCAAGACCTGAGGATGGAATATGGACCGAATGCTTGGACCCACCGGCGCAACGCTGGTGGGAACCGTTTTTCTTTGCTTTATTTTGGTGCTTGGTGTATCGGCATCAGAGCCGCAATCAAATCTATATGATTCGCTTGGCAATATCCAGGAGCATCATTTCGACATCAGGCATCACAAATCAGATTCCGAGACGGGACAGCTCAAGCTTGCGGGCAATACGATCTGCTTTCCCTGGGCATCGCGGCATATTCCAGGGTTGGAGCCCCCTCGTTCAGAAGTCATGCCTCGCTTTCCGCCAACAAAAGATGAGATCATTATGAAGGGGTCTCAATCGGAAGAACGGGTGCAGGATCTTGAGGCAATTAATGCTGTTAAGCAGAGGGATATAGTCTATGACCAGTCTCAGAATGGAGATCCGGATTCGCAGGGCTTGGTCAATTCTATGGGGGTAAGGGTAACCGGTAATGGACAGAGCAAAAGAGAATGGCCCGGAGAAGGTCTGGGGGATAATAGCCTCGAAGAATTTGTGGATAATGCAATCAATTCTCGCATGAAAGATAATAAAGTTGATGGCAAAGTGACCGAAGGATCTCCAGGGCAAAAGCGCCTGGGCAATTATATGAATATCGATGTGAGCGGCGTTTCCGTCAGTGCCATAAACACCCAAGAAGGGGGAAGCGCAGTGGCGACTTCCAATATCATCATAAAGCCAGTTCAGGTCATCGTCTATCCTTCTGAGGCCGAAGAGAAGCTCAAATGAGACGCGAGGAGGCTTGTGGTCCCTGATCTGACACCAAGCATAATTTAATCTGCGAAACCATTCTAGGCTCCCTTAGCAGTAAGGGCCCAGAGGATCATTATGGCCAGAGCCAGGGCCATCATGAGAAGCGCTGTTTTGGGGTCGGACCCCACGACGATGGGAATGGGTCCGAGCATGACCACGCCACCGCCTCTCATCTTCGCGTGCTTCTCTTCTTCTCCAGAGTTCGGAAAATAGCGATTCTTCTCATTTCTTTGGGGCCAAAGCAGCAGCAAACGCCCCAGGAAGAGCAGAAAGGAGAGGATCATGAGGGCGACGGCCAGGAGCATAGCGGCAGCAGATGTTCCGGGATTGGAGCCGAAGACTATGGGGATGGGGCCGATCAGGATAACTCCCCCGTAGTTGGCATTGCCCTGCCAGGCCGCCTGCATAAATGATATCATTATCAGGAGGAATCCTGCCGCTACCAGTAGCCATCCCCATTCCCGGCTCATGAATGCTTAATTGCCATCACAAACTATAAGGGCATTTTGTGCCATCCTTTTGGTGATATGACCATCCAGAGACCGAGAGGTACCAGGGACTTTCTTCCCGCTGAGGCCTGGCGCAGGGGCAGAGCCAGGAAGGCCATGCAAAATGTGCTGGAGCGCTGGGGATACCAGGAGATAGCCACTCCAACTTTCGAGCACCTTGAGCTCTTCACCTTGAAGTCTGGCGAATCCGTCTTGGAAGAGATCTACAGCTTCAAGGACAAGGGGGGCCGTGATCTGGCCCTGCGCCCGGAGCTGACGGCGCCGGTGATGCGCATGTACGTCTCCGAGCTGCAGAACTCTCCCAAACCGCAGAGGCTCTACTACTTCGGCAGCTGCTTCCGCTATGAGCGGCCCCAGAAGGGGCGCTTCCGGGAGTTCTGGCAGCTGGGGGCAGAGCTGATCGGCGGGGCCAAACCGGACTCGGAGGCGGAGGTCATCGCCCTGGCAGACCAGATGCTCGGAAGTGTGAATGTGAAGGGAGACCTTCACGTCGGCTACCTGGGGCTGGTCAGGTCCCTTTTGGGCAAGATCGGGGCAGAGCATCGGTCCGCGCTCATGAGGATGATCGACAAAAAAGAGCGCGAGGCTCTGAAGGAGTACCTGGAAGAAATAGACGCCAGCCATCTCGGCCTGCTGGAGCTGATCGATCTGAAGGGCAAGAATGCTCTGGATAAGGCGGTGGAGATCTCCCGAGACGTGGAGGCCAGGGAGGCATCATTGGCTTCGTCAGCCGGGGAGCAGGCGGCATCGCCCGCAGCAGGGCGGGTTTCGGCCCGCACAGGTCGCGGGGTAACTGCAGAGCTGAGGATGGATGAGTTTCGGGAGACTGTGGAGCTGCTGGATGCCTACGGAGTAGAATTCACCATCGACTTCGAGATCGTGCGGGGCCTGGAGTACTACTCAGGCACAGTCTTCGAGATTTACGCAGAAGGGTTGGGTGCGCAAAAGCAGGTTTGTGGAGGAGGAACCTACGAGCTGGCCAGCCTCTTCGGCGGCAAGGAGACTTCGTCTACGGGCTTCGGCCTGGGATTCGATAGGATCATGGAGATTGCACAGATTGAAGAAAAGCAAAAGTCTCCCGTCTTTCTGGCCTACACGCCCGATGTCAAGGTCGAGGCGGTGAAGATCGCAAAGACGCTGCGCCAGACGGTGCCCGTCGTCCTGGACGTCATGGGCCGCGGGCTGGGGGCACAGCTCAAGGCCGCGGCAAGCGCCGGTGCACAGTTCGCAGTAATTGTTGGCAGAACCGAGCTGGATTCGGGAAAGCTCACATTGCGCGACATGCTGAAAGGCTCGCAGGAGAGCCTGACGGTGGCGGAGATCGAGGAGACGCTGAAAGAACGGCTCTCGTGCTTATGAACTGGTTGTGTGGCCTCTTCGCGAAGATCTTCTTAATCATGGTGGAGCTCTAGGCGGAGGTGGCGGATACGATTATCAGCACGAGAAAGGCCACGGTTACCATGCAGAGGAGGATCAGGTCTATGTATTTATTTTTCAGCGTGCAATCCAGAACCCCCTTCATTGCCCGTTGATCCTCATATTCCGCCATGGACACACCAGCATGATTTTTCGTTAAGTTTATTGTGCATTCATAATTTAAGTAAGTTTTCCTTGAAGATTCTTATCTGAAACGCCAAAGTTTGCGTAAAAATTGAATAATGATTTGCAAATTCCTTAAATCATATTATCAAAATAGATATTTTCCACGTCTTTTCCTCAGGAACTCCCCTTTACTCTCAGGCGTTCTGCAAAAATGTCGTTGAAGGCCTGAATTCCAGGCTCATGCAGAGATTCACCAGGAGAATATGTAACGGCGTTCCTTTCTGCGAGAGCGTGATTGAGGTGAAAAGATAATGACTGCGCGAGTTTGCCTTCGGTCCTTATGGATTTCTCCCATGACTGTGGCCTAAATTCATAGACTCAACGGGCTTGAAGCTCAATGATTGGCTTTAAGCTCGTCTGGCAGGTTCTTCACCGCTTCTCCGATGATCTCCAATCTGCGGATAACCTTATCCTGGAGATCAACGGATTCGAGGAAGTCGTCTTTCGTTTGGCCTTGCGTGTACCTTTCGATGAGATCAATGCTCTGGGATATGTGGTCCCGGAAGACCTTTGCATCTTTCTTCAAAGTATGGCCACCTGCTCTTTCAGGATTCTTTCCTTCAGCAACGGATGCGGCGAATCATAAGTTAGGACATCGAACCTGCGATTCAAGTTGTCCTCAAGGTCGAGCTTCAGCCCAATCAGATCCAGCAGGCTCTTTTTGCCTTCGAACTCCACCAAGAGATCGACATCGCTATCTTCGCTGGCCTCACCGCGCGCCACGGAGCCGAAGAGCGAGGCTCTCTTGACCTCGTGTTTGCGAAGGATGTCGATGATGTCTTCTCAGATCTCCCGGATGTCGATCATGGCGGTCCTTATTATTGGAGAAGATCTTCTGAATCGTAGGCCTGTTCCTGCTTCTCAATAAGCTGACCGTCATCCTTGATGAGAAACACGCCGCTGACCATCGCAGATCCTCTTTCTGGAATGATCATAAATTAAAATAAAATGAGGCTAAAGCAGCCCCATGTTCTCCAGCTGCTGGCGCACGATGCGCACGCCCTCCTCGCACTCCTCGGGAGACTTGCCGCCCGTGACCACCAATTTGCCGGAGCTGAATATCAATACTACTACCTTGGGCTGCTTGATCCTGTAGACCAGGCCGGGAAACTGCTCAGGCTCGTACTCGATGTTCTCCAGGCCCAGGCCCAGGGCGATGGCGTTCAAATTCAAATCGGTCTTCAGGTCTGCGGAAGCCACAATGTTCTGAACGTGGATCTCGGGCTCTAAGTCGATTTTCTCGAAGCCGATGGATTTGAGCGTCTTGGCCATGTTGGTGATGACCGTGCGAACGTCCTCAACGTTCTTGGCTCCGGTGCATACCACCTTTCCCGAGGTGAAGATCAGAAAAGCAGCTCTGGGGGCCTTAACCCTGTAGACGAGGCCGGGAAACTTCTCTTTGTTGTATTCCGCGCCCTCCAGCTCGGCCTCGATCTTGTGCAGGTCGAACTCCTCTGCCAGCTTGGTAGATGCCACCACGTTCTCTATATTTATTGTGGACTCCATACGCAAGTATCTCCAGAATACCTTTATAAACTGGGGGTATATAAACATGAGTATTTAAGATTTATAAACGACTTATATATGGTTTATAAGTTGGCCGGAAGACGCCCTTATCGCGAATAGATAACCTGTAAAAAAAATAAAATCCAAAGAAAACATAAAAAGCCGCCGATGGGATTCGAACCCATGAACTGCTGATCTTTCGGATCTCCTTACGAATCAGCCGCTTTAACCGGGCTAAGCCACGGCGGCCCTGATAATCGTCTACAGCTCATAGCAATTGCGAATTTAAGATTTGCGATCCAGACACGATGCTGGCTTCATCCCCACCTTCTGCTTTTCAATCTCCTCCGCCAGCTGGGGCAAGAAGATTCCTATATCCGTCACCAGGCCGATAGCCTGAGCCGATCCCCGGTCCATGAGCTTGGTCACTGTAGCGGGATTGATATCCACGCAGATGGTCTTGACAAAGGATGGCAGCAGATTTCCTACAGCGATGGAGTGCAGCATGGTCCCAAGCATTATGGTCATATCCACGCCCCGCAGCGCCTGGTCCATGGCATCCTTGGCTTTCGAAGTGTCAGTGATCACCTCGGGCAAGGGCCCATCATCGCGAATGGAGCCTGCCAGGATGAAAGGGACTCCTCTCTTCACAGCCTCGTACATGATCCCGCCCTGCAGCTTGCCTTCCGCTATTGCATTGTGGATTGAGCCGCTGGCCATGATCTCGCTGATGGCGTAGAGATGATTTCTATGGCCGCCGGAGATGGCATTGCCCGCGCAGTTCATGCCCAGGCTGGTGCCGAAGAGCTGGCGCTCGATGTCGTGCACCGCCACGGCATTTCCTGCCAGCAGCACATCCACATATCCCTCCCGGATGAGCTGGGCCAGGGAGGGCGCAGCGCCGGTGTGAACCACGGCCGGCCCGCAGACCACGGCAATCTTGCCGCCGGCACGTTTGGTGCGGATGATCTCCTGGGCCAGCTGCCGTACAAGCTCTCCGCTGGGCCGCTCTGAGGAGACCTCGTTGGACATGAATCCGAAGAAGGTCTTCTCCCTGGGCCGCTCAGGCAAAACGACCTTTACGCCAGAGGTTCCAATCACCACCCTGTCGCCTTTCTTGATGTGCCCTATGGGTGTGCATATCGCGTGACCGTCTTCGAGGACAATGAGACAGTCCATGTGGTTATGCTCCACCTCCACCCAGGAGCCCTGGTAGCGCACATAGGTAGGATGATTGGTGGTGGAATAAAATCCCCTGGGCACGACCATGTCGCTTGGGGCTATGCCCGTCCGGATATCGTCCATCTCCACCAGTCGCGCTCCCAAGGCATGCAGCTCCAGCAGTATCCTGTCCAGATGAGCGGCATCCTCGCCATTGACTGTGATCTGCACGTAGCTGGTGTCGTTCTTCTTCTGGCCTATCCGAAAGTTCTTGATCTCGAACTCGCCGCCCATGTCCATGATCTTGTCCAGGACCCTTGTCAGCATCTGCGAGTCAATGAGATGGCCCTCCATCTCGATATCAGCTATCTCGCTCATAAGCCGGCCTTCACCACATCTCCCCTTCCAGGAGCGCCTGGGTTTTATCGTTTGTGCTCATGATCAGCTTGGTGATTCTGATCAAATAGCCGTCGTCATCGGGTTCCGGCTGGTCGAAGATGGCCCGCATGCCGCTCCTATGCAGGTGGTATTCGAACTCTTTGGCCGTCTGCAGGCTTTTCACCCGGATCTGCACCTTCTGCACGATATTTTCTCCGATGCTCTTCCTCTGGATGGTATCCACTAAAGGCAGAAGAATGCTCTCTCCCAGCCGCAGAGCCCTGGCTTTGCGCTCTTCTTCGGACTCATTCCACTCCACAGACTGGAAGCCCTCTCGAACTGCCCGAGATACAAAGAAGTCCAGAGCATAGTCATTGTAGTACCGGAAGGCCACCGCCAGGTCGTCGCAATTGCTCTCTGAGCTGGTGTACTTCATCGGAGGCACCTTGTTTTCTGGGTCCTTCATCACCACGCCCTCTCGCCCCCGACGGCCGAGCTTTCTTACGATGTGCTCGATCCTCTCCGGAGCGCTCTCCTTCCTGAACTCCCCCAAGAGGGCTGTGGCCTTCAGGCTGTAATCCCTGGCGAACTCGTGGGTCTTGTAGACGCCTAGAGTGCTCTTGCCGTTCTTCCGGGAGAGGTCGAATAAATAGAAGTCCATGGTCTCCGTTGGATAGATATCCTTGGGGACGTAGGGGTTCTCCGGCCCCACCATCTCTCCGCAAAGGACAACTCCTGGATGCTCTTCGAAGATCTCCTCCGCCAGGAGCCGACGTGCCACCTCAGTCGAGTAAGGACAGATAAATCCGCCTCGCGTCAAGGCCACCGTCTCGCCATCAACGGACGTCACGCGTACGTTGTGTCCATTCATCTTCTCCTCTACGGCCACAACGTCGGAAAAATGTTTTTCTATTGCCGGGGCGAGCATCAGGGCGCGGCGGATCTTCGGATAGCCAAAGACGATCTCGCCGTTTTCGAATACGACCGTCCCTGCCTCGATTCCCGAGGTTGTCTTCTCAAACCTCAGGAGTCGAGGCTCGGGCCAGCTCGATCTCTTGACTGCGGTCCCTTGCAGGCCGTCCAGCCTTTCCTTGGTTATTCCTAGTTTTTCTGCAACCTTCCCCAGATTCATCTGGTCCTCACCAGATAATCGAGGAGAGACCTCCTGGTGATCATCCCCACCACCTCTTCCTTGCGGTTGAGAACGGGCAGGCCGCCTCTGTTCTCGGTGAGGATTATCTTCTTCACCTCTTCCAGGGGGGTATCGGTGTAGACGTACAACACGTCGTGGGTCATCACGTCTGAGACCAGGAGGTTGTAGATGCGGGCGTATTGCTTGCTTGCGGTGTTGTTCAGATCCCGGAAGGCTCGTAAGGATTTGGCCACGTCCCTCTCGGTGATTATGCCCACCAGCCGGCCTGCCTCCACCACGGGCAGCCGGCCCACGTTTCTGTCCAGCATCATCCTCCGGGCGTGGACCAGCCGGTCGTTGGGATTTGCGGTCAGAGGGAATCTCATGGCATCGCTGGCCTGGCCGCTCAGGTTCACTGCCGCCAGAATGTCTCTTGGCCGAACCCAGCCCAGGATTTTATCGCTATCCACCGCCACCAGCACCGAGGTCTTCTGCAGGAGGACCATGGCATCGTCCACGCTCATATCCGGCAAGACCTTGATTACAGCGTCCAGGGTGGCAGCCGCTACATGCAGAGAAGAGGCGGGCATGCCCAGGCTCTTTCTGGTGCCAAGCACGCGGGCGATCTGTCTTGTGGTTATTATGCCGCCCATCTTGTCCTTGTTGGTTACCAAAAGCCTGCGCATGCCGTTCTTCTCCATCAGATCCAGCGCGTGGCCGATCCTCTCGGATTTGTCAATGGTAACGGGCTCGGTCATGATATCCTTTACCTGCATTACTTTTGCCTCCCTATCTCGGCGATGATCTCATCGGCAGAGAAGTAGCCCACCACGTCGTTCTTCTCCATGACAGGCATGCCGATGATGCCCTTCAGGGCGAGCGTCTTCGCAGCCTCCACTGCCTTCGTCTCCGGGCTTATGGTTATGAGGGGTGAGGTCATGATGTCCTCGGCCACGAAGGGCATCTGCCTCACGTACCTGTACTGCTTCCTCCCGGCAGTGCTCTCTTTCCTGGTCATTTTTATGTTCTTGGTCTCCATCTCGTCCTTCGGCCCCATGATCTCGGAGAATGTGAGGCCGGAGCGGGTGATGATGCCTACGAGAGTGGTATTATCCTCATAGACCAGGGCACGGCTGGTGCCCTGCACATTCATCTCATCCAGGACATGGCCGATGGTGTGATGGCGGTGAACAGTCAAGACGTTCTTGGTCATCAGGTCGCCGACTGTGGCTTTGACGTCCTGATCGGCGAAGTACCTCAACATGTCCCGGGAGGTGATCATGCCTAAGATCTCGCCCTCTCGCTCCACAGGCAAGCCGCTGATGTTGTTCTCCAGCATCAGTTCCGCTGCCTGGGACATGGTGGCATCCGGGAATATAGTGATGGGCTTCTCGGTCATCACCACCTGTATGGGAACCTTGTCTATGGGTCGTCTGCGCCACTCCGGAGCGGCCTGATTGAGTCGGTTGGTGATGTCATACTTGGTGACGATGCCCACCAGCTTGCCATTATCTAAGACGGGCAGCCTGCCGATGCCGTACTTGAACATAAGGTTCCTGGCTCTTTGAATGGGCTCGTTTCGCTCAATGACGTATATGGGAGCGCTCATGTACTCTTTGACTTTCTTCATGATCATGATAGTATTCCCCTGTTCTCGGCTAACGCCCTCACGTAGTCTCTCTCCGTGAGAATTCCGGCCAGCAATCCCTTGTCCATGACCGGCAGGGACCCGATGTCTCCATCCATCATCCTTCTGGCCGCTGCCCCCAGGTCAGCCCTCTTCTCAGTGACCACAAGGCCTCTCTTGATCAAGCTCTTGATGGGCTGATTCATGACTTCCCCAATGTCGCCTGTAACGACTTTTTCGAAGGCATCGCCACTGCCCAGATACTTCATGATATCCGAGGCTGTGACCATGCCCATGAGAACTCCGTCCTGCACCACGGGCATGCGCCGGAAGCCCTTCTGGATGATCATCCTGGTCATCTTCTCGATGGTGGTTTGGGCTGGAGCAGTCACCACATTGTGGCTCATGAAGGACTCCACAGAGAGGCCGGTCTCCAGGCCGCTGCAGAAGCGTACGAAGTCCTCTTCGGTTATTATGGCCTTGATCCGGGTCTCATTATCCACTATGGGCAGGCCGCCCACGTTCTTCTCGTACATCAGCCTGAGGACGTCGTTTAAGGAGGAGTTGTCGCTGGCGTAGGTGAGCTTGGTGCTCATGATCTCTCTGATATCGGCATTTATGGCCGTGAAGATGTTGCCGCCGTACTTCTCTCGCAGGAGGTTGTGCCGCAGTCCGCCGCCCAGGAAGTCCACGATGTCTACGGATGTCACAAAGCCGATCAGCCTCTTCGTGCCTGCATCGGCTATGGGAAGCCTGGAGAAACCATAGAAGGTCATGGTCTTTATGGCTCCCATGATAGTTGTAGTGGGCGGAACTGTGACCACATCCGGCGAAGCCGCACTCAAGGCCTCGCCCATGCGCTTGGCGTGCCTGGAGTCGAATTGGAGAGGTCCTCTCTCCCCGGAACCGGGAGATAGGGGCATTCTTTCGTTCCTTTGCGGTATCCTTGTTACATCCTTTCCACTTGTTAGCCCTTTGCTCATCTTCCCTCACCCCAGGTAGCTTTTGATCAGATCGTCTCTATCCACTATTCCCACGAGCTTTCCCTCGTTCACCACGGATATCCTGCCCACTTCGTGCTTGAGCATCAGCTCGATGGCCTTTGTCAGGCTGGCCTCTGGCTCTAAGCTATACAGCGGCGTGCTCATCAGCTTCTCCACGTGCATATGCGTGGAATCGACGGGCCTGGTATCGCTCTCCTTGCTGATCCTGGCCCAGCCTCTCTTCAGGATATCGAACCTGGTGATCATCCCTATGGGCTTGTCGTCTCTAACCACGGGCAAACCGGTGAAGTCCTCCTCCACCATCTTGTCCCAGACCTTAGTTAAGGGATCGTCCGGCTTGGCGACTACAACTTTGGTGCTCATGATCTCGCCGATCTGCTTGTCCGGAATCTTGGCAAGATCGATGTGCTTGAATACATCCAGGAGGGTCACGACGCCTTTCAGTACAGGGTTCTCCATGGACTCGACCACCGGCAGCAATGGACTCTTCTCCTTGAGCATGAGGCGGGCGGCTTCGAGCATCTCCATCTGCCCCGTCACCAATGGAACCTGCACCGTGAAGCCGGCCACAGTTACATTTGATTTGGTTGAGGTCACCCTCAACATATCCTGAGTGGTGACAATCCCCAGCACATGCCCTTTATTGCTCACGACCGGCAATCCGCGCACGTGGTTATCCCTGATCAATTGACGCGCTTTTGTCAGAAAAGTGGAATCCTCTACGTAAAGAGGATCTCTGGACAAAATATCTTCTACCAACATAGCATCTCCCTGCTGTCCAGCAATAAATCTACCTGTTTCCGTCCCTGCAACTCCAGCAGAGCAACTCGCCGTTTATGCTTTCTAAGGAATCCGAGAGCTGGCCACAAACTTCACAAATTCCGCGCACCACCCCCCTAGGCTGCTCGAAGTGAATGCCCTCCCGGTGCATCTCCAGGAGATCGCTTAGGATCTCATTCATGCCGAGTGATGACCCAGAGACCAAATCTGTATCCGTAATTATTCCCACGAGCTTTCCGTTGGATATCACGGGGAGCCGCTTTACCCCCGACTGGAGCATCAGAGCCGCGGCATCGCGTAGGCTAGCATCAGGTTCGATAGCGACTACCGGAGAGCTCATGATCTCTCCTACCTTCACATTTCTAGGATCGACCGCCTGGGCTACGATCTTCTTGACCAGATCTCTCTCCGTCAGAATGCCCGTGGGCTTATTTCCGGATACTACTATCAGACAGCCCACATTGGCAGAGCCCATCCTTTTGGCAGCGCTCAAAATGTCCAGGTCGACATCAGCGGTGATCACCGGGCGGGTCATGATGTCCCGCACTGGAATCTCTGTCTCCATTGGCCTATACTCTCCGTGATAGCTCTATATCATTATCAGAGTGCTACAGATATAAAAGGCTACTGCGGCTTAATAAATTTTGATGCGATTAATATTATTTTTTTCCTTATTCGCCAATATGCTTGAGAATATGTCCTATCTCTGCCAGGATAAGCTCCATACCCAGCCTGGCGGCGTTCGGCGAGCCGGGCAGACAGAAGACGGGCTTGCCATGATAAATTCCGGCCGCCGCCCTGGTGAGTATGGCCCTGGTTCCCACCTCCTCCAGGCTTCGCCAGCGGAAGATCTCACCGAAGCCAGGAAGCGTCTTTTCGAACAGCGGCTCGACAGCTTCTATGGTCAGATCCAGATGAGTAAGTCCTGTGCCTCCGCAGATGACAACAGTGTCGGCTTTGCTTTTCTTAACCGCTTCTCGGATGGGCTCGATGCCGTCCGGCAGAAGCTGGTAGCGGGCTTCGTATCCTGCAGCCTTTATCTTCTCCAGGATCACCTCGCCGGATAGATCCTCTGCATCTTCCGGGCAGGCTGCAGGCCCGTATCTCTGAAAGCGGGAGGTGCTCGCGACAACTACATCAATGATCATGCGTTATCCTTTCCCGATAAGGATAAAATTTTTCCCGTGCAATTGCTTTATTCCCTTGGAGATTTGAATAGAGAGATATGTCGCTCTTAGCAGTTGATGTGGGCGCAGGTACCCAGGACATCCTGCTTTCCCGGGAGGATGTGCCTTTGGAGGGCTCTTTTAAGATGGTGCTGCCCAGCCAGACGGTCCTGGTGGGAAACAGGATAAACCGGGCCAGGCTGGCAGGAAGAGATGTGTTCCTGCATGGCCCGACCATGGGCGGCGGAGCCTCCACTGCCGCAGTGAGATGGCATCTGGCCGCCGGCTTGAAGGTCTACGCAACGCCATCGGCAGCCGCCACCATAAACGACAATTTGGAGCGCGTGGCTGCGTTGGGCGTCATCATTCAGGAGGATGCTCCTGCTTTCGCACAGACCATAAATACTGGTGACATCGATTTAAACGCTTTGCGCCAGGCTTTCCAGATCTTCGACATTGCCCTTCCGGACGATATCGCTGTGGCTGTTCAGGATCATGGTTATTCCCCGCAAAGGTCAAATCGTCTGGTTCGATTCGAGCATCTGACCGAGGCCATTCGCTCCGGCGGGAGCCTTGAGGCCTTCGCCTACCGGGAACCGCCCCAGGCCATGACCAGAATGCTTGCCGTCCGGGACTGCCTGGCAGAGGAAGGATTTCAGCCTCTCCTCATGGACACCGGCCCTGCGGCCATCTTTGGTGCCTCTCTGGACCCGCGCTGCCAAGAGCCTGCCCTCATCGTCAACTTCGGCAACGGCCACACCGTGGCGGCCCTTCTGGACGCTGGCCGGATAACTGCCGTCTTCGAGCACCATACTTCCCAGCTCTGCCCGGAAAGGCTGCGCACTTTCGCGGAAAAGCTGTGCGCCGGAACCTTGAAGAACTCCGAGGTCTTTGAAGATGGAGGCCACGGAGCTTATATCCATGACGTGCCCGAAAAGATCGTCTCCACCCTTGTCACCGGCCCACGCCGGGAGCAGTTCCTTCGGTCTGGGGCTCTGAAGGACGCAGTGGCGGCTTCACCCGGAGGAGATATGATGATCACGGGCTGCATCGGTCTGACATTGGCCTGGAGCCGGAAAGAGGATTTATGGAGATAGGCAGAGGCGCAGAAGCGGTCGTGACTCTAGAGAACGGCACCGTCAAGAAATGGAGGCTGCCCAAGAGCTACCGGCAGCCGGAGCTGGATTTGCGTATTCGCCAGGAGCGAACCCTAAGAGAGGCCCGCATCACCTCCGATGCCCGCAGGTGCGGTGTTCTTACACCCATAATCCGCGATATCTCCCGCTTCGAGCTGAAGATGGAGCATGTGCAAGGCAAGAAGCTGAAGGAGGTCATCGTTCCCGAACTCTCCGAGAAGGTGGGAGAGATGGTGGGCAGGCTGCACAAGGGCGGAATCATCCACGGGGATCTCACCACCTCGAATATGATTCTGCGAGAGGGCAAGATCTGCCTCATCGATTTCGGCCTGGCCTTTTACGAAAGCTCCCTGGAGGCGCAGGGAGTGGATGTGCATGTTTATTTTCAGACCATTGAAAGCACCCACGACCGCCCGGAGGAGCTGATCGAGGCCTTCCAGGCCGGATACGTCCGAACTTATCCTGAAGCAGAGGCGGTCCTAAAAAGGGTTAAGGAGATCAAGGCGCGGGGCAGATACCTCTGACTATTGTCTCATAACAACCACGTAAATCAGCAACCAGGTCCTGAATGAGTGTCATCAGCAACTTTATCTATGATACGGTCGTTAGTTCAAATTTAATTCCAAGGTGATAAGCCAATGGCTGAAGATGATGTCGTGTTCGTCGGCAACAAACCTGTGATGAACTACGTGCTGGCAGTGGTCACTCAGTTCAACCGTGGCGCAAAGGATGTCAGGATAATGGCCCGGGGTCGAGCCATCTCCAGAGCGGTGGATGTGGCCGAGGTGTCCAGGTCCCGCTTTCTGCCGGATGTGACCGTGAAGGGCATCCAGATCTCCACTGAGACTCTCAACACTGATCGAGGAGAGACCAACGTCTCTGCGATTGAGATCACCATTGGGAAGTGAGCTTTTAGGTTGACCGTCTCCGTCGGTGTCCTATCCTCCGGTCGGGGCGAGAACCTCCGCTACATCCTGAAGGCGGAGCGCTCGGGCTATCTGCCTGTTCAGGTGAAGATGGTCCTGGCCGACCAGCCAAAAGCAGGAGCTCTTCAGATCGCCCGTGAGTTCGACGTTCCTTGCCTTTACCTGGACCCGTCAGGCTTGAGTCGCGAGGAATACGACCGGCGGCTGATGCAGCACCTCGATGCTGCCGGCGTGGAGCTGGTAGTTCTCACGGGGTTCATGAGGATCCTCTCTGGGACCTTTGTGAAGCACTATCAGAATAGGATCCTGAACATTCATCCCGCCCTGTTGCCCTCCTTCCGGGGCAAGGATGCCTTCCAGCAGGCCCTGGATCACGGTGTGAAGTGGACCGGTACTACTATTCATATCGTGGACGAGGACGTGGACCACGGCCCTATCATCTACCAGGTCCCCGTGCCTGTCCGGGAGAACGACACTCACGATAGCCTCAAAGCCAGGATTCAGAGGGCGGAGCAGAGGGCCTATCCTAAGGCGATCAAGATCTTCCTGGAGAGTGGGCATAAATTGGTCGCTAACAAGCTCGTTTTTGAAGATAAGCAGGCAGGGATTTAGGAATGGAGAGTTTATGGGCGCCCTGGAGGATCGATTACATCCTGAGCAAGAAGTCTCCCGGTTGCATATTCTGTGACAAGCCCCGCGAGGAAAAGGATGAGGAGAACCTGATTCTTTACCGGGGAAAGTACAACTTCATCATCTTGAACGCCTTTCCCTACAACAATGGCCACCTGATGGTCGTGCCCTACCGGCATACTGCCTCCTTATCGGGCTGGCAGCCGGAGGAGCAGCAGGAGATGATGGAGCTGGCCGAGATGGGTGTTCAGCTGCTCCGCAAGACCATGAGACCGGACGGCTTCAACCTGGGGATGAACATGGGTCTAGTCGCCGGTGCCGGGGTGGCCGATCACATCCACCTGCATATCGTGCCGCGCTGGAATGGCGACACCAACTTCATGCTCGTGCTCTCGGACACGAGGGTGCTATCGGAGCATCTGCGGGCGACCTACGGGAAGCTGAAAGAGGCGCTTGCAGCGAAAGAGAGAAAGTAGGCAGTACCGCTGGAAAGCGGGCGGCAGGGCGGGCTTGCATGGCTTCGCTGGAATGGGCTGGGCCTGAGACTAGTCTTTTTTTAAGCCTTAATCCGTCTTTCTGGAGATCGCATCCTCGCGTCCGATGTCGTTAGATCCCTCTTTTCGAAGCTTGCGGTTCTTCTTCGATGGAGACCAGGGGCAATGAAGCCGGACTTGGGACCTGGGAACCAGGCCAAGAACTAGGGCAAGAAACTAGGTGTGTAGTCCCGAAAGTAGGTAGTCTACCTTCATTGAGTTGACCTTTCCTTCGTGGATCGCATGGATGGCACGACAGGAGTTGATTGTGTTCGATTGTCTCCCCATAAGTGCCATCTAGGCAGACGATGTCTTTTGCTGCGGTTTTCATGTTCAACAACTCATTATCGGTAGTCTACCGGCAAGTGTGCAATCGCTTTAAGGGCATCTCCAGCCTGTAGATGCATTCTTGGGCGTTGGCTGACCGGGAGTGGGATTATCTGCTCATAAGGCAAGGTCATCATGGCCACCGGGAAGTTCTATTCAAGACATGTCAATGTCTTCCATCCCGGCGGCCGCATGGGCATCACTATTCGCTTATCCCAAGCTCCTTGGCTTTGGCGAAAGCGGCGTTTGCTTTTTCATTCTGGCCTAAGGCTTGAAGAGCAACACCTTGGTTGTGCCAGGTTGCCGCATAGTTGGGGTCTAACCTGATCGCCTCGTCATAAGCTTTGACGGCATCAGAATAGTTTCCCTGGTGATAGAGAGCATTGCCTTTGTTGTACCAGCCTCCAGCATAGTTGGGACCTAACCTGATCGCCTCGTCATAAGCGTTGATGGCATCAGAATAGATGCCCTGGTGATAGAGAGCATTGCCTTTGCCAATCCAGGCCAAGGTAAGGTTCGGATTTAACCTGATCGCCTCGTCATAAGCTTTGACGGCATCAGAATAGTTACCCCGCGCATCGAGAACAGCACCTTTGGCGACCAAGGCCATGGTAGTAAGGTTCGGATCTAACCTGATCGCCTCATCAAAAGCTTTGACAGCGTCAGAATAGTTGCCCTGTTCACCGAGTGCAATGCCTTTCACGAGCCAGTCTTCGGCCGTTTGCTGTCCTACTACCGGCACGACGAATATTAAAAACGAAATAAAAAAGCAAACTAATAACTCTGTGCCTATCCTCACTTAATCTCACCTCGTCGATATAGCATTATAGTCAAAGACCAAAAGACCGAAACTCATAATCGAATGGTAAGATACATTGATTAGGCAAGTCCTTTGGTTCTTGACTATAAACATATTCATAGAAAAGGATTAGACGTATAAAACTTTTGATGATTCAGTGGAAAACGAAGCGAATATCGTAGCTGCACAATCCATCTGAAGAGCTTTTCGCTATGAGTATATGGCGGGCAAGAAACTAGGTGTATAGTCCTGAAAGTAGGAATTAGACTTCCGGCGAATAAGATGCGAATCCACTATCTTCAGCACGTTCCCTTCGAAGACCTGGCAGGCATCGAGGCCTGGGGCAAAGACCGCGGCCATGATCTTTCCCGAACATTGCTCTTTCGGGATGAGCCCTTTCCGGATGTGGCGGATCTCGACTGGCTGATCATCATGGGCGGCCCCATGAACATCTGTGAGCATGAGAAATACCCATGGCTGATCAGGGAGAAGGAGTTCATCCGCAGCGTCATCGCAGACGGAAAGATCGCCTTGGGAATCTGCCTGGGTGCTCAGCTCATGGCCGATGTGCTGGGCGGCAGAGTGCGCAGGAACAAGCATCGGGAGATCGGCTGGTTTCAGGTCCAGCTCACGCCTGAGGCAAGGGCCTCCCGGATCTTCCGGGTTCTGCCGGAGAGGTTCATGGCCTTCCACTGGCACGGTGATACCTTTGATATTCCTCCTGGAGCCGTGCACGTGGCCGAAAGCCTAGCCTGCAAAAATCAGGCCTTTGTGCTGGGAAAGGCAGTCGGGCTGCAGTTCCATCTGGAGTCATCACGGGATAGCATAGACCATCTCATCCAAAGCTGCGCCGATGAGCTGACGGATGGGAAATACGTCCAGAGGCCAAAAGAGCTGCTGGCCCAGCTGGATCGCTTCTTGGAAATCCGCAGCCTGATGGAGATCTTCCTGGACAACATGGAGGGGGTGCTTGGGCAATAGGGCGTTTGGTTTTCCGGAGGAAGCTTCTCCCAACGATTCCTCGATAATGATAATAGTATTTCAGCACCAACCCTCAGATAGTTATTTACGTGAACCTTTGTGTTTATAAGCGATGATCTTCCAGATCCTGGACGCCAACTACGCCTACGATGCAAAGAGAAATCCGCTGGTGCAGCTTTTTGGCTCCACCCCGGAGGGAAAGAGAGTCATCTGCCGCGTAGCCGGCTTTCGGCCCTACTTCTACGCCGGGATCGAGGAGGGAAGGCTGGAAGAGGCCACCAGGAGCCTGAAGGCCATGGGCCTCGAGGTCGAGGAGATTGAGCGCTTCGAGCCCATCGGCTATCAGGTCAGCCCCAAGAAGATGCTGAAGGTCACCACCCACGATCCCAAGGAGGTGCGCAGCCTCAGGGAGAGGGTGCGGGAGATTGCAGGCATCAAGGCCGTCTACGAGACGGATATTCTCTTTCGCAACAGGTTTCTCATCGACCGGGGTCTGGGGGGCATGGCCTGGGCCGAGGCACCGATTCCGGAATGGGTCAAGGGCCAGGAGGCTTTTCTCACAAAGGTGGATTCCCTGCATCCGGTGCAGCGCGAGGCCAATGCGCCTCTGCGGTTCATGAGCTTCGACATCGAATGCCTGCCCAGCAGGGGCGAGATGCCCAGGGCAGAGGTGTCGCCGGTCATTCTCATCAGCATGGCCTTCGAGCCCGAGTACCGGGGCCACAAAGACCTGGTGCTGGTGGGCAAGAAGATAGAATGCCCTCGGGAGGATGTGCAGGCCTGCCGGGACGAGCATGACCTTCTATCCCAGTTCGCCTCCATCCTGCGGGAATACGATCCTGATATCGTGGCAGGCTACAACTCCAACGAGTTCGATTTTCCCTATCTTGCGGAGAGGGCAAAGCAGCTAGGCGCCGATCTGCGGGTTGGCCGGGAGGGCAGCTCCTGGCACTTAAGAAAGATCGTAAATAGGACCGACGTCTCCATCACTGGCCGGGTGGTGGTGGATCTGCTGCCCATCATCCGCTCCTCCTTCAGCCTGAAGCAGTACACCCTGAGAAATGCGGCTGCAGAGCTTCTCAAGATGGAGAAGCACGATGTAGACCCCAAAGAGATCGAGGCCCTCTGGGCGGAAGGAGGAGTGGGTCTTATTCGATTCATAAGCTACGCCCGGCGGGATGCGGTGTTGGCCTTGCGGCTCCTGCTGGACCTGCGGCTCATGGACAAGTACATCGCCCTCTCCCGGGCCAGCGGCTCCCTGCTGCAGGATATCGTCAACGGCGGCCAGTCCGGGATGGTGGAGAACCTGCTCTTGCGCCGCTTCCAGGAGCGGGGACGGGTCGTGCCTCCCAAGCCGGATGCGGATGTCTCGGACGAGCGCTACGTGGAGAACGAGGATCTGAAGGGCGGTGCCGTCCTCTCTCCGGAGAAGGGGCTGGTGGAGGACGTGGTCATCCTGGACTACAAGTCCCTTTATCCTACTATTATGATGGCCCACAACCTCTGCTACTCCACGGTGGTGACGCGCGAGGCCCTGCAGAAAGAGGGCATCATAACCGCACCCTCCGGAGGAAAGTTCGTCTCGCCTGAGGTCTCACCAGGCATCATGCCTGCCGTCCTGCGGGAGCTGCTCGATGAGAGGACGAAGACCAAGATGCTGATGAAGACCGCCGGTGATGAGGAGCGCCGCTTCCTGGATGCCAAGCAGTACGCCATGAAGATCCTGCTCAACAGCTTCTACGGCTACTCCGGCTACGCCCGGGCGAGGCTCTACAGCCTGGCTCTGGCCAATGCCGTCACCTCTTTCGGCCGGGAGAACATCCTGCGCACCAAGAAGGTCATTGACGAGATAGGCTCGGTTTACGTGGTCGACGGGGCGGTGGTCTTCAAGGAGAATCTGCCTTTCGGAAAGGCCGGAGCGAAGCGCTTCGATCTATCCGTGGTCTACGGAGACACGGACAGCGTCTTTGTCCGGCTGCGGCCCGACGAAGGAGAAGTGGTCTCGCTGCAGGAGGCGGAATTGATCGGCAGAAAGATCGCGGAGACGGTCACATCCAGCCTGCCTGAGCCCATGGAGCTGGTCTTCGAGGCCTTTGCCAG
>Ga0315293_10000977_pt1 | contig 27333 bp, 59 predicted proteins | sample YL17G13_20_MG_FD_203071 | JGI IMG/M metagenome (GOLD analysis project Ga0315293, IMG submission 203071) | Sediment microbial communities from Yellowstone Lake, YNP, Wyoming, USA - YL17G13_20 | ecosystem: Environmental > Aquatic > Freshwater > Lake > Sediment | place: USA: Wyoming | collected...
CTCCGCTGCCTGTGCGTCGATCTGTACGATGTATTCAGCGATACACGCAGTCAGCCGATCGATCTCCGCTGCCTGCGATGCGATGAGTGCGTCGCGCAATCCAACCTGATGGCTAATAAACGAGTACGCAGAGCCACCATCAATCGTCCTATCAATCGTCCTGTTGACAGACGACGACGCGTATCGTATTGCCGCATCCATCACTTCGTGGCGCGGCTTCAATTCATCTGCTTTGTCAGTCATGGTGTGTCTCCGCGTTCAGCCGCATAGGCGCACCACCAGTCGTTTGAGGGCGTCCTCTAGCGCCGCATTTATCCCGGCCAAGCGGATGTTCTCCTTGTGCAGCGCGTGCCATACGTCGGTGATCCGCTCTATCTCCGCTGCCTGTGCGGTGATGCGGCGTTCAGCCAGATTCAAATTGGCACCAATCGGGCACGCCAATCCTTCTGGGTCAGCACGCTCGTCATCGCATGATCGAGCCAGTTGCTCCCGCAGCGCAGCGATCTCCGCTGCCTGTGCGTCAGCCAACACGGACAGTCGATTGATATTCAGTCGGCTTTGGTTGGCGATGTCACGATAGCTGTCATCGTTGCGCTTGAGCCGCTCCACCTCCGCTGCCAGTTCACGGTTTTTTCGTATCCACAAATGCGCGTCGCTGGCATCCAGAAGATCCGCCTTCAGCGCAGCGATCTCCGCTGCCTGTGCGTCGTGTAGGTCGGCGCGGATGTACCGGACATCATCCTCAGCCGGTAAGCTCACCGGAAGCCACCGTACCAACCCGCTCCAAGTCTTTGATGCCGGTCGATACCCTCGCAGGTAGAGTTCTTCTGCTGGCGTCTCACTCATGCGCTCTCCGCTTCCGCATGTAAAGCGCGTGGCACGCCGCGCACTTTGATTGCTTGGTCTGCACCTTGGCACCGCGCGTTCGCGTGTGCGGCTGTCCGCACGTAAAGCATTTGAACGGCGGCGCTTCAGCGTGCCCCTTCTTGCTCACTTGAACTCGTCTTTGAAGTCGGCGAGGCGCTGCGCCATGTCGCGCGCCGCCGTCTCCGCCGCATCACCGTCGCCATTGGCGGCCAGCCACTCTGCAACGTTAATCACAATCGGTGGACCGGATCGATCGCACATATACGGAACGAATAGTTTGCAAAAATCATCGACAAACTTTTCCGTGAGCGCCTTCATCTCGGGGGTAGCTTCGTCGCCGCCACCGTTCGGATCGCCGTACTCCTCGCCAAGCGCTTCCATCATATGCTCCATGAGTCGGTCGACCACCCACCACGGTGGAACTACCATCATGCGAACATACTTCTGCAGCTCGACGGTTTCCGGCTCGTCTCCAACATCCCAACCATCTGCCAACTCTTCCATCACGGAATCGGGGTCGGTGTGGGTAAGATTCTCTGGGTCGCCGGCCGTCCAGTAAACATCATCCTTTTCCATCGCGTCGTCTCCTGTGTGTGTGGGGTGGAATCACGACCGGGGTCACCCCCGGCCGGCAAGATCAGCAGCTCGCTTTGTTCGCTCGGCTAAGAGCGCAGGAGGCGAGCCCGCGTTCGTGAGGTGTGGACTCAAAACACCTGACGGTAGTTCGTTGCCTCTTGCTGCTCGGGGTTATCTGCGCCACCTCCGGCTGGGCTCATTCCTCAACCTCCGAATCGGCGCTGCCACGAAACTGCTCGGGGCGTCGCTCGAATGTCTTCTTGGCAGGGGGGGACTTCCCAATCTGCTTGACGAGCTTAGGTGCGAGTCCATTGCCCCACGCGCTACGCAAAAGCACATCCAGCATTGGGTTCTCTGCGTCGCGCCTCTCCTTGCGCGGCGGCTGACCCACAACATCTGGCAAGGGGGATACCCCAGTGATCTTCGCGTAGGTGCGCAGCGTCGTGACAGACAGCTTCATCAGCTCCGCCAAATCCTTGTAGGTTCGCGTCGGCGCTTCTTTGCGGAACCGAGCCAGCGTTGCAAGAGCCGGCCCAGATCGCTTGCGTGTAGCGTAGCCGCCACGTAACGACTTCGTTGGCGACGCATGAATTTCCATTACTTCCATTCCTCCAATACCATTGCCGCGTAGCCGGCCGGGTCATTCAGTTTGCCCCCGGCGATTTTCATAAGTGCCGTTTTGAAAGCGTCGATCGAGTTCTGCCTTCGGTCTTCGAGCCGATTGCGTTCGCGGTCAGCCGCCCATTCCGCTTGCCACTTCGCATCGCGCGCGTCTCTTCGAGCCTGCCATGCAACCGGATCATGCTGCTTACAAAAGATCCCCACTGTCGCCTTGCGCCCACACTGGTGCGTCGTGGTGATTCCCCATACCGGGTATGCGCAGTACGCTGGGTCGTACGGTTGGCCGCCGCTGCCGCCAGCGCCGTAGCCGCCATACTTCTTCAGCGGCAGATCCTTCGGTTTGTACATCATTTCCGTTTCGCCTCCGGCTTCACCACCGGTTTGAACTCGGTGATGTTGATGTCGATCGACGGCTCCTCATCGCCCTCTTGGCCGCGCCGGTTGGCAATGATGCCGGTTGCATAGCCGAGCCCGGACGTCGGCACCCACTGCGCGTAGAACAACCCCTCGGCCCACTGGATGAAGATGATGTGCGGCACCCCGCTGCGCTCCGAATACCAACGCAGGTGCAACCACTTCCCATAGCTGATCTTCAGCGCTCGATACTTGTGCATCGCCTGCGGCGTGGTTCGCGTAGCGTTGTCTTCCCAGCGACATTTGAACTCAGCCCACGCGCGCAACTTGCCGTCACTACGATGTAGTGACCAGTCGATGCCGTTGTAAACACCGGGCTGCAGCTTGAGGATCTTGCAGCTCCACAGCTCGGTGATCTTCGCCTTGGCCGCCGCTTCCATGGCGAGGTCTTCTTCGGTTTCGTTCCAAGGCCTGCTCACGTCCAACCTTCCATCGATTGGAACGCGCGCCGACGCAGCACCTCGGCGGCAAGTAGCAGGTCCGGCGTCTTGTGCGTTCCGCCAGTCCATGAGTCCCAGTAACCATCAAGGCTCACCGTAACAATGAACACCGCCTGCGTGTTCTGGTGCTGGCTGGCCGCGATGATCGCTTGCTCGGCGCTCCACTTGTCCGTGTCCAACACATGAATAGACATCAGCGCCCGCCCCTCTGAAACGCGTACTCCTTCCAGCGGCTCGCCCACCGGTACACCCAGCACCAGAATCGCCGCCGCTGCGTAGGCGGCGCATGCATCCAAAGCGGATCGGCCGGATTATAAGAAACGGTCATTGATGCAGCCGGAGGTACGTTGCTGTAGGTCGTTCCGAAAGGGTAAGCCGCTCGCGCTAGGTAGGTCGATTCGGAGGGCGGCACCGGAGTCGAGCTGCCAAACACCAAATCCTGCCCTTGCTTAATAAACCGCAGCCGCTCTCGCTCTGCGCGCTCATCAACGAACCGCTGCTCTAACGGAATCATTCCGCTCAGCTGCGCCTTGTATCGCCCAATGATCGCGCGCTGCGATTCGATTTTTTCTTCGAGCTGCGAGCGCTTAATCTTGCGCGTCACTGACGTTCCCCTTAGCGAGGTTGTCAAGATCGAGGCCGGGTCTCTGCAGCCCCCACTTCGCGAAGTACCGGTCCGAGTCATCGGATAGCCACCACGCATGCCATGCCGCGAAGTGATGTGGGAATGCGAGCGCTAACCGATTTCGATTCGTAGAATCAGCTTTCATGATCAGCTCGAACAGCTTCGCGCTGAACGAGTCTGAGTTCGAATGCTGCCAATGGAATAGGTGCTCGACGCATCTCTCAACCGAGTCTTCCATCATCGATCTCCTAGAACGGAATGTCGTCGTCGATGTCGTCGAACGATTCCTGCGTAGACCCTTGGGTGTTAATGCGTTGCTCGCGCGCCTCGCGCGCCTGATTGTTCTCGTCATCAGGCAGGCGGCCGTCGCCGCGCTGCTGCGACCCCTTCGGCGTGAGGAACTCCATCTCGCGCAGGATCAGCACGGTCTTGTAGTGCTTCACTCCGGCGTGAGTCTTGTCGTCCCACGACTGCGTTTGCAGAGAACCGCCGACGTACACCTTGCTGCCCTTACGCAGGTACTCGCCGCACACCTCAGCCTGCCGGCCGAAGGCGGTGATGTTGTGCCACTCCGTGCGCTCCTGCGCTTGCCCCGACTGTTTGTCGGTCCATCGCTCGGTCGTGGCAACGCTGAAGTTACACACTGCGGCCCCGCTCTGCGTGTAACGCGTCTCAGGATCACGCCCGAGATGCCCAATGATCATCGCCTTGTTCATACAATCTGCTCCTGAACGTACTCTTTATGGTGCGGTGGTATCGGAACCTCCGCCACGGTGATGCGAACCTTCACGACGTCGGGGATAGGGTCCATCGCAAAAAGCTCCCCCTGCTCCCCAAACCTGAATCGATTAGCGAATTCCTTTGCGACTTCGCGACACTCGTCACGGGTGGTGCAAACGCTCCAGTCGAGAATCTTCCCGCTTGGGAGCTTGATCGCCCACCCGTCGTGCCCGAATCTCTGCGCCTTGAACTCACTCAGGAACCGCTTCATTCGACTTCGCCGCCTCCGCGGTTGCCTGCTTAAGAATCGAGCGTCGCGCCGAGTACGCGGTATTGATCTGCGTTTTGTCGGCGTCAGTCCAAGCATGCTTTTTCACGATAGCCTTGGCCGCCAGCAGACTCTTCATGTCGACCGCGTCGCGCAGCCTTGCGACCATGTCGTCGAGCGAAAACTCCAACTTCTCCGACACCTGATGCTCTATCTGCTGGGTAGTCGCCGCCCCCTTGGGCGTCATGTCTGGCGCTTGCTGCGGCGTGACCACGGGCATCGTTACCTTGTAGTCCTCCTCGCTCAGCACAATGTCCTGCTGCTCCTCGGCGGAGGACAGACCCCGTAGCGCATCGGCATACACATCACGCAGGCACCAACCGCGGGCTCTGAACGTCAGCATCCGTTGCCAGTACTTGTTCCAAACCGCCTCGGGTTTCTTGTTGGGGTATAGCCCGGCCTGCATAGCCATCTTCATCGTGAAGCGCTGCCGCACTGGCTCGGCTTCCCCAACTCGCAGCGTCTCGCACTCTGCCCACGCATCCGCAATGTCGCAGTCGAAGTCGTTCGTCTCCTTGATGTACTTGCACAACTTACTGTTGCGAACCACCGCGGACATCCCGTCCCCGTAGATCGATGGCTTTCCATTGATCGAGGCGATCGTCTGCAGTGCCTGCGGTGCGGACAACCCAAGCGAGTCGCCCATCTCAATGATGTAAAAGATGTCCGCCTCGGTGAGGTCCGGGTTCACCATGGTCGACGCCTTGAAGGTCTTCGAGAGCTTGACGAAGTAGTCGTACCGCTTGGAGCGATACTCTAGCTCGGCCATGTCGGTCGCCGGGGTCTTCGGTGGTTGCTTCTGCTGACGAGACATGTCTTCCAGTTCGCGCAGCGCTTTACGCAGCAGCGCTTTCTTGTCCGGGTCTGTCTCTTCGTCCCGCGCCTTGATCAGGTCACTCTGTAGTGTCGATTGCATTCACATTCTCCAATGTTTTCGTTGGTGCTTCTTCCGAAGCAAGTGCTTCCAGCGCCGCTACCGGCACCTTCTCCTTATGATCCATCCGCATGTGTGACGACGCGGGCACATCAAAAGCCTTTCGTGGGATGAGCTTCCGCTCATAGCACGTGTTGTCTGGCAAGACGCCAATGGCGGCCGAGCCCATCAGCATCGCAATTCGATTGGCGCAACCCGCCTCCACCTTCTCGTACATGAGGCGCTGCTTTCGAGCGTCCTCCTGAACATCTGCCCATTTCATTGCGATCTCGGGCAACCGCACAACGGATCCGTTGGTGCCGGGGTACAGCTTCTCGATCAAGGCGACCGTGTCGCGATGCTCGAACTGTGCCTCGGGTGGCTCGCCGGCCTGAACTCGATCCCAGAATTCTTCTTCCGCCTCGATCAGTTGCTCGATCATTTTGTCGTGGCGGAAGATCTCGTATTGCCGGTAGTCGCTACCGCCAACCAGAACCGCGGTGTCGATCACGTCAAGGTCGAGCACGTAGATGTAGTGCTGCAGCTGGCAGAACACCGTTGCCGGCACCTCGCTCGAACCGTCTTCTCCCCAGCCATCGACGGCGAAAATGCTGGTGGTCTTGACCTCCAGCGCTCGGCGCTCTTTCGTGCCGACAACGCGCCGGTCGATGTGTGCCAGCATATGAGGGTGTTCTTTGGAGCGGTGCGTAGTGTTGTCGACGCGGATCTTTCGCCCAGTGCGCTCCGCATACTTTGCGGCAACCGCGGGTTCGAGGATGTTCCCCCACTCGACGAATCGATTGTCGACCATGTCGTCCGGAGGAATGTCGCCACGCTTCTCGTGATAGAGCGTGAGCGCAGTCTTGAAAGGGTTGACCCCAAGAATCACCGGAGCATCTGATCCGCCAATTCCAGAGCGTCGCTCAGCCAGCTGAGTATCCGTAAGTGCCATGTCTACCTCGTTTACCAACGATTGTGTGAGTCGGGGCTCGGTTGCCCTGATCCTTTGTAAATCGACTTGTGGAGTAAGTCAACACTTTTTGGTAACGTCCCCGCCGAGCCAATAGGTCGAGGTACTCCATTGCCGCCGCAAACTTTCGCCTTCCCCGTCATCCATTCGCCGAAGCGAGTTGACGCCGCACCTCTTCATGAGAATCCGGTGCGCCGGTTCCGTGAGGACCTGCGATTGAATCGCGCGCAGTTCAGTCGCGTGATCGGGATCCAAGTCGACACGATCCGCTCGTGGGAAATGACTGGCTCGCGCAACGTTCTTCCGCGGCGGGCGTCGATGACGCTGCTGCTGAAGCTGGCGCGGCGTAACAAGTACCCGCTCAACTACGGCATGCTGTACGAGTATTCTTCCAAACAAGCACAGAGGGTTTATTGATGGAGAACCAACACCGATTGATCACCGGATATCGAGAACTGTCGGCCGGCGAGATAGCTCAAATGAACCGAGCCAAGGACATCGAGCAGAACCTCGTCGGGTGGATCGATGAGTTGGCCGCCGAGAAGGTAGCGGATCCTCGCTGGCTCGCGATAGCCAAGACCGATCTGCAAAAAGGGTTCATGGCGCTTGGGCGCGCAATCGCTCGACCGATCGGCTACAAATGAAGCCATACACGAAGCGCCCGATCACGATCTACGCGCACCGGCTCGCGTACGAGGATTTCACAGACGATCACCCGAACCCGAACCACATCAAGGGCGTCACGTACTACCCGAAGCAGATGGAAGCGGCGATCCCCACCTTGGAAGGGACGATGTTCGCAAGGGTTGGTGACTGGATCGTGAAAGGAATCCACGGGGAACTTTACCCGGTGAAGCACGAGATCTTCATGGATAGCTACGACCCAGCGCTCCCGGTGGATCCGGAGTTCGACTGACGTGCCGCCATAACCCTCCCGAGAATGAGCACGAGGACGATTCCGGGGACTGCGTTCACTCTGTTTCGTCCGCCACCCTAGCCAAGATCGTCGAAGCCCAGTGGATGTATGGCATGAAGGGTCCGCACGGGGTCGATGTGCTTGCCCCGCATTACCGTGGCGCTCAGGGCCGGCGCAGACCTAAAGCATCCGGCCACACCAAAGAGCAGACATAAAAAAAGAGGAGTCCGAAGACTCCTCTTGCGGAGGGTTGGGCGTTGCGCTTACCCTCCTACGGTCGATTCGGGGTGGCACCCCCAAAAAGAACCTTGCGACGCGCATCATACATCCGCCACCCCAAATGCAGAAGCCCCCTGAGAACAGGTGTGGTGAGGCTCAATCTGACCCCTCGACGAAAGCGATATTCCGGGCTCTGGTGTGACCCCTTCCATCCCGGTCATCAATGGGACATCCGTCGCGGGGACCCGAGTACCTCTCCATGAGGGAAAGGGGTCGAGGTATGAGCGTCGCTGGTAAAATCGATTCATCCATGTATGATGATATCGTTCACACAAAGGGGGGAATCTCTTGGATCTGCGCAAGTATCAGACCGACGTCATTCAGGAGGCGCGGCTTGCGATCGGACGTTACGGTGCTCGCGCCGTCCTGATCCAAGCGCCGACCGGATCCGGCAAGACAGTCGTGGCCGCGCAGATCATTGCGCAGGCCGAGCTGAAAGAGAGCGATGTGCTGTTCCTCGCGCATCGTCGCGAGCTGGTTTACCAGTGCGAGAACAAGCTCAAGGAGTTCGGGGTTCGCCCCGGACTGATCATGTCGGGGGAGTTTCCGGATTCGTGGAGCCGCGTTCAGGTCGCATCAATTGACACGCTGCGCGTGCGAGCGATGGAGCGCGGTGTCATCAAGATGCCGAAAGCGAAACTCGTGTTCATTGACGAGTGCCATCGCGCGCTTTCGGCCACCTACCTGAAGTTGATTGCGCACTACAGAGAGCAGGGTGCGATTGTCATCGGTCTCACCGCCACACCGATCCGCACTGACGGCCGAGGTATGGGGCAGGTGTTCGACAAGATGGTGAAGTGCCCATCGGTCGCCGACCTGATCGCGATGGGATACCTCGTCCAGCCAAAGTACTTCGCCCCGAGCGCGCCGGATCTGATCGGTGTCAAGACGACAGCGGGCGACTACAACCAAGCTGACCTTGAGAAGGCGATGGACAAGAACGAGCTGGTTGGCGACATCGTCACCAACTGGCTGCGTCTCGCGCAAGGCAGGCCGACCATCGTCTTCGCTTCTGGTGTTCAGCATTCGATTCATCTGCGCGATGAGTTCCTGCGTGTTGGTGTGCGCGCTGAACACGTGGATGCGAATACGCTTCCGGAGATCCGGCAGGGCGTAACGCAGCGGTTGCACTCGGGGCAGACGCAGGTGGTCTGCAACTGCATGGTGTTCACGGAAGGATACGATGAGCCCTCGCTCAGCTGCGCAGTCTTGGCTCGGCCGACCAAGAATCTTGGGCTCTACCTGCAGATGGCTGGACGGGTACTACGCCCGTTCGAAGGTAAGTCGGACACCCTGATCATTGATCACGGCGGCCTTGTCTATCGTCACGGGTTTGTCGAAGACCCAATCGACTGGACTCTGGAGGAGGGCAAGCTGTTTTCTGATCGAGAGCACTCCATGCAGGAGCGAGGGGAGCAGACGCCGATCACCTGCGTGAAGTGCTCGCACGTGTACTCTGGTCAGGCGCGCTGCCCCAGATGCGGTCACGTCCCCGAGCGCAAAGGGCGTTGGGTGGAGACGCGAAACGCTGATCTCGTGCAGCTGCGTGCGGGCGATCGAAAGCCGAAGAAGAAGGTTTGGACAGACGAAGAGAAGGCGCTGTGGTGGGGCATGCTCACGCATTACGCCGAAAGCCACGGGCACAAACCCGGCTGGATCTATCACAAGTACAAAGCGAAGATCGGTGTTGGTCCCGGCCCCGCGGTTCGTTACGCGATCCCGAAGCTGCCAACACCGGAGTGCAGGGCGTGGATACGCAGCACGCAGATTCACTACGCCAAGTCGAAAGACAAAGCGGCGAAGGTTCCGACTGACAAATTCACAGGATTACCAATCTCATGAGCGGGCAAACATCTGCCGAGTGGGCAAGGGGGCGATGGCCCGGCATCCTCATCGAGATGGGCGTGCCAGCGGCGTGCCTGACTGGCAAGCACGGCCCGTGCCCGATCTGTACTGGGTTGGATCGCTTCCGCTTTGACGACAAGGAGGGGCGCGGCACGTTCTTTTGCAACAGCTGCGGTGCCGGTGATGGGTTCGATTTGCTGCAGAGTTTCCTTGGGCTCGACTTCAAGATGGTGGCAGCCGCTGTCGACAAGTTGCGCGGGCGCGACCTGCCGAAAGAGGTGTTCAAAGCAGAGGCCGATACCGAGCGGCGGCGTGAGTGGCTCAACAAGTTATGGGCCGAGGCGACTCATCCGGAGATCTGGAAGACGTACCTGTCTGGTTGGCGTGGGCTGGCAGACGAGACTGTCGCGAAGGTTGGCGCGGATGTTCGGGGGCACGCGAGCCTGTTGTGTGAAGGGGTGTTCGCTCCCTGCGTCCTTACAATGGTGCGCGATCTTGCCGGGCGACCGGTAACGCTACATCGAACGTTCCTGTTTCAAGGTGTGGATAACAAGCCTCGATGGACAAAGATGTTCGCTCCATCCATTGGCACCACGATCATGGGTGCGAGCGCGCACCTCATCCCCGGAGAGCGCGCGATCGTTGTTGGTGAGGGCATCGAGACCACCCTCGCTGGCTGGGAATGGCTGCAGCGACGAAACATTGGCGACATAGGTGCGCGCGCCGCGCTGACCGCCAACGGGTTGGCTGGCATGTTCGTCCCGCCGACAGTCGAGCGCATATGGATCTGTGCTGACAGGGATCTTTCGTTCGCCGGTCAGGCGGCAGCGTATGAGCTTGCCCGTCGCCTGACCGGCGTAGCTGAGCCGCCGATCGTTGCGGTGATGATTCCAAACGCGGACGGCACAGACATGCTCGACGTGCTGATCGAGGAGAAAACAAAGGAGCGCAGCCAGCTTGGATGAAGACAACGATCGGGACTACTTCAAAGCCAAGCAGGTGGGTGCGACACCCAAGGCCATTCAGGTTGCGCTCGACGCGAATGGCAAGCGCTTCTGGATCCCAAAGTCGGTATGCGAGTGGCACCGCGACGGCATCCTGATGGTCGAGCGATGGTTTTCGAAAAAGGAAGGCATGATCTGAATTTGCGGGTCGCTCCCGCGACAGCCGGCGATTTGCGGTAGGAGCCGTCCATGCGAGATCGGGGCAACCGCACCAACACACACACGGAGGGGCTGCAATGGAAAAGGGTCGTGAGGTCGAGATTTATCTCGTAGATATGGTGCTTCAATTTAAGGGCATCACGAGCGTTTACGAGAGCCGGGAAACTGGTCGCTTGTCTGTCTGGGAAAAAAATCCAGAACCGAAACCGAGACGAGGTTTTTTTAAGAAGATGGATTATCAATCAGAGATCGAGCGGGCCGCGTTCGCCAGCAAAAAATGGGTTGGGTGGGCGTGGGTGGAGGCGCTATGACAAAACTTGCATGGGCGGGCGAGTTGCTGATGCTCGAAGCTCGATGGACGGACAAGGACGGGCACACAGTGAAGCTGCAGTTGGTCACCCCCAACGAGGAGCGGCCCAATCCATTCAAGGCATTCACCAAGCGCCGTTCCGGCAGAGCGGGCACGCGCTTCAAGGCGGTGCTGAAGCCGGTCGACGAGATCGATGGCGGATACGATGGCGAGTTGATGCTCGCTGGCTGGGGTGACAGTTCTACGCAGGGGTACACCGTCTCATTCTGGTGTGAGCCTCAGACGGGTGGGCAACATCCATTCGCGCAGTACACGCGTCACGCGAGCGCGTTCATGTGCGCCCTCGTCGAGCTGGATGATGACGATCAGCCGATCGATCAGGAGAAGCGCGAGCGCGTCGAGGCGGCTGCCCCGCCAGAGCCACCGAAGAAGCCGCTGCGCGACAACGCACACAATCTGTCCAAGTCGGCCGCCATGCTTTGCGACAATCCCGAGTTCTGGAAGTGGTGCGATGGTCCGATTCCGGTGGTGGATCCAACGACCGCAGCCAACTGGATTCGCTCATCGCTTGGTATCGCGTCGCGCGCTGAGCTGGACACAAACCCGGAAGTCGCGCAGCTTTACCACCGGTTGATCAGGATCCCCTTCGCTAATCGCAATGGAGCGTACGCATGAGTGTCTTTGAAGAGGCGTTGCGTCGCACGCTATTCTATGAGGGCGGCTACTCGGATGACCCGCACGATCCCGGTGGTGCGACAAAGTTCGGCGTGTCGATGCGGTTCTTGAAGGGGCTGGGCAAGCTGGCTGACTTCGATCACGACGGTGACGTCGATCAGGATGACTTGCTGATGGTGACGAGCGACCCCGGCAAGCTGAGCAAGCTGTACTTCGACAACTTCTGGACGCCGTCCGGCTGTTCGCGCATCTACTCGCAGCATCTGCAGATCAAACTGTTCGACACCGCGGTAAACGCAGGTCCGAAGCGCGCGCAGATTCTGTTGCAGCGCGCGCACAACATCTGCGACCGCACGTCATCGATCCTGAAAGAGGATGGTTTTCTCGGCGCGATGTCGGTTGCTTCAATCAACGCGCTTCCAGATGTTGCGCTGTTGCTTTGCATGCGTGGAGCGCAGGCGCAGTTCTACAAGTCACTCATCGCGCAAGACGCCACTCTGTCGGGGTTCGATCTTGGCTGGCAACGGAGGGCTGCAACATGAGAGACGAGAACAAGCGCTGCGCGCAATGCGAATGGTACGAGGGCGACTCGATCGCTGGGTCCTGTCATCGATTCCCTCCCGCGCCAGATCGTGCGCAACGTGCGACGGAGTACTCCGAACCGCCGTTGGTGCCCTCCGATCACTGGTGTGGTGAATGGGCAAAGGCTAAAGGTTCGAACCAATTATGAAGAGGCTGGCGCTTTTTGCTCTCGTGTTGATGGCGGCGTCGGTATCGGCGGCGACGCCGGCTGATCAGGCGGCCTTGTCGTGGACCAAGGCCCCAACGAATTGCGCCGGAGGCGTGCAAGGCCCGCTGCTCGGGTTCCGCGTGTACTACGGGAAAGTTGGGCGCGTGTCTGCTGGGCTGCCCGCGTTTACGTGCCCGCCACCGGGAACCCCGTGTCCGTGTAGCGATGCGACGCAGGTGCAGGCGAACGACCCCAAGGTTCCGGTCGCATACCCCAACGTCATCACCATCCCCGATCCAAACGTGTTGGTCAAAACGATAACGTTCACCGACACCGCGAAGTATTACTTCGCCGTTGCGGCGTTCGACGCCAGCGGTTCGAGCCCGCTCACCAACGAGGTGACTAAGGCGATTGTTGCCGGTCCTCCAACGCCGCCAACGTTACTCGCGCCCGCGTGCGCCGGATGCACGAATCTACCGGTCACACTCTTGGTAGGGGTGACGGGGATCCCGACCACGATCAACTGGACAGCGGTTGCCGGCGCTACGTCGTACAACATCGAGCTTCGCAGATACCCAGTTCGCGCTGGAGATGTGCCCACCGCTAAGGGCACAATGGCTGGGACCGCGACGAGCTGGGCGTTCAACCCCGGACGATCGGATCTGTTCTACTCGCGCATGCAGAGTTGCAGCGCCGCTGGTTGCTCAGCGTGGGTAGACAGCTTCGCTCAGGGGTTCCTGTATTACTTCGGGTTGGCCCCGGCGAGCGGTGGTGGAATTAACTAGGAGACGACGATGGCTTATGTAAGACCGAGACGAGTGTTCTGGCAGCTGCCTCCGGCAGCAACGCATGGGCGGTTCCATATGGCACCGGTTGGGCAGCCGCTGTTTCTGGAGACCCTGCTCGCCGCGCCGCAAACGGTTCCTCCGTTCAAGCGCATTGCGGCGGCCGACCCGCAAGAAGTCGTGTTCAAAGTGGGTGACGTGCCCGATGGTGCGTACCAGTTCGCGGTCGTTGCCGAAGCGGAAGACACCGGCAAGTTCGCTGACCCGTACCAGCACCTGAATTGGGTGAACGTCCCTTTGGACCTGAGCCCGCTCCCCCCGGCCTTTGGGGGCGGATCCTCGCTGCTCTAAAACGGCTGCTGGAGATGTGGCGTGACAAAAGAAGTTGATCGACTGAAGGTCTATTTCCAAGAGTCGCCAGCAGACGACGTGTACGAGCACGTCGTTGCGTGGTGCGACTCGAACGATCTTCAGGAGTTCGGCGACCGAGTGTTCAACCGGTATGCGGACAGGCGCGAGATGGTGTTCTGGCACACCCCGCACATGTATCGCGGTTGGCACTCGGGTGAGTCGCGCGTGAAGGTTATGTGTCGCGCGCGGTTCCTTGTTACGCGGGAGAAGCTGCCTGTTGCCGGCGATGCGTTCGTGAAGCAGGTTGTCTTGGAGCTGGCTCCGTCAGCGGTGAAGGAGGCGCAGCGTAAGTACTTTCCGAATGGAGGTATTGGTGGGCAAGTTTCTGGATGAGATGTCGAAGAGCGAGCGTAACGCTACGAAGCTGAAGCTGGAACGCGAGCGGCTCAGGAAGGGCATGGTTCCGCACTGGACGCGCTTCTGGAAGCTCCACTCCGGTGACGTCGGTCACGCGTACATCAACCTGTACACGGAGGCGCGCAGGATCTCCCCGTACTACACCGGGCACTACGATGGGATCTACTACACCGTCTCGGTGCCGCTGCAGATCATCCTGATCGGGCTACTGATTTGGAGGTGGTAGCGCTGAACCTGATCACGGGGCAGCTCGACCCGGCCATCAAGGTCGACGCTCTCAAGACCTTCGTGATCAAGACGCAGACCCCGTGTGATCACGCCTGCGAGTGGGTCGAGCCATACGGCTGGGTGCCAGAGACTGGTTGCCCGGTGCATGACGAGTGAAAGTGCTCACCGTCTGCCAAGGCGGCAACTCCCGCAGCGTGGCGCTCGGGTACGTGCTCAAGTATGGGCTCGGGCATGACTCGATCGCCTGCAGCTGGGAGAAGAACTCGCCCGAGACGATCGCTATGCTGTGTGCGTGGGCGGACCGCGTGATCGTGGTCGAGAGCCACATGGTGGAAAAGATCCCTCAAATGTTCCACGTGAAACTATCGGTCTACGACGTTGGCCCGGATCGCTGGTTCAATGGCCTGCATCCCGAGCTGATTGAGATGTTCAGCGAGATGACCGGCAGGGATCCTTCGTGGCGACCTCATTGAGCGTCACAGAGCACGAGAGACGCCTGCGCCTGCTTCCCTGCGCCGTAAGTGCCATGTACCCCGTTACGCTGCACCATTGCCACTCTGGCAGCCTGCTGAGCGCTGGCTGGCTCGTCGGTAAGGGTCAGCGTCAGAACCCCTTCCTGCAGCTTCCGTTGCACGAGATCTACCACACCGGCAAGTTCGGCATCGACTCGGGCATGGGCGTGGTGACGTGGGAAGGGAAGTTCGCCACGCAAATGGAGCTGCTCGAATGGGTCGATGATCAGTTGGCTCGGTGGGATTCCCCCTCGATTTGGCTCCTCGCCAAGGAATGGGAATCAGTCCATCGCTCGAAGAGCATGCGGATATGACCAAGTACCACGCGATCCAAACGACCGTCGACGGCATCGTGTTCGCCTCCAAGGCGGAGGCGCGCCGTTACGGCGAACTGAAGCTGCTTGAGCGCGCGGGCGAAGTCACCGGACTCCAGTTACAACCGCGGTTCGATCTCGCGTGCGGGGGTAGGCCTTTGCTGATCCGCTCGGCCGGCTTCCCGAAGGGGCGCGCCAGCTACTACCTCGCGGACTTCGAGTACTACGAGCGCGACGGTACGCGGGTGATCGAGGACGTGAAGGGGATGGATACGCCGGTCTCGCGCCTGAAGCGCGCGGTCGTCGAGGCTGAATATGGATTGCGGATCACGCTCGTGCGATGATCGCTCTCGGGGTGTCCCCCACCCCTGTCTCGTGTGTGAGAGGGAAGGGCCAGCGGATGCTGGCCCGACCTCGCCTCAGCGTGCGGCCTTCGAGGCGCGACAATCCGGCAAGATCACCTTCACCTGAACCACCGTCTCGCGCTCGTCGTGCGTCTCCGGGCGCGTCTTGCGCCACGCCAAGTGCGCCGCAGCCACCGATCGATCGCGGAAGGTAAGCGGAGCGCTGCACTTGCCGCGATCCATACTCACCTTCTCGGACACGAAGACGTCGTCATGCACGTGGATCATGTAGGTGCGCAGCATCATGTCAGCATCCTCGTAACGGCAGCGCCCAGTAGCGCGCCAGATAGAAACCAGAACCATCCCGGCGTGACCTTCGACCACCGCTCGGCCCGACGCTCTCGCGCCATGTCGCGTTCGATCGCTGCCACGACCTTGCGCGGATCCGCCCAGCCGTAGCTGTAGCCGACGTTGTGCTGTGCGTCCAGATCCGCTTTCGCCATCGCCTCGTCGAAGCGCTTCTTGAACAAGAATGCGTCCGATCGGTGCTTGCTTGGGTAGGTCATAGCCGACCTCCGATCGACAGCGCGCCGATGCGTTCCTTCAGAAACTGGATGAGGCTCACCAGCACGTCCGGTTCGAGCACGACGCGGTTGGTCGTGCCGAGCCCATTGCTGGTGAAGATCACGACTCTGTCGTCGTCCATGCGGACGTACGCACCGTCGCCTATGTATTTCGCGCCGTGTAGGTCCGGGTTCATTCTGCAAGTCCTCCCATGTTGAGCGGGCACATATAGCCCTCGTCGACGATCGTCACCGACCCGTCTGTGTAGTAGCAGTAGCGCAGCCCGTCACGCACCTCATCGCCCGTCAGGTACGGGCCATTGGCGTGGACGTGGGTCGCAATCACGACCATGAACACGACGGTCACGATCAGCGCAAATTGAACCCCTCTGTTCGATCGTTTCATTCGTCTATCCTCTTCGAGAGAGCCGGGTTAAAGCCGCCGAACGAATCGAAGCGCGCCTTGAAGCGTTCGAAGTACGGGAGGGTGCGATCGAAGTACGGATGCCCCGGAGGGGCATACCGCCACAGTCGAGCCATCTCCTCGTGAGTGAGCGCATCGATCGCAGCGAGCGCCGCGCTCTCGTCCACGGGCTTGGGATGAACGCGATCTTTTGAATGCGTGCTCATGTGGCCTCCGCAGCAACGCCGGGACGTCGCTCCTTCTCGTTGGCAAAGGCAACCGCCATCGAGATCGATGTGTGCAGCGCCTTCGCCTGCTCCAGCGTCATTCGGTGGTACGTGTCCCCGCAGCCCTCGCCAATGTCGCACACCGTCAAAACGTATGGACGCCGGGCGCACATCTCAAGGTACTCGGGTGCCTTCCCCTGCGGTGCCGGGTTGAACGCAACGTTGACCCGCTTTACTTGGTTGCTCATGATGCCTTCCGTGTGTGTTGGTTGTGGTGGGCAACGAATGCCATCGGGGTCGCGAACACCTTCACCGGATCCTTCGGCAGGTTCAGGTTGGGCGGGTCGCAACGCTTGATCACGTTGGCCCGGTAGATCGCCATCCCGGCGCACTGCGTCCCTCGAACGCAGTGGCAGTCGACTACGTGATCGCTGTGCGCCAGCTGCACGTACTCGTCAGGTGTTGCGCCACCGAGCCACCCCGGCAGCGCAGTTGTCGCCATCGGGCAGTCGCTGCACGGTTGAGTGTGCTGCGCCTTGCCGTCGACCGCCTCCTCGCTGGAGATCAGTTGCTTACGTCGCTTCATGGTCGCCCTCCGGCACCGTACTCAAGGGAAGCTTCGTGGTGCGCTCTCGCGTCTGACGGTCGAGCACATCACGCAGCAGACGCTCGCGGTCCTTGACCTCGTACGGATCGAGCGCCCAATAGATCACGAGCTTGGTCATCGTCTCCTGCTCGTAGCTCATGTTGACGCTACCTGATTCGCTCGGGCTCGCATCCGGTCGAACTCCTTGTCGATGTCGTTGCCCCTCCAGCGGTTGACCAAAGTGGAGGCGTCGGCGAGAGCCCAGCTTAGGTTCCTGAGAACCAAGACGTTGTCGGCATCCTTTTCCACGCCGCCGCTCGACCATGCCCCATAGGGTGCGTCACCCGTCTCCCAGCGGACGGTGACGGAGTTCGACCAGCACCCCTTCACGGCGTAGGTGGCGGTCATCCTTGTATGCATGACGCGGTCGGTATCCTCGTCTCGCATGCGGCTGCCATTGAACGTGACCGTGCAGCCACGGCAGTCAACGGTGTCGGCGAAGTGCTCGTTTTTGATTCCTCGCATGTCATACCCCTGTGTATTCGATGGTGATCGCGCCGCCAGCATCGGATGAAACGCCGCCTTTGCTGCGCATCGCCTTAGCCCCGTGACTGGTCACGAATTTGTTGAAGTCGACCTCGACTGTGAAGTAGCGGTCGGCCCCGTCAATGCTGCGCACGATGTCCACAGACATGAACGCCTGTGACTCCGTGAACTTTTGCGTATGAACCTTCGGTGCTGCCATGTAAATCCCCTCGTGTGTAGTGGGTAGAAGGTGGGTGGGAGCACATCCATGCCCCCACCCTCCGGCCGGATCAGGCGGCGAGAGCCACCCGATTCCAGTTTTTCAGTTCCATCGACAGGATCTTCCCGCCGATATCTTCAAGCTCGCACGCTCTTTCGTACGAGACTTCCTCGCGGTTCGCCACCTCGGTGACGGCATTCAACATGCCCCACTGCGAGTAGTCGCCATCGCGGATCAGCGATTCGAGAGCGAACTTCTTCTCGGTGTCGCGCAGCTGCACTTCCTTGGCGAGGACGTCGATCGCTTTGAACGGATCAGCGATCAGGGTGCCGTTCTTCAAGGCCCGCAGCTTGTCGCCCGTCTTCTGGGCATACGCTTCGCTGGAGAGCATGGTGAGCACGTCGGACAGTTCCGCCACGATCACTTCCGACTGCTTGCGTCGAGTGACGTCGGAGAACTCAAGTTCACCGGACTCAAGCTTGCCGCCGACATGGTTGCGGGAGTAGCTGAACATCTCGTCACGCCCCCAAACGCAACCGTTGTCGCAGAAGGCTCTCCAGAAGAAGCCTTCGATTTTCATCGAGCCATGCCCCGTCTCGCTGTTCGAGATGATGGCACCGGGCCGGATCACGTCGCGGCCATGGGTCGTTTCGAGCCCGGCGATGCGGTTGTGATTCGCATCTACGCTGCCGCCCCAACCATGGGCCGCGTCCTTGCCGTGCGGCGTTGCGCCGATGTCCTGAGCCAGTCGGTCGTCAGTGAACAACACCTTCAGGTGCATGTTGTTTTCGCCGACGTTCGAGCTGATCAGTCGCGACTTGATGTCGCCCTTCACGATCGGGGGGAGCACCTGCTCAAGAACCTCGACGTTGTCCAAGGGGCGAAACCGGTTCGACAGAAAGGCTCGCGCCTTGCCATCCAACGTTCGCATCAATCGCACCTCGGGTTCACGTTCGAACAACGCATTTACCTGATGCATCACCAAGTCGCGATGATCGTTCAGGAGGCGATCGAAGTAGGTCCAAGGGATGTTCAGGCGACCGGCAATCTGCCGAAAGCAGTTGTCGGTGATCGAGAAGCGCTCAAGATCCGCGCCGCCTTCTTTGTGCAGGATCAGGGCGACGCCACGATCGAAGCCTTCCATCGGCACCATTCGAAGCGCCTCCTTCGTGGACGCAACGAAGTCGCGCTTCGTCGTGGACTGGCGCTGCACTTCGATCAACAGGTCGTTCAGGTTCATTCCAGCTTTCATGTGTGAATCCTCGTGTTTAAGTGAGCCGCTTTCTGGCAGCCCAACCATACTGGCCGCCATTGGTTGCTTTGGTCAAGTGAATTTATTTCATCACCTTGTGATGGTTTTTTTCTTTCTCCCTTTGAGAGCGGTTCGCAGGAGCACGATTCGGAACTCGGGCACCGTGCGGAATTGCGGGTTGGGTTTGCCTTTGCGCTTTTTGGGCGCTAGGTATCGGTCGACCGTGGTGTCCGCCACCATGAGCAGTCGCGCTGTTTGTGATCGGGAGAGACCGTTCTCGACCATCAGCTCCCGTAGGGTTTCGTTCACTTCAATTCTCCTTGTCGGTTCAGGTTGTCGAATCCACTGACCGCAGCGGCCATCGCCACGGACAGGTATTGCAGCCGGCCGAACTGGTGAGCCAGTTCCTCCGGAACATTGATTGCAGCCCGCTCGATGCCGCCATTGGCGGCGGCAAGGCGGACCAGTTCTTCTTTGGCGGAGACTATCTCCGCCACCAGCGTTACAACGCGGTGCGCCGCCAGTGCAACTTGTGTGCTCATCGTACGGATCTCCATGCTCGTTTGATCACCGGCAGAATTCGGTCGAGGCTTTCTTGCAAGCGCTTCGCACTTGTCTCGGCCGATCGCTTCGGACCGCTGCCCTTCGCTTCGACAGCTTGCTTGCTGTACTCAGCCTGCAACTCCTGCGTTACGTTGCGCCGAGTGATGACCTTGTCCCATTGGTCTTGAGTAAACTCAACGAGGACCATCTCGTCAGGCATGCCGGCCAGCACCTCGCGCAGTTCCAGAAACGACGCCTCGGCCATGATGACCATTTTTCTTTCGCTCATCGGTAGAGCCCCCCATTGCCGCTGCCGTAAAACCCTTTGCAGTCTGGGCAGTACTTCGAGTTGCCCTGAAGCCCCGTGTTATGCAACGGGCACAGCTGGTACTCGACCGTGATCCGATACGTGTTTCGCGGCACGGCTCTCGGGTTGGGACGATCGATCTGATGAATCGCTTCGCGAAGAACGGATTGCTGCCACCCCTCGACGTTGCCCATCATCCGAACCATTGCCAGAAGCCGGTCGACCGAAGACTGGTGGCTCTCCAGCCACTCCTCGCGGTTGATCTCGTCTGTAACTCGCTCCGCCACCGTGCCCTGACGGTAGTCCATCAGCGACAGCCCATAGCAGCGGATCGGCCATTGATCCCGTTCGGCCTGAACCATTGGCTCGGCGTCGGGGAAGGTGATTTCGTAGGCCATTTCAAACCCCTCGTGTGTGTGCATCACTTTCAGTTGGCAACCATCGGCGGCCAGCTGTCAACAGCTATTTTTTGACCGTAGGTCAGACTTCGCCTGTGATGGAAGAACGAGCGCACCATCCGGCATCGTGACGAAGCGAAACACCCTGACTCGATGTCGAGTCACCTTGGTGCCATCCGCTTTGCGGCATGGTTCTCCGGTTGGTGCCCGGCAGTGCGGATTTGGGCATGAGTAGAAGTCGTCCCAGTCGATCATCACCGGACTCCAGTTGGCAAAAGGGACCAAGCCATAGCTTGGCTCAATTCCCGCACCGTGAATGCGGATTGGTGGAAGCGACCGTGATGCCACGTGAAGGAAACGCGGCCCCAGCGGTCGACATGACGAGTGATGTTGATCACGCCGCCTCCTCCGGAGTGTTGGCGATCCAGCAGACAAACGCGCTGCCGATCACCGCTTTAGCGAACAACTTGATGCCGCTGCCGTCCCATTGCTTGATCAGGTCGAACGAACTGATTCGCCCGTTCACCATGTGGGGCAGGGTTGCCGAGACGATGCCGCCTCGCGGGTCGCAATAGCGGGGGCACCAGACGCCATCGGCGTTGTGGAGGTTGCCGCCGATGCCGCAGTCGTCGCCACCAAGAAAATACCAGTTCGGCCCCAGTTCGTGAGGATCGAACGAGTGCGGTCGTGTTGGCTTCTTCGTGATGATGCGCACTTCCAGAAACACCTCACTCAAGGTGAGTCGGCCTTCGTAAATCGGCTTGTCGTACATGTGCATTCTCCGTTGTGTGTTACTTGCGTTGTGCTTGCAATGCTTCCCGGCGATTGGCATCGGCCGCGAGAACCCGCTTTGTTTCGTTCGCCTGTTCCTGATCAATGAACTCTTGCAGAGTTCCCCGAAACACCAGCTCGGTATCGATCAACCTATCCCCGGTGACCATCTCGGCTTTCACGAGAATTTCAAACGGCCCGAACCGGTAATCACCGGTCGTGGATATCGTGTACTGATATGCTCGGTCCGTGTGGAACTCGTGTGACTTCGTCAGTTCGGCCCGGTCGTTCGCCTTAATGAAGTCGTCAGCGAGGCTGGCATTCGTTCCGCGGTGCGGCGAAGTCCGATGCTCCAATGCCTTTTTGAGGTACTGAGACGCCCCGAAGGGGTAGCCGTCGCAATGAATGTACATCGTGACTCGGAAGTCATCGTGCAAAAATCGGTAGGTGGCTCTCGTGCTCATGTCATCGTGCTCCAGTTGCTTAATGATGCGTTGGCATCCAAGAACCCTCTCTTCGAGAGGGCTCGGGGATATCAGCGGTCCGATTGATACTCGGACAGTTCAAGCTCTCTCTTGAGAGCTTCGCGCTCCTCGTCGTCGTCGCACTCGGCGATCGATCGGCGAAGCCGTTCAAGGTAGAGTCGGATCTCGGTTTGCGTCATGCTGGGCCTCTCGTTGCCATGAGGTGTGAGGCGATCACGTACTTGGCTCGGTTGATGAACTGGCGGCCCATTTCAACGGCCCCCATCGCGATCATTTCCTGAGCATCGGACAGCATCGACATTGCCAGCATTGCTGGGTCCGTGTGCTGCACAGATCCCCTGACGCATATCTCAAAGTCTTCGAGTTCCATCCCGTAGGCTTGCCGGGCAAATTCGCGTTGCTCTTCGAGGGTTTTCATTCCACGTCTCCGTCAGGTTGCAGCATTCGAGTGAACACTCCTTCGGAGTGACCATCGTCCCAGTTCACGAACGTCATGACCCCAGAGGGGTCGGGGTGAATCGACTTGCCTCTGGCACCGGACACAAGGCCGACAGTGCCAGTTGATCCGTAGGATGGGCCGAGTAACGGTGTCCCGGTGTACATCACTCGGGAACCGAGACGAAGTCTCTTTGCTTTCGTTTTCATGAGCGCTTCCCATATCGGCGCGGCTTCCGTTCCGGAATCATGTCGGTGATGAGCACCGGAACCCCTGACATTGCCGCATGCTCTACGGCGGCAGGCTTCGATTCGAACCCGTCGTGGCGCTTTCCGACTTTGTCGGTGTAGCTCCAGCGCTCCGATTCGTCGACGGTGAAAATTGCGTGGATCATGTTCGAGCCCTCAGTTGGTTGCTTTGGCGAAGCCATCGAGAACGAATCCCGAGGCATCATGTTTGGCGCGGCCTTTGGCCCGGAGCACAACAATGGCACCGGACTCAAGAAAGCGAAGGTCCGACTTGTCGCCATCCACAGTGTGGAACACTGGGGCATCGAGCCATTGCTGCTTGACTTCGTCATTCCGAACGACGACGACGACGTTGCAGTTCGTCTTCGCATGAGTCTTCCAGACTTGGCGAGCATAGGAGAGGTTAGCTTCGCTATAACTCAGTGACAGGTGGTAGTTGAACGGCAATTCACGTTCGAGTCGCTTTGCGACTTTGGTGTAGTCGTAGAACTGCACATCACGGAAGTGCTCGAAAATGTTGGGCTTGAATCCTACGGATTCGTTTTCCCACAAAATGTCCGACGTCCCGTTGAGCCGAACTGACGGAGTCAGTCCGCGGCGATCACAACGACGAAGGAAAGCTTCGATATCACTACGAAGTAGTGCGAAGAACTCTTCCCGATGGTCGACGAAAAGCCGAGTCTTTCGTATACGGCTTTGCTGTATGGATGTCATCTGACCGCGGCCCGCAGTGTTGAGACACCCCTCAAAACACTTGGCTTGCTTCGCAAAAGGGCAAACATTTGTGCCGGACAAATCGTATGGCGCAAGGTGCAGGATTGCCGTGGCATATCCCAGAGCTTCGCTCTTGAGAGCCTTCGGGTTGTTTTCGGTGAGCAATTTCATTGTCACTTCGTGTTACTCCGCTTCCGAATCGACCATCGGGTCGCACAGTTCTGCACAAGTCCACGGCTCATTGCCGCACCGCTCACCTTCCGCAAATTCGCCAGCTTCGTCGCTGTCCGAAAACGGACCGTAAAATCGGAGACCGTCTACGACGTCCCCCATCACTACAATAAATTTACCCATCTTCGATGCCCCGTTGGTTGTGGATCAAATCGCCATTACAAGGTAGGCCGCCAATGGTTGCCGGTCAACCCCCCTCTTCTGACATCACGTAGTGATGGAGGTTTAATGGATCTTTTTTCAGCGAAGCTGATCAGGATCAGGCCGCCTATCACGAGTTCGAGCATGACGAACGTAACGAACACGAATCCTAAGCTCATGATGGAGTGCCTTCGGCAAAGGTGACTTCGGCGGATAGCTGCACTTCGTCGCCGAATCGTTCGCGGTCCGAAAAGCAGGGAAGCTTCGTGACCATGCCTAGTGTCTTCTGAAGAGCGTGACGTCGACTGACCGCCCTGACTCCAAATGGAACCCCTTCGGGGTTCCGGTGAATTCGCCATTCTCCGTCCGGGCTCAGCCACTGCACCGTGTAGTTCATTCTGAACAGCATGTTATGCACCCCCCAACGAAGTTGGGTACACGGTGTCAATCCATCCGTTGGACTTCGCCGCAATCCCCTTAGCCTCTTCGAGGCTTACGCACTGATCGAACAGATTTTTGCCGTACATCGCTGCTCCTTTGGAGCATTCGCCGCAGAACCAGAGGACGGCGCAAAACCGCCCTGTAGCCCCTTGGGCTATGCACTGCACCCCGACTTCGTCGTCGTGACGTTTGTGGCAGTGATCGCATTCCGAACTCGTGACGCCTTTCATGTACATATCTAGCTCCCGAAACTCATTGTGTAGGTGGCAACCTCAGCTTCGCTGTCAGTTGATGCGAACCGAACCCCTTCGAAGAAGACGTGATGAAAATCGTTTCGCGCCACTATTGCATCGTCAGCGATTTTCAGTAGTTGACCGTAGGTCACTTCGTCCATCACCGGACTCAAGTAAAACTCTTCCGCTTGGTCCGTCAGCTTCGCTGCGAATTGCGATTTTCCGGGAATCACGACGTCGTCTACTTCGTAGCTGATCCATTGGTGGTTTGTCATGTGGCCAAATTGGATGCGAGCCATGGAAGGTCTGACGTTACGCAAGCCGAGTTCGACAGCTACGCTGTAGTCCATCGAATCGGCCTCATCGAATGTTTTGAACGATTTCATCGTTTGCTTCCCTTTGGGTTGGTGATCTCGGCAATCTGGCGGTCCAATTCAGCAAGGCTGAATCGTGGGTGGGCCGCATGGTAGGTTGAGCGGACCGGAATCGAAGCGATTCGACAGTAGTGGCAACGGCGATTGTCATCGACGAGATGCTCTACACCGTGATCGATGGCTTCGCCACACATGGTGTAACCGGGCCGCATTTGGCTTGGAACATGTTTGGTTAATGATTTCATCATTAGCCGCCGTTTGCCGGGACAGCTTGGCACTGTCTTATGTACTTGATCGTGGCGGCAAGAATTGCCGCTTCGAGTTCGTCGGTTGCTTTGTCGACCCCTTTGGACGAAGTCCACTGTGAGTCGCCCATTATCTGATCGAGCACAAAGGCTTCGATTCGGTTGGTGACAGTGATGGTTAACTTCGTTACTTGGTCAGCGTGGATCGTCGTCATGTCGGTTACCTTCGGTAGTTGTGGGCCGCATTTTTTGGCGGCGGATCAAATTTGCCATTACAAGGTAGGCCGCCAATGGTTGCCGGTCAACCCCCCTCTTAAGATCATCACGTAGTGATGGAGGTTTAATGGAAGTTTTGGATGGTACGAAGTACCATGGGTTATGCATGCATGTACGATCAGCGTTCTAGGTGGCCCCATGGATGGCTCGCGATTCAACGCGAACATGGCGTCATGGCCCCCGCCCCGTACTTTGTACGGTCCTGACATCAACGGTGCGATGTTTGGGACCTACGTGTTATGCGATTGGACGCCCGCTGAGCCATTCATGGCTCGGTACGCGGCGCGAATGGACGCGGACTACCAGCGGATTCGAAGAGCAGCGGTGACCGCAAACCTCTTGAGGTTTGCATCGGAGGGGATTGGTCGATGAGTCCAAAGCAGTTGCTGTTTTGCCATTGCTTCGCAAAGAACGATTTCATGAACGGCAAGGCTGCAGCTATCGCTGCAGGGTATTCGGAGCGATCCGCGGTGAACCAAGCATCGATGATGCTTCGTATGCCCGAGATCAAGGCCTACGTCGAGGACATGAAGAAGCAAAGGAATCAGCTGGTAACAGCTGATGCGACGATGGTCGTCAATGGCTACACCGCAATTGCCACTGCCAATCCTTTGGATTGTCTGGTGCTTGGCTCGGATGGGTTGTGGAAAGGTCGGAGTCCGGATCAGTTGCCGAAGGCAGTGTTGCCGGCCATTGCGCGGATACACATCAGGACGCTGAAAGCGAAGGACGGCAAGGAATATCAGGAGTTCAAGTATGAACTCCACGACAAGATGGCAGCTTTGCTGCAGCTAGGGCGGCATCTTGACGTCTTCGGAGAAGACGACCCCTCGAAGCGACCGGTGAATATCGCCATGTTTGCCAACGTTCCTTCGGAACAGCTCGAAGCTCTCAATGCTCAGTTCAAAGCGCTGATGGCCCCAAGGGGGCCGGTCAGTGAGGTTGGAGCGTTGATTGAAGGTGAACTCAGCGTAGCTGGGGAGATCTGATGGCGCGCGTCTATCTCATGATCGAGGACCTTACGGTCCTTCGCGAGGAAGATACGTCCATTGGTTGGGCAGTCCAGTGGGATGAGGACGGCACCACGGCAAAGCCGTCACCCGAGTCCTTGACGGATGCGCAGTGGGCCATGGGTCAAATCGTGGACACGTTGGCTCGAATGATTGCTGCGGCCGATGCTTTAGCATCGGGTGGAATTGAGGGGGAGGCACCGAAGGTTGGTGACGGTGAAGGCGTTACGAGTAGAATACTCGTCCCACGAGGTGCTGGTTCGATCATCGTTTGAGACGGGGTACAGTCGGATGGCTTGGTTCCTTCGGAAACTCCGCATTTTGGGGGGCGATCGGACAGTGAATTCTGCAGTTCCTGCAGTCCCCAGCCTTCACCATGGCTCAGCACTCCAAGGGAGTGATGGGTTGACCAAGGAATTCCAATGGCCGGCGATCATCCTATGGATGATTTGGTTGGTCGGAATGGGTAATGTTTGGCTGGGTCGGGCAATACGTGGTGTTAACGCAACGCCACGAACCGTCTTTATGTACGGTTTGAGCACGAAAACTCGGGGGGAACACCGCGTAACTGGCGAGCTTCACCACAAAGCTACGCTTCCCACCAACTGGCCAATCACCAAGCTTCGCTTCCAGTCTCCATTGACTACCCTACGGATCAGACAGCTTGTCGATCAGCACCATCCTACGGATCAGCCATTGCAACCAATGCCGCAGCCTACGGCTCAAGCAAACGGTCAGCTAGACAGCCAGCCAATCAACCGGTCAAACGGTCAACCAAGGGTTGGAGATCGTGACTCTGTCGACATATCCGCGGACCCCATGACCAGCAAGTCCTTGAATTCATTGGGGGACCAATGAAGCTGTCGGTGTGTCGGCTTTGTGGCGCTGCGCATAGATCGTCTGATCCCCATGTCTTCGACATGAAGCCCGCCGAGCCAGTTGATTCAGTGCAGTCCCCACCACTTCGTGGTGCCTCTCAACTGAAGACGCGCGGTGAGGTTCGCCACAATTCGGTGAGTCTGGCCGAGTTCAACGCCTTGAAAGCAGAGCTTTCAGCCCTTCGAGACGAGGTTGCCGCGTTACGAAGTAACGTTACATCGTCACTTCGTGACGTTACTCCGATGGCTCGGGGTGATTCGACCAATGCAGAGCGTCAAAGACGCTATCGTGAGCGCAAGAGGGTAGCGGCATCATGACCCTATGGGTCATTGAGCCCGACGACGATCTGGCCCAGCTGAAAGCTGAGGTAGCCCAGCTGCGCAGTAGGTCGGAGGGGTTGAGGCAATCGGTGCATTCACTACGTGAAATCATTGGCAGGGTGGCAAGGGTGGCTATCGTAGATAGGCTAAGCCTCGCCTCAC
>Ga0315293_10000978_pt1 | contig 27332 bp, 54 predicted proteins | sample YL17G13_20_MG_FD_203071 | JGI IMG/M metagenome (GOLD analysis project Ga0315293, IMG submission 203071) | Sediment microbial communities from Yellowstone Lake, YNP, Wyoming, USA - YL17G13_20 | ecosystem: Environmental > Aquatic > Freshwater > Lake > Sediment | place: USA: Wyoming | collected...
CCTATGGCTCCCAAAATTAATTTAAAGAGTAATTTTGAATCAGATGTAGTCGGCATGTTTGTGGCAGGAGAAAGTGCTGGCATTCCCGGCATATTAGGAGCGATGGTTAGTGGTTCTATTGTTGCAGACGTGATCAGTAAAGGTTAAATAAATGAAAGACAAATATAGTAGTAGTAATTTTGATACCTCCATAGATGCCGCGCAGTATGGTGATGGGCAGCAAAAATTCATTAATTCAAAAGCCGATATGGAGCTATTTGATGAAGCGAAGGCTGCACCAGCAACTGTGTTTCGAGTAAAGAGAATGAGTTCGGCAACCAAAGGTGAGAGATGGAGAATACTCGAGAATGAAGAATTGAAATTTATTTTAGAGGGAAGTAAATTATCTAAAAAAGAATGTGCCTTTTTAAGAACGATTGAAGGAACCTGTTGGCTAATTGGTGAAGTTAAAATGGGCTTTAAATCATTTAACGAATTACGCAGCCGCCTCAAACATAAAATATAAATACTTCACTACCAATAATTTATATCGTCATTAGACTATTGGCAAACATTCTGCCTGTAGAGGATATATGCAATTACCATTCGCGATTTATATTTTAGATACTGAAACTACTGGACTTGATGCATTAAAAAATGAAGTTATTGAATTATCTATTTATCGTTTAAATGATAATAAACAAAATACTTGGTGCATTAAACCACAACAATATGATACCATATCTATCGAAAGTTTGCGCATCAATCATCATAAAATTGAAGATTTAAAACATCAAACAGAATTTGGCAAGAATACTTATAAAGAATTAAAACAAGTTTTGCCATTAATTGAAAATTTCTTTATGGAAGATGGCGAGGCTTCTGATGCTCGAATTTTAGTTGGACAAAATTGTAATTTTGATTTGGGTTTTCTGCGAGAAATGTGGATAAGAGAAAACGCAATGGATACATTTCCATTTGGTAATCGTCCAAAAATGATTGATACAATGCAGTTAGCTTTATTTTTAGATTTAGTTAATGGAGAAAAATCGCAATACTATAATCTTAAAACTTTAATTCAAAAATATGGTATTAAGAATTCAAAAGCGCACACAGCCGAAGCTGACACATTAGCTACAAAAGAATTATTTGTAGCACAATTAACAGCCGTGCAAAATATGAATAAATGAAAACGTGTAGTAAGTGTTCGTTTGTGGGTAAAGAGTATTTATTTGTTAAAGATGAAAATTGTTGTAAAGTTTGTCGTAAAAAATATACACAAATTTATAGACAAAATAATAAAATAAAAATAGCAATAAGCAGCAAACAACGATATGAAGTAAATAAGATAGATATACTTATCAAAAATAAAGCGTATTATGAAAATAATAAATCAACAATATTAGATCGTAATAAAAATTATAAAATTAATAATAAAGAAAGTAATAAAATTACTAATCTAATTTATTCTATTAATAATAAAGAGCACATATTAGAATATCAAGCAATTTATCGCGCTAATCATAAATGTCAGGCAGCAGAATATAAAAAAGAATATTATAAAAAGCGTAGAAAAGAAGATCCGATTTTTAAATTAAAATCAATAATAAGTAATTCTATTTATAAATATTTACATAATCATAAATTATCTAAAAATAATATTTCAATATTAAATCATATGCCACAACCTATAGATATTAAATTGTATATCGAAAGTCTTTTTGATCCTTGGATGACTTGGCAAAATCACGGTAAATATAACGCCAAAATTTGGAATGACAATGATCAAACAACTTGGACTTGGCAGTTAGATCATATTATACCACATTCAACTTTTAAATATGATACTATGGATTGTGAAGAATTTCGAAAATGTTGGGCATTATCTAATTTACGACCATATAGTGCTAAACAAAATATATTAGATGGTGGGGCAAGAGTTAGACATAAAAAAGACAAACAATGATAACCATTATAGTATTTATTTTTCTTGCACCAGGCGATAGACAAGGGCTACAAGAATGTTAATTTTACCAGTAATTGCAAGCACGATTATTTATATGATAATTCAAGCCTATATAAATAGAAGCAATATTATTGTTATTAAACAAATGCTTTCTATTTTTAAAAAAGATATAAAACAAATGAAATCTCAAATAGAGAAAGACGAACAATGACTCATATAATATACATAACAGCTATAGGTGTTGCTTTTTGTACCGGCATATATTTTGGAGCTATGTGGTCTATGTATGATTGTGATGAATTTCCAATGTTTGAGGATGAAATTTAATGTACATATGGAAAAATCTAATTGGGTAGTATATATTTTAAAATGTTCTGACGGTTCTCTTTATACAGGAATTACTAATCAATTAGATAAAAGAATTGCAACACACAATGCCGGAAAAGGCGCCAGATACACTCAAGGTCGTCGTCCTGTAAAATTATTAAAGTATTTTGAAGTTGAAAATAAATCTGAAGCCTTGAAACTTGAATATAAAATAAAACAATTATCTCGACAAGAAAAATTACAGTTATGAAAAGATAACCAAATGATTAATATATTACAATCTATGATAGAGAAAGCAAAATACAACGATATTTACATAATGATGCACGGAGATACCTCTTCAATCAGAGGAACTCTTCTCGAAGTATCTGTTACTCATAATACGTTTGCTATGAAAACAACATATTCTAATAAATGCTATTACAATGCTAAATATTTGAAAAGTATTATACCATTATGATTCCGTCTGGAACCCTGATTGGTTATGGACATTTGCTCCCGAAAAATAATTTGAATTGTATAGTTGCAATTATTGTTGTCAAGATATAAATTATTATCCATACGAGGAACACTATGAAAAAATCTAATTCTACTCTCACTAAATTTACAAAAGTATATGCAAGAGATTTGCGCGATATGGAATTTTGTCCAGAAAATTCTTTAGATGATTTTTCAACTCAAGAATTATATGAATTGAAACAATCAGTTAAAAATACAACTAGTGCATTAAATGATCCGGGTATAGAAGCTTTATTTCTCAAGTTGAAAAAAATATTTATCAAACAAACACTTGAAAGTGTAGATAATGCCGAAGTGTGGCGACAAGAAGAAATAGAAATGAAACGCGCCATAGAGCAAGATAAAAAAGCCAAACGTGTTAAACAAAATATGTTGAAACAAATTAAATCCAAATTGTCAAAAGAAGAATTGGGAGTGCTTGGACTATGAAAGAACCGCTTATTCCAAATATTTTAGAACAACAAGATGCCGTTATGACGGAATGGCATAATTACGATTCGACTATAGTAGATCGCTGCACATATATCTTTAAACAACTTGCTAAAACGTGTGGATTTAAGTTTCGCACGTGGCAAGTCGCTGGTTCTGAAGAGCATTATTATGGAGATGTAAATACACTATGGACTCGTACAGGAATTAATACTAAAGAAGTCGACTTTAAAGATAAAAGTGGCACTTGGTACGCTCCATATACGCGTATTATTATTAATGGCAAAACTGTTGATGCTATGAAACGTATTCCTAAACGTTGGCTATTTGAAAATTTTGAACAAGAATTAAAAATGGCTCGGCAATTATATGTGGATAAACAGAAACGTAAAACTGCCGCACTAACTCACGCACGACAAAAGATTAAACAAAAATTATCCCCCAAAGAATTAAAAATATTAGGATTGTCAATATGACAAAAATAAAAAAAGATACCAATATTTATGCTACTCAAGAATTAAAAGATATGGGTAGTTTATTAGTTGTTCCTGAACATATGCAAATTGGTGAATCAGAGTTTATAGGCAATATGCCAATTAGACAAGACATTGAAGTGCTTCCAGCCGATGAACCTAAACAAATGAAATTAGGTTGGACTATTTTTGAACAAAGTGGAGGTTCTATATATTTGGCTAATGATTTAAGCGAAAATCCTATTTCAACAAGAGATGGTATTAAAATTGGAGATGAGATTATAGTGCCTACATTATTTGGCGATATACAAATGACTGTCACAGAATTGAACGACAATGAAGGAACAGCAGATAGCGGTTACACTTTGGGGTTATTAGAATTTGGTATCGATAGTCGAAATTGTTGGACAAGCAGCTCTGCTATTAATAAAAAATGTTTAAATAAATTGAAAGTTTCTATATAATGTTTCAATATCTTAAAGATAGATTTAAAGAATATATGTCTTATGAATTACAAAATAAGATTAAAGAACCTATAAGTAAAAATATTATAGATGATATGCACAATACGCCTATAAAGTATGAAATTTATTATGGTGGCACTGATGTATTAGTTAATACTTTCACTCTCTTTAAACAAGAGGTAGAGCAAAGCTTTAAAAAAGCATTGATATTAAATCTTGTAGATGTATTAGAAGTTTCTATGTTTAATATAAAATTAATATCTGCTAGTTTAGATACCGTTATATGTGATATTTCATATTCAGGAAAACAATCTGAATATATAAGACACGAAATTAAAAAACTTAATGTCCCTGCATATGACTTTGATCCAGATGATTATGCCGAGCTATATCCCTATGTATTTGGATTATAAGATAGACACAATGAGAAATATATTTGATATTATAGACCCATTGCCAGAATTTTCGGCTCCAAGATATGATATAGGGCGTGATGCTACGGTAGTATATCTTGATAAGAATAAAGTATTTTCGGAATTTGAACATATAGGTAATACCTCATATCAATTTACTTGTCCATTAATGGCTAATTTAAATCAGACTGATATAAGTAATTTTAAAACAACCGTTCATACTAATAAACATTTAGAAACAATCGTATTGATTGACGGTGGTGCAGAGCGTGGTAAAGGTATATTCGCTCTATTTAATAGGATATTAAAATGATTAAAATGATAGCCGCCGTTTCCCAAAATGGAGTAATTGGTTGTGATAATGATATTCCGTGGAAAACAAAATACCCGGAAGATTTCAAATTCTTTCGTCAAATGACTACTGGCGGTGAAGTAATTTTTGGGCGTAAGACATTTGAAAGTATAGGAAAGCCTCTACCTAAAAGAAACAATATTGTTATAACTAGACAGGAGAAGATGGATGGCGTGACTTGCTTTCCTTCGCTAGAAGCTTGGTATCGCGATCGTTCTATAATTCTAGAAGATGTTGCCATCACCAAATGGATATGTGGTGGCTCCGCAGTATATCGTGAGGGTATGAAGTATGCTTCTGAAATTTATCTAACGCTTATACCAGAAGAAGTGTTTGGTAAAGAATTGGTATTTTTTCCTTGGATTAGCCCTTCATTTCAAATGGTAGAATTACTTGATTTAGAAAATTCTACATTAAAAGTAGCCAAATATATGCGAAGTCAGCTATAAGGATCGTTTATGTATTTCGACCAATCTTGCCAATACATTGTCAATACCTTTGGTTTTGAAGTCTTGCTCCCACAAATAGGAAAGTGTCCAATCAGGTAAGAAGTGTTTTACTACACTTACTTTAAATTGGTCTCGAAGCCAAATATAATTAACACAGATATTACCCAAGCCAGCCATTTTAACTAATGAGCCGCTTGGGTATTTTTTTGGATTACAGTGAAAATAATCGCCTTGAAATTCAAGTAAAGTTTTGATCCTTGGAAAAGCGAAATCAAATACCATAGGAACGCCATCTATTTTATATTGTGGAATTACATCGATACCTTTACGAAAGCCTTGTTCATAAAGCCACGCCAAAATTTCTTTTTCCGCTTTTGATACGGTAATTTTTCTTCTTCGTCGCATTAGGTTATAGCTTTATTTCGCTTTGTAGCCAAATGATCTTGTATATTCCACGCTGCCGCCTCTTCTTTGGCTCCAGGAAGCGCAAGCCGTTCTGTTTTGGCATTAAATGGAGTAGGTGGCGGTATACCAGGAATAACTGCTGCAGGATCGATTAAAGCTCCATTATGCCAAATCTGAATATGTAGATGTCCAAACCCTTTGGCATTACCTGATGCGCCTACTTTTGCTATGATAGTGTTATTATTAACCCGCTCACCCGGTATAACATTTATAACGGCACAATGGGCATAATAACTTGAGTATTCATTTTGATGGTCAATTACAACCGTATTGCCGCCTTTAGGATCTGGGCGCACATATTTCACAATTCCAGCAGCAATTGGGTATATTGAACTCCCAATTGGGTTTCTTAAATCCAAACCTTGATGCACGCGTCCAACGCTTCCTTTTCCTGATGGGTCGAACCCGCCACTATTGTGCAAAGCCCCACGTAGAGGCGCCTGGAAGCCTTTAAATGGCATTGTTATGTTGCGCCCGTCTCTTTTACTTTTTCTTGACGTAGAACCTTGAAACCATCGTTTCAAAGTATTTAATATTTCATCAAAACTCATCTCTTCCATATAAAAATACTCAAATATGCGTATTCCTTTAAATTCTTCATATTTATAATATTTATGAAGATGTATTAATATTATTATATTCTATATATGAAGAAGAAAATAGATTTAACTGGACAAAAAATTGGTAAATTATTAGTTTTAGAAATGGTCGCAGCACCATCTATAGTTAAAAAAAAGGAATCATATTGTAGGTGTCTTTGTGATTGTGGTAACTATATAATATGTCGTGCTTTCAATGTAAAAAGCAAAAATACGACATCTTGCGGATGTAATGTATTTTTGCCTAATAATTTAATTGGTCAAAAGTTTGGAAAACTTTTAATATCTGAATTTGCATATAGTAAAGGTGGAAATGTTTATTGGAGATGTTTGTGTGATTGTGGTAATATAAAAATAATTATGAGTAAAAGTTTACTCAGTGGTAATACTAAATCTTGTGGATGTTCTAAAATAAAAATACATAATTCTATACAGGCAATAAATTTAACCGCTATTCAAATTTTTAAAAAAAGATATGCAGATGGTGATTTATCGTTTGAGGATTTTTATAATTTATCTCAACAACCCTGCTACTATTGCGGGATTGTAGCTTCAAATTCAAACTCTTATAGTAGATATACGCACATAGATGGTAATTCATTAATTAAACAATTTGGCACATTCAAATATAATGGATTAGATCGTGTAAATAATTTAATAGGTCATATTAAAAATAATGTTATTCCTTGTTGCGCCGTATGCAATAGGTGTAAGTCAGATATGACATTAGAAGAATTTGTAACCTATATAAATTCTTTAAAAGAAAGTCCAAATATTATTTATGCAAATCAATTAAATAAATTTATTCAAAGAATAAAAGAAATAGGAAGTATAGACATGAAATTATTATTTCCATCGGGCAAAAGCATATATAATAATTTTAATAAATCTTATATTATTAATAATACAATGTTTGTTAAATTAAATACAGCTAAAACAAATGCTAAAAGAAGAAATTTATATTTTAATTTAACACAAGTGCAAGTATTTGAATTATTATTAAATAATTGCGCATATTGTAATTTATCAGCAAACCCAAATAATAATTATTACAACGGTATTGATAGAATTGATAACAATAAAGGATATGAGGTAAATAATTGCGTTAGCTGTTGTTTTACTTGTAATAGGGCAAAAGGAGCATTGTCTTTAATAGACTTTATTGAATGGATACATAAGATTAAATCTAATAATTCTATTTATAAAATTTATAATTCCTACAAGACCAACATATAAGATTATTGCCGTCATTTGGTTCTGCCATCTCATAAAATACTTCACATATATTGCATTTTAACCCAGTCATTCGGCTTCTAACCGATACAACATGATCGTCATTGATATAATAAGCTTCCCCATCTATAAATTTTTTATTTAATTTAAAAATATTACAATGTTTACTGGTAAGAGTAAAAGAATCGGTTAAATGTATACTTTGCGATACTAATATAATATAGCCCGAATCGCTTAAACAAATAATATCAAATGGCTGGGTAAATTCAAAATCTTTTGAATTTGCATCTAAAATTTTATTATAGCCTACTTTACAGATAATTTCATCGCCAGGAGTATAATTAGTGGGCACAAATTAATATTAAAATATTAACTTTTACTATTAAACCTTTTCATCATATAGATATAAATTTAATCCAGCTTCGGGAATAGCTGCTAATAATTTTTTAAGTGCTGGCACTTCTTGAAGAAGTAAGTTCGATACGTGGAGGCTTGCTTTTTCATATTTAGCCATTTCGACCAATTTGGTGACGCAAGTTTCCAAAGCCTTTTTGTCGAGCTTTTCTTTAACATCTAAACAAACGGCTTGCATAACCCAAGTTTCACTTGTAATGGCAGTTGTGTTGACGTTTCCTAATTTAAGCCCCTGCTGCGTAACAAAAGCTTCCCTATAATCGCTTTTGACTTTCGTGTAGCGTTTAGTAATCATTTTAAAAAAAGGCGACTCATACAGTCCGCTTTGAGAGCAAACGGCAAGCACCATTTTTAAGCCCGAATTCTGCGGAATTAAAACTGAACCAGTGCATTCTTTGACTCTGCCAGCCTGTTTAAATTGTGTAAATGTTGTTACTTTATTTGTCATCACTACCTCTGCAAATTATATATCCACATCTTTGAGATATTGAGATAAAAATTTCACATCGGCATTAATAGATGTTTCAAACATTTGACAATTTGGCCCGCTTAAACCATAATATTGATTATAATAAGATGTAATAATAGATTCAGGATCATTATAATTAATTTTTACATCAATAGGTAAGTTAGCAAAATAGGCGTCAGCCATTCCTATAGTATTATCGGTGCTAGTTATCGTGGGTATATTATAATTGGGACGCACCCATTCAAAGCCATCTTTAAGCTGTGGGTTAGTCTTTAAGTCCCCCAAATGAGATAAGATTAATCTTTTATCAGAATTATTAATAATATAATTAATATATTGTTTTTTATCTATATCTTTTAGTAAGCCCGAATAATATTTATATAAATTACTTTTATGCTTTATACCATAATATAAAAGAAGAGGACTTACCTGCCAAACAGGTAAGCCTAATTCTAATGCTGCATATGAAGTATATATCTCTAAATCAGAAATAATAAGGTCGGGAGCAAATCTTTTTATTTCTCTAATATAAAGCGCATAATTACTATTTTTAAATAATATGCTATCTGATTTTCCTCTAAAATCTAATAGAGCGTCTAAATTCCAATTAACATTTAAGTTTTTAATGGATTTAGAATAGGCGGCTATCTTTATTTCATAATACTTTGAATAAGTGTCTATGAATCTCTTCAATGTATAATATGAAGAGTTACAGTCATTCGCGGCATAAAGTATTTTAAGCACTCTAATAGTATATCGACTATGAAGCAAATCCTTGACGTTTTAATTCAAAATCGGCAAATGCTTTGGCGGCTAATAAAGATGGGAATGTTTGTGTTACAGTATCACTGCCCAAATTAACTACAGATGATGTAAAAACATTATCCTTATCAACTATAATGTGAGCGGCTACATATGCTCCATTTTTTGTTAATACCATCCGATCCCATTTGTTATTATGGGTTGGGTTGCTTATCCAGCTAAATATTTTATTCATTTATTGGCTCTTTCTTTTCTATTCTCATTGTTACGATTAAATTAATTGTAAATGGTTCAGTAATAATAGGATATGGATTATTCATTAATTTTAATTACTGTATAATCTAATTTATGTTTTGTGGTAAGCATAGTAACTATATGAAATTTTTTTTGACGCATACATAAATCTAATCCCGTAATACTTTCGTCCATACCATCAAGAAATACTTCGGTCCAAGGAATTTTTAATACTTTGGCAACTGCCTCTTCCATCATATATACAAAATCATCTTCAATTTGTTTTTGAGATAATTCAAAAGTGTCAACAGTTTTTTCTACAGCATCTAATAATTTAAATTTCATTTTTTAATTGATTTTCTTCAATGCCACATAAGATTTCGCCACGACACTTTACTTGATAAACTGTCAAACCATTATTAACATAATTTTCAAAACCACAAATGATACCTTTATTCTCATAATCTCCAATCCAACGATCATATTTGGTAATGATAACTCTTTGACCTAATGAATATTTAGCTTTCATTTTCCGCCCACTCAACTAAAGCTTCGATTTCTCTCTTTGCATAATCTTTTAAAGATGATTGGAATTTTTTTGAATTAATAGTTTTAATTAGTTGTTCCGTAATGTGTAATGATAATGAATTAGCATTAATGTTTTTGTTTTTGAATTTAGATATATCATCAACATTTGATGCTAATTCACAAAGTAATCGTTCCGCATCTATACCTTCTTCAAGTTTAAAGTCGTAGGTTGCGTGTAATGCAAGTATTTCATATTGTTTATTAGATAATTTATCAGTTTTCATTATATTTCTCATATTTTAAATGTTGCTTCAATTTTTTCTGAAAGAAAGTTGCTTAATTCACAATCATCGGCGTGCAAGCAATATTTGCTACAGTAACCGTCATCTGATTGACAGCCTTTGCACCCATTACACCAATGACAAGAAAACGAAATTCCTTTTTCAAAATTCAAAGAGCTACGCTTAAAAGTATTAAGAAATAAATATGCTTGTGCAAGTAATTGATTGGCTAATTTTAAATCTTTATTTGAATGAATATTGTTAATTATTTTACAATTATTTTTAGATAACTCATCTGTATTTTGATGATAGATTTTGGTCATTATACTGCCATAGTTCCGGCTAATTTTGGATGGTGGTTATATCCAATTAATTCAAAATCTTCAAAAGATAATTTTTCCATATCTTCTATTGAATTTAATTCTTTTTTGATATTTAATGTAGGAAAGTCATAAGGCTCTCTTGATATTTGTTCTTTAACTTGATCCAAATGATTAAGATATATATGCGTGTCGCCACCAACAAAGATTAATTCTCCAGGTTTCAATCCTGTAGCTTTAGCCATTAGACAAGTTAATATAGAATAGCTTAATATATTGAAAGGTAATCCTAAAAAGCAATCAACGCTGCGTTGATAATATTGACAACTTAATTTATCTTTATCTACATAGAATTGAAAAAACATATGACAAGGATCTAATACTGATTTACTAGAAGCTTGAGGATCATATGCGCTTACTAAAATGCGACGACTATCTGGCTCTCGTTTAATTAATTCAAAACAATTTTTTAATTGATCGATGCCATCTTTAGAATAATATACTCCATCTTTCAAACCATATCCACCGTTAGGAAATGGATGATTGGTTGAATAGCTACCGCCAAAGTTACGCCAATTGTATCCATACATTGGACCCATCAAACCTTCAGGATATTCAGTTAAACCTCTACGAGCCAAAAACTCCTTGTGAGTATTGCCTCGCCAAATATTTACACCTTTAGCTTCGAGAAGTTTAGTATCTGTTTCACCACGAATGAAGAATAATAGTTCCTCCACCACGCCTCGAGCAAATATTCGTTTGCTGGTTAGCATAGGAATTTTACCATTCCCTAAATTAAATTTCAAACGTGTTCCAAAAAGACTTTTTGTACCGACACCTGTTCGGTCCTTCTTTTCAGACCCACGTTCAAGGATAGCTTTGAGTAAATTTAAATAATTATACTCTTCTTGATTTCTCTCTATCATTTTAATACCTTTTTATGCTGATAAGTATATGCTCTATCAATCCAGTTCAAAAAATCTTCTTCAGATTTATTTGATTTAGCTAAATTGCACGTGTAACAACAAGGAACACAATTATTATAATCGTGTGGTTTTTGACTATCTACTCGATCAAGTCCTGAATATATAAAAGGTGCATCATACCTATAACCTTGTTTGTGTGTGCCTCTACTTATATTTGATGGAGAAGATCCACAATAGTTGCAGGATAATGAGCTTAATTCTAAAAATTGCTCAAATGATAAATCACCAGGATTATTAGTTCTATAGAATTTATAGATATCTCTTGCATTGCCCTCCACCGGATTAGATGTATATTTTCTTCTTGTACGTCCTCCGTTATCGCAACCGCAACTACGAGTATTACGTCCTAAAGCCTGAAATTCAACTATAGTTTCTTTTCCACAAACACATTTACATTTAAGATGATAAAATTTATTTGGATGTTTATGTTGTGTACGTTTGTCATATACCATTTTTTCTGTAATATGAGATAGTCCTAATACAGTTAAATATCCATAAATTTTACCTACCATATCTGGTATTCTATTAAATACTTTTGATTTAGAATAATGTATTTGTGTCATATTTATTCCCTACTATAACATTTAGAACATATAGGATCGCCGGCATTATATCCATCCATTACCCAATTATGATCACATTTTTTAATATATTCATCTAATCTTAATAAGGTTTCTTTATCAAAACTTTCGATCTCAAATTCCATTTTAGGATAACTACTTCTAACATATATATTATTTTTTGAACCCATCCAAAATCTTCTTTCAGGTACTATGTTCCATAATATATCTGTCAATCTATAAGCGACCGCTTCTTTAATAAAGTGATAAAGTAAATTACAAGTATTACATTCTGCTCGGCACCACTTACCCCAAGCATTGTAAATAACAGTATCATCACATAGCGTACATTTAATAATACTTATTTCTTCAAGAGAATAATTATTACTAAATATATTCACTTCCATCTCCATACATCGAAACCTTTAAAGCCATTACCATATACTGATAACATTAAGTCTTTAGGAAAGCTGGAAGTTTCTCCTTCAAATACTAATCGTGGAGATACTGCAAGTACCATTGCTTTATTATGAACGTGTTCTGCAAACCAATTAGAGCCTACACTGGCTGGCGTTAAGAATAAAATTAGCCCTTGACGTTTTGCACTTTCTTCGGCACATTTGCTCGCCCAATGTTTTATATTAGAAAACGGAGGATTTAACCACAGGTTGCCAGTAGGAAATAATTCTGCCCAAGGCTGACTTAAAGAGTCATCTTTTTCAGTAAAGAAATTATCACACTTTTTATTATGTTCTTCGGCGGCAAGATCAAATATGATTTGACCAAAGCGTTTTTCTGTCGCTTCAATAAATGCTCTTGGGGTTCCATAGTTTTGTTTGGAGTGCCCCGGCTTTTGAACAGGCATTACTCGTATTTGGGAATCTATATTAAATACTCCCGGTATTACTGTACTATTATTTCCTATATATGATGACATATCATTTCCTATTAATTATTATATTGAGCTATCCACTTATCAAGCTCGTGTTCTTGCACATATAGTTCTGCATATATTGGTTTATAATCACGTCTAAACCAAGAATCATCGTGAACATCTATATCATCTGCGGTAGCATTACCGACAAAATTAGCAATAATGGTAGCCGCATATTTACAATATTTAATATTGTATGAAGGATATTCTGGTTTTAAATATAAGTGCTGTTTTAAATTTTGTTCTATTGTTTCCAAATCACCAATTAAATGACTTACTTCAATATGATTAAAAGCTCTCGTGCAATATAACGATTGCTTGGTAAGATAATTATCTATTACATATTCGGTGCTCATTCAATCATTTCATTTCTTGAATAATGTTTCAAGCATTGTGCGCAATAAAAGGTATCAGCCGCAATCCAGGGAGCTTCGCGCCAGATATGTGTCTTATTAACTGGACAATATTTTTGTGGTTCACGAGTTAAAGTAATAATAGCCTTCTCACGAGATTGGAAGCGAAACCCTATCTCATCTCTTATATGTTTTATATAATATATTATGTGATCAATTATATCAAAGATATCTTTTTTCATTATTCTTTATTCTCTATATGTTGGGCTTGCACAAAATCTGGTAGGAAATGTAGTGTGCCCTTATTAAAGGGTAAATCTTTTGCTTCCCCCATTTTACCAGTAATTAATAATCTTGTTCCAATTTTAGATGCAATAATTTCAAATCGATATTTATCTTGATAAAAATTAATTCCATAATAATTATCTGGATCATTAAATGTATCAAATTTAATATTTGATGGAAAAGAAATTATATAGCTACCAATTTTAAAATCTAATTTAGGTTTTTTAAAATCTATCATATTCTTATTTTAAGATAATAAATTCTACATTATCTTGAAATGATTGTATATCTTTTGCCCCAGCATACGTAATGCCAGATCGTAAGGCTCCGGAATATAATTCTAATACTTTTTCTATTGAATTGCCAATATCTAAATATCTTATTCCACCTTCAGCACAGGTTCCAGATTTCAGACCACCTTTCCATTTATTTTGAACATATTCTGATGCCATACCGGCATATAATTTTTTATTTTTACCATCGACATTTACTATCTCTCCGGCACTTTCTGGGCAGGCGGCAAAAATACTACCAGCAATAACTGAATTTGCGCCAGCTCCTACAGCTTTTGTTAAATCAGCTGGTTCTCGCGTTCCTCCGTCACTAATTACCGGAATGCCAAATTTTTTAGATATGTGTTTAAATTTTAAAATAGTTGAAAACTGCTTTTCGGTGCACCCTGCGGTATTTTTTGTTTCACAAGCATATCCTTGTCCTATACCAATTTTTACAGCATCAGCAAATTCAAAGCACTCTAATATCATGTCAGGGTTATTTGTATTTCCTACTATTAATTTCACGCTTGGAGCGTATATTTTTAGTTTTTTAGCTAAATTAAATACATTTTCCGAATATCCGTGTGCAACATCTATATTAAGTATATTACATCCGGCTTTAATTAAATTCTTTGCAAAATCAAATTGATCCTCCTCAATTCCTATTGAGGCGGCAGCCCATTGGCATTCCTTGGATACTTTACTTATTTCAGTAATAATATTTTCTTTACTATCGGCTCGATGTAAAATACCAAATGCCCCTAATTTATGTGCTTTGATATAAAAATCAGAATTAATTACTGTAGACATATTTGAAACAATTAGCGGTATATTAACCCTAACGCCTTTTATTATTTCTGATGTGGTGTCAGCGTCTAAACGAGAATTACAAATATTTTTCTTTTGTTTTATTGCGATGTTTTCGAAGCCATAACTTTTTTCCATATTCTCTGATTGTAACTTATCAGATAATTTATATTTATTTGTATATCTATCAAAAATAATAAAATTATTTTTTACTAATTCAAAAGCAATATTATTAAGTTGTCCGTGTAAAGCGGTATGTTCAGAATTTGATAATTCTATTAAATTATTTATATTATTATTAGTTTTATTACCATCAATGTGATGAATATTTTGTAAATCTTGATGCATAATATTTTTATGTTGTGCCATTATTAAACGATGCTCCGCAATATATTTTTTATCTTCTTCAGACCAAATTGCAATATGTCCTGAAGTCATAATTTTAGTTAGCAAAATTCTTTGATTTATGCCATCTTTAAATTTTTTAGATTTACCACGAGTGACTTCTGAAATTTTTAATCTATTTTCTAATCGTTTAGATGGATTATTATCACCAGTATTATATATAATCATTGAGCATTTAAAACAATAGTCTTCAATTCTATTATGTTTTTTACGACACCTAGCTAAATCATTCCAAGCAACTTCCTTTTCTTCTCCACATTTATCGCAAATTCGTAATACATAAGCTCTGGATGAAAAAGTTAATAATTTTATATCTTGTCCATCAATAGTTTGATTATTTAATATCATATTTAATCCAATTAATAAGTCCGCATATCTATATCAAGCGTAAGCGGAGGAAACAATGAAAAAAAGTTTAATAACAGCGATATTATTAACATTTATTTTAGCAGCCTGTCCTAACGGACCCGCCCCTATAATGGATGGTATCCAATATTGTCAAGCAGCCGAAAATCACCTTAAAGACTTGGGATGTATTCCAAAAGATAAACCATATACTCTTAATGGTAAGAGTTTCTCTGTATTTTGTCAAGAGACGATGATGAATGGTATCAATTTACACCCCAAATGCTTATATCAAATTACTTCTTGTAATCAAATGAATATGTGTGCACAAGGTAAATAAGGAATATTATGTTTAAAATAGGCGGTTATCATCATTTTGCTGGGCATATTAGTTGCGAGGCATTTGGAACGAAAATTAATCAATTTACTAAATTGGCATCTAATCAAACTGATACTTATATTATCCCCGAATATACGCCATTAAGCAGTCAAGGCAGATTGAATTCTTGTGTCGCTAACGCAACTGCCGACGCATTAGAATTATTAAAAGGTTTAGAAAATCCTTATGCGGTTGAACAGGTTAGTCGCCTATTCCTTTATTATAATGCTCGTGTTTATCAAAACGATATTAATCGTGATGATGGTTGTTTTGTGCACGATGCCTTAACATCATTAACTAAATTAGGAGTGTGTCGCGAGGCAACGTGGGGATATGATCCTAATGAAGTTTTCACGCAACCCACTCTCGAAGCTTACCGTGAAGCGAATGATAATACTATTACTGACTTTTATCAAATTACAGTTACTGGAACCGAACGCTTAAATCAAATAGAATTAGCCATACGAGCCAATCATCCAATAATTTTTGGAACTAGAGTAGGTTCAGAATTCCAATCTTATAATGGAGAAGATAAAGTATTTGGCATACCATCTGATGACATTGGGGGTCACGCAATGATTATCACTGGCATCAGAACAAATACTAGTGGGCAAAAAGAATTTTATGTTCGCAATAGTTGGGGAAATTGGGGGCAGCAGGGACACTTTTGGTTTTCTGCCGATTATGTAATGTGGTCAAAAACTAATGATTTATTTGTGCCAACAAGAATGATAGACTTTTTAATTTAAGGAGTTAGTATGAGTTGGGTTAGCTTTATGCAAATTTTTAAAGATTTATTTGCAATGAAAAAAATTGAAACAAACATACGTATTGCGGATACGCCAATAGAGGCTATCGAGTTTCCTATTAATTATAAGCCAGCCAATTTATGGTCATATATACCTGATAGACCCGACGGTAGTTTAAATGGAACTGAATTTGGACAATCTATTCTTCATCTTCCTGCCACACAAGAAAGAGATAATGCTATTATAGCGCAATGTGCTATTGGTAACATACCTACTTGGATGAGGCAATTTAAAGAAATTACCATCACATCACAAGGTAATACCATTATATATTTTATTGCACCAGATGCATTATGCATTGGGAATGATATCGATTTCTTGCGTGTTTCTTTAAATGGGCATTCAGCTCGTCAAGTGGTAGATAATTTTGGATGTATGTTGCCTACGAAATTGATGTCAGATCAAATATGGAAAGCATCTGATTTACGAATGTATCCCGTTGGAATGGGAGCTTCTACCCATATGACGAATACTCAAACACTTATTGATCATAATAATATAATAGAACAGCAGCGTGCTGGTAGAAGTTTTAATATTATAGCTGGTATAAAAAAAGATATTATTTTCTATTCGCCATTATTAACTTATAGAAATAATATTTGTATTTATGGTTGGCATTACCCTAATGGTGTTCCCATACAGCAGGCTCAATATATTGCACACCACGTATTCTATCAAGATTATAGCCATAGTGTAAGGCTTGTAAGCCGTGGCGCTATTCTAAATGGCAAAAATATAGATTTAATGGATGTATTAAATAATTCTCAATATTCATATCTCATCAATGATGAGCGTCATTCATACGACGCAAGTCATATATATAAATTATAATTTCATTCTTTTTACGATGCGCCCTAAACTTGTATCATAAGGAGATACTTCAACGACCACTTGATCTCCAATTATTACTTTGATTTCGTGCATTTTCATACGACCACCAAGCCGGGCTGTTACAAAATGTGCATCATTAACTTGCACTTTGAATACGCCTTTATTGCTTTCTACTACTACGCCGTCCAACTGCATTCTATCATCTCTATCCGTATTACTCATTATATAAGATACTCCTCAATTTGTTATATGCTATAATATTTGGTATTAATAGCTTGTTTGCCGGCAAAGGGGCGATGAACCATTCAACATCTTTTACCGATTTTAATTCAGATTTAATGGTTAATTTTTTAAAATATTTGATAGGCTTCATTGTCACGCAACATTTCAAGATTTTCAATCCTACTATCAAAGGAGCGATAATCTTCATATGATCATCTATACATTCATAACAACGAAAATAATTATCACTACCCATTAGTAATAAAATAAAATTCTTCGTATCAGGATATAATCCAATGCATACATATTTGCTATGTTCAACTATGAATTGAATGGTTTCATTTTTGAAAATATCAGTCGTTAGTGCTGGAAGAGTAACGGATAAAGGTTTTATTTTAGTTTTCTTTTTGTTAATTTCTACCGCATTACCAAATTCATCAACCCATATATCTTCTAATGTTGTAGCGAATAGAAAATAATTACTATAAACGGAAAAAGGTTTTAAACGACAAGATTTAATTATAGCACATATGGACTTATCTTCTATATAGCCTCCAATCAAAGCAATTTTATTTTTAATACGCTTATTAAATTGTTCTAATGAAATATTAAACATTATTTATATTTGCCGCTAAAATTCATTACATATAATTGATTACAAACACAATTATAATATTTTTTATATTGGATATATGGAAAATATGTATCTGACCATAGCTGATCTAATTTAATTATATTTTTTCTTTCAAATACTGGAATATGTGAGAGCGTGGAATTATAAAATAAAGCTAAATTTTTAGGAATATTTTTATGTCTTTGGGTATAAAAATTAATTAAACCAGAAGGAATTATTGAAGCATCTCCTCGATTATTATAAATTTCGGGCTCTATGGAAACATCTAGTTTTACTGTAAATTCCGTATCTTCAAGAAGATATGTTAATATGAATAATCCATCATGAGTGGAAACTTTGTCATTAAAAGATATAGATGAAAACATATTTAATATACCATTATTAGTTTGGCGAGTTTAGTTATTATTTCTTTATGATATAGTTGTCCATATTGTAACTCGGGATACCAAGCATCAATATAAATTTTATTGCAATTGGCAATTTTAATTATATCTTCAAATGGACCATATTCATTCATATACCAAATATAATATAAAATAAGATTTGAAATAACTGGCAAATCTCTTTGTTTGTATTCTTTGATTACTGCCGCATCTCCGTGCGATGCCGCCTGCATTTTGATTTGACAACTAAAATCTCTATCAATTAAATGATAGATATAACTATTATTTATAGAATAAGCGTAATCGTTATACGAGGGTAGCGCGCCCGTTACACATTTAATAGATTTAAACATCAACTTAACATCATAATTTTATGTAATTGATTTACAATTTGTGAATGATATAGCTTACTATATTCTAATTCTGGATAATATTTATCGATCCACTTATAATTGTAATTTTCCCAACCACTTATATCATATCCTTTTTGTTGATAGTCTAAATATAAAAGAACAATATTTTTGGCAACAGGCAAATTTCTTTTCTTATATTCCGCCGCCACCGCCGCCGTGACCGAGCACACCCCCGCCGCGACCGCCACCGCGACCAAGCAAATAAAGTCATCATCAACTAATTGATGGATATATTCATTAGTCTTACTCTCATATCGAAGATATGTAATAGATTGAAGCATTATTCAAAGTCTGCCATATCATCTGTCGAGGGCTCTTCTATCTTGCGGTGGGGGAATTGTTTAATCAAGTCAATATATTCAATATTTGAATTCATCAAATGAGTCCATAATGTATAAGTATTGCGCGCGTCGCCTTTTGCTGTGTGCGCTCCGGCAAGCTTTTTTAAGCCAAATAAATCCATAGCTAACTCTAATTTTACTTTAGCTTTAGGTTGTCCCATTTGAGTGGCGAGGCGTTTACTTAAGGCAAGAGTATCTAAAAACATATCTATGGGAAATGATTGTCCGTGTTGATCCCATAAGTGGTGTAAAAAGCGTCGATCAAAACTAATATTATGCCCTATAAGACATCTGTGGGCTGGGGTTAATCCATCCAGTTCTATAAATGAATTGAAGTCTTTGATTGCGCTTTGTTTAGAAATTCCTTTATATAAATCTTCAATCGTTTTACCTGTAATGCGTAAAGCGTCAATAGATGCATTTTTGGGTTTATCGACTTTAATTTGTCTTGATAGTTGTGTTTTATCAGAACAACGAATGATAGAGTATTCACATAATTCTGCATATCCGGGTAAAAGTCCCGTAGTTTCTGTATCAGCAACATAAAAGAAAACACCTTCATTCATTATATTTTTCCAATCTTTTTAATTTTCTTTTAGTTGGATTAATGGACGTTCCTTCATAAGGTATCCAAGTTTTCCAAATATCGTAATATTCTTTTTTTCTTGATAAGCAAAAATTATGATTTGTATAAATAATATCCATAAATTTTATGGCATTCATTCCACCAAATTCAAGTTTAATGCCGTTAATACTACTTTTTATACCAAATTGGTTGGCATAAGCTTGCACTTGTTGTAATATTTGAACAGATGTAGATGAGTAAAAACATCTTGGCTGTGGTTGTTTGGCTCTTGGATTAGCAATACAACCATCAGTATCCATTAATCCTCGTAAAAAATGTGGAATTAATTTTTTAGAGATATTTGGGATAGTAATTTTATCAGACTTTTTATTTGTATATACATTCAAATGACGATGTAAATCAGCCGCCATCTGTTTTGATGTAATGCCAATCCAGCTACAATTATCTGATTTATTGGTAATGGGAGATTGTAGTGATAAGTTTTTTTGAAATAATATTAAAGTTTCTATATCTTGTTTGGAAGCTACAAGAGAAACTAATTTATTATTTAATATACTGCCGTCACCGGCAATTACTCCAAGTAAATAAGCCTTTATTTCATTATCAATATTTTCAAAAAATGAACTGTTTATTTGATCATATTTGAAATAATGGCTTTTACTGCCCTCATGAGTATCAAATATACCGCATAATTTACATCTATATTTTCCATTATTTCTTTTTTTATTTTTACGCAAATTACTACGCGTAATAGTATATTCTTTTTGACAAAATTGTGATATTTGAAATTGACAAATTATTGTTTCTTTGATGTAATCCGCTCTCATATTACTATGCTCAAATATGTATATGTGCGCAATATCAAATACTCCTATAGGTCTTCGTGTATTTAACGATGCTTGTACTGGCTTGAAACACTTTAGCTTTTATTTTAATTTTTCTTTGCATATTGTGTTTCACGTGACTACGAGATGCTGGAATTTTTTCCACCTGTTTTAAAGCTTCGTGTTCATTTTCTGCCGATACTTTATAAGTAATGGTAGTAGGAACAAGAAAGTCAATTTTTATATCGTAAGATTTTAAAGCTACTTTTTCTATTTTATCCATATTAAGCTCCCGTGCTTCCGAATCCGCCTTCTTTTCTGGCTGCGTCTCGTCGTTTAGTCTCTTCATTATATTCTTCATTAGATATATTAATTACTTCCATCTCTTGCCTACGCACTGGAATAAGTTGTCCAATCGCATCTCCGAAATTAATAGTTAATTCGTGATGCAAATATTCATACCAAGTTTGTAAATAATTTTCAGTTAAGTTTAGTGCAGGAATATATTGACAAGCAAATACTAGCTCTCCTTCGTAGGTTTCATCAATTGTTCCGTATAATGCGTGCAAAGATTTCTTGCCAAATGTAGAAGATCTTGGCTTAAGTTCATACCAAAAATTTCCTGGACAAAATCCTCGAAATCCAAGTGGTATGGCAATTTTTTGTAAAGGTTTTAATACTAATGGTTTGCGATCAGACATTGCCGCACGCACATCCCAACCAGTATCCGTATCGTGGGCGCGAGTTGGCAAAAACTCTTTGTTGTCTTTTAAATCTTCACGCAATGCAAATTTATAAATAGGATTACTCATTTTATTTCTCATACCAATGTGTTATGTGATGAATGGGACAATTAGGATCTTTAATAAGATTACAACTAAAAGAATTGTTTTTATGTTGTGTTAAATGCTTGCCAGTATTTGAGTCCCATATCGGATAAAGAACCATTACTTTATATTGACAAGAACAATGCAAAGTATCATCCACTTGCACCGCTCTACCATTAACAAAAATAGTATTTTCATATTGTATAGACATTAATATTTAACCTTTGAATTTTCTAAAAAATATATTCTATTACGCAAGCTGCGTAGTTGAATATCATACTCTTCTTTATCTCTATCTCTAACTTGTTGCATCTGTTTAGTTAAATATTGAATATCTGATTTAGCGTCAGCAATATCATTATTATGCTCTTGCTCTACATAATAATCAAAATCTTTATTATTAATTTCTACAATTTCCATATGACGTAATTTAATTGGAATAATTTGTCCTATCTTTTCAGACATTTTAATAGTCATTACGCTATCGCCATCATATTTTGCACAATAATAACAAAATCCACGATAATCTTGATCGATTGTGCCGTATAAAGCGTGTAATTTCTTCTTTGTAAAAGAAGAACTTCTTGATTTTAATTCTAACCACCACCCAGTCGGAGCGATACAGCGAAATCCAAGTGGTATTTTTAGATATTGTCCGGGGTGCACTATTAAATCTTTATGGTCTTCGAATGCACAAGAAACATCCCACCCGGCACTGCCGGCTGTAACTCTTATTGGTAAAACTTCTTTGTTATCCTTTAAATCTTCACGTAATGCAAATAAAAAGGTTGGAACAGACTCTTTATGCGTGTGGTCATAAAATGCACTCGCAATTTGTTTACTATAATCTACTTGCATTAATTGTTTCTTTCTTCTTGGCTTAATAGCTATACTAACTTTGTATTATGTTATGGCTCAATTATTTAAATCGGCTGTTATTTTTGTAAATGCAGATCTTACGGATAATGTAAAGGCTGTCATTCAAAGGCAACTATATATCAATGATACTATCACTGGAACTGAATTTGATTTGAGACTTGTAGCCGATCCAAATTATGTTGATGTGGTGCATGCTGATAGGTTACGTGTATTAGTAATACGCCCATTTACAGAATTAACCAATCGCGATAAAGCAGATATAGTCTTATTTTGTAAAGCGGGTCTTGCAAGCGTCGAATCAAGCAAGGTAGGTCCGCCAGGTCAAACATATCAAATTGATCGGATGTATTGGAGCCAATTCTTTTTTACTTCTTAATTCCATACAATACTATCATCGCCTCTAATTCTCATTTCTGCGTCCGTTGCAGATATATCAGCCAACACTTCTTCTGTGGTAATTTCTCTATTTTCCATTTCAGCAATCAGTTCTAAATCAAAATATTTAATAATTTCTGATACATATTGTAAGGTATCTTTCGCTTCTTGAATATTAATAAATTCATTTTGAGAATGATTATTATGATAGCCGCAAGTCATATTAACTGCATTTTTAATTTTACCAGATGATTTTAAAGATAATACATCTGTCATTAATCCATTAACTGGTTGTCTGGGCAATGCAATATCTTCTGCAATTTTTAATAATAATGTTGCCATCTCTGGACTACATAGTCTAGTGCCACCGATATTTGTTACCAATTGCCTATTAACATTTCCGCGATCAACTTGCATACAAAGATCGAAATTTTTCAATTCTGAAAAGTCTGCATGGTCTGCCGATTGGTTGCCAACCTCTTCATCAGTAGTGAAAAGAAGTCCCATATCATATCCGGCATTTAAGGCTACCCAAGTATTAATTGCAACCCCCAACCGATCGTCACCCCCTACCTGCATCTGACAGTCTTTATCTTGAATGATACGTATATTTTCGCCAAATCGATTCACTTCTTTAATAACGGGTATTACTTTTCGTTGTTTGCTTCGAGAGCCGTGATCTCGAACTACATCGGTATGAGCAACTAAACAAACTCTTGGCTGTTTTCCTCTAATGGCTAAAATATTATGAACTTCTTGATATCTTCCACCCCTATATGAAGAATAGTCATCTTCTTGAATGGTGAAATTGGCTTCTATGAGTTTTTCTTTTAGAAAAGCTCGCAAATCCCATTCATCTAATTCGCAACATTGTATAATAAAGTTTTCAAATGACTGTGATTCTAGCATAATATTACCTCTGGCATTCAATATAAGTATTGGTTTTATTTTGTCAAGAGCTATACTATATTTTGGTATATCATTATGAATTTGTTAGCCAAGACCGCTGAATTTGAAAGACTTTGTTATCAATTAGTCAAACGAGCCCAAAGTAGGGAGTGGAAGATTGACCCTGATACTGGTAAAATGGTAGATACTACTTCAATTCCAGACGCCTCATTATCGGCGCCAACTCCGCGTTATTCTGTGCCTGCCGCCAAACAAAAGGCACCTACAATGACGACTGATCCTAATCAAAGCAAAATGGTGAGTGAACCCAATATGTCTAACCCTCCAGCAAAATCCACCCCATTGCAACCAGGCGCCCATCCTGGAGCCCCCGCAGCTCATCCTGCCCCTGCCCGCTCTGCCCCAGCAGCTTCAGCAAAGCCAACCAAAGCTCCGGCAGCTTTTCTTACGCAATATATGAAAGAACAAAAAGAAAAAGAAGCCCCCACGGCTCTTGAAAGAGCTAATACTCCCTCAACCTTTGATGCTGATGCAGCAGCAGCCCGCCAAGTTGCCCGCGCCAAAAATCCAGCTAATCGATAATTTTTAAACTATCTTGATATATTCGGATGTATGGAACGATATGCATCTGTTAGTCAGTGTATAGATGATTGGGAGTTTTGTCCCCTATGTCATAAAAGAAACAATATTGATATAGGTTTTTATAATGACCCAGCAATACTGTCAGTAAAAACTACTCTTAATAATACGTCGCTTCAGTGTATTGATATCGAGGATAAATTAATATTAATGATTAATTTGCGAGATAATAATTTTACCGTAGATCATCAATCCTTTCAATCCTTTATGCGTATCGGTTGTAAAAATTTTCATTGGACTATAACCTTTGGTCTTCTCGCGGCGGCAGACAATCCCATACGCCCCTGGCTTGATAAAGTGTCATTTTTTATTTGTGATAAAAAATTGCAATATAATATTACATCTAATTATTTAACTAATATTACAAATATTAGTGTAGGTAATCGCGCAACTACTTTGCAAGATTTTAGTTTAAATGCTATTCGTTTTAATAAGTTTGAGAAAAAATCATTAATTAAAAATATAAAAGCTTTATGTTTATTAATTTAATTCTACTTGGCAATTAATATTACAATCCCATTTATTACAAAAATCGCGAATATCTTGACAACTGATTTCCCAACCATTACTTAATGTGCTATTCATAATGGATTTATTATTACCAGTATAATGCTGTAAACCAAGCGCATGCCCTATTTCGTGCAGAGAAACCGCAGTAAAGCCAGCTAAAGAGAGTCCGGGAGCTATTTCAATAAAAGCTCCCCGCTGCCAAGTAGTATAGCCTGCATATTTTGAATTAGCCGGCGCTTTATTAAAGACAAAATATGTATTTTCAATATGTGCATCTGTTTTTAAAATATCAGTTGGAACAAATCGGAGTATAAATTGCACCTTACCTTCTGTTTTAATAGACCATTGATTAAATGTATTGGCTAGCGCATATTTCTGATTTTCTGAAAAAGTATTATCAGCAAATACTTTAATTATAGTTGTTTTATAACAATCTAGATCATTAATATCATTAGTATTAGGGCACTTTTCATTACCTAATTGCATTGCGCAAGAGTTGCACGCTATAAATATACATATTATTAATAAATATAAAAATTTCATCTCTAATTTATGCCCCGATATCCTCATAATTTGGAATTATATTATGCTCTGGCAAAAATACTTAACACAAGCTCTCGCCCTCCAAAATCGCGCTAAATTATTAGAAGGCGCAATAAAATTTAATCAAATTTTTGAACAACATTTATTGCCTTCACAATTATTACATAAGCTCGATGTAGCAAATCAGGCCAAAGTCCTATATATGAAGGCACATCGGCTTTGCGTTCTTCTTGAAGAAACTAAAGACGAAGACGCTATGGTTGATATTATGCATACAAAATTCAGTATAGAAAATGCCATTAATCGTATAAAGGGTATGATTAAAATTCTCGACTCTAAAGCCCGTGCACACGGCGCCGGGAGCTCATTCGAATCCGAGCCCAATTTTGCTCTTGAAACCTTAAAGAGACAACCTCCTCTATCTAAAGGTTTATCATTTGATCAAGATTCGAATGCGATAGATGATGCCGGCACAGATAAGTTAAAACTTGAAATTACGCAATATTTAAAAGATTTATCTAATATTACGAGTTATATGGAAAAGCCAATGCTATTGCAAATCAAAAAAGAACTACATCGCCTCGTTAATTATTAAATTCGCTTGACAAATATAAGTTAATACTTATATTGTCTATATGCAAAACCGAAGAGTTTTGAATAAAGTAGATAAGCTTCTTGTTGAATATCTTGATAAGCGATTTGAATACTATCGTCAAAAATTAGTTACTAACCGTTCATTAAATGATATAATTCGAGAAAGCGTATCGTATAATGATTTACCTATACTTCGTCATTTGATTATTGAAGAATTCTCACAATATCAAACACATTTATTTAAATATTTAATCATTCAATGAATTTAATTCTCTGCCTTTTTTTGCATTTTAGTAATGCAGTTGTATACCCACCAATCTTATAAGCATAAGGAAATTAAGGCTTTTCTTACTGTATGCCCTATTTGCGGCTCATCGGATGAGATAGCTATTTGGTCCAGTATGTCTGGCGGAACCGCGCGAAATGGCAAAGAGGGCATCACTTGTAACAGTTGTCAATTAGACCTATCTTTTAATTTTTTAATGGATATAGATAATGAAATTATTGATGCTTATTCATTAGATTATTTTAAAGTGGGTAGTTTGGAATTTAGAAGCGCTAATGCTCAATTAGTGTTATATTTGAATAATACTTATATTAAAGATATAGACAATAATATTATTGATCTTGATAAATACAAAAGCCTAATGATGATTGGATAGCGTATGATTAAAAAATTATATAAACAAGCTTATAATTTCGAGCGCCAGACACTTCAATTAGATGTTTGCAATGATGAGATGTCTGTGATAGATTTAGACAAATTATCAGAAAGATTAGCGACAGATGAAGATGATATAGAAATTTTATTAAAACCCAATGAACGGCAATTATCTCATCTTGTAGATGAAAAACATAATTGGGTTGCAGACATTGATCCTTTATTATTTCTTGATATGACTACATTTGGTTTAAAACATATACAAGAAATATTAGATGCAGCACAACCTCTGAACGTTTATAAATCTGATAAAGCTCAAGATAATATGGTAGTCCATCCTTCACTCA
>Ga0315293_10000979_pt1 | contig 27327 bp, 39 predicted proteins | sample YL17G13_20_MG_FD_203071 | JGI IMG/M metagenome (GOLD analysis project Ga0315293, IMG submission 203071) | Sediment microbial communities from Yellowstone Lake, YNP, Wyoming, USA - YL17G13_20 | ecosystem: Environmental > Aquatic > Freshwater > Lake > Sediment | place: USA: Wyoming | collected...
AATATGATTTAATCCGCATATCAATTTTGAAGAGTTACTTAAAATTTCTGATAAGGAAGTATCTAGGAAGTAATATATTAAGTATCAATTAGTTATAACTTATTGAGTATCAATACCTATTTATTTATCTAATTCCTTGTATATTCAATATCATTCCTTATATTTAAGTAAGATAAAAGGATAAAAAAATGAAACCAAATAAAACCCAATTAAGGCAAATCGTTCAGGCAGAATTTAATAAATTCGTGAACGCTAATTTTAAAGTAGGTCAGGTTATATCAACTCGTGAAGTGAAGCAAAAACTTCACGATAAGAAACCGAAATACCTTAGAAAAAAGTATGCGGAGTATGTCGCGTTGTGCGGTCACAATTGCGCGTATGGTATTAAATGGGACTTGACAATGTTCGAAAGAACTAGTCGCCTAATGAAAAAGCATCCCGGATATTTGGCGTTAGGTACCTTTACCGTTAATTTGAACCGCGGTTTGAATCGTAGTTATACTCACACCAAGCACGGTATTTACATTTCCAAATAAAGACTTGCCGATACATCGCTTGCTACCTAGATTAATCTAGTACGATGCTCCTGAATAAAGTAGTTGAATAAAGGAGGAATATCGGAGTTAAAAAATAAACCAAGAAAATGAAATTAACCTTAGAAAAAAACCAAAAATTATTTTTTACATCGGATACGCATTATGCACATACGAATATATGCAGAGGAGTTACCTCTTGGAAAGATGCTGAGGATAAAACTAGAGATTTCAAAACTCTAGATGCGATGAATGCTGCTATTGTTAACAATATAAATACAAAAGTAGGTCAGGATGATATTTTAATTCATTTAGGTGATTTCAGTTTTGGTGGTTTTGATAAGATAATTGAATTTCGTAAACGAATAGTTTGTAAAAATATCATATTAGTTTATGGTAATCATGACCATCATATTCAAAGAAATAAGGACGGTGTTCAAGGATATTTCATGAAGACTACTCAATATCTAAACTTATCAGTAGTATCAAATCCGGGAACATTATTAACTTCTGAAACACATTTTGTTTGTTTTCACTATCCAATTGCGAGTTGGGAGAATATGAATAAAGGAGTGTACCATTTATTTGGTCATGTACATTTACCGGGAAATAAAAAGTTATTGGATAATCGTAGTATGGATGTGGGTATGGATGGTAATAATTATACTCCATACGAGTTGCATGAAGTAGTAAGAATTTTAAAATCACAATCGGTGAAATCATTATTACCATATAATGACCACCATGTAACCGAAGTACGATGAGCAAATATCTAATCTTATTAAGAGGGCTGCCAGGTGCAGGTAAAAGTTCATTTGCTGAATTTATGTATCCATCATCTTTAGTTTGTGAAGCAGATAAATACTTTGTTGATAAAGCTACTGGTGAATATAAATGGGATGGTTCTAAATTACATGAAGCACACGAGTGGTGTTATAACTTGGTTGAAACTTATATGAAAGATAATCTAGTCAATGAACAATATTATACTGAGATTGTCGTTTCAAATACGTTAACCACTGAGAATGAAGTGAATAAATATAAAGAGTTAGGTGAAAAGTATGGTTACATTGTAATCAGTTTAATAGTTGAAAACCGACACGGTAACAAATCAGTGCATAATGTTCCTGAAGCGTCAATTGAAAAAATGAGAAAAAGATTTGATATCAAATTATAAATTATGGAAACAGCAGAAGAATTTTGGAATTTATCATGTAAAAATGATAAACTAAAATCACCATCAGATATAATGATTGAATTTGCTAAACACCATGTAGATGCAGCATTAAAAGCGGCGGCTGAAAATAGTAAAGTATGTCCTACTGATTATCAACCTATACCAAATCGAAAAGTAGGTAGTGCTTATGTTATTATTGATAGAGCAGATATCATGATAGTAGTCGATAAAGAATCTATTACCAATTCTTACCCTTTAACCGACATCAAATGATAAATAATTTTAGTACTTTAAAACCATTTATAACTTTTACTTCACCTTCGGATTTCTATTTCCTACAAATACTAAAGCGTAGAAAAGATAATCCAGGTCAAACCGGTGATGTACATGTAATTCATAATTATTTTATCTATTCAGTTGAACAATATGAATCATTGGAAGAAAAAGTAATTAAACTATGTACCGATAATAATGCTCGTGCATATTTGAGATTGAACAAACGGAATGATTACAAAATAGGATTACAGGTTCTTAGAAAATCAGCACAATTACTTGCAGATGGTAATCCTAAAGCTATTAAAAATGTTTACGAATCAGTATGCGGTGAATTTCATCATGACCCAATTAAAAAATGGATTGTAGATATTGATGTTCATTATCCAGATAATCAAGTTACTGCATTTGCAATATCCGAATTTATTTCTAAAATTGAACCGATTGGACCTAAAGTTTTAGCTAATATTCCTACTAAAAATGGTTTGCATTTGATTACTACAGCTTTTAATAAAGCTAAGTTTAAAGAAATTTATTCTGAAATCGACATTCACGGCGATAACCCCACTGTTTTGTTTTGTTTATGAAATCATACGACTTAAATTTAATACAAAAGTATATTGATGATGGATTGTTGGAAGTGCAAAAGCATCCAACTCTTCCATTAAAGATATACAACTATTCTAGGGAAGTCTCTTTCGAAAAAAAGTGGGATGAAATAACCTTAGCAATGAGAGGAACTATATTAGATGATACCGGAACCTTAATAACTAAAGGTTATGATAAGTTTTTCAATTATGAAGAACTACAATTATCTGATATACCTACTGATTCAGGATATATTACCGTTCAAGATAAAGCTGATGGGTCGTTAGGAATATTGTTTAACTATGCTAATGAATGGATTCTAGCTACTAGAGGTTCATTTACTTCTGACCAAGCTATTAAAGGAATGGAAATACTAAAGTCAAAATATGATTTATCTAAATTTGATAAGTCAATTACATACTTGTCTGAAATTATTTATCCGGAAAACCAAATTGTAGTTAATTATGACGGTGAAGAAAAACTAGTATTTACATCATGTGTTCGTACTTTAAATGGAAAAGAATTTGATTGGGAAGAATCTTTAAAAATATTATTTGAATCAGGAATAAATTCTGAGGATGTAGTACCATATACAAATGTGTCATCTGGTGATATAGCAGCTTTTGCAAATGAGTTAAAATCTAAAAATCTAAATAATAAGGAAGGATATGTATTACGATTCTATCCTTCTAACTTTAGAATGAAGATTAAGTTTGAAGACTATTGCAGGTTACACCGTTTAATGACTAACTTTTCCAATGTAGATATATGGGAATGTTTAATGAAAGGTGATGATATAACCGGATATCTAGATAATGTACCTGATGAATTTGATGACTGGGTTAGAAATACAATTAAAGAATTACAATTTAAGTTTGATATTCTTAAAGATGAATATGAAAAAGAGTTCTGGACATTGTTTGATAAAAAAGAATTTGCTATGAAAATTGAATCTAATCCAAATAAGCATATTCTATTTAAGAGATTAAATTCAGTGTCTAAAGTATATGATGAAATGATTTGGAAAAAGATTAGACCGGTATATCAAAAACCATTTTGGCAAACTAAAACAAATTTAGAAGTAGAATGATAAAAGTTTTCACAACGGGTGTCGGTCCTTTGACCGCCGGAGATGCATTAACTAAGGAATATAATGATTGGGTTCAAACCTTAGTTAAAAAAATTGAAATAATTTCAATTCATACTTCAAGCAATAAGTACGGATGGATGCTTACTGTCCTATATAAGAGTAACTAATTGATTCTCAATACCTAAAACTAACGGTATTGATTCTCAATGAGTTATAGGTACGGTCTTGTATATTCAACTTGGTTCCTTATATTTAAGTATGGTAAAAGATAAAAATAACGAAAATCCGATAGTAGCTCTAATGAGCAGAAGTGAAGTAGTTGAATGGTTGAATAAAAAATGTAAGTCGACAGCCGCTGATATAGTGGATTCAATTCCTACCACCTATTATATAACAAAAGATGACACCGAATATTGTCATAAAGAGGACCTTCGTAAATTGTTGAACCCGTTGTTAGTAATAGAAATGGAATGTGATGTAACTACTGTTCTAATTCCAAAAAAACATGTTCATTTCACAGGCGTTGAAATCTAAAAAATACAAAAAAGGATTATTGATGGTTGTAAAAGATAACAACGGTGATTATATTTGCTTAGATGAAAAATCAATATTTGAAGAAACTCAAGGTGAATTAAAAACGGTATTTCTTAATAGTCAAATCACTAAAGAATTCACATTGGATGAAATTCGCAGTAATTTGAAGTAATTTATTGAGAATCAATATGTTAAAAACAATACCCTTGATTCTCAATTAGTTATAGCACTTGAATATTTTGTGCTTGTAACTATGGTTTTCTTCCTTATATTTAAGTATAGATAAAAAGAACAGAAAAATGATAAATCCAAAATGCGAGTGCGGCGGAACTGTAAAAATCAAAAATCATCAAAGATGGATTGGTTATTATTGCCCCGATTGTAAAAAAGGAGGTTCAATGCAAAAGGATAAGTCAGGTAATGCAATAGCATCAACACCGAAACAGCACAAACCGGGAAAAGTGTTTAAGAGGTTTGGGTCAAAGGTTAAGAGACATCAATTACCTACCACCCCGGTATCTAATTGCAGTTGTGTTCCGGGCCAACCGTATAACAATATAACTTGTAAAGTTCACGGGCCCGTTTCAGTCACGAAAGTGAAACTGACACCGGAATTGCCCTTGGCCCCTGTGGTAACTTTTAATTCGGATATTATCAGCTACACAAAGGAAAATTTGACTTTTAGTATGTATATTTCAGAAATGAGTCAAATCAGTACTTCAGGTAGTGTGCTAACCAAAGGATTTAATTTGAAACGACCTGATACTGGAACTATGATGCATTTTACTGCTACTGAAATAGATAAAAATGATGATGAAATTGAAGGATGGTGGTATTCAGGAAAAACTGCTGATGGGAAAGTTTGTAGATTCTTAATCATAAATGACTAAAATGAGTGACGAACAATTAAGGTTTTATAATAGGAAGTACTTAAACAAGAAAGTAGATGTTATGACCGACAGAGGTCAATATGTCGGGATTCTTGGATTCATTGGCCCGAACACCATATTGGGTTGGGAGCTATCTATGACTATTGGCAGAACTCCTGTTCACATAAAAGAAATTTTCTCAATCAAATTGTACTCTGAACCCGACCGTATTTATGACAAAATCTAAACGATTCTTTCACGCTACCACTATTACGAATGCTTACTCTATTAAAGATGAAGGATTGAAACCGTTATTCGGTGAAGTATATTTAACCGATTCAATTGAAAGTGCTTGTAGGTGGATGGGATTTCGATTAAAAGCGATGGGTGAAACGGTAATGGCAGTAATTGAAGTTGAAGCTGATGAAAGTAAATTGATTGAAGGAACAGACCACTCACCAGAAATGGTAAAGATTTTCGGAGTCGGCAAATCATTAGTTTCAGAAAAACGAATACCAAAAAGTAGAATTAAACGAGTTCATTATTTTAGATTAACCGACCCAAAATGATAATCAACGACAACCAAATTAAAGAAATAATTCTTAAGGAAGTAACTGATTTAGTAGAGTGGCTCGATATTATCAGAGCTTATATCTACGAAAAGAAAGGAGTTGATATTGGCCAAATTAAATACCCGAATCCAAATCATCCTCATTTTCAATTATTTTTAATTGCTCAGGATACATGTTGGAATTATTATGCTAAAAAACTTTTAAAACCGATAACCGAATAATGGATACGAACAAATTTGTAGATTATTGCCACAACAGACATGACCGAGTTTGCAATCAGACTTACTCACCTGGAATTCCATATTCCTTTCATTTACGAATGGTTGAAGAACAGGTAAGAAAGTTTGGAAAATTACTTGACCCGTCCGTATATGACTTAGTACTGATGGGCGCTTCCGGGCACGATTTAATTGAAGATGCTAGGGTAACTTATGGTGACTTAGTAGGAATGGTTGGTGTTGATGTTTCAGAAATCATTTTCCTTTGTACTGAAATGCGAGGACGATATCGTGCAGACCGTAAAAATGATGCATTCTATGAAGACCTTAAGACTAATAAACTAGCAGTGTTTGTTAAATTATGTGATATCATTGCCAATGTTAAATTTGGATTCTTAGAAAATTCTAAGCAATTTCAAAGAGCAAAGGATGAATATCCAAAAATCAAAGGTAATTTATATTGTGAAGAATATAAACCGATGTTCGATTACTTGGAAAGCATATTTGATATCAAACATTAAATACGCCTCAAATCCTGGGTATAGTATTAGGTAAGTTTATAGACGCCCTTCTAAGGGCTTATTGTTTGTTGATAATCAATTAGTTATAACTCATTGAGAATCAAGATAATAGGTATTAATATTATTAATTCAAATCAATGGTATTGATAATCAATTAGTTATAGATTTATGTAATTTTGTGCTTGTTTAATGTAACCTTTATCTTATATTTAAGTATAGATAAAAAGAACAGAAAAATGAACCCAATCCTAGAAATTTTAAAGAAAGCGCAGGCTGAGAAAGAAGCCTTAATTGCAGTTGAATATAAAAAGGCAGAAGCCCGTAGAATTGGGATATCTGACTCATTCAAAGAAAATGTAGTTGACCCGATTTTAACTACCGCAGGTTTAAGTACCGACCTTAAAGTTGAAGTTCAAAATTCATATATTAAATTTGAAGTACCTTCTGGATTTTATTCTAACGGTGTTTCAGTTAGATACCGTGATTTTACTCTTTACCGTAGAGAAAGTTGGCAAGCCGGTGTACCTCCCACTTTTGAATTTTCTTATTCGAGTTCAACTATCGCTTTAGGTGAAGCCCGTGAAATTTGTTATACCGCAATTGTAGGTGAAATAGCATCTAATTTTGTTGTTGGTTCACTCTTTATGCTTGGAGTACATAAAGCGTTTGAGTTGCAAAATGATGAAAGTGCTTTTGCTACCGGAATGGCTTTGATTAAGGAAAAAAATGAAATTGAGCGAGTAGTTAATGAGCGTATTCAAGAAGAAAAAAATGCAGCACGCGCTGAATTATTGAAAGTCGGAAATAAATTAGAATTTTCAGAAAATACTTGTCTTTATTATAACCATAAGTATAATCATTATGTGTCAGCTGTAGTTTTAAAATCAGTAACCAAATCCGGAAAGACTTGGGAAGTTGAATTTTTACCTACCAATCCTGGTGGTTTTATATATACCGAAACCGTGAAAGCTGAATATGTAATTGAAATGATTAGTACTCTTTTAACCCAAAAAGCTGAAGCGGAAGCTAAAAAGGAATTGGAAGTAGCTTAATTTTATCAACCAAAACTGAAACAAAATGACTAAAACAAAATCAATAAGGTTGCAATATGGGCAGCAAATGAACCGACTGAATTTTTAGGAACAATTAAACCAAATAATTAATAAACAATAACAAATAACAAATGAAAAAACCAGTAAAAGTTAAAATTTTAGGCAAAGGTGATTGGATTACTATCACAAAAGGAAAGGCTATATGGAATTCTGATATGAGCCAATTCATAGGAAAGACAGTTAAGGTTTATAAAAAAGAAGGACAGGATGTCATATTCAAAAATATCAAAGGTAAACGAGGTACCAATGATTCAAATCAATATTACTGGAGGCAATCAGCAGGGCATTACCGGGCTGCGACATTATCAGAAATTTCAAAAGTCATTCACGCTGTACCTATAACACCTACTTTTAAGGTTGGCGATTGGGTAGTAATTATTAATTCAGGTAAAAATTGGGTATCTGAAATGAATAAAAGAACCGGTAAAGTAGTTCAATTAACCAATGTAGTAGGTAATGACTGTATTGGATTTGCAGATGATGGTAGTTGGACCTGGAGTTATAGCGATGGACATTTCAGAAAAGCTACTAAGGCAGAAATTTTAAAAGCTACAGCAGCTTTAACTACTCCGGAATTATTAGGATATAAAGCTCCTATTGATTACTATGGTGGATTAGTTAAAAAGGATTCAATAGCATTGGTTTCTAGTAAATTAGGAACTACATATGCTATTCGTAGTTATCGTTTGCCACAAGAAATAGTTGAAACCTGGGTTAAAGTTTATAAAGACCCTGCACCAGCTTTTAAAGTAGGTGATTATATTGTTGCAAAGGAAAAGGTTTCGTATTTATCAAAAGGTAAAATTGCTAAGATTTTTAGAATAGACGGTGAATCTGTTAGATATTCGCACGCTGCAGAAGAAGAAGATTTTGCACCGATGAAAGAATTACAAAGAAATTGCCGGTTAGCTACTAAAACTGAAATTGCTGAATCTTTAAAAGTAGTAATTGGTGGATATGAAGCCGAAACTACCAGAAGTTCTGTATCATTTCGTGGTGAAAAATATGGTAAATCTGAATTGGAATCGTTAATCAAATTAGCGGCTGAAAAACTATTTGAAAAGCATCCAAATCAAATAAAATCATTGAATGTTGGTTGTAGTGGACAATATAAAGTTGAATTAAGTACTTTAAAGAAATTGCAAGCTAAATTAAAATAGAAATCAATTGCTAGAAATCATTTTCCATATAATAGGTATATGCCCGGACTCATTTATGCATTTGGACTTATTAGATATTATATCTTTATATGGAAATGATTTGTTAGTATTAACTAAAAATCTTAAATTAAAAATAATAAAATAGAAAAAATGAAAATCTTGTACTTAATTTTTAGCGTTCTTACTGCTATGCTTGGTTATACCATACATGGTAGTATCTTTTGGTGTATAATGGATTTTATCTTTACTCCGATTACTTGGGTTAAATGGATAATATTTCATGAAATAACAGCATCAGTATTTCAACAAACATTTCCCTGGTTCTTTAACAGCATCAGTATTTCAACAAACATTTCCCTGGTTCTTTAATTAAAAAAATCACAAACAAAAAAATGAAAACGTTAATCATTTATTTCACGGAAGATAAAAAATCTTACCAAATAGTAAAGCCTACTCGAGAATTCAATAATGATTGGTCTGGGTTAGTTCAAGCAATAACCAAAGGTAATTATCATTCTTACGAAACCTTTTAAGTAAAATCAAATAACAAATAACAATTAATTAAAAACAAAACAAAAAAGAAAATGGACAAGAAATTGAAAAGAATTATCCTTGCAATATTTGCATCGGTATTGTTAATCGTTGCAGTATCATTATCAGGTAAGATGTTTGAAAATGTAGATTCAGGTGAAATTGTAGTAATTCAAGATGCAATTGATGGTGATTTACATGTATTCACTACCGCAGGAATCAAACCGCAATGGTTTGGTACGGCTACACATTATAAGCGGTCATTCCAATATTCATTTACTAAGGCAATAGATGCGCACGGTGATAGTATAGATGCATCTATTAAAGTTCGATTTAATGATGGTGGTCACGCACAATTATCCGGAGCGGTTCGTGTTGACTTACCGTTATCTGATAGTCTAATTATAATGATGCACCGCACTTATGGTAATCAACAAGCACTTGAAAATCAATTAATGTCGACAGTGATAACTAAGTCTGTATATATGACCGGACCATTAATGTCGTCAAAAGAATCATATGCTGAAAAGCGTAATGATTTAATATCATATATTGAAGACCAGGCATCTAACGGTGTATATAAAACTACTACTATTCAGAAACGTGTAAAAGACCCGATGGATTCAACTGTTACAAAGACGGTATCTGTAGTTGAAATTATTGTAGGTACTACTAATCAATTACCGCTTCGTCAGGAACAAAGTCCTATTACTAAATTCGGTGTGAAACTTAATAACCTTAGTATTAGTTCAATTGACTATGATGCTAATGTTGAAAAACAAATTGAAGTGCAACAAAAAGCTACTATGCAGGTACAAACGGCTATTGCTAACGCTAAGCGTGCTGAGCAGGATAAGTTTACCGTTGAACAACAGGGTATGGCGGATGCTGCTAAGGCGAAGTGGGAACAAGAAGTTATTAAAGCTCAGAAAGTAACACAGGCTGAACAGGAACTTGAAGTTGCTAAACTTAATAAGCAAACCGAAGAGCAAAATAAAATTGCATTAACGCTTAAAGGTGAAGGGGAAGCAGCATATAAAAAGGCTGTTACTTTAGCAAATAATAACTTTGATAAGAAGGCTGATATTTGGCTAAAATCTCAAGAACTAATGTGGGATGCATTTGCTAAATATCAAGGTAATATGGTACCTACTACTATTATGGGTAGTACCGGTAGTGGTAGTACATCAGCAATGGATTTTATGCAGATAATGACTGCTAAATCGTTAAAAGATTTATCATTAGATGTAACTAAATAACTATGAAATATATATTATTAGTCATTTCTATTGCATTCATATTTAGTTGTACAAATGTTAAACGAAAAGATAAACCAGCTGCGCTTAAGTATAAAGCAGGTGACATGGTTTATCTTAAACCGGATTCAACTTTAGTATTAATAACTGAGGTTGACGGTAGGTCGTGTGCATGTGGCGGTGATGCTCAGTATAAGACAAAAGCTAAATCATCTGACATCGCATCGTGGAATGTTAATGAATCAGATATATTCGGTTTAAAAGAAATACCTGAACAATTTTAATTATTCATTTAAAAGCAAAAAAAAATATGTGGTTACTAATTCAAGAATGTTTAGTGTTTTGTGTCGGTTTAATTATCTTTAGTCAAATTATTTTACCTTTATTGTTTCCTAGTATTGAAATGTTTTGGTTATTTAAAAGGTCAAAGGAAACTGAAATTGATGTAAAAAAAATTCAATGGTCTAAAGCTGGTGTACTTAGGCAAATTGAAAACGCTAAAATCAAAGTATCAGAAGTTAAAGATGAAGTGAAACAAATTCGTGATTTAACTAAGAATAAGTTAGATGAAGCTAAGTCTCAAAAGGATGAAGCTGATAAGCTAATTTAATTAGGTAAGTATAGTATGGCCGGGACGCTAAGCGTCACATACTGCTAATCCGCACACAAGTTAGCATTAAGGTTCAATTCCTTTTTATACTACAAATCAATAAATTTATGAAAACAATACGAAGAAAGGTAGCTTCAAATGAAGCATCTGGAGTAGATGGGTTTGAGTACAAAAGAGTATCAAACGAGAAAGCTGATGAATTAGTTAAAAAGAGTGGTTACACTTTTACATCTAAAAAAAGCTGGAAAGTAAATGTTAGAGATATTCAACCCGCAAAACCTGTTAAGGAAGTTACGGTAGTTGATTCAGTACCTAAAGTAAAAGTTAAAAATAAAGATAAAAAATATTAATGAACGATTTGGCATTATCACCGGAAGCCTATTTAGGCGAAAAACTATAACTCATTGATTCTCAATAAAATATCATTATTTGATTCTCAATGAGTTATAGGTATTGATGATATTAGAAAAAAGTATAATATAAGCAATAAGAGCTTATTAAATCTAGGTATATTTAGATATCACGCAGTATATTATAATTAAATCTTGAAGCTCTAAGGGCTTAAAATCTTATGCAAAACGGAATATTTAATCGACAATTCGGAATATATTTACTCAAATGGCAATTAGGCACATTCGTAGCTGTTCCCTGCATGTATTTATTCTCAGATTATATGAAACTACCTTATTGGGCATCGGTTATCCTGTTCAATTTTGTTGGTGCATTAATCTTTTATAGAATTGATGCGTATATTTTTAGGAAAAAATAAACCAGATATTTATAATAAATTCATTCTATATGAAAGGTTACGAGTATTATCCGGAAACGAAAAGGTATTATCCTGTAGTAAATCAAGTAGTAACCAAAATAAAAAGTGGTGCCTATCATTTGATGTTAGATATGCAAAATAATGTAGCATTCTTTGAAGAAATACTTCCTAATTCAAATGAAATAATTGAATTGCCTGGGATGCCTGTGACTCAAATATTAGAAGAAGTAGATAAATTCTGGACATCTAAAGACCAATATATTAATTTAAAATTACCATATAAAAGAGGAATTCTATTACATGGTAAACCGGGAACAGGTAAGACAACAGTTATTAAAAAGATATCAGATTATGTTGTTAAGAACGACGGTTTAGTATTTTATATTAATTGGTTTAATGAGTTATCAGCAAAAATGCTTTTAACTTTTAGAGAAACGGAACCGGATAGGCCTATTGCTATTATATTTGAAGAAATCGATATTATGGTTGCAACGGAACAAGCCGCTTCAGAAACAGGTATGCTGCTAAACGCTTTAGATGGTATTTATAATTTGCATAATTTTATTTTTATAGCATCAACTAATGACTTGAATTCAATACCTGATTCATTAAAGAAGCGTCCTAGTAGATTTGATATCGTACAAGAAATTGCATATCCGACAGCCGATGATAGAAGAGCATTTATTACTTCTAAATTAGATGCTGAAAATCTTAAGAAGATTGATTTAGAAAAATGGATAGCTGATACTACTGATTTTGGAGTCGCACATATACAAGAATTAATCATAAGCGTGTTTATATATAGTAAAAAATACGAGGCGGTTCTTAAAATATTAAAAGCTGAACACAAAAAAGTAGGATTTAAAACCTATTGATAACATTAACATATTTATAGTTATATGATTTTACGTGATTTAATTAAATCTAATTTCCTTTCTAATTTCGAATATGAAATTTCAAAAGCTAGTTCGGTTAAATATCTTAAAAGTATAAATTTTTTAGATACAGAGTATTCAACTAAATTATATACAAGTAAAAAGATAAGTAAGCATGTACATTTATTTACTTTTGTTTATTATTATTCCGGTCTTAGGAAAATGGTAAATACAGTCATTGAACCGCCTAAGAATTATTTATTCTATAAGTATATGAACTATGCATTCGTTATGCATACAGATATGGCTCAGATTAGATATATGGAAGGTGCCCAATTAGCGGCTTCTGGATTATTGCCTATACACCGGGTGAAAGTAATAAACAAACACGGATTAGAATTATTCGTTCTACTATATGATATCAATTTTAATTTTGATACTAGAATTAATTTAAACTAAAAGTTATGAAACATAAAGATTTTGCAAAGGACAAGTTAGATAAGATAGAAACTCTTATACGAACAACCCAACAATTAATTAAGCGCGGTGGCAACAGAGACCAAGTAAATGAATTTCTGGATGTAATGCAAAACGAAGTAACCGCTTTAACCGAAAGGATTAATTTGGAAGATTAACCTTTTCTTCTTATCTTTTTATTATGAATATAGTTAAAAGTAAATCATCTTCTACACGAAACGATGCATACTTTGTAAGTATGTCTTGCAGTTGCGGTAGAATAGTAGACAAAGTATCTAGTGATGCCGTTGCTGTAACTTGCTGGAGATGCGTATGTAAATTAATGCCTAACGATGAACTGAATGACACCATCGTTGCCTTAAAGAAAACATATCCTAGGGGTTGGAAAACTCAGGAATTGTTTGTTGATTTAGAAGGCAATGTATATAAGTTAGGTGAACGCGTTAAAGAATTAAAAGGAAAATATCCAGTGACGCCGTATACACCGAAAGACCCTGAATTAAAAATAGAAAGGGCGCCTAGGAAAAAGAAAAAGACATTTAAGGAACAAGTAGAAGAAGTGATGATTCGTCAAAAGAATTTCGCTGAAGGTAAATTCGAATAAAAAATAATTGTTATGATAGTAAATAAGAGAAATAAAATGGAATTAACTCCTGAGCAAATTCATGAAAACTGGGATAAGTTATTAGGTATTATTGATAAGTATATAGCATCTCCTAGGAAAGAACAACTTAAAGCTTTATATGAAAAGTATGAAGATAGGTTAGCAACGATGCCGGCATCCGGACGCGAAGCCTTTCACTCATGTTTCGTTGGTGGGTATGTAGACCATATCTTAAATGTAATTGAATGCGGATTGAAGACTGCAAAAATGTGGGAATTCTTTGGTGCTAAAAAAGACTGGACTGATGAAGAATTAGTATTTAGTTTAATGAATCACGATTTCGGAAAAGTAGGAGATGATGATGGTGAGTACTATATTCCTAATGAATCAGAATGGCATAGAAAGAATTTAGGTATTATGTATAAGTCAAATCCAGCTATACATAACATGACAGTCCCAGATAGAGGATTGTTCTTAATGCAAGAAAACGGGATAGCTGTTTCAAAGAATGAATATCTAAGTATCAAATTACATGATGGATTATATGATGATATTAATAAACCGTACTTGTTATCATTTGATGATGATAAAAAATTAAAGACTAATTTACCTTTCATTGTTCATCAAGCTGACTTTTTAGCATATAGAATTGAATATGAAAAATGGAAAGAAATATCAACTAACAAAATTTCTGGAATTAAAAAATCAATTGCTAATTTATGATTACATTTATTATAGTATTATTAATACTTTTATTGTGTGGTTCGGTGTATGCTAATTATAACCTAATTAAAAAATCTGAAAAACTAGAAGATAAATATCTAGAATTATATAATTCATTTTGTTATATACGTGATAGTTTTGAAGTTGGGTATAAAGTAATGCAAAAGGTTGATAAGTTAGGGGCATTTGCTGCTGATGATGAAACCGGCACAATTTTTAATACCGTTAGGGATACCGTTGAAGATTTAAAGAAGTTAACAAATATAGAAGTAACTGACGAAAATGGGAAGGAAGAAAAAAAATAAAGGTGATAATACTAAATCGAATTCAAAGAATTATTTTACTACTGAAACGGAGTTAGCTATAGTTGAATATCTAAATACTGAGGATGACTTTCTGCGTAATAAAATATACAGGGAAAAGATTGATTACCCGTTAAATAAATTAGCTGAAAATATCATTCATACATATAAAATGTATTATTATGATGACCGATATGAACATTTCAAACATGAAATAGTAGCATACCTTTTAGAGAAATTGCCTAAAATTGATTTAGAAAAAGGAAAAGCATTCTCATACTTAACTAGAACAGCTATTAATTATTGTATTATTAATAATTCAGAAGGGTACTCAGATAAAATAAACAAAAGTGATTTAGATACTGTAGATAAAGAAATAGATGTAGCGTCTATTGACAGGTTAGAAACGGTAAAGTCTGAATTATACGTATTCTTTGATAAATATATTGAATATTGGGAAAAGAATATGACAGTGCATTTTACCAAAAAGCAAGATTTACAAATAATTGATTCAATATTGCAATTGTTTAAGAGTCGAGAAAACATGGATATTTTTAATAAAAAAGCATTCTATATTATGCTTAGAGAAATGACAGATGCAAATACGCAACAAATTACTAGAACTATTAGTGTGATGAAAGATAAATATCGAGAGTTATATGAAGAATATTTATCAACGGATGATATTAAAATATAAATGATAAGGGGTCGATTTTGACCCCTTTCTTATTTATAATAAATCGTGTTATGGGACTAGATAAAGATTCTCCAATTTTTGATAATAAATCATTTGCTGATATAGCCAAGGATATTTACGAGGCGAAAGGTAAAAAGGATGTAGTGATACGGGACTTAGTACAACAGGTTTCAGACCTAATTAAAACCACTCACGACGCAACTATGCTAATTCCGGTTATTAAGGAATATCTAGAAGTGGGTGTAAAAAACGATGAAATGCTAGTTAAATTAGCAGTAGTTATACAACGAATTATGAGTGATACAACGGTGAATGGTACTGATGAATTTGGTATGTCAGCTGATGAGAAAGCTAAATTCATGAAAGATGTTGAATCTACAATCAAGGCAGGTGCTATGATTAAATTACCTACATCAGAACCTAATACTTTAAAACAATGAGTTTATTTCCTAATTTATCACCTAATAGTAATTCAAATACTAACTCAGTAAATCCTAGGGATATTCAAAACCCATCAGTGTTTACAGCTGAAGTAGTTGATGTGATGATTACGGGGTCAATATCTTTTCCTAGACCGGGTACTATAAAGTTTAGAGCGTATCGAGATTATGGTGTAGCTGTTAGTAACATTGTCACACACGCATTACCATTAGATTCGAATATAATTAAGCCACCGTTAATAGGTGAGTTTGTAGTTATCATAAAATCGGTTAATGGTAATATAAAAGACAAAGCATATCTAAGAGATGCTGTTTATTATTATACCAGTATAGTAAGTACAGGTGGTAATCGTTCACATAATATATTTGATAATTCTAAAACATTTACTAGAGACCCAGATGCTGTTACTTTAGAAAATAAAACATTCGATACACAATTAACAAATACCGGTTCAATATACCAAAAAAGTTCTACATCTATTCATGAAGGATTTGTAATATATGAAGGTAGATTCGGACAATCAATTGTACAAGGTGCTTCTAGTAAGGAGCGACCTGACGGTATCGGGTCAATATTAGGCGGTAATAATGGCGACCCGTTTACTGTTATACGTAACGGTAATAAAGGTAGAATACCTAATATAAAGAATGATGCCTGCAGTATGTATATGTTGTCGAATCAACGAATTATAATTCAAGATGCATCGTTTGATAGTATATTAGGCGGGTGGACTACATTAAATTTAGATAATATAGATGCAGCAGTTCAAGAAGTAGTAATGGAAGACATACAAGACAAAGAGTCTATATCCGCTGACCCTAGAGCAGAGTTCACAGACCCAGCAGAAAGCATAACACCTATAGAAATTACGCATAATTCAGATGAAGGTGTGCCTGTTTATAATCAAGGTGACCCACGTTGGGGTAGTTTAAAAGCTACTAGTGAAACATATACAATGAAACAAGCAGGGTGTGCAATGTGTTCAATGGCTATGGTTGTTAGATACTTAACTAGCGTTGATGCTATTACTCCTGAATTATTATTTAATGTTAAAAAAGTAGTATTAGTTCATTGGAGTGATATTATATCATATGTGAATTCTAAATACAACGCATCACTTACACCATTAACATTTATCATGAATCCTAAAGATATGGTAATAGCTGATAGAGCATTAGCATCAGGTATTCCTATATTATTTGAAAGTAAAAATAGAGATAAACCGCATTCAGGAGAAACATATAAAAATAACATTTTAGAAGCATCTAGTTCAAATCAAAAACCGTATGTAGGAGGAAAGCAGCATTGGATGGTTATAACATCAAAGAATGCTGATGGTTCATATAACCTAAATGACCCGAATGGCGGCCGTGTTCGTAAAAAACAAAGTTCAGCTGACATTTTAAATAAAGTAGGAAGATTTGGATTCATAAATTTTAAACCATAATATGGCATTTTTAAGAATAACATCACCGGATGAATATCAAGGCAGTCAGTATGTATTTAGTTCAGGTAGAATTATATTAAATTCAGTTGCTGGACCTACTGATAGTGGCGATATGTTTTTAGCAGCCGCAGGTTCAATGGCTTTAGGTTCAGGAAACACGATGCATTTTAATTCTAAGGATGATATGTTTTTTAATGTATCAGGTAGTAATAAAATAGTATTTGGTAAACCTGGAACTGCTCGCCCTAAAATACAAGCTAATTTATTGGGCGCAAGTACTTATGAATTTCTAGATGATATATTAAGTCTTATTTCAACATTAAAAATACATACTCCTATGGGTACGGCTGTCATTGCTCAAGAATCAATTGACAAATTACTAGATTTACAAAAGAAGTACTTGCAACCTACTAGTAACCAATATATTTTATCTGATTTAGTTTTTACCGCAGACAACATACAACCTAAAAATGCCAATTAATTGGAAATCACAATTTGACACACCGTTAATTAATCTTATACATCTAAATCAAATAGAAAATTCGGACCAATTAGTAAATAAAATTGCTCAGTTTTATGATTTAGCTATTAAGACGGGAACACCGATGGCTCCTGGTACACCAGCTGGTCCTGTTGTTACAGGTAATATTCAAGGGTTCAAATCATCTTTAAAGTTATATTACAAAATACAAAAGGTAGCTACGGTTAAAACTGAAACTGCTAAATATATACAGCGAATTAAGAAGTTAGTTGAATTAGGAAAAGAAATTAAAATAGAAATATCTAATATTAATGATGAATTAAAAAGTACTAAATCTGATAAATTATCAATATTAAATAGTATAGTAAAAATAAAGAATAGTGATAGTATTGAATTATTATTAGCATCAATACCGGAAGGTCATACGAAAGAACGAGTACGGAAATTAGGAATTAAAGAAGTAGAATTAAAGAATAAAATAATTAATTTAGAAAATAAATTAAAACGGGTTGTAACGGATAAGATTAATGACCTAAAGAAAGAAATAGCTAACTTTATAAAGAAATTGCAACCAGGAGGTAATGAAGGCAGTATTAAAAAACGAAAATTTAAGGGAATAACCGACGCTAAAAAGATAACTAGGCAATCTATATCCAGTATAAAATTAATACAAGCTGAAATAAAGGATACTACGGCTCAAATAGATTCAATATCAAATTCTATTAATAGTATTAATGGAATAAAACCCGTAGACTTTAATTTAATCCTAGGAATAACCAAACAAATAATAACCTCGTCATATGATAAGACGCTAGAATTAATGACTGCAATATTGGTTATTATAGGCGGTTATCCGGATAGTATAGTATCATCTAACACCAAATCGAAAATAAGAAAGGACTTATCTAAAATAGCTGATTTTAAATTAAAAGTACAAACCAAAGAAACAGAAATTACTACTAAGTATAAAAACAAAATAAAGAAAAAGATAGCTGATATAACGAAATCGTTGATTCCATCAAAGAATAAGAAGACAAATAGAATCAAAGAAAAAATTAATGATTCAAAGCGAATACAACATATAATTAAACAGCTTAATACCATAAAGAAGGATGCTGTGTTTGTAGTAAATTTCATTAAGGTTATTAAATTGATTAAAGCGGATATTGAGAAACAGCAATATAAATCCGGTGTCAATAGTTCAATTCGATTGTCCGAAGCAACATTATCCTTTATACACAAGAATGACCCCGTTTTATATTCAAAGGTCTCCAAGAACACTACGATTCTACATATTAAATCCTTTATTCATGATAAAGAACAGGAGCTTAACGGCTTTCTGGCTAAGCTAAAATCAAAAGAGCGAAAATTGCTATCTTTCAAAGATAAATTAGCCCAAAGCATCAAAGATAAATTGGTGAATAAACAGTCTATTATATTTGGAATATTTGTTAAGATGGCAATTATACGGTATTGGACGGGAGCGGTATGCGTAAATTTAGGAGTAGTTACATTCCCTGGTATAGTTGTAACAGCACCATTACGGATGATTGAATCAGAAGGACCCGCAGATACCATATCACAGTTATCCAAAGTATTTCAAGCTCACACTAAAACGGTCGTAGGTACATATACCACTCCGGTAGGTGTTACCACCCCATGGACGGGTTATTTTTAATGTTAAGATATTTATTAGAAATAGGAATCTATGAAATCAAAGGATTTTTTATTAGTGTTACGCCATATTATACGGGAAGAAAACAGAAAGGTAATTAAGGAAGAAATTAAATTACTTAAAGAAGAACTTACATTGCTAATTGAAGGTAAGCAACAATCACCTAGTAGTAAAAAACAAAACATTGACACTATATTATCGTCAATTAACACTACGGTACCTACAAAGTCTCCGAGTAGAAAGTACACAGATAATAAAATGATAAATGAATTGCTTCAATCGACTAGTGTTGATAGCGGATTCAAGTCGGCTATGCCAATAACTATGACAGGTGAACCGATTCCGGCGGAAGCTGTAAGCGATGATTTAACTGCACAGTTTGCTAATCGTGATTACTCTAAAGTATTAAAACTTTCATTAGAAAAATCAGGTAAAGCATGAGTAACTTAACGGTTGATTTTAGATTGCATCCTTTAGACTTAGAATCCAATATCGCTATTGGTATAAGTTTACCTTTGATGAAATCTAATACTCAATTTAATTTAACATATACCACATTAGACCAAGCTAAAGCTAATTTAGTTAATTTACTTCTTACAAATAAAGGTGAACGCGTGATGCTTCCTAATTTTGGATGTGATATTTATAAAATGTTATTTGAAAATATAACAGATTCATTGCTAATTAAAATAGAAGAAGTTATTAGAGAAGAAGTAGCATTTTGGCTTCCGTACATACAAATAGATGAGGTTAATGTTACACATGATATAGATGCACATACTATAAATTTTGATTTATTATTTTTAACTAATGGTAATAAATTTAATCCGGAAAAATTAGTATTCAATATAATATTGCCTAAATGAACAAAAATACAACAGAAATAAAATATTTAAGTAAGGATTTTTCTCAATTTAGGGAGAATTTAATTAACCTTGCAAAAACATATTATCCGGATACATATAATGATTTTAATGAATCATCTCCAGGTAGTATGTTTATTGATATGAGTTCATATGTAGGAGATGTACTTGCATTATATGTAGACCAACAATTACGAGAATCATTATTAGGATACGCTCAAGAAAGAAAGAATGTAGTAGCATTAGCTAGAATGTTGGGATACAAACCTAATATAACTACACCGGCGCAGTGCACATTAGATGTGTTTCAAATATTACCTAGTATCGTTTCAGGTAGTGCAAAAGTACCTGATTTTAATTATGCTTTAAATATAGTTCCAGGTATGGTAGTAGGAACAACTAGTAAACCGACTATTGAATTCAGATGTGACGAAAATATTAATTTCGCAGTATCTAGTTCTAATAACCCAACAGAAACTTTAGTTTATACTTTAGATAGTAATAATCAACCTGAATATTTTTTACTTAAAAAGCAAGTAAAAGTATATGCAGCAACTGAAAAGACTATTAATTTCACTTTTGGTACCGCAACGAAATTTGCTAAGGTATTGATTAATGATGATAATATTATTGGCATAAGTAAAGTAGTTGATTCCGACGGAAACATTTGGACGGAAGTACCATACTTAGCCCAAGAAACTATTTTCGATGAAGTAACTAACACGTACGACCAAACTCCGGATTTACCAATTTATAAAGATTCAGTACCATTTTTGTTAAAATTAAAAAATGTACCTAAGCGATTTGTTACAAGACCGACCGCTGATAATAAAATGGAAATACAATTCGGTTCAGGTATATCAACTAATCCAGATGAAGAAATAATTCCGAATCCGGAAAATGTTGGGTCTTCATTACCGTTAGGTGTTAATAAATTAGATGCAACTTTTGACCCGTCAAATTTTGTATATACGAAGGCGTATGGTCAAGTACCTACTAATACTACATTAACGGTTACATATTTAGTGGGTAATGGTATTAAATCAAATGTAGGTGTTAACACTATTACTAATTTGTTAAATGTACAATTTAATAACGATGTAAGTACATTGAACCCACAATTATATAGTAGAGTAGTAAATTCCGTTGCAGTTACAAATAATGTATCAGCAACCGGCGGTAAAGATACTGAAACATTAGATGAAATTAGAGAAAAGGCGTTAGCTACATTCTCTGCTCAGAATAGAACAGTAACTCGTGATGACTATTTAATTCGATTATATTCAATGCCTGCTAAGTATGGTGCTATTGCTAAAGCACATATTTCACAGGATGAACAACAGAATCCATTTGTGTCCGGTGAAAAAGTTAGGAATCCGTTTGCATTAAATATGTATTGCTTAGGGTATGATAGCAATAAAAACTTAATACAATTAAATACTGCAATAAAAGAAAATATAAAACATTTTTTAAGTCAGTATAGGATATTAACCGATGCAATCAATATTAAAGATGCATATGTAGTAAATTTTGCTATACATTATGATATATTAGTGCTACCGGGATTTAACAATAATGAGGTTTTATTACAATCAGTTGAAGTTATTAAAAATTATTTTAATATTGACAATTGGCAAATTAATCAGCCTATAATCAAAGCTGAAATTATAAATGAATTATTGAAAGTTCCTGGAATACAAAGTGTACCTAAAATATTTATTAGGAATATGTACGGTACCGGATATTCAAACATATTTTATGATATGGAAACGGCAGAAAGAAATCACATAATATACCCGTCATTAGACCCGTGTATATTCGAATTAAAATACCCAAACTCAGACATTAAAGGACGAGTTATAAAATACTAAAAGATGATTTATTTTATATATCCAAAATACGATTCAACCATATACGAAGATTCTAAGTACTTAAATACTGGATTGGATAGTGTATTAGAAATAGGAAAGTACATTGCTAGTACAGGTAGTATTGTTACTACCAGCTCTATTAATAATAGTAGAGCGTTATTAAAATTTGATTATTCCGATTTATCACCACTAGTTGTAGCTGGGTATACGACCTCGAGTGCGATATATAATTTACAATTATTTACGACTGAAATTAGGCAATCGCCAACGACTTATACGTTTATTGTTCACCCCGTTTCTGGTTCTTGGGAATCAGGAATAGGAAAATTAGAGTACGGCACTAAGGTAACTGAAGGCGTAGGTTGGAGATATACTACAGGTTTAGGCTCTAGGATTGAATGGAGTACAGCATCTTATACTGCAGGTACAACGGGTTCATGGACATCAAACCCCGGCGGTGCGAATTGGTATACAGCGTCGGTATCAAAGACTATTAATTACAATGAAAGCTCTGATATTAATATTGATATAACCAATTTAGTTACGGCACATTTAAGCGGTTCAATAACTAATAACGGGTTTATAATAAAAAGAACCGATTCAGATGAGCAGTCTTTAGGTGATAATGGTAGGTTTATGTTCTTTTCAGTAGACACTAATACTATATATCCACCTAGATTAAAGGTAAGTATAGATGATGCTATATTTTTTACGGGTAGTAAAACCGTATTAAGTTCAGGTGACAATACTATTTACTTTAATAACCTAAACGCAGTATATACTGACACCGATATAGCACAAATACAATTAACAGGAAGAGAAAAATATCCTACTAAAACGTTTATTACTTCTAGTAATTATATTGCAGCTGTTAAATTATTGCCTAGTAGTTCATACTATGCAATTAAGGATTTACAAACAGAAGAAACCGTTATAGATTTCGATGATTACACTAAAATAAGCTGTAGCGGGTCATATAATTATTTTAATATTTTTATGGGTGCATTACAAACTGAAAGATATTATAGGATATTGGTTAAGGTTAAATATTCTAACAATGATGTTAGAGTGTATGATGCAAATAATGTATTTAAAGTTGTAAGATGATAACGATACCTAGTAATTTTAGATTAAATAGAATAGCAACGGAGGTAGTTGATAGGAGAGATTTCTTTGATAGTAATGCAATACAACCCGCTGTTACTAGTAGCGTTGTATATATAGCTCCAGAATCAATTGAAATATTAGATGATTCATCGCTATTAACTATTGATGCTAACTATTATGATTATTTGAATTCAAATGATGGTTTACTAGACCGTAATACTAATAATGATATTATATCACAGTATAAAGAGGGCGGATTACCGGGCGTATTAGTTAAAGTCCCTATTAAAACATACAGCGACATACAAGGTGATTCATCTATTTCTGAATTACTACCGCCGAAAGTTCAAACCGGACCTACTATCGTTCTGCACCCGCATCAATATTTTAGACGCGTTGATGTCGATACGTATGTGAAAGGTGGTGAAGTTCTAGTTGATGACAATAATACAGTTAAAATACTAGACGGTACTACTTTTCAATTGAACATAGCCGTCGAAACCACGGATATCAATACTCTAGTATATGAATGGAAAGATGAAATCGATGCCACATTAGCTACTGGCAGTATTTATATTTTTGACAGTAATTTATTTGATTCTAAATCAAAATCGATATATTGTGTAGTAACTAATAAATTCGGTTCTGATATTTCTGATACGATTAATATTGAAATGATTGATTTAACTAATCCATTCATTGAAAATAATTTGATTAAAAATGGTTTTGCAGTTGAAGGCACTAATGAATGGGAGTCAGTAGGTGAGAATCCAGAAGAGATTGGTTCTTATTCTACTAAAAGATTCCCTGCATATGTATACCATAACTTTAGGGTTGATAACGTTAACGGTGTAGAAAACACAGACGTGAATCAATGGTATCCGACACCGGAAGCGTTTGAATTGGATAATCCTAAATTTAAAGATAAAATAATAAATAAAATATCAGAAAATAGATATTTTAGAGGCGGATTAATGATTCCTAGAGATGATTTGAATAATGATACTTCTGGATTATATAAATCTAGTTATCAAGACATTGACGTTTCTGATATAGCTGATTTAATAGACGGTAAGGTTTTTGGTATAGAAAAATTAACTACTGTCTTATTTGGTTGGTTAGGAACTAGAGCAGACCAAGGTGATAAGTGTACTGTGCAGTATGAATTCTTTGATGATAATGATAATTTTGTTTTCGTAATAGACAACGGTGTTAAATTAGGAGGAAGTTATATTGAATCCGCGGGTGGCACTATAACGTGGGTTACTAGAAATAATGAAACCAATACCGAATCTAATATTAATTCATCTATAATTTATTTAGGAGGAACCTTCGGTTCTTCTACTTACTCTGGATTACTAAATGATAATATAAATATATTTCACCCGTTAAATATTAAAGGATATAAAAATATCGTAAACCCCGGGTCATTAGTTGGTAGTTTAGATATCACTGATACTTTACCTGGAAATATTTTGCATACGATTATACTAGGTAGAATATCAGAACTTCGAACTATACCGGTTAAAACTAGAAAAATACGAGTTACTAAATCATACTGGCATGATTCACTAAGTATAATCGAATCAGGTCAACGGCTACCTATAACTTTATGGGATTTGTTGTATACAAATAGAAACCCGCAACAATATGGTGGCGGACAATATACTAGCGAAGCGATGGCAACCGGATTAAATTTAATAGTATATGTAAATGATGACGGTATTGATGATATTAATCATATCGATATGTTAAAAGAATCTAGTGATAATAGTATTGCTCTAAATATAGACAATGAAAACTTAAATACATTGCCTAGTACTATGATTACACCTCCTTTGCCTCCTCCTAGTAACAATAATGGCGGTGGCCCGATGGGTGGACCTAATGGTGGCGGTGGAGGAGGCGGACATAACTTCATATTTACGCAGTAAAATATCGTATTCTAGATATTTATATAAAAGGAATTAATGATTGAAGTTACTAACTTTGGTGCGTCTCCTAAGGATGTTATTGAATTATTTTTATTTAATGCAAAGGGCGATTTATTAGAATCTATATATGATAGCCCATATCAACTAACTTCAGGTTACAAAGATGATAAAAATATAGTATCATTAAATTTAGATATTCAACATGATGTTAGGAATTTAGGTTACGTAACAGGTAAATATAATGTAAACTATAACTTTTATAGAAATATATTAGGGTCGTATTTAAACACAGCAGTTATTAGAGATATATCTAATTCTAGAACTGAAATACGTATAATATTAAATGACCTAACTAATACCGATTTAGTACAAGATTTTTTAGATTTTAATTCTAGACCTAAAAATGATACATTAGGAAACAACTTAGAATATGTAATAAATTTCGGCGGTAATAAAACTTATAGGATATTAAATTGGATATTAGATATTAATACAGTATCTGAAGAACCATATTCATATGTTCTAAAATTAGATACAGCATTAGATAATGCTATTTTACCTGGTACTGATTTATATGTACAGCAAGTTTTAGCAGACGCGGTTTCTGAATCAATTATAGTGTATCCCGCACCGCAGGATTCAAATTTAATTAAACTGAAAATGCCTAACTTTTCAGTTGTTAATGAGAAACATTTTGTAACTGCTACCGGTTATAAATCTTGGAATGACTTATTAGGTACGCATCCGACATCATCACAAAGTATAATAAACCAATATTTTAGCAGTAGTTTATCTGGAGTTGATATTAATATCGATTATAAAGATTATTCCAATTTTGTATTTTATAGTTCAGCAACCGAACGACTTAAGAATTTTAAATATAAATTACAATTAATTGAATTCTACGATTCTAGGTTGGATACTTTAAATTCTATAAGTTCTTCACTAATATTAAACAATAATGTTATTGATGCTAGAACAAAGAAAAATACAGTTGTAGCCGGATTTGATGCTTATGAGAAGTATTTATATTATGAATCAGCTTCATTCGAATCTAGTTCATACGGTGTATTTAATCCAACTACTTGGCCTAAAACTAATTCATCGAAGCCGTATACATTGCATTCTACTAGTGGTAGTTATGCACAATCATGGTATGATGCACAAATAGATAGCGCGTCTAGGTATGATTTTGAAAATGCTAATATGCTGATTAATACCATTCCTGACCACGTAAAATTAGATTCTAAGAATGATTCGTATGTGCTATTTGTAAACATGGTGGCTCAGCATTTTGATATATTATGGACATATGTTAATTCAACTACTAATATTACTGATAGGGATGAAAGTATAACCTCCGGGTTATCCAAGGATTTAATATTTCAAGTATTAAAGTCATTAGGTGTTCCTGTCGACCAGGGTAAACAAATAGAAGAGTTATGGTTATATGAATTAGGATTAAATGCATCGGGAAGTTATACACAAAGTGGTTCATTACATAGTGTAGGTACGGGTGAATATTCTAAACAAATTTGGAAAAGAATATTAAATAATCTCCCTTATTTGTTAAAAACTAAAGGAACAGAAAGAGGCATACGAGCATTAGTAAATTGCTATGGTGTCCCTGATACATTATTAAGAATAAAAGAATACGGTGGCCCGGAAGTAAATGAAGATATAATATCTAAACGAGTAGTAGACAGATTTAGTTACGATTTAGCCTTTCCTGGAATTACCGGTTCTGTGAACTTAGATTATAGTATACATACTAAATGGGATATTTTACCTTGTTTAAATGATTTATACACAGGCAGGCGACCTGAAAGTACTGAAATTCGATTTAAAGTACAAGACGGAAGAAAGGATAATAATATACAAAATACACAGGTATTGTACGCGGTTGGTGGTCCCGCTAATCCATCATTAGTAGATTCATTAACTAAATTTAGTATCAAATTAACTAGAACATCAGGTAGTTTCGGATATGCTAGTTTAGTTTTTTTAACCGGTTCCG
>Ga0315293_10000980_pt1 | contig 27321 bp, 22 predicted proteins | sample YL17G13_20_MG_FD_203071 | JGI IMG/M metagenome (GOLD analysis project Ga0315293, IMG submission 203071) | Sediment microbial communities from Yellowstone Lake, YNP, Wyoming, USA - YL17G13_20 | ecosystem: Environmental > Aquatic > Freshwater > Lake > Sediment | place: USA: Wyoming | collected...
GCAGTGGCATGCGCAGTTCCTGCGAGGTGCTTAAGATCAGATTGGGTACGATTTCCAACTCTTCTAGTTCGAAATCTGGCTGATAGAAGCGGTTGAAAAGCACCAGGCCATCTGCGCCGACCTCGGCTAGACGCCGACAGACGGATGCCATGCCGGTGAAATATGGGCCAAGCTTGACCGCCAGCGGTATCTTGATCCTGGCTTTGATGTCGCTGACCAATTGGGCATACGTATCTTCCAATTTTGTGCTGCTCAGTTCGGGGTCGAAAGGCAGGTAATAGATGTTGAGTTCCAGCGCGTCGGCGCCGGCATCTTCGATCTTCTTGGCGTAATCAATCCAGCCGCCAGTCGAGACGCCGTTCAAACTGCCGATGATCGGGATACTTACGGCTTTCTTGAGGCGGCGCAATTGATTGATGTAAGCGTCAGATCCGAGGCTATACCGGCCAACATCCGGCAGGTAAGTGATCGCCTCTGGGGATGAATCCTTTCTGTACTCTAGATAGTGGTCGAGTTCCAAACTCTCATGGATGATCTGTTCCTCGAAAAGTGAGTACATCACGATGGCAGCGATGCCCGCCTCTTCCAATTGACGTACCGTTTCTATGTGTTCGGAAAGCGGTGAGGCAGAGGCCACCAGGGGATTCTTTAATTTCAAGCCGAGATAAGTGGTCGTCAGGTCAACCATAATCCACTCCTTTCGAAAATAGGGATAGGATGTCAGCCCTATCCCTATTCTATCTCTATATGTTATTTCTGTTCGCCCTCACCGCCGTAGTGCATGGCGGCCATCTGCGAATAGAACTGCCAGCGCTTCTTGGCATCTTCGCGGACCTCTTTTAGCAGAATCTCGGCGCGTTGTTCGTCGCTTTGCACCAGCATCCGGTAGCGAGCCTCATTGTACATGTATTGTTCCACCGGGATGCTTGGCTCTTTGTACTCGACGATGAGCGGGTTCTTGCCTTCCGTGGCCAGGCGCGGGTTGTAGCGGTAGAGCGGCCACATGCCAGCCAGGACAGCCAGTTTCTGTTGTTCCAAGCCTTTCGCCATGTCAATCCCGTGAGAAATACAGTGGCTGTAAGCGATGATCAGGGACGGGCCATCGTAAGCCTCGGCTTCCAGGAATGCCTTGAGCGTGTGTTGGTCGCTGGCGCCCATGGCGACGCACGCCACGTAGACGTAGCCGTAGGACATAGTGATCAGGCCCAGGTCTTTCTTGGGCAGTCCCTTACCCTGGGCCGCGAACTTGGCGACTGCGGCGCGCGGCGTGGACTTGGAAGCCTGCCCGCCGGTATTCGAGTACACCTCGGTATCCAGTACGAGCACGTTGACGTTCCGCCCCGAAGCCAGCACGTGATCCAGGCCGCCGTAGCCGATGTCGTAAGCCCATCCGTCGCCGCCCATGATCCAGACGCTCTTCTTGACCAGCGAGTCGGCGATGCTGACCAGGTTCTTGGCGCGCGGATCGTCGGACTTTGCCAGGTTCTTCTTCAGGATCTCGACGCGTTCGCGCTGGCCGGCGATGCCTGCCTCGGTGGTTTGGTCGGCGTCGAGCAGACTGCTCACCAGGTCGCGGCCAAGCTCTTTGGCTAGTTGCGGTAGAAGCTCGCGGGCGAACTCGTTTTGCTTATCGAGCGTCAGGCGGAAGCCCAAGCCGAACTCGGCGTTGTCTTCGAACAGCGAGTTCGACCAGGCCGGGCCGCGCCCATCTTTGTTGAAGGTGTAAGGTGTGGTGGGCAGGTTGCCGCCGTAGATGGACGAACAACCGGTGGCGTTGGCGATAATGGCCCGCTCGCCGAAGAGCTGCGACAGCAGTTTGACGTAAGGCGTCTCGCCGCAACCGGCGCAGGCCCCAGAGAACTCGAACAACGGCTGGAGCAGTTGCGAGTTCTTGACCGTGCCAGGGTTGACGAGCGCACGATCCACCTCGGGCAGGGAGAGATAGAATTCCCAGTTGGCGGCTTCTGTTTCGCGCAGCGGAGGCTGGGCAGACATGTTGATGGCTTTGCGGCCGGCCTGGCTCTTGTCCTTGACCGGGCAGGCTTCGACGCACATCGTACAGCCAGTGCAATCTTCCGGCGCCACCTGAATGGTATAGGCCATGCCGGGGAATTCCTTGAACTTGGATTCCATGTGCTTGAAGGTTTTTTGGGCTTTCTCCAGGAACTTCTTGTCATAAACCTTGTGGCGGATAACGGCGTGTGGGCAGACGAAGACGCACTTGCCGCACTGGATGCACAGATCCGGCTCCCAAACCGGTATTTCCAAGGCGATGTTGCGCTTTTCCCACTTGGTTGTTCCGGTGGGGAAGGTGCCGTCTACAGGCATGGCGGACACGGGGACGCTATCGCCCTCGAAGGCGATCATCAGCCCGAGCACGTCGCGGACGAAGGCCGGCGCTTCCGCCGGGACCGGAGGTCTGCGGGTAAAAGTGCTGGTTACTTTGCCCGGCACCTTGACCTCGTGCAGGTACGCCAGCGATTGATCCACTGCCTCATAGTTCTTTTTGACAACGGCCTCGCCGCGTTTACCGTAGCTCTTCTTGATGGCTTTCTTGATTTGCTCGATCGCCTCGTCGCGCGGCAGGATGCCGGAAATGGCGAAGAAGCAGGTTTGCATGATGGTGTTGACTCGGCTGCCCATGCCGGTCTTTTCGGCCACTTCGTAAGCATTGATGGTGTAGAACTTCAATTTTTTCGCGAGGATGTCTTTCTGTACTTCCTGCGGCAGTTTATCCCATACTTCTTCGGGGCCATAGATGCTGTTCAGCAGGAACACCGCGCCAGGCTGGGCGTACTTGGTGATGTCGAAACGTTCCAGGAAGGTGAACTGGTGGCAGGCGACGAAGTTGGCGGTGTTGGGAGTGATCAGGTATGGAGCTTGGATCGGCTTGGGGCCGAAGCGCAGGTGGGAGATGGTCATCGTCCCGGCCTTCTTCGAGTCGTAGAAGAAATAGCCCTGGGCGTTGTTGTCTGTTTCTTCGCCGATGATCTTGATCGAGTTCTTGTTGGCCCCAACAGTGCCATCCGAGCCGAGGCCGAAGAAGAGGCAACGCACCGTTTCGAGGTGCTCGACCGAGAAGCAGGGATCGTAATCCAGGCTGGTGTGCGTGACATCATCCATAATGCCGACCGTGAAGTGGTTCTTCGGGTCGGCTTTCTCCATTTCATCCAACACAGCCTTGACCATGGCTGGCGTAAACTCTTTGGATGACAGGCCGTAGCGTCCGCCGATCACGTTTGGTAGGCTGGCGGGTTTGAAAGGTGAACTTTCTAATTTACAGCCTTCGACTAGGGCATTCACGATATCCATATAGAGTGGCTCACCAGCCGCCCCAGGCTCCTTGGTCCTATCGAGTACCGCAATAGATTTGACCGTCCCAGGCAATGCCGCCATGAAGTGCCTGATCGAGAAGGGGCGGAACAAGCGCACGCGGATCACCCCCACCTTGTCGCCGCGTTCGACCAGGTACTTGACCGTCGCCTCGACGGTCTCGCCGCCGGATCCCATGATGACGACCACACGCTCGGCATCTGGCGCGCCGGCGTAGTCGAACAGATGGTTGGCGCGGCCAGTCAGTTTGGCGAATTTATCCATCACCTTTTGGACGATGCCGGGAACGGCTTGGTAATAGCGGTTGACGGTTTCGCGTCCCTGGAAGAACACGTCTGGGTTCTGGGCCGAGCCGCGCAGCACCGGACGGTCTGGCGAGAGGGCGCGGGCACGGTGAGCGCGCACAAGCTCGTCGTCAATCATGGCGCGCAGGTCGTCATCCGTAAGCTGTTCGATCTTGGTCACTTCGTGTGAGGTGCGGAACCCGTCGAAGAAGTGCACGAACGGCACGCGCGCCTCCAGCGTGGCAGCCTGGGCGATCACGGCAAAGTCGTGGGCTTCCTGCACCGAGCCGGAGGACAGCATACCCCAGCCGCATTGGCGCACAGCCATCACATCTGAGTGGTCGCCGAAGATCGAGAGAGCGTGGGTCGCCACCGTCCGGGCCGAGACGTGGAAAACGGTGGGGGTTAATTCGCCGGCGATCTTGAACATGTTGGGGATCATCAGCAGCAGGCCCTGGCTGGCCGTGAATGTGGTCGTCAGCGCGCCGGTTTGCAGCGCGCCGTGCACCGCGCCCGCCGCGCCGCCTTCGGATTGCATCTCGATGACCAACGGCACCGTGCCCCAGATATTCTTGCGTTTCAGCGCCGACCACTCGTCGGCAAATTCGCCCATGTTCGAGGAGGGCGTGATCGGGTATATGGCGCAAATTTCGTTGATCCGATGGGCGACCGAGGCGGTGGCCTCGTTCCCATCAATCGTTACAATTTGACGTTTCATGAATTGCTCCTTCTAATCGGGTGAGCTTCACAGGGCAAAATAAGCCCTATGCTATTTTCAACCAACGTATAAGTTTATACCCCCCTCATGGCCTGCGATAGTTATTTATAACACGTAATAAACTGCGACATGTCATGATACGAATGCCCCCTGGAGAAATGGAATTTATTGTTTCAAGTACTTTTCCAGATGCGGGCGCGCCAGGAGCAGCGCTGCCAGTGACTTGGAATCGGGGATTTCGCCGCTTTCGGCCATTTTCAAGGCCTCAGCCAGGGGAAAGGCTTCGACTTGCAGGAATTCATCATCGTCGGCCTCCAGCGGATCTTGGCGCAGGCTCGTGGCCAGATAAACGTACATGTATTCCGTGGAGTAACCCGGGGCGAGGAAGAACCCGCCGATGAGCTGGATTTGGTCCGCGGCCATGCCCGTCTCTTCGCGCACCTCGCGCCGGGCGCACACTTCTGGCGCTTCGCCTTCATCCAGGGTGCCAGCCGGCAATTCGAGTAGGGCTTTCCCCGCTGCGTGGCGGTACTGGCGGACGAAGAGCAGGTTGCCTCTCTCGTCAATCGGGATGAGGACGACCGAGCCATGATGCTCGACGATGTCGAACTTCGTCGTGCGCCCGTCTGGCAGGCGTAAGTGGTCGCGGCGGATGGTAAAAGCGCGGCCGGGATAGACAATTTCGGATTTCAGCAGCTCGAATGGCATGTTGTTTCCTTGAACGTATCTTCTCAATAAGTGAGGGGAAGATGGGGGTTCGCAAGCGGGCGAAGCCCGCTTGCGAACCCCCATACCCCACTTTTTTGAGAAATTGCTCTTGAACCTGCTTATGTAAAACAAACACCCAGGCGGGGCGCAGCCTGGGTGACGATAAGGCGTTTGCTTTTATGGTAGCTGGCAGTACAAGCTACCATTAGGGGATGCTCAAGGACTGGCCGGCATGTAGTGTATAAGGTGCAGTCAGGCTATTGACCGCCGCGATGACTAGCGGGTCCACATCCCCGTATTTGCAGGCGATGCTGTAGATGGTGTCGTTCGCCTGGATGGTATATGTAGCCGGGTGTTGGATCAGGGCGCGCGTGGATGGAAAGGGGGCGGCCGTCTGCGGGATTGTGAGCACCAAGCCGGGGCTGAATGTCTCTCCTCCGCTCATGCCGTTGAGCGACAGCAGAACGTCCGGGTCAATGTTGTAGCGACGGGCGATGCAGTAGGGGAATTCACCTTCGTGAAGTGTATAGGTTGCTGGCCGGGCAGGGGGCGTGACCGTGATGGCGAGCGGTGTGGCTGTGATCCCTGGAGCACCCGTTGGAGGAATCAGGGAGGTAGGTGTCGGGCTGACGATCGTCCCAACCGCGATAGGCGTGCCGGTCAGATCCGGCATGGGTGTGCCGCTGTTCGGAAGTCCGCTCCCCGCCATGGCTGTCTGCGTGGCCAGGGATTGCAGCATCTTCATTGGGTCAGTCACTGGCGGATTGCCGGTTGCGGTCGGCGTGGGCAGTTGAGCTTGAGATGCAGATCGCTCGCACGCAACTAGGAATAAAGCCAGAACCATGCCAAATGCCAGGATCAAGATAAGCTTTTTAGACATGAGCATCCTCCTCGTTTGAGAGCCTGTGTTTCTTTAAGGCCAATGCTGTGATACTAGCACAACCTTTCTAAAGCGTCAAGCAGGAACAGGCTTGCTCCCGAAGCGGCCTGGCAGATATATACGTTGGGTGTCAGGCCGATCTGGCGCGTATATTCCTGGGCCACGTGAATGCTGAACTCCTGTACCCTTTCGGCGCGGACGAGGGCGACGGCGCAGCCGCCGAACCCCGCGCCGGTCATGCGCGCCCCAACGCAGCCCACGGCCTGACGGGCAATCTCCACCATGCTGTCCAGCGCCGGGCTGGAGACCTCGAAATCGTCGCGCAGGCTGGCGTGGCTGGCATCCAGGAGTCCGCCGAGTGTCTTCATATCGCCACGCCTCATGGCGGCGACGGCCTGGCTCACGCGCTCGTTCTCATAGATGACATGACGGGCGCGGCGGCGGGTCAGCGGGTCGAGCTGGCTGGCGCGCGCCTCGAAGGCCTGCATGTCCACGTCCCGCAGGGCGCGGACGCCGAAGAAACGGGCGGCGGCCTCGCACTGGGCGCGCCGCTCGTTGTAATCCGAATCCACCAGGCCGCGGCGGGTGGCGGTATCCAATACAGCAACCGATAGCCCGCCTGGCAGGGGGATTTGCTCGAAGTTGAGCGAGCGGCAGTCCAGGAAGAGGGCGTGACCCGCCTGGGCTGCCGCGGAGATCATCTGATCCATGATGCCGCAGTTCAACCCCACCCACTCGTTTTCGGACTTCAAGCCCAGGCGGGCCATTTTGACGGGTTCCCATTCCAGGTCCGAAACAGCGGCGAAGGCCCGCGCCGCGGCCAGCTCCAGCGCGGCGGATGACGACAACCCTGCGCCTTTGGGCACATCGCCTGTCACGACACCTTCCCAACCTTCAACCCCTCGGGCTGAACCTCGGGGCGAAGCCTTCAACCTTTCAACCTGCATCGCCCAGGCCACGCCTTTGATATATTCGGGCCACCCTTTTCCCTTGTGCAGGTTATCGAGAGAGAATTTTGCGGTTTCTTCGAAATCGAGCGAGTGGACGATCACCTGCCGGTCGCGGCGCGGGCGCAGGGCGATCCACACGGCGCGGTCAATCGCCATCGGCAGGACAAGGCCGTCATTGTAGTCGGTGTGCTCGCCGATGATGTTCACCCGTCCCGGGGCGCTGACGATGAAGGCAGGCGGCCCACCGAAGCGACTCCTGAACGCCTGCGTGATCGTTGGCTGTAAATCCATGCCTGGGATTATATCTGTTTTCATAAAAAATCGGAGTAAAGTGTCATATTTGAGGCGTGACCTCCATCACTTGCCCCAAAGCGCCGAGAATTATACAATAAAGAAGATAATTTCTATCCTGATTAGCGGAGAGGAAGGTAACATGCAGATCACCCGTCAGGCAGATTATGCGGTTCGCGCGGTACTATACCTGGCTCGTCTAGGCTCCAGCCAGCGCGCCGCGACCAGCCAGATCGCCCACGAACAACGGATCCCTCCCTCGTTCCTGGCCAAGATCATCTCCCAGCTCTCGATTGCCGGTTTGCTGCACACCTCTCGCGGGGCGCGCGGCGGCGTCTCGCTGGCGCGTGAGCCAAAGGAAATCACCTTGTTGGATGTGGTCGAAGCCATTGACGGCCCGATCCTGCTCAATGAATGCGTTGGCGAAAAAGGGATGTGCGCCTTCGCAGACGAGTGCCCGTTGAAGCCCATCTGGTGCGAGACCCAGGAACACCTGGTCAGCCGGTTGAGAGAAACGAGGTTCGATGAGCTGGTGAACGGGCATTCAAGCTGAGCCTGTTCGCGTCAAAGGACAGGACCTTTCGCCTTTTAGCCCCTCACGGTATATAATGGTAGCCAAAGGCTGCCATTATATACCGTGAGGGGCGCTTTTTTCTAAAAAGGAGAAGAACCAACATGTCTATGCCTCGCACCGTTCGCGCTCCGCGCGGGGCGCAACTCACTTGTAAATCCTGGCTGACCGAAGCTCCCTACCGCATGATCCAGAACAACCTCGACCCGGAAGTGGCCGAGCGCCCGCAGGATTTGGTCGTCTACGGCGGGCGCGGACAAGCAGCGCGTAACTGGGAGTGTTTCGACGCCATCCTCGAGTCGCTCAAGAATCTCGAAGATGACGAGACGCTGTTGGTGCAATCCGGCAAGCCGGTAGCCATCTTCAAGACGCACCGGGACGCCCCGCGCGTGCTCATTGCCAACTCCAACCTCGTCCCGCACTGGGCCACGCAGGAGCACTTCGACAAGCTGGCAGCCCAGGGTCTGATCATGTACGGCCAGATGACCGCCGGCTCGTGGATCTACATCGGCACGCAAGGCATCCTGCAAGGCACTTACGAGACCTTCGGCGCGCTGGCGAAGCTGCGCGGCTGGGGATCGCTGAAAGGCAAGTTCGCGCTGACGGCCGGCCTGGGCGGGATGGGCGGCGCGCAGCCGCTGGCCATCACGATGAACGAGGGCGTCGGCCTGATCGTCGAAGTGGACCCGGCGCGCGCCAAACGCCGCCTCGAGATCGGCTACGTGGATACGGTGGTGGACACGCTCGAAGAAGCCATGACGCAGGTCGAGGAAGCCAGAGAGAATCAGATACCCAAATCCATCGGGCTGATCGGCAACGCGGCTGATGTATATGACGAGCTAGCGGCGCGCGGCGTCATCCCAGACGTTGTGACCGACCAGACCCCTGCCCACGACGTGCTGATGTACGTGCCAACGGGCCTGAGCGTGGCCGCCGCCGAGGAGCTGCGCAAATCCAATCCGAAAGAATACGAAAAGAGATCCATGGCTTCGATGGCGAAGCACGTCCAGGCCATGCTGGAGTTCAAGCACAAGGGCGCGGAAGTGTTCGATTATGGCAACAACCTGCGCCAGCGCGCCTACGATTACGGCGTGACGGACGCCTTCGAGTTCCCCGGCTTCGTCCCGGCCTACATCCGCCCGCTGTTCTGCGAAGGCAAGGGGCCGTTCCGCTGGGTGGCGCTCTCCGGTGAGAAGGAAGACATCTACAAGACCGACGAAGCCATCTTGGAGCTTTTCCCCGAGGATGACCACCTGCACCGCTGGCTGAAGATGGCGAAAGAGAAAGTGCCATTCCAGGGACTACCCGCCCGAATTTGTTGGCTGGGTTACGGAGAACGCGTCAAGGCCGGGCTGAAGTTCAACGAGATGGTGGCGAATGGGACCCTGAAAGCGCCCATCGTCATCGGGCGCGACCACCTGGACTCGGGTTCGGTCGCCAGCCCGAACCGTGAGACCGAGGGCATGAAAGACGGCACCGACGCGGTTTCCGATTGGCCGATCCTGAACGCGCTGATCAACGCCGTCGGCGGCGCGACCTGGGTCTCGTTCCACCACGGCGGCGGGGTGGGCATCGGCTACAGCCAGCACGCCGGTCAGGTCATCGTGGCGGACGGGACGCCTGAGGCGGCGCGGCGGCTGGAGCGCGTCCTGACAACCGACCCCGGCATGGGCATCGTCCGTCACGCCGACGCGGGCTACGAGATCGCGGTCGAGGCGGCCAAGCGGCATGGGATCAGGATGCCGATGTTGAAGTGAGAAAGCTTTTAACCACGAAGGGCACGAAGTGGCACGAAGGTTTTCCCGTCGACAGGCTCAGGGCATCGCCTTCGTGTTCCATCGTGTCCTTTGTGTTAATCGGTTTTCCTCCACCCCGCGGACCGCGCCGACGCGCAGGACCAACCGCGTGGCGCAATCGTCTCCGCCGGAGAAGCAAAAGTAGGGCGTGCTTGAGATATCCGCATTAGCACAGATACCTATTCAGCCAAGAGACCTCAAGTTTTTATTTTTGGGTTTTTCTATTGTCGAGCATCTGCAATATTATTGATGTACTCTAAATTGATATATGTTTTATAATTTGATTGAGTGCAGGTAGGTTATGGCAGACATTCAGGCTTTACAAAAACTTCTTACTGAACTTGCCGCTAATGTTTTAGAGATCTATTACACGCGGGGAATAGATGCTTTTAATTCTTATTACGAGATTATTCAATCCTTGGCATCACCATATGTTCGGAATGGCTTCTTAGACAAAAAGCAAGCTTCTCCGCGCTTCATTTCAGAGACAGCGATGCTTCATATGGCAACGACACTGTTCGAAGAATGGTGTTTACAACATAATATCGGTACAGCCGAGAAATATTTTAGTGTTCATCAAGAAGGTGTTTATTTTTCCTGGTACAAGGTGTCGAAGAAAATAAAAAAACAGATTATTCAGTGGGTAAAGACCAATTCTGATATTCAGGATGCCCCCCAAGTCATTTCACTCCTCGCAGAAAAGACACTTGCTGGTTTGCAGAGACGTTCATTAGGTGAGTTTTATACACCTACTAAAATCTCTGAGCATCTCTATACTTTAACCAATTTTGACGCGTGCAACATAACTACGCAAAAAGTAGTTGATCCCGCTTGCGGGAGTGGGAACTTACTTAAAGTTTTGGTTTCTGATGTAGTCAAGTTAGTGAAAGAAGGGAAAATAGGCGCCGAATTAACATTGCAGAGTCTTAATGACAATGTATTTGGTTATGACATACAACCCGTTGCTATATTGATGACCAAACTCCAGTTATTACTGGTCAGTATACCAATTTTGGAGAGGCTCAATACGGGTTCAGCGAACATCTATGAATTATTACCTTTTGAGAACATCAAGCTAGAAGATCCCCTGCGTAATTCTAAAGATTATTGGGATATTTTCGCAAAATTTGACCTCGTAATTGGCAACCCACCTTATCTTAAGGTGATTAAAGATAATCTGCCTTTCTATAAAGACTTCGTTGAGATTTTTTCGGGGCAACCCAATCTCTATCAAATGTTTTTGTGGTGGGCAATCAAAGCTTCTCGCGCAAATGGCACTGTCACATTTTTAATTCCGCAATCGATTCGCTCCGGGCAATATTTCAGTAAGCTTAGAAAGGAAATCTCAAAGTCCTGTGAAATAAAGGCTATCACTTGTTTTACCGCTCAGGAAGGTGTTTTTGATTCTGTAAAACAGCAGATGATGATTATCTCCTTGAAAAAAAACAAAAGCCAACAGGAACCACCTAAAGTGACTGTTCGGAAAAATTCTAATGGGAGCGGTTTGGCTGATTTGAGAGAAATTCAGCTAAACCAGAGCCAGGTGGTTTTTCAAACCAATGGCGAGCCACTTTGGTGTGTTTCCGATTCAGAAATTGATTATCAGATTTTCAGCAAAGTTTATGAAAATACATATCTCTTGAAAAATTTAGAACTTGTTGAAATCTTGAATGGCGGATTTGTCTGGAATCAGAATAAGCCAAGTTTAAGACCCCAATATATTAGCGAGAGCAATATCGTTCCGCTCATCTCTGCTGGTTCGATAGGTATCCACGAATTCACATTCCCGCCAAAGGATGAACGGTTTGAAAATCGCATCTTTGTCGAGCGAGTATATGGTTCAACCGAACTGGGTTATTCAACCCGTTCTATTTTGATAAAGAGAACCACGCCCCAAAAAATGCAGGGAAGGCGCATAGTCGCTTGCGAACTGCCTTTGGAATTCTTGAGCAATTATCCTGTTTATTTTTGCGAAAACCATGTGAATCTAATATTGCCAAAAAATGGTTCTGAGCGCTTTTTAGCAGGTCTAACAGCTTGGCTTAACTCTAGATTGGCAAATTTTCTTTTTGGGATGATGAATGGTTCATCGCATCTCTCCAAATATGAACTGGGGCTTTTGCCAATACCTACAGAGCTGCTTATTATATTGGATAATATCAACCCTACTGACAAAATTGAGTTGATATCGAAGGTAGATGAAACAATTTTTTCCTTTTACAGATTTGGTGACACTCAAGTCAGAAGAATCATCCACCTTATTCCAGCAGTAGAGTAAAAGGCAATTATGTCTAACCCAGCGACTCCAACAGAATTGTCGTTTTCAATAACCGCTCGTACTGCATTATTACTCGGCCGAGAAAATATTTCTAGTTCGACAGTTGCTATTCTAGAACTGGTCAAAAATGCTTATGATGCTGATGCAACTGAGATTGCGATCAGATTCAGGAAAGCCAGTACAAATGGTGGAACGATAGAAATAATTGATAATGGTCATGGAATGAGTTGGGAGGATATTGTAACAAAATGGATGGTGATTGGGACTAATAATAAACAAATTTCACCTTATTCGCCAAAGGGACGAAGGAAGGTCGGAGAAAAAGGCATTGGCAGGTTTGCTCTAGATCGGCTAGCTTCTCAAACTATTTTCGAAACCACTTCAAGTAACAATTCATCTGAACCTACCTATCACCTGGAAATTAGTTGGGATAAATTTATTAATACTCCAAAATCTCTTCAAGATATTAAACACCCTGTTAGAGTGACTGAACGCCGTCTAAAGCCCGGAACCCGTTTGCTCTTGAAAGGCCTTAGGGATTGTTGGACACAAAAAGATTATGAAGTCCTTTATAAAAACTTGGTGGTTTTAATTCCGCCCTTTGAAAAAAGATTATTTGGATTTACCATAAATTTTGATTGTGATGAAGCTCCCGAACTGTCCGGAAAAGTGCGATCTTCCTTAACAGAAGTCGCGTTGTACAAGATGAAATGCAATATAGATAATACTGGCACAACAAAAATTGTTATTACAACGAGAGATGGTTCTGAAGATGGCAAATTGAGACAATTCAAGAGCTACAAGAGAACTTGGAATCAGCTTGTAGATTCGCCATCCAAAAAACCATCTTGTGGCCCTCTTCACTTTGAATTTTATTGGTACCTACGAGAAGCACCATCAAAGGAATTAGGGATAAGCCTAAAGCAGCTACTCGATTATTTAGAAATATATGGTGGAGTAAGAATTTATCGAGATGGGTTTCGTGTAAAACCTTATGGAGATCCTGGTGGTGGTGGTGATTGGTTAGGATTGAATGTTAGAAGGGTCAGACATCCTGGTGGCGTCCGTAGTAGTAAAGATAAATGGGTTGTTGCTGAAAATCAAGTGGCCGCTGGAGTTTTTATTTCAAGCGATAAAAACCCAGACTTGAAGGATCAAACTAATCGAGAAGGTTTGATATCTAATCAAGCCTATGAAGATATGCGTTTATTCGTTACGAGATGTATTGAGTATTTTGAAACTGATAGGCAAGAATATGAGCGCAATAAAAAATCCTCGGAAGAGCCCGAAACACTTGAACAATCAATACAGCAACTTAAAGAGAAATATTCGAAAGACACTAAAAAACTCAACGATGTTATAGATTTGCTACCTGAAGGTAAAGGAAAACAAGCTCTAAAGGAAATGCTACAAGGAGTTGTCGATTCTCAAGAAAAAAACCTGGATCAATTAGTAACTACTTATGAAACAGAACAGACAGGTATAATTTCTAAGATGCAATTACTACAGAATACAGCAACCATTGGCATTGCAGTTGCATCTATGGGACATGAGGTTTTAGAAACCAGCAGGCATCTTATTGACGCAGTAAATAGAATTATTAAACGCATTAAGGAATTAATGTTATTGACAGATGAGAGATTAAATAGCTATATTGTCAAGCTTAAGAAACAAGGAGAAATTCTCTATTCAATGGCCGGTTTCGCTTTAGGACATGCAAATAGCGATAAGCGAACAAGGCAAAGACTTAATCCAGATCAGGTAATCAATGATTTATATGCTGAAACTCTAAAGAATATTTGTGCTACAAATTCTGTAGAAATAGAATTTATTCGAGGTAACGTTCCAGACATATATGCTTTCCCTTATGAAATTGAGTCAATAGTTATTAACTTCGTTACAAATTCTATTGCGGCCTTTAACAAAAGAGCAGAATCAACTGAACAAAAGAAAATTGAAATTGAAACAAGATTTTCAGAAAGCGAAAGGATGTTTGAACTTATAGCCAGAGATAACGGACCTGGAATTCCTGAAGGAGATAAGAATCGAATTTTTGAAATTTACTCTACGAAAGTAGATTCACTAGGTAAACCTACTGGAACGGGTTTAGGATTAGTAATAGTGAAGGATATTGTAGATAGCCATAAAGGTAAAATTGTGGTCAATGAACATGGCACACGTTTAAGCGGTGCTGAGTTTATTGTCTCTTTACCTGTTCCTAGAGAACGTGGAAGGAAAAAGGATGGATAAGATGGACGAAAAAAACACGATTCTATTGATTGAAGATGACAAAGATAGTGCAGATGAGTATTTGGAAGATGCGGAAAAGTACCTAACTGACGCCATAGTAGTGTATGAAATTCCGCCCCAAGATATATCTGGTGTAGTCGATTTGGTAAAAAAATATAATGCAATTGCTGTAGTTGTGGATGAAAGGTTAAGGCAACACTCAGACGCAAATTATCTTGGTGTAGATGTGGTAAATTATCTTGAGAACGCGATTCCCGGATTGCCTATTGTCATCATAACTGAATATGAACGAGATTCGAATTTAAGAAAAGTACCAAGTGAACAATTATTCCGAAAACACGATCTTCTAGAAGATGAGGGGAAGAAATATCATTTCGGTATTCTGAAAGACTTAGTAAATCAATATCAAGATAGGCAAAAGCAAATCACTGCTCAAAAGAAAAAGGTCTCAGAAGTCAGCGATCCAAATATTAGGGAAATTGCCCGCCTTCATTTCCTGATGGACGACTCTATCGAGAGGATTATTTGGTTTCAAAATAAAGACCATAAAGAAGTTCAACTAATTGAGGTAAATAGAACTGCTTTGCCAATCGAAAGTGTTGAAACATTTTTGATTCCCGAAAGTGAAGAAATAGCTCTTCCGCTCCTAATTGCTGACGTTACACCACAAGAGTGGGAAAGAATCCAAAGTAGTGAAATCAAACTTCCTGATGGGTGGGACCTCACCCATATTAGCGTTTTTGACAGAGAAGAAACCTTAAAGCAGGAGTAGTTCTTTTATGTGGGGTGATTCTTTTTTGTCACAGGCTCGCTCTGATTGGAAAGCTTATAATGAGATACAAAAAACTTCATTAGATGACTGCCACAAACTTTACTATTTGCGCGCTACAACAGAAAAATTGGGTAAAGCTGCTTTACTGAGAAGTGGCAGTCATACTATCGGTGATGTTAGCCGCAATCACAAAATTTTCGTAAGGTTTCTGCAAATTTCGACTAGAAATCCAAAATTGGCAAGATTACTTAATGTAAATAATCACCAACTCAAGTTCTATATCCAAAATATGCTACCTTTGGCTCAACGAATCGAAAACCTAGTGCCACAAGGTAATAATAACCCAAATGCAGAGTACCCATGGCAAAACCCGGCGGGAGAATTCTTTACTCCATCAACTTATAAATTTTCGGAAATTAACGACCTGGCTAGGCCTGATGGGCGTAATTTGCTAAGATTAGTTCGTCTGATTTTAGAATGTTTCGAAACCGTTTATTAATCCACTAACCATCCATGCCCTCCGATACCCAACGCCGGGGAAAATCCCCCAGCTGAGATTGCCAAACCGCCCCAGGACGGCTCCGGCGGTCCCCAGTCCGCTTCTAGCGGACTTTGTTCATTAGCCTGGGGCTTCAGTCCCAAGCGGCAAGGCGGCAAACCAAAATCCCTAGGCAGGACGCCTCTCGCCGATGAGAAAGCCTTGCCCCGCTCTTGTCAAATTCGAACAATAGTTCTATAATGATAATCGTAAGGAATGCCTTTCCCCACATCCGCGGGACCAGTCCCGCCCTTGATCGCCGCAGGAGTTATTTTGGAACAGGGTTCTGTTGGTCCCCGCTGCGAAGCCCCGATTGCACAAGGAAGGAAAAAGACCTTCCAGTGCTCTTCCCCACCCCTCATTCGTTCCTCGTCGAATTTAAAAAAAGTGACTTTTATTCCAACCGGGTTTCGTTGCGATTCGGGAAAAGATCCTTTCCCTGGAGTTCACCAGGCCTGATTTGTTCCTCCTTTGTTCCTCAGGAACAAATCCCACCCGCATCCCCAGCGAATTTGATACATTCATCCTATGCCCATGAATTCAAATAACTAATCTCGGCTTACCAACCACGAATATCCATTCACGATTACCCGCTCACGTAAAATCATCCTATGCCCTCCGATACCCTTGTCATCTACTCCATGAACCGTGTTGGGAAGGTTGTCCCGCCCAATAAACAAATCCTGCGCGACATCTCGCTCGGCTTCTACTACGGCGCCAAGATCGGCGTGCTCGGCCTCAACGGCGCGGGCAAATCCACACTGCTTCGCATCATGGCGGGCGTGGATCAGGAATACGTCGGCGAGATCGCCATGAGCAAGGGTTACAGCGTTGGCATGCTCGAGCAGGAACCAAAGCTCGACGAAACGGGAACAGTCATCAGCGTCGTCAAAGAAGCGGTGCGTCCCATCGTCGAAATGCTGAGGCGCTTCGATGAAGTCAACGCCGAATTCGCCGTACCCGATGCGGACATCGACGCGCTCGTCGCCGAACAAGCCAAACTGCAGGAGCAGCTCGACAAGCACGATGCCTGGAACCTCGACAGCCGCCTCGAACTGGCGATGGACGCGCTGCGCTGCACAACGTGGCCAGCGGATACGCCCATTAAGATTTTATCGGGCGGGGAACGTCGCCGCGTCGCGCTCACCCGACTCCTGCTCACCGAACCCGATATCCTCCTGCTCGACGAACCCACCAACCACCTCGACGCCGAGTCCGTGGCGTGGCTCGAACATCACCTGCGCGATTACAAAGGCACGGTCATCGCCGTCACGCACGACCGCTACTTCCTCGATAACGTCGCGGGCTGGATCCTCGAACTGGATCGCGGCTACGGCATCCCGTGGAAGGGCAATTATTCCTCGTGGCTCGCGCAAAAGAAGGAACGCATCGCACAGGAAGGGAAGACCGAGAGCAAGCGGCTAAAGACCCTCGAGCGTGAACTCGAATGGATCAACATGTCGCCTAAAGCGCGTCAGGCAAAGGGACAGGCGCGCCTCACGGCTTACGAAAAACTGCTCAGTCAGGAAACTGAAAAGCGCCGCGAAGATTTGGAAATCTACATCCCGCCCGGACCGCGGCTCGGCGACATCGTCTTCGAGTTCGAGAACGTGACCAAAGGCTACGCCAGCCCCGACGGAGGAGGGGGCGACCGGCTCTTGCTGGAGAACTTCAGCGCCAAAATCCCGCCCGGTTCCATCGTTGGCGTCATCGGCCCGAATGGCACGGGCAAGACCACCCTGCTCAGGATGATCATGGGCAAGGAAAAGCCCGACAGCGGCTCCATCAAAATCGGAGAAACCGTCATATTGGCGTATGCCGATCAACTGCGCCCCCTCGACAATGACAGGACCGTGTGGGAAGAGATCAGCGGCGGCGAAGATATGCTCACGCTCGGCTCGCGCAAGATGAACTCGCGCGCCTATTGTGCCTCGTTCAACTTCTTGGGTTCTGATCAACAAAAGAAAGTCGGCATGCTTTCCGGCGGCGAGCGCAACCGCGTCCATCTCGCAAAAACCCTCACCGAAGGTGCCAATGTGCTCCTGCTCGACGAACCGACCAATGACCTCGACGTCAACACTCTACGCGCCCTCGAAGAAGCCCTCGAAGAATTCGCAGGCGTCGCCATTGTCGTCAGCCACGACCGCTGGTTCCTCGACCGCATCTGCACCCACATCATCGCCTTCGAAGGCGAGTCCATTGCGAAGATGTATTTAGGCAACTGGTCCGATTACGAAACGATGATGAGAGAAAAATTTGGGAAAGATTTAACCCCGCATCGGGTGAAATATAGGATGTTGAAGAGGTAGCACGAGCGCTAAACGCCAAGCGTCCCGGCACGTTTGTGTCGGGATTATTGGTTGAGGAGAATGCGTTTTGCTCTACTGCTTCTTGCCGCAATACGGGCAGTTCTTCCAATCTTTCTGGACCGGTTGTCCGCATTTGGCGCAGGTGTGGGTCGGCGTCAGGGCCGGGGCCGGGGCGGCAGGTACTGCCATGGCGATGTTGGCTCGTTTATTCCCAAATCGGTAAGCGCCGTAGACCAGCAGGCCCAGCAGCGCCAGCGGGATCAGCCCGCCAAGGAACGCAAAGCCCAAACCAAAGGGCATGAAGCCTCGTACGCCCATTCCGGGGCGATGCCAGCCGTCACCACCGCCCATCATTGGACCGTTCCAAACGCGCGATTGGGGGAATTCCCGGAAACCGATGCTTCTGCCAAACGCGTTGTGGAACATGAACGCCAGGGCGAACAAGACCGCCAAGACTACCAATACGATGAGGATCCCAAGGATCCATTTCCATACTTTTTTCATAACGACTCCTTTCGTTATTAGAAGATAAGTATAAACCTCGATTGTAAAGGATTCATTAGAACATTAAGTGTTTTTCATGTACGATCTACTCTTTTGCCATCCCCTCCGGTTTCTAAGGTAAAATTCAGGCCATGTCCAGATTACGATCCCCCTTCGTATGGTTCATCCTGATCCTGCTGTTCATTGCCGTCTTCACCTTCTTCGGGCCAGAGGAGAAGTCGCTGGGCAACAGCGTGCGCATCGTTTACTTGCACGGCGCCTGGGTGTTGACCGCGCAAATTGTCATCCTGGCGGCGGCGGCGGTGGGGCTGATCGGTCTGCTGACGCGGCGCGAGTCCGCCCACCACTGGTCGCAGGCCCTCGGCCGTACCGGCATCGTCTTTTGGGTGACTTACCTGCCTCTTTCGCTGTGGGCCATGCAGGCCAACTGGAACGGCCTGTTCCTCTCCGAGCCGCGTTTCCGCGTCGCTCTCATCTTTGCCATCGCGGGCGTTTTGCTCCAGATTGGATTGGCGCTGATCGCCAAACTCCCCTGGACCTCGCTGGCCAATCTGGCCTACGCCATCTCGCTTAATTTCGTCTTGAACGATGCGGGCAACGTTCTGCATCCGCCGCCCTCGCCGATCTTCGGTTCGGGGAATTTGAAGATCGAGGTGTTTTTCGTCATCTTGAACCTGCTCACTCTCCTGGCCTCCTGGCAACTGACGAGGTGGTGGCTGAGGAAGTAAGCGACTTGAAGGATCAACTTCGCTTCCAGATCCCCGCCTTCACCGCCATCCGCACCGTGCTGAACACGGCCCACCGGATGGTTTACCCGTTCCTGTCCATTTTCGCGCGTGGTTTGGGTGTGGACTTGACGACCATGTCCCTTGCCCTGACGGCCCGCAGCCTGGTCGGGACCTTTGGCCCGTTCACCGCTTCGGTAGCCGACAGCCACGGACGCAAGTTCGGTATGCTCTTCGGCGTCAGCTTGTTCACGCTCGGCACGGCGTTGGTCGTCTTCTGGCCGACCTTTTGGGTGCTCGCCGTGGCGCTCTCCCTGGCCACGCTTGGAAAATACATCTTCGACCCGGCGATGCAGGCCTACCTCAGCGACCGCATTTCTTACCAACGGCGCGGACTGGCCATTGCCTTGACCGAGTTCGGCTGGTCGCTGGCCTTCGTCCTCGGCGTACCGCTGATGGGTTTCCTGATCGCCCGCGCCGGCTGGATGGCGCCCTTCCCGCTCCTGGCCCTGCTCGGCGCGCTAATGTTCATCGGGATCATCATCATGCTGCCTGCGGAAGGCAAACTGCACGCGGACAGGGCGCCTCTCTTGGCGAACTTCCGCTCGGTGCTGACCTACCTCCCTGCGCTGGCGGGCCTGGCGGTCGGACTTTTCGCCAGCACCGCCAACGAGGTAGTCAATCTCATCTTCGGCGTCTGGCTGGAGGATTCATTCGGCCTGAAGATTGCTGCCCTGGGCGCGGCCTCGGCGGTCATCGGACTTTCGGAATTGGGCGGCGAGGGGTTGGTGGCTGCCTTTGTGGATCGGCTCGGCAAGCCGCGTGCCATCGCCATCGGCCTGCTGACCAACAGTCTGGCCGCGCTGTCCCTGCCGTTCATCGGGCAGACGGTAGCCGGCGCGCTGACCGGGCTTTTCTTCTTTTACATCTCTTTTGAATTCACACTTGTCAGTATCATCCCGCTGATGACCGAGATCCTGCCCGGCGCGCGCGCCACGCTGATGTCCTTCAACGTCGCTGCCCTCTCGCTCGGCCGCGCCCTGGGTGCGCCGCTTGCGCCCCTGCTGTATGGCTTTGGCTTCCTGGCGGTCGCGGCGGGGGCGGTGGTGTTCAATGCAATAGCCTTGCTGGCCTTGCGGAAATTACAAAAAAGCCAGGCTGCGGTGTCCTCTTGACGGGCGTGCTTTTATGGTAGCCTACCCTAGCCTAGCTCGCCAGGGCAGGCTGGCTACCATTATGATTCTGGCAGTTAAATCTTGCGCCGCCCATAAGCCTTTTCACCTGCCAATGGTAGCCTGAGAGCGGGCTACCGCATACGGCGGCTGAACACATAGTTCGGCATAAATCCGTTCCGGCAACTCCCGCCGGGACAATCTTATTCCTGGGGTAAAATCAATCCAACACACTGGTTACTGACAACTGATCACTGATAACTGATTATTGGTCACTATGTTAATCCACTCCGCCACCCAACTACTCACAATGCAAGGCGGGCCGCAGCGCGGCCGCGACCTCGGCAAACTCGGTATCCTCGAGAACAGCGCTGTCCTCATCCGCGACGAGAAGATCGTTGTCGTAGGCTCGACTGCCGAATTGCGGGCCAGCTACCCCGACGAACCGGCTCTGGATGCCTCCGGGTGCGTGGTGATGCCCGGTCTCGTTGACCCGCACACCCACCTCATCTGGGGCGGCGACCGCGCCGCCGAGTTCGAGATGCGCCAGGAAGGTGCGAAATACCTCGATATCCTCGCCGCTGGAGGAGGCATTATTTCGACAGTCCGCGCCACGCGTACCGCCTCCATCGAGACGCTCATCGCCCAGACGCGCTCACGATTGCTGCGCATGTTCGCCTGTGGGACGACCACAGCCGAAGCCAAGACCGGCTACGGCCTGCAAACTGCAACTGAATTAAGGCTGCTCAAAGCCCTCCTGAGGCTCGACGACGAAGGTCCGCTGGACCTGGCCATCACCTTCCTCGGCGCGCACGCCATCGCGCCCGAATATAAGGATAACCCACAGGGTTACACCGACCTGATCTGCGAGACCATGCTGCCCATCGTCTGCCAGTGGTGGCAGACCCATGCCCCGCGCCTGTCCCTTCCGTTCGTGGATGTCTTCTGCGAGAACAAAGCCTTCGACCTGGCGCAGTCACGCCAAATCTTGAGCAAAGCGCGCGAGCTGGGCTTTCCGCTCAAGATCCACGCCGATGAGTTCGACAACCTGGGCGGCGCCAGCCTGGCGGTGGAATTGGGCGCGGCCTCGGCGGATCACCTGGTAAAAACCTCCGATGCGGATATCCAGGCGCTGGGGAAGAGCGATACCGTAGCCGTCTCACTGCCCTGTACGCCTTTTGGCCTGGCCGAACACAATTACACACCTGCCCAGAAGATCCTCGATGCGGGTTGCATCCTGGCGCTGGCGACTGACTGCAACCCCGGCACGGCCTGGTGCGAGACGATGCAATTTGCCATCGTGCTCGCCTGCCGCTACATGGGGTTGACCCCGGCACAGGCCATTGCCGCCTCTACCATCAATTCTGCCCAGGCTATCCGCCGGGCGGACACGATTGGCTCGCTCGAGCCGGGTAAACAGGCCGACTTGCTGGTGCTCTCCGTGCCGGATTACCGCCACCTCGGCTATCGCTTCGGCACGAACCTGGTCAAGCAGGTCGTCAAGCGCGGCCGCGTCTACTCGGTGGATGTGGGCTACTACCGCACCGCATAATTTTCACCGCGAAGACGCGAAGGTCGCGAAGAATATAAAATTTACGAAGGAGGGAAGAATGACGGATATTGAGGCCGTTGCAAAGGATGTAGTGGATGCCGCCATCAAAGTTCATAAAGCGCTGGGACCAGGGTTGCTCGGTTCCGCATATCAGCAATGCCATGCCTACGAACTGCGCCAGCGCGGCAGGAAAGTCTTGACGGAGGTGACATTGCCCCTCGTTTACGAGGGCCAAAAAATAGACGTGGGCTATCGCATTGACACCCTCGTGGACGATCTCGTCATCGTCGAAAACAAAACGGTTGAAAGTCTGCTGCCCATCCATCAGGCGCAATTGCTGACTTACCTGAAACTGAGCGGCTGTAAAATCGGCTTTCTCTTGAACTGGAATGTCAGGTTGATGAAGGATGGTATCCGCCGAGTCGTCTACAACCTCTCCGGCCCAACCCCCTATCCGGTGAGAAAGAAATAAGCCTTTCTTCGCGTTCATAAATACCCCTTCGCGCCCTTCGCTTCTTCGCGGTAAAACTAAGCTGGAGTTCCATGCCAACAATCGATCAAGCCCGCCAATGGTACCAAACTGCCGATGCCGTCCACGACTTCGACCACGTGCTGCGCGTCTACCGTATGGCTGAACGCCTTGCCCTGGCCGAAGGCGCGGACCTGGAGATCGTCCGCACCGCAGCCTTGCTGCACGATGCCGAGGGCACCATGCCCGGCGCAGACTCGCGCACCGATCACCATCATGCCTCAGCCGGGTTCGCGGCCGAAGTTTTGCTCGCTGAGGGCTGGAGTCCGGAACGCATCGCCGCCGTCCAGCATTGCATCCGCGCCCATCGTTACCGCGACACCTCCGAGCCGCCGCAGTCCATCGAGGCGAAAATCCTGTTCGATGCCGATAAACTGGACGTTCTCGGCGCGATCGGCGTGGCGCGCGTCATAGCCTACGCTACGCTGGCTTGTCAGCCCTGGTACGCTGAACCATCCGAGCAGTTCATCCAGACCGGCAGGGAACTACCCGGCGAGCCGCACAGCTCGTACCACGAGCACCTGTTCAAGCTGCGCAAGGTGCGCGAACGCATGTTCACGCCCACGGCGCGGGCGATTGCCGAAGAACGACTGCGCTACCTGGATGAATTCTTCGAGCGGTTGATAGCCGAATGGGAAGGGGAAAGGTAGTCAGAGAGACGATAATCTTGCCTGCTTTTTTTAAAGCAGACTATAATAATCCTCATCTACCAGATCCTCGATGTATTCAAACGTATGCGCAACTGACATGCTACCTACACTATCGGAAGTAGAAGAGATCGCCCGCCGCGCGGGTGAGATATTGCGCGCTGGTTTCGAGCGCGAGCACAAGGTGGAATACAAAGGCGCGATTGACCTGGTAACGGAAGTTGACCACCAATCCGAGGCATTCCTGCTGGCTGAAATCCAGCGTCGTTTCCCTGGCAGCAGTATCCTGTCCGAGGAAGCGGGCAGCCTGGCGGGGGATGAAGAACACCTCTGGTACGTGGACCCATTGGACGGCACCGTCAATTACGCGCATGGCGTGCCCATCTTTTGCGTCTCCATCGGCTATGCCTGCCGGGGTGTGACGACCTTGGGCGTGGTCTATGACCCGCTGCGTGACGAGGCCTTCACCGCCGCGCGCGGGCGCGGCGCCTGGCTGAACGGACGACTCATCCATGTCTCGGATGCCTGCGAGCTGAAAGATAGCCTGCTGGTGACCGGTTTCCCATATGACACGTGGAATTCGCCGCGCAATAACCTGGAATATTTTGGCCGCTTCGCCAGATTGACCCAGGGCGTGCGCCGCCTCGGTTCAGCCGCCCTCGACTTGTGCTACGTCGCCGCGGGCCGCCTGGACGGATTTTGGGAGATCAGCATCCACGCGTGGGACATCGCCGCGGCCGGTCTCATCGCCGAGGAAGCCGGCGCGCGCGTCACCGATATTGACGGCAAGCCGGATTACATCTCCCCACCGCAGTCTATTCTCGCTGCGCCAGCCGAGCTGCATTCGAAGATGCTGGCCGTGATACGAGGATAGCGGCTTCCAGAGGATGCGGAATTCGCGTTGAAAGAGCTTGCCTATAGTAACCTCGTACTCTCTCCCCCAAGGATTCCCCATGCCCCCTCTCATCATCACCGCCACGCCCAACATCTCCTGGATGCACCCGCAGGTGGACTACCCGCGCACGCCGCAAGCCATCGCCGAAGAAGCCCGGCTTTGCTGCGAGAACGGCGCGGCCATCCTGCACACCCATGCCGAAGGCAGGTGGAAGGAGACCATCGACTCCGTGCGCGCTCGCTGCGACATCATCGTGCAGTGCGGCATGTCCAGCCTGCCCATCTCAGAGCGGATGGAGGTTTACGAGAATAAAGCGGATATGATCTCGGTCATCCTGAACCATCACGACGAGGCCTTCACCCAGACCGAGTGCAACGTTCTGCACCTGCGCCAGGAACTGGTACAATACTGCCTCCTGTGCAGGAAGTATGGCGTCATCCCCGAATGGGAGGTCTGGCACGCCGGGTCGGTCTGGAACCTAGACTATCTTATCGGCAGGAAACTGCTCAAGCCCCCCTATGTGGCCACCCTGTTCTTCGGCTGGCCGGGCGGGACGTGGAGTCCGCCCACCGTTGAGGAGTATCTCTACCGCCGTAGACTCATGCCGGAGGGCTGCGTCTGCAATGTCAGCATTATGGTCGCTGACCGCGCGACCACCTTGGGCGAGGGGCAGCGCGACATCTTGACCGCCGCTATCATCAGCGGCGACCATGTGCGCGTCGGGACAGAGGATCATCCCTATGACCACAGCGGGAAGGTGGTGCCAACGCACGAGTTGGTCAAGGAAACCGCTGAGATGGCGCGCGCCCTCGGCCGTCCGCTGGCGACTGTCCAACAGGCGAGGAAGTTGATCGGTTTATTAGCTTCCAGCGGGGCTTCTCCCTTCGGGAGTACTTCGCGAAGCCCCGCCGTGAGTGCGAGGAGGTATCATGAGTATGAAAGTCGCCATCATCACCGGCTCGGCGCGGGGAATCGGCGCGGCGTGCGTGCAAGTTTTTGCAAAACACGATTACGCCGTCATCGGGCTGGATATATTACCAGAGGGGCAAAAAGTCGCGGAGCAGGTCAGCGGGCATGGGGGCGAATGCGCTTTCTTCGTCTGCGATGTATCCGATGAGAAACAGGTGGCGGATTGCATCCACAAGGTTGGAGAAAAATACGGGCGAGTGGACGTGCTTGTCAACAACGCCGGGGTGGTGCTGGTCAAGCCCTTCGACCAGATCACCTGGGACGAGTTCAAGCGCACAGTTGACATCAACCTGGGCGGGCACTTCTTGCTGTGCAAGTACGTGCTGCCGTACATGAAAGCGCAGAAGAGCGGCGTGATCGTCAACATGGGATCGGTTTCGGGGCACGTCGGGCAGACCGACCACGTCATGTACGGGGCAACGAAGGGGGCGATCATCGCCATGACGCGCGCCCTGGCCTGGGAGCTGGCCCCGTACAACATCCGTGTCAACTCGATCAGCCCCGGCTCGGTGGATACGCCCATGCTGCGCGGCGACATCGAACTGGAGTCGAAGCGTACTGGCATTCCCTTCGAGCAGGTTAAGAAGGAGCGCGAGGCCGAGCAGGCCTTCCAGCGCTGGGCCGACCCGGCTGAAATTGCCGAGCCGGTCTACTTCCTGGCCAGCGAGGGCGCGTCTTTCGTAACTGGCGCGGACTGGCTGGTGGACTGCGGCTGGGTGGCAAAATAGGAGTTCAACGCATGACAAAAAAAGTACTCATCCTCAAAGGCAGCCCGCGCGAGAAGGGCAACAGCGCCACATTGGCGGAGCGGGTCGCGGCTGGCGCGCGCGAGGCCGGCGCGCAGGTCGAGAGCGTTTACCTGCACAGCCTGGACATACGTCCCTGCGACGCCTGCGACGAGTGCCAGGAGAAAGGCACTTGCATCATCGAGGACGATATGCAGCCGCTCTACTCGAAAATATCCGCAGCGGACGCCATCGTACTCGCCAGCCCGATCTACTGGTTCACCGTCAGCGCCCAGCTCAAGCTGTGCATAGACCGCTGGTACGCGTTCCAGGCGTCGCGCTGGAAGGAATTTCACGGCAAGCAGGTTGGGGTCATCCTGACCTACGGCGATACCGACCTATACACCTCCGGCGGGATCAATGCCATCCATACCTTCGAGACCATGTTTCGCTTCCTGCGCTGCGAGATCGTTGGGATGGTCTACGGCTCATTGATGGATGTGGGGGACGCGGACAAGCGCCCCGAACTGCTCGAACAGGCCTTCCAGCTCGGGCAGAAGCTGGGAAGCCAGGCATAGGGACAGGCATGGATATCCCCACGCTCTGCACCCCGCGCCTGCTCCTGCGTCCCTGGACACCGGAGGACGCCGACCGGCTGCTTGGCATCCTGCAAGAACCGGACATCCTGCGCTACTTCCCTCGCACTGAACCCTGGCCGAGCGAAGGTGTGGACCGCTATATTGCCCATCACCTGTCCCACTGGCAGGAACGCGGCTGCGGTCACTGGGCGGTCGTCACTCCCGCGGACGGGCAGGTGGTCGGATGGAACGGGTTGGAGTTCCTGCCCGAAACCGGCGAGACAGAAGTGGCTTACCTCTTGAGCCGGGAGGTCTGGGGGCACGGTTACGCCACCGAGGCAGCCCGGGCCGCGCTCCAGTTCGGCTTCACGAATTGCAGCCTCGATAAGATCATCGGCCTGACCCACCCAGAGAACGTCGCCTCCCGGCGCGTGCTCGAAAAATGCGGGATGGCATTGATTGACCGGCAGTTCTATTTTGGCATCGAGTTGTGCCGCTATTGGGTTGAACGGGAGGAGTTCTTCAGCCAGGCGAAGGGAGGCTGAATAGTTGCACGCATGAGGGGGAGAGGAAAAGACAAAATTGGTATCTTTCGATGAGATGGTATAATGTATATACATTTTACTGGAGATCTCATGCCTCTACGCCTCGACACAACCAGCCCCATCCCCTTTTACTATCAAATCCGCGAACAACTACGCCAGCAGATCACGAGCGGCCAGCTCGAGCCTGGCGACGCGCTGCCCTCCGAAGCGCAACTCTGCACCGAGACGGGCGTCTCTCGCATGACCGCACGCCAGGCGCTGACGCAACTTGCTAATGAGGGGCTGGTCATCCGTCAGCGCGGCCGTGGGACGTTCGTCGCCGCCCCAAAAACTATCCTGCCGAACGTGCAGGTGACGGGCATGAGTTACACCGAGATCATGGGCCAGGCTGGCATGAGCGCAGGGGCGCGGGTTCTGGCGCAAGAAGTACTCCCTGCCTCTGCCGAGGTCGCGGCGCAATTGAGGCTTGCCACTGGCGAGCGAATCATTCGCATCGTGCGTACGCGCTTGGCCGCCGGTGTGATCATGTCGCTGGAAACATCGTTCTATCCGCATTCACTTTTCCCTGACCTGGCCGAAGCCGACTTGACCGACGCCAGCATCTACCGCTTTCTCGAGCAACGCTACGGCATTGCGCCAGCCTATGCCGTGGATACCATCGAGATTTCAGTCGCCGGGGCATACGAAGCTGAGAACTTTAAAGTCAACGAGGGCGCGCCAATCGTGCTGGTCACCACCCTGGGCTGTCTGGCCAATGACACGCCGGTCGTCTTCACACAGACCATCCACCGCGGCGACCGCT
>Ga0315293_10000984_pt1 | contig 27306 bp, 21 predicted proteins | sample YL17G13_20_MG_FD_203071 | JGI IMG/M metagenome (GOLD analysis project Ga0315293, IMG submission 203071) | Sediment microbial communities from Yellowstone Lake, YNP, Wyoming, USA - YL17G13_20 | ecosystem: Environmental > Aquatic > Freshwater > Lake > Sediment | place: USA: Wyoming | collected...
CAGTCATCCTACGGGAGGAACATTCTTTGCCCGAGGTCTAACGCCTCACGTCTCATACGTACTCTCCCGCAGTTAGACTATAATACCACCTCAATCACCGAAACTTTAAACATACCAGGTCTTGAATGACAGATTTATAAAGAAGAGGACCTTTAAAAAAAATTAAAATTTAAAAGACGATATGCGGCTGCAGCCCTTCGCAGTATACCCGAATATGGCGGCTTTTTATTTCGACAACAGCCCCATATATTTTGATATATGATTTGCTATGCCGCTTATGAGGCGAAACTGGCAAACATTAAGGAGCATCATATGGCAAACGATCTGGATAGCGGAGAGAAATTATTACTGATTATAAATCTGGTTCGCGCTTTCCTTCATGGACGCGCAGACTGACACGCACTATCGTCCCCTCGCCAGGGCGGCTTTCGATGGCGATTGTGCCTTGGTGTTCCTCGATGGTCTTGCGCGCGATAGCGAGGCCCAGCCCGACCCCTTTTTCCTTCGTGCTGAAATACGGCTCGAAGACATGCGGCAGGTCTTCAGTCCTTATGCCTACCCCTGTGTCGGTAACAGAAATCTCAACTATCCCCGCCTTCCGGCGTTCGCGTCCGTAATCAATCCTGATGGTCAACGTCCCGCCGTCATGCATCGCATGATAGCTGTTCTCTATCAGATTGATGAACGTCTGTTTCATAAGCTTTTTATCCATCATAACGAGCGGCGTTTTCGGCGGAATCTCGACCCTGAGTTTTATGCCCTCGGGCGGAGCGATGGCATAGGGCGAGACGGCATCCTCGATGAATTTACCGATATTGAACGGCTCGGCGCTAAGTTTCGGCAGCTCGGAATAGCGCCAGAAATCGTCGGAGAACTGCTTGAGCTCCGAAACCTTCTGAAGAATAGTCGTGAGGCATTCGTTTGAAATCTCGTCCAGGTTCTCGGCCCTATCCTTGATTACGACCTGCAGGTGCTGGGCGGCGAGCTGGATCGGCGTGAGGGGGTTCTTTATCTCATGGGCGATGATGCGCGCCATCTCCGCCCAGGCTTCGAGGCGCTTGGAGCGGATGATCTCCGTTACATCCTCGATGATCATCAGGGAAGCGTATAAGTTGCGGCCTTCGTCCCACATCGGGGTGATGACCACATTCGCCACAACCTCTTTTTCGTCGGAATTCTCCTTGAAAGCCATCCGCAGATCGCTCGTGAGCGAGGTTTTCATATTCCGTTTGTATTCGTCATATGCGGCGAGCAGATCCTTGAAGGCGGGTTTCTTTCCGAAAAGCGAAGCAAGTTCTTCGCCGATATATTCTTCGGGTTTGCCCTTCAGGCGCAGCATCTTCAAGGCGGCTGGGTTCACGGTGATTATCCTGCCGAAAGGCGTGAATGAAACGACGCCGGTCGAGGCATACGAAAGGATGCTTTCGAGGTCGCGCGTCTTGCGGAAGAGTTCCTCACGCTGTTTCGCGAGGTTGCGTGCCATTTCGTTGAAAGATTTTATCAGGGAGCCGATCTCGTCTTTGCGATCGATCTCGAGCTTCATTTTATAATCACCGGCCGCAATCTGCTCCGCTCCTTCGGTGAGTTTTTGGATCGGGCTGGAGAACCGGGCCGCAAGCCAGTGGCTTAAGAGAATAAAGAGATTTATAAGAACGATAACAATAAAAATGATAAGCCGCAGGAAATCCGAGAGTTCCTGCTTGATGCGGTTTTGCTCGGTCATCAAGGGAATTGTGATGACAAGCGGTTTTTGGGGATTATCAGTAGGGACGAGCGCGCCGACAATCAGATACGAAAGATCGCCGATCCGCTCTTCCGTCGAAGCGTACAGTTCTTTCTTATACATAAGCTTTTCATACAAACGGCTGTTTAGTACCGGAGGGAGGAGGCGGGAGAAATACAGCTCTTGTTTATTAGTAGCGATCAAGCCTCTGCCGTAATGGATATTCAGGTCACGGTTTATCCATTTCCCGATGTCGGAAATCAGGGGATCTGTGATGAGGTCGGCAATAGTATTCTCATCCCTCACCCTGCCGTATAGAGTATTCAGGTCTATATACCGCTTGACGACTTTGAGCGAATTGATCCCTCTCGTCTCGACCTCCTGGCTCATCATTCCGCTTAAATGCTCATAGGCAAAAACGGCGAGAAAGACGATGGGAATGATGCTGAAAATGATCAGCGTTATCAGAAGCCTGACATAAGATTTGCCGAGATATGATCTCATGCTGAAAAAATCGAGGATTTTTGCTTTGCGGAGGTCAATTTTGAACAAGCCGAAAATCAACAGCACCAGAACAGTCGTGAAGAAGCATATCCCGAAAACCTCGCTCAGATAAAAGATGAGATCAAGCAGGTTCGGAACGGGATATCCGAGCAGGAATATGTCATCCCCCTGTTTGAAGGCGAGAAGCTTGTATTCCCTGTCTCCGGTTCCTACGGCGAGCCATTCGGATTTTTCCAACTTTTGTAATTGGAGTATATTATCTCTTTCCATCGGCAGCGAAAATTCCTCCGAGCCGGTCTTGTAGTTACCCTCACGGTCATAGATCATAAAAAACAGATTGCGGCTCAACAGGGATTCTGTCCCGATTGTTTCATCACTTGCCCTGAACAGTTCATAATACGGATTTCTGGTGGAAGGAAGAAAGATATAGTTATAATCGAAGGAGTAACATAGAAGGATTTTTGCGAGAATTTCTTCGCCATCCTTGCAGACCGCCTGACCCACAAGGACTTCGATATTGCGGTTGTCGTGATAAATCCATTTCGAATTGAGCAGTATCCGAGGTTCGGACTGCTGCGGCGAGAGGTCCTGGTTGTTGTAAAGCGGGTTAATCGAAAATCTATCTATCAGTCCACCGGCTCCGTCATGGATTTCGAGAGATGTATTATAGCCCTTGAGCGCCGGGTCGAGCCTGGACCACAAAGAATATGCCAAAGCCTCGATGTGAACGACGTCCTTGTTCTTGAGCTTCGTCATCAAAGCCCTGTCGCGGGAATACTGCTCGAGGGCGTTACGCATAATGATAATGTTCCACTCTTTCTGTTCCGAGAGCCGGTTAACGAGGTTCTTTTCGATAAATAATTCCTGCTGCTGCTGAAAGATATGAAAATATAGGGCTGTCTGCGAAAGCACTGAAAGGAAAATGACAACAAACGGTTTGGCGAAGATAAAGAGAAAAGATTGCCTGGGTTTTTTCTGAAGATGTCGAATGTTGAAGAAAAGGAAGAAAATGGGCGCGGCAAAAACAGCTAAGCGACTGATGAGAGGGAATGGGAAGAATCCGCCGATGAACCCAACCCCGACTCCTATCATCAAATCAAGTATGGAAACCGTTGCAAGCGACACGGATTTGGAAACGAATGATGAGAGAAATATGAGCTGTATCGTGTTGACTATCAATATGACAAGAACGAAGGCAACGGTTCCTCCTACCAGCGAGATTTGTATGATGAACTTTGCGATATTCAAATCAACAAAGGAAGACCATAACACATCAAGACGGATGTTTTCAAAAACGGCAACCATGAAAGAATAATTCAGCTTCAGTGTGAGGAGTAAAACAGCCGAGCCAATAACGAGAGATGTTATAAGGATTGCCATCCTTATCGGCGCCTTCGGAAGATTCCTTCGGGAAACGCCTGAATCGTCGCTGCCGCTCGCAAAGGATAAGGTGTATCTCTTTATTTCGGAAAAGACGATCAAGAGAGACAGCAAGATGATTCCTATTGTAAGAAACATATCGAAGGGTGAAACATAAAGGTTCAATAGATCGTCCAGAAAGGCGTTCTTGAAATTGAACACGTCGATTGCCAAGTATGTCGGACGAAGGAGGTCTATATCCAAAAATCGGGAAGGATATCCGAGCAGGGAGACTGCGAGACGGAATACCCAAAGCATCAAGATGGTCTTCAGAGCATCCGAGCCTGAGCCGAAGAAGAAGCCATTTGTTCCGCTGTATCGGCTTTTCGTCCCCGCGCACCTCCTGCGCAAAAAGCAGATTATCATCACCGTGGGTATTGCCAGAATCAGCGATGAACAAATAAATGAAAACTTCATCGAGACATTGTGAATGTCTTCTCCGATCGTTGTCGAGGTGAGGGAGATATAGCCGATGATTTCGAGGCTCTGGTTTCTGATAGGAACGGTTAAGGTTTTCGTCTCCTCTTCGCTGTGGCCCCAATAAAAATCCCTGTTTCTGTAAAACAGGTTTTCCCACTGGAACTGAGCTTCCTTGTTTTCCGAATCGAAAAGTTTGGCATTTATCTTGTATGCCGTCTGGCGCTCGAAATAATTATAGTCCGTCAAAAACCTGTTGCGAATCCTGAAATCGGTTCTTAGAAGTCTGCGGACGACAAGATAGTATTTTGTCCGTCCGTCTTTATTTCGTAACAACCGAATGTTGTTTATGTACGATCGTACTTCATCCACGCTGTTATAAAAAACGGAATCGTTCCCCTCGGAAGGAGATATATGAGGCAAAGCCTCCGAGGAGGCGGTGCCCCACCATGCGATAAGCGAGGAATCGGCGCCGTAGAGACCTGCGCCGAAAAAAAACTCGTCCTGCAAATAATAAGTGGCGCGGCTGTTCAAAACGCTGACAGCTTCTGCCTTTAATTCAGGAGAATGTTCTTTGAAACTCGATATCGAATCGGCAATATCTCGTTGAAGCTTTGCCGCTTTGTAGTCGATCCCGGATTGGAGATTCTGGAAGCTGTCTTGAATACGGGCAGCCTCTTTCTGAAGCGAAGACTTGATAGCATCCTCCCAGTTCCGTGCGAGAGACTTTTTGTAAAAATAGGAAAAATCATATATAAGCGAGGTTAATATAAGTATGCCGAGCAGCAAAACGACGAACCTGCGCTGTTGAACAGATAAAAAATCTTTGCCGAATTTTAAAATATAAAACAACAACGCTGCGGCTGCCCCGAGCCCTGCATTTAGAAAAACAGGCGAGGAAAAAGCGGAGAAAAAAACGATAGCGTTGAAAAAGAGGGCGAATATCGCGAGCGTCAAGAATGGTATTTTGAGCCTGGTCGGTTTCACGACGAAATTATAGCATAGGAGAAAGGGTTAATTTATCTTTTTTATTTCGCTGATAACCCACCCGGAGGGGTTGTGTGGATTCTCGGCGCCATGCTGTATGACAAGAAGGAAAAAGATATTCCGGTTGATGATGGTTTCCTTCAACCGGTTTTTATATGTCATCAGAACCTTGAACAGCATCTTGTTTCCACTCAACTGTTTGATCTCATGTTCGGGTACCTGGGCGCCCAGCATTTCGTTTTCCTTGAAAAATTTCTGTAAGGATAAGATTATCTGTGCTTTTCCAAAAAACCCTTTGGAGGAAAAAACTTCCTCCCAGTCTGAAAAAACCCGATTTCCTTCAGCTATAAAACTGTCGATCAAATCCATGTCCGATGACTGAAGCGCCCTTGATATTTTATCTGTGACATCTTTAATGCCGGGATCCCCGCTCTGATTCGATGCAGAAAGATTGAAGCTGGTCAACATCAGCAAAACGCATGCGTTCAATATCAGGATTCCAACTTTATTCATCGTTTCTATACCTTTTCTTGTATATTTTCTTGCAAGAAATATACCATATAAAATCTCTGATATTGCCTTTATTTTCAATATGTTATGCCAATATGAGGCTATGTCTGTGTCATTATTAATAGACAGTCCGTCCTGTTTTGTATTCATTTTGGCAAATACTTCGAAGATAATCGAGAAACTGCTATGGGACACTTGAAAAGCGCTCCTTCAATTTAATATATGACCGTCTGATTCGACAATTTTCCTACTTCATCATCGGGATTTTGATGCCGGCCTTACGGGCGGTTTCAACGGCGATATCGTACCCCGCATCGCAATGTCTCATAACACCTGTTCCCGGATCGCATGTTAAAACCCTTTCCAGCCTCTTCCCCGCTTCAGGGGTCCCGTCGGCAACGATAACCATTCCGGCATGAATGGAATAGCCTATTCCCACACCGCCGCCGTGATGGACGGATACCCATGTGGCTCCGGCGCTGGCGTTAAGCAGCGCATTCAGTATGGGCCAATCCGCAATGACATCCGAACCGTCTTTCATTCCTTCCGTTTCACGGTTCGGCGAAGCCACAGATCCAGCATCGAGATGGTCCCTTCCAATAACTATCGGGGCGGAGATTTCCCCCTTTCGGACAAGATCGTTGATTACCCTGCCGAATTTCGCCCTTTCGCCGTAACCAAGCCAACATATTCGAGCAGGAAGTCCCTGGAATTTTACTTTTTCATGGGCGAGATTGATCCATCTGATAAGCGATTCTTTTTCGGGAAATGTTTCCTTGATTGCTTCATCTGTCCTGTATATATCCTCCGGTTTTCCTGATAGAGCTACCCAGCGGAAAGGTCCGCTTCCTTCGCAGAAAAGCGGACGGATGAAAAGCGGAACGAAGCCTGAGTATTCGAAAGCTTCCTTATAACCCGCGTGTAAAGCCTGGCCGCGTAGGTTATTACCATAGTCGAACGTAACAGCGCCCATCTTTTGAAGCTCGACCATCGCGCGGCAGTGCTCGACCATTGCTTTGTAGGAAAGTTCTATGTATTTCTCATGGTCGGATTTCCGCAGGCTCAACGCTTCTTCGTATGGCATCCCGTTTGGAACATATCCGTTCAGCGCGTCGTGCGCGGAAGTCTGGTCGGTTAGAAGATCAGGGACAATCTTTTTCTTAACAAAAAGCGGAATGATATCAGCGGTGTTTCCGAGCAAGCCTATGGAAAGCGCCTCGCCTTTTTCCTGAGCTTCCCTCGCCCAGGCGATCGCTTCATTGAAGTTTTCCGTCATTTTGTCGAGATATGCGGTTTCCAGGCGTTTCTTTATCCTCTCACGGTCAACCTCCACGCCGATAAAAACGCCGTCGTTCATTGTCGCGGCGAGCGGCTGGGCGCCTCCCATACCGCCGAGTCCGCCGGAAAGAACCAGCTTCTTCTTAAGGCTTCCGTCGAAATGCCGGCGTGAGGCCTCGGCGAAGGTCTCATACGTCCCTTGAAGAATTCCCTGAGTTCCGATATATATCCAGGAGCCTGCAGTCATCTGTCCGTACATGATCAATCCCATGGATTCGAGCTTCCAGAACTCGTCCCAGTTCGCCCAATGCGGGACCATCATCGAATTGGAGATCAAGACCCTCGGAGCATCCAAATGAGTCCTGAAAATCCCTACAGGTTTGCCGGATTGAATCAGCAGCGTCTCATCTCTTTCGAGATTTTTCAAAGATTCCACTATCGCATCGAAACACTCCCAGTTTCTCGCCGCCTTTCCCCTGCCGCCGTAAACGACCAATTCGCCGGGATTTTCCGCCACATCAGGATCGAGGTTGTTCATAAGCATGCGCATTGCGGCCTCTTGCTGCCAGCCTTTGCAGGATAACTCTCCGCCTCTCGGGGCTTTTATGACTTTAGGCATATTATAAACTCCTGTAATTAATCGGAATTAATGAGCGTGCTGAAAAAAGTGATCAACAAACCGAGCGCAAGAAGGATAAAACCGATAATTTTCAGATTTACGGGCGGCAGTTCCTGGATTTCGGCAAGAACCTTTTTGGTCTTTTCTGGAAAAAGAAAATAGGGCAGACCTTCGAGAAACATAGCCATTCCCACCACCGCGAGGATAAATTCCATCGGATTTTCCTTCTCAAGTAAAAATCTATCAAAATTTACGCGGACTATCAAGTTAAGTCCTGCCATGATCGGCGTATCCCTTTACCTTTTCCGGCTGCTTTATCCAAAAATTGACAAATATAATTTGAGATTTTTTTAAAAAAGCTTGAAAAGGAGTTGTTAAAAGATTATTATTGCGAAGCGTGAAACTTTGAGGACTTCTTTTGAACTATTAGCCGACTTATGATATAAATTTCGCGTCGAAATTATTAACTTGACTATAAAGTAAGGAAGGTGAGTATGTCGAGCGCAGATATGTTCATCTATGATGAAGAGTTTCAGCAGATAAACGCGATAATCTCACGCCTCAGGGAAGACGCCAATGCGAGGGTGGTCTTCCTCGTGGATAAAAACGGTCAGCAGATTGCCGCCGACGGGGACCTCGAGAATCTCGATACAACTTCGCTTGCATCCTTGACTGCCGGTAATGTTGCTGCAACCGATGGGCTTGCACAGCTGCTCGGCGAGAAAGAGTTCTCTGTCCTTTTTCATGAAGGAGAGAGGGATAACATCCATATCTCCATCATCAGCAGGCGCGTCATCCTGGTTGTCATCTTTGATGAGCATTCATCGCTGGGGCTTGTCAGATTACGCGTGAAGAAAGCTGCCAAGGACCTTGAAAACGTCTTCGCCGTTATTATGCAAAAAGTGGAGACGGAAAGGCTGGCTTCCAATGCGGAAGTCGAATCCCCGTTTGCTGAAATAACCGATGAAGATATTGATCGTTTATTCAGCTAATTTTAACGATCTCTTGGATTTAGCCGAATATGACTTACGTCAATTACGCAGCCAAAGAAATTAACGTCAAAATCGTTTATTACGGGCCCGGTCTCGGCGGGAAAACCACCAATCTTCAGCATATATATGAACGCACTGCGCCTGATTTAAAAGGCAAGCTCATCACGCTCGCCACTGAAACTGACCGTACACTCTTCTTCGATTTTATGCCGCTTGACGTCGGCGAAATAAAAGGATTTAAAGTCCGCTTGCATCTCTACACTGTTCCGGGGCAGGTTTTTTATAACGCAAGCCGCAAGCTGATCCTTAAAGGTGTTGACGGCGTAATCATGGTCTGCGATTCCCAGCGGGAGCGGATGGACGCAAACATCGAATCCATACGGAACCTCGAACAAAACTTGCGTGAAAATGGATACAACCTGGTTGATCTGCCGTATGTCCTTCAGCTCAACAAGCGCGACCTGCCGAACATTGTATCCGTGGAAGAGATGAAGGCGCATCTGGTCATAAAAAGCGAGCCGGTGATAGAAGCTGTCGGAACTCAGGGCGTCGGGGTATTTGCAACACTCAAAACCATCTCCAAATTGACATTGCTCGACCTTAAAAGGAAGATCGCTTAAAAATCAGATCCGGGAACCGGATCAATACGTTCAGCAGTTTTCTCTCCGATTAAATTATCAGAAATTCATTTCTCAAGAAATCTATATATCGCCATAAAATAGGTTCTGGCAAGGTCTTCCATTATTTGCGGTGTTATTTTGTAAATCGTATCCTTGTCGGTGTGGTAGCCGTTGTCTTCGCCGTTTGTCCAATTGCCGTATGATGGGATATGCCTTCGCTGGAAAGCTGAATGATCGCTTCTCGACATCATTCCCTCATTTTTAACTGCGGTAATTTTTGAGCGGATCGAATATTGTTTCATCACTTTTTCCATTATCGAGAATAACTCAGGGTCCACATCCGCTCCTGCGACCGCCGCTGCGTCGCCTACTCCCACCATATCGAAATTGACCATCCAGAGAAGATTCGACGGATATTTCGGCATCTCATCCAGTATCGAAGATTTGTCGCCGCCGCCGCCCCGTTCTTCCGCCGCAAAAAGGATAAATGCAACCGAACGCTTCGGCTGTTCTTTAAGCATCGAAAACGCCCGAGCGATTTCCATTACCACCGCAACCCCGCTGGCATTGTCGTCCGCGCCGGGGAAGAGCAAAGGCATGCACCCGACATGATCCAGGTGAGCGCCGATTAGGACATATTCATTTTTAAGCGCCGGATCGGAGCCTTCGATCATTCCGACAACGTCGAAGGTCACGGCCGCCGGATGATGCACACCGCTGACCATTAGTTTCGCACGCACGCCTGTGTTGAAAGTGATATTTTGCCCCTTATCGAGCTTTCCCTTGATTTCCTTGACAGACATTCCAGAGGGGCTGAAGAACAACGGCGCGATATGTTCTGAAACCCTTATCATCGGCAGGCCTTCCACGTACCGGTCGCCTACTACACCGCCTAAAGATGAAAACGATATCCGGATGAGCGCAAGCGCCCCCCTCTCCTTTGCGTTCACCGATTTATGCCTCCCGTCTTCCCAGTATGAAGAAAAGTTTTTGCCTGGAATCGCGGGGAACCCTGCGAGCACGAGGACTATTTTCCCCTTCACATCGAGGCCGGCATAATCATCCCATCCCTGCTGATAGACGGTGATGCCGTATCCCGCGAAAACAACCTCGGCCTCAGCCTCGCCGAAACCAGAATAGAGCTCCGGGACATATTCTTCCATCAGCTTCAACGGCTTGATGATCTCGGTATTATCCTTGCCTGGAAGAAGAAGTTGGATGAAGTTATCTGTAATGTCGTTATAGTCAACATTGAATCGCCTGTAGTAATCATTGTAAACGGGCTTGATGCCCCAATCCTTGAACTTGCCGGCAGCCCATTCGGCGGCTTTGTTGAAACCCTCGTGACCCGAAAGCCTGCCCTGAAGCTCATCAGAAGCTAAATACTTCACAATCTTGAACAGGTTGGAAAAATCTATGGATTGCATGCACCGCTCGGCATCGGCAGCGTATAAAAAAATACCGGTTAAAAGAAAAATACTGAAGCCTATAGCGATTATTTTTTTCATATCAAACCCCTCTTTAGCTTTTGCATAATAACATATTCACAATTCGGATAATATGTTTCTGACGGACCAGGCATAATAGAATCAGAATGATTTTTTTATACCGGCGATAATGTATAATTCCGACATATGGAAAGAACTGTGGATTACGACGAGATTTTCCGCCCCGGCGGAAGACTGAACCAAGTGATGAAGGAATACGAATTCCGTGAAACCCAGCTGAAGATGGTGCGGCTGATTGAAAAATCATTCAGCGGCAATATCAACAGCATAATAGAGGCCGGAACCGGCACCGGCAAGACCCTTGCGTACCTTCTGCCCGCCCTCGATGTTGATGAGAGGGTGGTCATCTCCACCGGCACAAAAAATTTGCAGGAACAGATATTTTACAAAGACATCCCATTTCTCAAAAACAAGCTGGGCATGGATTTCAAGGCCGCGCTTGTAAAGGGAAGGGGCAATTATCTCTGTAAAAGACGTCTGCTGGAATTCAAGGACAGCGGGGAATTCCAAAAAAAAAGCGACATTGATGACTTCGCATTGGTCAAAACCTGGAACCGCATAACGAAGACGGGCGACATCGCAGAGGTCGAAGGATTGCCGGAGGAGCCATCCTTTTGGAAGGAAATCAACGCGAGAGGCGAGATATGCCTCGGCAGCAGATGTTCATTTTTCGAGGACTGCTTCATATCTTCGCTCAGAAGAAGGGTATCCGCAGCACAATTGATTCTTGTCAATCATCATCTTCTTTTCGCCGACAGGGCGGTGAAGGCTTCCGGTTACGGCGAGGTTCTGCCGGAATACCGCTATCTCATCCTCGACGAAGCCCATCTCGTGGAGTCGGTTGCGGCCGGATATTTCGGGAGCCGTGTCAGCGATTATCAGGTTCTAGATCTTACAGGCGACACGCGGAAGGAATTCAAAAAATCAAAGATTAAAGGGTCCGAGATAGATAAAAAAGCGGGTGCAGTGGAACTCAACACAGGTCTCTTTTTCGAGGAATTCCGAAGGAGAGAAGAAAGATATAGGATCGATTCATTAAAAAAATCCGGAAAAGCGGGGGAAAGATATGCCTTGCTCCGCTCTTCACTCGCGGATTTCAACCTTTTATTGAAAGATTACTATAAGGAGTATAAAGAGCTGGAACCCCTGATCCGCCGTTCACGAGACATTACGGATCATATTAAAAAAATTATGGAATCCTCGGAACCGGACTACGTCTATTGGGCGGAGCACACAAAGCGGACGATGGCGCTTAACGCCACCCCTATCGTCATCAAAGACCTTATAAGGGAAAATCTCTTCGAAACGCTGAATTCCGCCGTGTTGACAAGCGCGACCCTCTCAGTCGCCGGCGATTTCAGATATACGAAAGCACGCCTCGGTTTGCGCGACGCGAAGACGGCATTTCTCCCGTCGGAATTCGATTTCCAGTCAAGGTCCATGCTTTATATCCCGAAGGACTTGCCTCTCCCATCCGAAGAGGGCTTCTATTCCTCTTTCGCAGAGAGAGCGCTCGAAATCCTGAAGATAACGAAGGGGCGCGCCTTCCTGCTTTTCACCAGTTTCAGGGGGATGAACGAAACATACGAATATCTTCAGGATACAGGGGAATTCAACCTGCTGGTACAGGGCGAGCTGGGCAAGAGCGAATTGATAAACCGGTTCCGCAGCGGCAAAAAGATGGCGTTGCTTGGGACAATGAGCTTTTGGCAGGGGATTGACGTCCAGGGCGAGGACCTGAGCTGTGTCATAATTGACAAACTCCCCTTCGCTGTCCCTTCGGAGCCGGTCGTTTCAGCGACCATCGAATTTTTAAAATCCCGGGGAGAAGACCCGTTCAATTCCTATCAGCTCCCCAACGCAGTCATGCTTCTCAAGCAGGGGTTGGGCAGGCTTATCCGGCACAGGAACGATTACGGCATCGCCGCGGTGATGGACAGGAGGATACTCTCGATGCCCTACGGCAAGGTATTCCTCGAAAGCCTGCCGCCTTTCACAATGACATCGAAAATCGAGGAATTGTCGGAATTCTTCGATTCCCTTTCAAAGAAGGGAAACTGAAGCCGCGCCGGCATTATAAAAATCTTTACGCGCGGAATAGTTTCCGCTACAATTGCGTAAAAAGGTTCTGGCAACAATAAAATTTGGAGGTGTGAATTATGGGAGCAGTAATAGAAGTGGATGAAGGCAAATGGGAAAATGAAGTGATGAAATCGAAAACCCCAGTGCTTGTGGACTTCTGGGCGCCGTGGTGCGGTCCGTGCAGGATGGTTTCGCCAGTCGTCGAGGAACTTGGGCAAAAACACTCCGATAAAATGAAAACCGTCAAGCTGAACACGGATGATAATCCGGCGGTTGCTCAAAAATACAGAATAACGGCAATTCCGACGCTTATCCTCATCAAGGACGGAAAGGAAGCTGGAAGATTCGTCGGTTACCAGCCACTGGATAAGCTCGAAAACCAGGTCTTGCCTCTGATCGAGTAATTTTTAGCTGAATTCAAGCGCAATCTAATTCAAATTTTACTAAAAGGGGATAAAATCCCCTTTTGTTTTATTATAAATTCCCCATGAATTAAGATGGAACTATCTTAGGTTTTTCGACATATAACTTAAAGACCGATCATTAAAGACTATCGAGCGGATTTGAGGTAAAATCCATAGAAACCGACCACTCTTTTTCATATATATCCGGTGAGGAGCTTTGTAACAATCCTAAAATACTCGCGTAATTAATATCAATCGGAGGAATTATGACAGCGCAATTGAACAATTATGAAATCGCCAAAAAGTCCGAGATGAAACCGATCGAAGAGATTGCATCGGGGATCGGAATAGAAAAAGATCGGCTTCTCCTTTACGGACCTTATATGGCAAAGGTCAAAAAACCATTCGTGAAAGATGAGGATATCAAGGGAAAGCTGATCCTCGTCTCGGCGATAACCCCAACTCCCGCCGGCGAGGGAAAGACCACCGTGACGATTGGCCTCGGCCAGGGTCTTCAAAAGATAGGCAAGAAGGCCGTCATTTCCGTGCGCGAACCGTCACTCGGTCCCGTAATGGGAATGAAGGGCGGCGGGGCGGGCGGAGGCTATTCCCAGGTCCTTCCGATGGAGGAGATCAACCTGCATTTCACCGGCGATATTCACGCGGTTTCCTCTGCGCATAATTTCCTTGCCGCGCTCATTGACAATCATACGCACTTCGAGTCCGAGCTGGATATGGACGAGCGAAGGGTTCTCTGGAGGCGTGTGGTTGATATGAACGACAGGTCGCTCCGTAAGGCGGTGATAGGGCTGGGAGGCGTTAATATGGGGGTGCCTCGCGAAACAGGATGGGACATAACCGCCGCATCGGAAATAATGGCGATCCTCTGCCTTGCAAAGGATTATAAAGACTTGCGCGAACGGCTCGGAAAGATCATCGTCGGATTCAGCCACTCCGGACAACCGATCACGCCGAAAGAGATCAAGGCTGTCGACGCGATGATGATACTTTTAAAATACGCAATTCTGCCGAACATAGTGCAGACTATTGAAAATGTCCCCGCCTTCGTCCACGGCGGTCCTTTCGCGAATATAGCTCACGGGACGAGCAGCGTCATCGCGGCAAGACTCGCGATGAGCAGGGCTGACTACGTAATAACCGAAGCCGGTTTCGGATTCGACCTCGGCGCAGAAAAATTTATGGATATCTTCGTGCCGGTTTCGGGCGTCAAACCGGCGCTTGCTGTCCTTGTCGCCACGGCGAGGGCGCTGAAGATGCACGGCGGAGTGGACCTGAAAGAGATAGATAATCCGAACGTTCCGGCGATAAAAAAAGGACTCGAAAACCTCGATAAGCATGTGGAGAATAAATCACGCTTCAACCTCTGCTCCGTCATCGCGATCAACCGCCACAGCAACGACACGGACGAGGAGATAGAGGCGATACTGGATCACTGCAAGAAGAACGGACTTGCCGTAGCGGTCGCGGATGGATACTTCAAGGGCGGTGACGGAATGACCGCTCTCGCTAAAGAGGTCGTCAAGGTGGCGGAGGGGTGTTCCGGCGAACCGCGTCAGCTCTATGACTGGAATTCCCCGGTTGAAGAAAAAATACGCACGGTCGCCACGCAGATTTACGGCGCGGAGAACATCGAGCTCCGCCCCAAGGCGGAAAAGGATATGGAGCTTATAACCAAACTTGGATTGGACAAACTGCCGGTCTGCATCGCCAAGACGCAGAATTCGTTGTCCGACAATCCTCATCTGCTCGGACGCCCTAAGGATTTCCTCGTAACCGTGCAGGAGATTCAGATTGCCGCGGGAGCTGGTTTTATAATCCCCATTACGGGCGAGATCATGCGTATGCCTGGCTTGCCGAAAAAACCGAACTCAGAAAAGTTCCAAATAGATGACGACGGAAATATAATCTCCATGTTTTAGCGGGGGAGGAATTGTCCGCGCGAAGCGGACGTTCCGTATTGATAGAAACCTGCGACGCAATAAAATATGTGGAAATATTACGATGAAAGGCTTGCAGGCGAGCGGCTGAAAAAGATTTATGATCTCTCGACGCCGCGTATCAGGCAATATCTTGAAAGCGAGATCGCCTTCGTTCTCGACAGAATTCATCCCGGAGCCCTCGTTCTCGATCTCGGCTGCGGTTACGGCAGGGCAATCCCGCAGATTGCGAAAAAGGCTTCGTATATCGTCGGCATAGACAATTCGTTCGGAAATCTCGTTTACGGCGTGGAATATCTCAAGACTGTTTCGAATTATAGTTTTATCTGTATGAATGCTGGGGAATTGGGATTCAGGCCGCAAATGTTCGATGCTGTGATTTGCATTCAGAACGGCATATCCGCTTTCCATGTTGATCAAAAAATCCTGATAAAGGAAGCAGTGCGTGTCTGCAAATCCGGCGGAGCGGTGATGTTTTCAACTTATTCCCCTAAATTCTGGGAGAGCCGCCTCGAATGGTTCGAACTCCAATCTGAAGCGGGACTGCTGGGGGAGATTGACATGGAAAAAACAAGGGATGGGATCATCGTTTGCAAGGACGGTTTCACTGCGACGACTGCCTCCGCCGAACGATTTCTGGAATTAACCCGGGATTTGTCCGTGAAGATGGAGATGACCGAGACAGACGATTCAAGCCTCTTTTGCGTCATCCACCCTTCATAACAATTTTAAATCGGAGCTTAATCAATATATATTCCTCACTTCATTTTTCTTTTGATTTAGGATAAAAAGACAAAGGAATTCAACATTACGAAAGGTATTAATAACGAAATGAAAAAACATTCGCTTGCCTTGCTCGTCGTGGTATTAATGATTTCTGCTGAATTGTTTGGGGCGATTGATCTAAACAATTTGATAGGGCAGGAGAAGCTGCTCGCCGGACGAATTGGATGGGAGGGGTTCGATACCGCTTCGATTCCAGCTCTGATTTTTGACGGAGTGAATTCATATCTTTTAAATCATCCGGCCCCGCCGGACAATTTCAAGGAATATGATAAAGCGGCCGGGATTTGTTTTTTCCCAGGCAGGCACCCGGAGATTCGTGCAAATACAACTGTCGAAATCGACGGAGTCAAAACTGCCTGTATTGACCTGGATATATCAAAATCTCTCGACATTGCGGAGATTGCCGCACTCCTGCTCCACGAAAAGTTCCACGTTTACCAGCTCACGAACCACCCGGAATGGTGGGGAATCGCGGACGAGATGGCGTTATTCGAATACCCGGTGGAGGACCCCAAGCTCCTGATGTTCACATACCTTGAAATCCAGGCGCTGTCGAAAGCCTGCAATGCGAAAACGGTCGGAGATGCCGAATGCTGTGCGAAGCGGGCTGTCGAGATTCGCTCTATGCGCTATGCAAGCGTCAGCGAAGCCTGCATCGCCTACGAGCGGGGGATCGAGCTCGTTGAGGGAACCGCGCAATATGTCCAAGCCAAGGCGTCGGGCAGCGGAATTGAAAAATATATGACGGAAGAAATGCTGCAGCCCGATAGGGTGCGAGCGAGAGGGTATATCACGGGAGCGATGATCTGCCTGCTGCTGGACAGATTGCATCCAGCCTGGAAAGAGGAAATAAAAATAAAAGATGCCAATTACCTCGGCGTAATATTGAAGAATACATTATCAAAATCCGGTGATGCCTGCGCTTTCGATCAGGATGATATGAACCGGCAGAGTCTCGCTGCGAACCGGGCTGTGGATGAATATCTCCTGAAAAAATTAAAGGCGCTGGATAATTTTCTCGGCAAGCCCGGATTCAAGGTCGTTTTCGATTGCGGGAACAACCCCTTGATGCCGGCTGGCTTCGATCCGATGAATATGGAAAAGGTGAGCCAAAACGAGCTGCTGCACAGGCGTTGGTTGAAGCTAACCAACAATAATGCAGCAATCGAAATACTGAACATTGAATCGCTCAGCCAAGGCCTTGGCGGCCATCCGATGTTTAACGGCGTGAGGCAGGTGATTGTCGCCGGATTGAATGCCCTTCCCGACATTCATAAAACGGAAGGAAAAATTGAATTTAAAACGGAAAACATCTCGGCGGAGATAGGACAAGCTGATATGGAAATAAAAGGCAGCACGCTTTTTATTCGCTTGAAATAGGCAGTGTTTCCATCAAAAAAAGAAATCGTTAGCGGGCGGAATACTATTTTCACCTAAATCTCTCCAGCAGTTGATCTTGCATCGAGCCGGATTAATAATCATCCGTCTAAATTAGCAAGTATGACGATGTGAATACGAGAAGTATAAATAAGCTAGACGGTAAAACTAACATTTATCGCCGGAACGTGGCGAAGATGTATGCTTACCGTTTCGCTTTCGATATGTATTTCATCTCCGCCGTGCTCGTCCCGTTTTTTATCGGATGGGGCGGGTTGAAGTTCTCGCAGATATTCTACCTGAACGCCTGGTTTCATCTATGGTCATTCGCCCTGGAGATTCCGACCGGAACGGTGGCGGATTTCTTTGGCAGGAGGACGTCTCTTATTTTTGCGCCCATTGTCGGAATTGTCGGCGCAGTCGTATATACAAGCTACCCTCATATAGGAATTTTCATGATAGGTGAAGTGATCTGGGCGGTTTCATATACACTTGCATCAGGAGCGGATGTCGCCCTCGTATATGATTCGCTCAAGGAAACGGGCGAAACGAAGCACTCGAAGGTGGTCATTTCCCGGCTGGAATCCTTCAAGCTCTCAGGTATTGTCGTCGGAGCGCTGCTCGGGGCGATTATAGCGAAACTCATCAACGCCAGAGTGACCTTCCTGTTTCAGACAGTCCCCCTCACAGTCTCGCTCGTTATCGCTTTATTTCTGAAAGAACCTCCGACAACGGATAGCCCAGCCGAAAAGAGAGAGCCATACCTGAAGATACTCTCAAGCGGTGTGAAATATTTTACAGGGCACAGGGTATTGAAAATCCTGACCCTCGATATGGTCGTCGTCAACGCCCTATCTTTTATGATAATCTGGTTCTATCAGCAGCTGCTGATCCGATCAGGAGTTGATATTATGTACTTCGGCGCGGTTCATTCCGCGATGGCAGTGGGACAAATCCTGATAATCTCGAACTTCGGCGTCCTTGAAAGAATCCTCGGACGGAAGAAGAGGCTTTTATTCTTCAGCGCAATCGCTGCCGGCTGCCTCTTTATCCTCCTCGGTCTGACAACCCTCGCGTCCGTCGTAATCCCCGCGGTCATCCTCGCGGCCGGGTTTGGATTGTCGAGGGGACCGCTCTTTACAAGCTATATGAACAAGTTCATACCGTCGGATAAAAGAGCTACGATTCTCTCCGCGACCTCTATGTTCCGCACATTCTCCATCGTCATCGCAAACCTGATAGCCGGGGCATTGGCTGGATGGTCGGTATCCAATTCTTTGATGATTCTCGGGGCAATTATCATCATATTTTCCTTATTCTCAAAAATCCGCGAAGAAGACCTGATAGATTAATAAAAAGGAGAGGGAGCGAACCCTCTCCTGAGTGATATTGAATCCAACGAGCTGTGTCAGTTTATTTTCAGAACGTCCCGGTATCCAGCAAGATCGAGAAAGCCGTGACCGCTCATGTTGAACAGTATTACTTTTTTCTCGTTCGTCTTTTTGCACTTCAACGCTTCATCAATCGCGGCGCAAACCGAATACGCGGACTCCGCCGCCGGGAGGAACCCCTCGCTGCGGACAAATTGGGCTGCCGCGTCGAAGACTTTTTTCTCATCGGCGGGATAAGCCACGGACTCGATATACCCTTTATGCCTGAGGTAAGCTATTATCGGGGCGGAGCCGTGATACCGAAGCCCGTCTCCTTTTATCGGCTGGAGCTGGCTCTTGCTCCCGAGGGTGTACATCTTCAACAGGGGCGTCATCCCGGCATAATCCCCGAAGTCGTAGCGGTACTCGCCGTCAAGGTTCGGCGCAGACATGGATTGCGCGGCGATGAAACTCACTTTTTTCGGCGCTTCGTTGCGGAGCGCATCGCCGATGAACGGCAGCGCGATCCCGCCGAAGTTGGAGCCGCCTCCGACGCAGGATATGACGATGTCCGGGTATTCGCCGACTTTTTCCATCTGCTTTTTAGTTTCGAGGCCGATCACCGTCTGATGCAGAAGGACATGGTTCAGAACCGATCCCAGCGAATAGACGGCCTTGTCATCGTTGATGGCGGTTTCGATCCCTTCGGATATGGCGATTGCAAGACTGCCTGGATGATCCGGGTCTTCGTTATAAAGATTCCTGCCCGATTCGGTCACGGGCGATGGGCTCGAATGAACCTCCGCGCCGAGGAGCTTCATCAAGGCGAGACGCTCCGGCTTCCAGTTGTATGCCGCCCGAACCCAGAAGACAACACACTTCAGCCCGATAAGCGAGCAGGCGTATGCCAGCGCCGTTCCCCATTGTCCCGCCCCGGTTTCCGTGGTCATCGTCGTAAACCCTTCTTTTTTAGCGTAATAAGCCTGGGCGATCGCGGTGTTCACTTTATGGCTTCCCGTCGGGCTGTAGAATTCCGCCTTGTAATACATCCTCGCCGGCGTACCGAGAGCCTGCTCCAATCCGGCTGCCCTGAAGAGCGGCCGCGGCCTGCCGGAGCGGACCAGCAGATCGAGGATTTCATCCGGAATTTTGATGTATCGCTCGGCCGCCATCTCCTGGCGCAGGCATTCCTGAGAAAATATTTTTCCAAGAGTCGCCAGGCGGCTTGGTCCTTCATCCGGATCCTTCGGCGGGGGAAGCGGCTCCGGCAGGTCGGCTATAACGTTATAAAAGCGGGATGGAATCTCGTCCACCGCCAGCTGTATCTGCTTGTTTCTAAGATCGTTAAGACTCATTTCTATAATCCTCCTTTTTGTTTTCGAAAATTAAATCGGAAATCAGATCATATGAACCTTAACGCCACGACTTCTCGCGGCAACCGACATCCGGGGTTTCATCGCTATTTCGTTGCACCGCAGAGCTCCTTTCTCAATAAAAAAAAACGCCGCCAAGCTTGTCGGCTTGACGGCGGGTGATTCCTGCTGTTTATTCTATCGAACAGCCAAACCCCTTGCGCCAAACCGCAAGAGACACCACCACCAGCTGATGCTGTTGATTGTCATTATTCGGCCTGTCGCAAAGGAGTCCATTTTACTTCCCTGTTAAAACGCACCTATTATAATACATAATTAAGAAAGCACAAGAAACTATCCGAAAACTTTCAGGTTCCCTATTTCGATCCTGCCTTGCTCTTTATTGTTTTAACAATTTCATCCATTTTATTTTTATATTCCGTTTCAAGGTGCGATTTCTTCAGGCGAACTCCCATCACTTTTCTGTTATTTTTTCTATCGATCTCCGGCAAAAGAATATTTGTCGCCAATTCCAGCTCGGCGGCCGGTTTGCGTCCGATCAATTCCGCCGCTTCCTTATAAGCTTCGGGGTTATGATTCTCCGCTCCGCCGCAGACCCAAAGCAAAATAATCTTTTTTGCATCTTTACCGTATCTTCCCAGGAAGGACCTTGCGGGAGCCGAGAGATTTCCTGCCCACACCGGTGCGCAAAACACGGTCAGATCATAATCCACGGGATTTTTCCCGAGAGGCTTGATTTCCGGCGCGAATTTTTTCCCCGTATGAAGAACGATTTTAGGTGTCCCGAAAATTCCACCGTAACGTGTTCTGCTGACAACCTCCTCCAAATCCGCGCCCAGCCGCGATGCCAATTCTTCCGCCACGAGCCTGTTATTGCCCGACCTTGAGAAATAGGCGACCAGAATCTTCATAAAAACCTCCGTCTATTTATTTATATATGCGTTAATCCGCTTAAACTTTCAGTCAAAGATATTATATTACAGCAACGAAAATTCAATACGAACCCCTGGAACCGCATGGGAATGAGAATGAATTTTAATGAATATTCAGATAAACCGCGAGCTTATTTCAATCGGACGGTCACTTCCGCCGAGTTATTTTCTTCATTGGATTCACGCATTTTATCCAACGCGTCAACCTTGATGGTAAATGTGCATATATCTCCTTCAACTTTGCCCGAACTGTTGAAGGTGTAGGATTTACCCGGCGGCAGGGCGGGGATTTTCGGCAACTGCACAGGAACGTCCGGCTGCCGAATGGTCCCGGAATCGTTTCGGCATATAAGAGAAGCGAGATATTCGACAGATTCGGATTCCCTCTCGCCGATATTTCTAACCATGATGTTCCAGCGGAGTTTTCTGGCGCTCATCAACGAATATGTCAGAGAAGGGACCAGATCGGGCAGGGACTTGGTCCATACCTGAAGAGTAAACCGGCTGCTGTTGTTGTTTTCATTTAACTCTGGAATGGACATATCGGGGTCTATGGAAACGTCACAAAGAATGTCCCATTCCGATTGGGGAACATATTCCACATTAAGTATTATCTGTTCTCCCTGATCGAGAGGCGGAACTCCGAGTAACTGCACCGATTGAACGCCTTTTTCATTGCATCGCACAGAAAGGGAGCTCGCCGCTGCGCCTCCGCCGCTGGAATTTTTTATCGAGATTGGAATAACAATTTTTTCTCCTTTATATGCGATTAGATATCGGTTAGGCGGATCGGGAAGGACGAGGTCGGGCAATTCCGCTTTGGTGTCATCGAGCAAGCCGCCTCCGGTATCCTGCCCACGGATGGAGGAGGATGCAGGAACAGAGGTCCATGGGATGGAATCTATACCACCGGGAACAACAAATGCGGCTTCTATGAAATCAATGCTCTTGCTTGCATCACTCAAACCATTAGCGGGAATGATTCTGAACCAGGCATTGTGTCTGCCCGCCTCGGCTGTCCATAAAAATTGAACGTTGTTGATTTCATTGCAAGGAATTCTTTTAAATGCCTTTCGAAAAAGAAGTTCGGAATCAACTCCACCGATTATTATCACATCGTTGACAGGGATTTCGCCAGCAGGGAGACCGGCTTTTATTAAAACCTTTTCGCCGTTTTTAGACATGGGTGGCGTGATCGTGATGGAACCCAAATAATTTGCTTCATCCGTGAAAATGAATGACGCAAAGAAAAAACTGAGAATAATATTCAGAATCAATAACGCTTTCTGGAAATAGCCTTTGCTCATTTTCCGATCCTATTGTTTTCTCATTATCCAGTATAATACCAAACTGGATGGATTATCTTTTAAGAAATTATAATGCCGGACGCGGGATTTGTCTATGAATTCCAGACCGGTAAATGCCGTATAAAAAAAACTGTCTCAATCAAGACAGTTTTAAAAAGGTTCTTGCCGGAATTGGAGAGCGGCTATTTGAATTTGAATTTATGCGTAAACTGATCGCCCTCATATTCGTTGTCATCCGCCAAGCTGACGCTGATTTCAGCCGGATTTTCACAGAAAGCGTTAAAACCGGGATTATCTACCATCCCCTCCACTTCCCATTTCCCTTTGCCTTTATTAATAGCTTTTTTAACATCCCTTATCGTCAATATTGCATCGGTCCCGCAGGCCACATAGATGATGAGCTTTGACTTTTTCCCCAACGCTTTTCCGGGGTAATTGACATTCAAGGCAAAATTGACGACCCATTTCTTTTTTTCGGTGGAAAGTATCTTGATGCTGGTAATCTCCGGAACATACGGGATAACATTGATCATTTTTTCCTGTGAGAGACCCTCCGGTGTTTGGAGAACCAGAATTCTCGCGCCGAGCTTGGCTTTCTTATCCGCGAAAAGTATCATTTCCCATCTTCTTTTGCCCTCTTTCCTGTCATATTCGGACATGTCTATCTCGCTGATTTTCCTGACGGTAATATTTTCCGCGGGATTTATTGTTACGGCGGAAATTGCCGTAAACGCCTTCGAAATAACAACGACTCTCGATTCCCTGCCGACGGTAACCTGGCCGGGAAAACAACATTCGATGTTCAACCCTGATGGAGCTTTATCCTGTGCAAAGATAATACCTGAAGGCAAAGCGCTCATCAACAGGATTAGAAAAACGAAACAGCGGACTTTCTTCATTTAATGTCTCCCTTTAAAAGATAATGGAGATTGATATTTCATAAGCAAGTAAAAGTCAAACGATAAAAAAACTAACAAAGGTGAACCGGTCTTGATTCACTTCTATTCGTTTGCCGTCGTGGCCAAATCAACCGCCGATCCTCCATACATGAACAAGCGGTTTTTCACCCTCTCCCCCGTACTCGATCACGTAAAGCAGTCTATTTTCGCGGTCGAATGCGATGTCGCCGGTATGATTTTTCTGCTGCGCTGATGTGATATCGAAAAGGACATTGTCTATTTCCATAGTCGTGTAAGGCTGGGGTTGATATGGTTGTGTCGCGCCTGAGGCAACCTGGGCGAGATCGGCGGGATTATAGAAAATAATCTGCCCTCTGAACGAGGTTGACCACCAGCCCCGGTTTTCGCAGGACTCGCAAGGTCCGTCCGGGTTGCCGTACCAGCAGTCTCCGAAGCCTTTAGTGCCTGCGAAGATCACCGCGGCTTTGTCGCCGGTGGTCAGCCATGCACCGCCGGTCCATTCATCCGAATTATGATAATTATTCATCGTATGATTTTCGCCGCTGAAATCCATTGTGGAGGTGTATAAGAGAAGAGCCGTATTGTTTATTCCGGTTCCGTTAGCTGGCGGATTGCCGTGGTTCCAGGGCCCGATCGCGAAGATCGAGGGACCCTGCCCGCTCCAGCCGCCGTCCCTGAACCGGCCGGTCGCGAGACGAAGCCCTGAAGTATAAGCGTCCGCCCATGATTTGGGAATTTCGAACATATAATCGTTAGCGCTCATATTCTGGATATGCATTGCCAGTCCCGATAGATACCAGGCTTTTTTCACCTGGGGATTCGACAGGTTTAATTCGCACCAGCCATGCGTGAGGTCGGCCGGTTCCTGTTGCATATGGTAGCCCCAGCAGAGATAGAGCTTATCGGTGGATTGCGAACCCTGTTTTGGAAGATACGCCAAGCCGGCGCGAGGGATTTCAAGATTCCCGACATCATAAATATCCTGGAATTGCTGGATGAATCCCGCTGTGTTCAATTCCGCGATATTCTTGGAAGCGGACACGACAGGGATGGGTATGCTGACCTCCGCGAGCTGATACTGCCACTGATGCCCGGCGATATACAGCGAGCCCGGGTAGCCGTCATTAGCCCCTGCCGGATCGCCGCCGGGGTAATAGGTCATCGCAAGCCCGCCATACTCGAAGCTCTTGACCTCCGATGTGCCGTCCGGCAGGCGAAACGCGCCGAGATAGACGAAATCCGATAGTGTGAGAGTCCCGGTTGGAATAGTGTTGTCGTCTCCATTATCATTGTCATCGTTCCCATTATTATTTGAATCCTGGGGTGGATCGCATGCACAAGGAATAAATGAAAGCGTTAAAAGAAGAAATATGCATAATAATGCTTTAAACATAGAAACACTCCTCTTGTTAAAGCCTGATATTTCTGAATTGCTGAACTTTATTTTAAGCCACTATTCATATATACCTCTATACCTCCTTAAAACGCTATCAATTTATCCCCAAGCAGATGCTTCAAATTCCATTTCATCGTCGTATCAAGCGCGCGCTCAAGACAGATAAAGATTTTGTCTTTGAACTGTTCAAGTTCTTTCAGCGTTTCTTTGGAAAGATTCATATCCATACAGATAAGGCACTCTTTGAAGCCGTCTTTAATCTGAAAAACTTTGTTTTTTGAAAAACCATCTGCTTTCACCTTTAAATAATTAAGCATAAAGCCATTTTTCAGGAGCGCTTCATCGAAAATATTTTTCTCATCTACCATTGAAAGAAACATCGCTTCTTTTTCGTCTATGTATTTATCGAGTAATGCCAGATTTCCTTCTTCAGTTTTCGCAGGGTCGGGAGCAAAATCCACACGGGGAAAGTTTGATTTGGCGAGTTTATAAACCTTGAATCCTGTTTTGAAAGGCTTTTTATCTGAATCAAGCAATGAAGGCTGTTTTTCAGCTTCTTCTTTTTCAATTTTCTGGATTACGCGTTTGTTGCGTTCAATTGTTATCTCGGAAATTTTTTTGTAGCCGGCTTTATAGGCTTCCGATGTTTCGTCAGTAAGTTCGGGAATTTGAACAAGGATGAATTTTCGGTTTCCTCCATCTTTTTCGTTCAACTCCAATACTGATTGGGCAGTTGTGCCACAGCCTGCGAAAAAATCTAAAACAATGTGGCTTTCATTTTCTTCGGTTCCAATCGAAAGCAACTTTGAAATAAACGATGTTGGCTTTGGAAATGAGAAAATTTGCGCGTTACCAAAAATTTCAATCACTTCGTTAGTTCCATGTTGAGTGAAAACGTCCTCAATGATTGAAAATGCCTTGCTTTGTCTTACATTTCCTTGCTCATCTCGCAAATACTGTTTTGTATGTATTGACCAGTTTCCTTCTTTGTCTTTCAGGAAAGCAATCTCGCCTTTCGCCAAGGCTGTCTCAACGCGGTCTTTGCCCCAGAGCCATTGCCTTTTAGGAAAAACTTCTGTTCCGTCTGGATCAGTTATGGGAAATATCAAATTAGGGCGGTCTCCCATACTCTTGGTTGCTTCCAGAGGATGTGTCCGATAACCGCCTCTTGTCTCAGAATTTTCATCCTTAAGTTTGTAATACCTGTCAATTGCCTCTTCTGAATTGGCTATGAATATTGGATTTATTTTGGTGATGTCTTTTGCGTAGAAAAGGATATATTCGTGCAACGTAACTAGGTGTTTTTCTTTTGCACCGCCCCCATATCTTTTTTTCCAAACGATGCAATCGATAAAATTATCATCCCCAAATACTTCGTTACACAATTTCCTCAAATGATGAACCTCATTATCATCAATCGAGATTAATATTACCCCATCCTCTCTTAAAAGTTGTCTTGCAAGTAAGAGGCGAGAATATATCATATTTAACCAATTAGAATGATAACGCCCACTTGTCTCAAGATTGGTATCTACTTTTACGCCGTCTTCAGTAACTCCAATATGGTCCCAGTAATCTTCCTTATTTTCATCCCATTTGTCAGAATACACAAAATCTTTACCGGTATTATACGGCGGGTCAATGTAGATACATTTCACCCTTTCCCTGTATCCCGCAAGAAGGCATTTCAGCGTTTCAAGATTTTCACCTTCAATAATCATATTTCCGTCCGCATATTCCGGATTGACACTTCTTTCTTCATCATAAAGAAGTGTTGCCTTACTCGGAGTAAATGCAGTTCTTTTTGCTTCGCTTTTCCCGAACCATTTAAATTCAAACCGTTCGGTTTCTTTCACAAGGTCGGGGTCAACGATCTTTTTCAATTCGTCAGGATTTAGATTTCCCTCGGCCGTGAATAAATCAGGAAAAAGACTTTTCAGTTTTTCCAGTCTTTCCTTGTTTAAATCCGGGGTCTGCATAAGTTTTTTATCGAGTTCAGACATTTAAAAGTTCCTCTGCTTTATTTTTAAAGGTGGGATATTCCTTAACAGGCGCAAGATATTTGACCTTTGCCTCGATGCCTAATGCTTCAAAGTGTTTTATGGCGCATTTGATTTTATAGATTTCGTTTTCTGTTAAAGCTTTGCGGTCGTCAAGGCTGTTTGTTCCTTTGATTTCAATAACGAAATAATATTCGGATTCACTTTCCGCTCGTATCTTTTTCTTTTTCAAAACAAGTCCGAAATCAGGATTATATTCTCCGGCAGGCGTTTTTATGACATAGAATGACGGTAGTTTTAAAAAGCAGACAACTTCCGCGTCGCAGTCCGCTTCACGGGCAAATTTCAGTTCATGTTCGCTGTCCCAGATGATATGGTCATAAATACCTTTATTCGGCGTTGGTTCTATTTTATCCGTGTTTTTAACAATAAATTGCTCGAACTGGTCAATGTCAAATGTCTCGCCTGTGATACGGTAATCCAAAGCCCGGAGCATTTCATCAAGTTCAATATATCGTATCTTTTGTGCCGCTTCTTGTATAAAACGGGGAGGATTTTTGATTATCTCCTTTCTGTTTTGAATTCTCTGCACGATCTTAAAAACTGTCGGATAGGCAAGGGATGTGTTTTCACTTATTTCTTCAATAAGGTCTATTGCCGCGAATGATAAATTAACGGACTTGCTTTGTGTTCTGAAATCCTGTGTTTGAATGCCATCTTCCGAAATGCTCTGTATCCTGCCAAGGGCAACCTGTACTTGATGTTCGGGAATGGTAATTTCATTTATTGCTTTAAGAGATTACGTTATTATTCTTTCTTCATCG
>Ga0315293_10000985_pt1 | contig 27303 bp, 24 predicted proteins | sample YL17G13_20_MG_FD_203071 | JGI IMG/M metagenome (GOLD analysis project Ga0315293, IMG submission 203071) | Sediment microbial communities from Yellowstone Lake, YNP, Wyoming, USA - YL17G13_20 | ecosystem: Environmental > Aquatic > Freshwater > Lake > Sediment | place: USA: Wyoming | collected...
GTAATGACCACCCTGCACGCGGGCGGCAAATTTGGCGGTGAATCGTATAAAGTTGCCGGAGGTCTGCACGGTGTGGGTGTGTCGGTGGTCAACGCGCTCTCGTCGTGGCTGAAAGTTGAAGTATGGCGTGACGGCGGCGAGTGGGTGCAGGAGTACAAGCGCGGCAAGCCGTCGTATAAAGTGAAAAAGACCGGCACATCCGACCGCCTAGGAACGCGTGTCACTTTCAAACCGGACGAAGATGTCTTTTCGAAGATTCAGTTTGACCGCAAAAAAGTGCTGGACCATCTGCGACAGCAGGCGTTTCTGGTCGGCGGCGTCAAGATCGAAATGGTTGATACGCGAGAGAAAGCTCTCCAGTACCACGCATTCTATTTCGAAGGGGGGCTGCTGTCGTTTCTCGAATATCTTAACGAGTTCGGCGATCCGATTCAGAGAGAGCCGTTTTACGTGCACAAAGAATACGAGGGAATTGATGTCGAAGCGGCGCTTGTCTACAACGAAGATACCGAAATCAAGGAATTGAGTTTTGCCAACAACATCCACACCCCCGAGGGCGGTATGCACCTGACGGGATTTCGTTCCGCTTTGACGCGGGTATTCAACGACTACGGGCGCGAAAACGGCTACATCAAGGAAAAGGAGGAAAACCTTACCGGCGACGACGTGCGGGAAGGACTGGTGGCTATCATATCGGTCAAGCTCAAAGAGCCGCAGTTTGAAGGCCAAACCAAGGCGAAATTGGGCAATCCACCTGCGCGGACGGCGGTGGAAAGCATGGTTTCCGAGGCGCTCAAAGAGTATTTGGCAAAGTATGCAGGCGATGCGCGCGCCATTATGGGCAAGTGTCTTTTGGCGGCAAAGGCCCGAGCTGCAGCGCGCGCGGCGAAGGAAACCGTTTTACGCAAAGGGCCGTTTGAGGGACTCTCGTTGCCCGGAAAGCTTGCCGACTGCACATCGCGGGATCCCGCAGAGTCGGAATTGTTTATTGTTGAGGGCGACAGTGCCGGCGGCTCGGGAAAACAAGGACGCGACCGGCGGTTTCAGGCAATCCTGCCGCTTCGCGGAAAAATTCTGAATGTCGAGAAGGCGCGACTTGATAAGATGCTCGCCAACAACGAGATCAGGTCGCTGGTGATCGCGCTGGGCACCGCCATCGGCAGCGATTTTGACCCGCTCAAGATCCGCTATCACAAAGTCATTATCATGACCGACGCCGATGTTGACGGCGCCCACATCAGAACACTGCTTCTCACGCTCTTCTACCGCTACTTCAGAGAAGTGATTGGGCTGGGATATTTGTACGTCGCGCAGCCTCCGCTATACCGCATCCAGCGCGGCAAGGAAGCGCACTACGCGTATTCCGACGAAGAGAAAGAACGCATCGTCGCTCACTTTCAGAAAGAAAAAATTCCCGAAAGAAGCGAGCTGCCTGTCGATGAGAGCGAAGAGGCGCATACAGAAACTGTCAGGGGCGTTTCCATCCAGCGATACAAGGGTCTTGGCGAGATGAATCCCCGTCAATTGTGGGAGACCACGATGGACCCGGCGACGCGCACACTCAAACAGATGACCATTGAAGACGCGCAGGAAGCGGATCGCCTGTTTGACATTCTCATGGGCTCCAAGGTTGAGCCGCGCAAACACTTCATCCAGAGCAGGGCCACGACGGTTGAAAATCTTGACATCTAAAGAGGCGCCTGCTACAGTGGTCGCGAGAGCCCCCGGCTCTTTTTAAATGAGGTATGCTGTCTAAACTGAAGACATATTTTATTGAGTCGTATCTTGAACTCAAAAAAGTCAACTGGCCGACCAGGCAGGAAACAATCCGTTTGACGCTGGTGGTTATCGGTACCTCCCTTGCAGTCGCGCTGTTTTTGGGCGCGTTGGATATCGCCTTCTCACTCGGCCTGCAGACGCTCATTTTCTAAAACTATGGCCAGACCCGTAACAAAATCGCGACGAGTGTCGCTTGATGCATCCAGAAAAGACCAGCGCCACTGGTTCGCGGTGCACACCTATTCCGGTTATGAAGACGCGGTGGCGCGGTATCTTTCGCAGCGCGTGGAATCGCTCTCGATGAACGACAAGATTTTCAACATACTGGTTCCCAAGGAAAAGAAGATTAAGATCAAAAACAGCAAACGCCGCATGGTGGAGGAAAAAATCTATCCCGGGTACGTGCTGGTGGACATGATCCTTTCCGAGGATTCGTGGTACGTGGTGCGCAACACGCCCCGCGTGATGGGTTTTGTCGGCTCCGACTCGACCAAACCCACGCCGCTTTCCAAAGACGAGGTGGAGTATATTATGTCATGCATGAACCAAGGCAAAGAGACGAAGTTTAAGGTGGAGTATGCGATAGACGACCTGGTGAAGATTGTTGACGGTCCTTTTAAGGATTACGAAGGCAAGATTGTTGACGTGGACGACGAACACGGACGCGTGAAGGTAATCACCCCGGTGTTCGGGCGCGAAACGTCGGTTGAACTCGATTCGGTGCAGATTCAGAAGATCTAGCGTTTTGTTTATGGCAAAACTAATCAAAAGAGTGTTAAAACTGCAGCTTCCGGGGGGACAGGCAAATCCCGCGCCGCCGGTGGGGACGGCATTGGGGCCGCACGGCATCAATATCGGCCAGTTCTGCCAGCAGTTTAACGAAGCGACCAAAGATATGGCCGGAAACATCGTACCCGCCGAGATTATCATCTATGAAGACCGGACATTTGAGTTTAAGCTCAAAACCCCTCCCGCTTCGGATATGCTGCGGAAAGCCGCCGGCATCGAAAAAGGGTCAAGCGACGCGCTCAAAAGCAAAGTGGGAACGGTGACCAAAGCGCAGGTGCGCGAGATTGCTCAAAAGAAGATGCAGGACTTGAACGCCACCGATATTGACGCGGCGATGAAGATTGTGGAAGGAACCGCGCGCTCGATGGGGATAGAGGTGGAAAAGTAAGAAATGTCGCGGTAAGCGACATTTCGCAATCCTGAGCGTAGTCGAAGGATAAAAAGTGAAAAGTTTCCACCGGAGGCGGATCCGCCTGTGGCGGGAAAAGTTGAGAGTGAAGAACAAGGCAGCCTGGGGACGGGCTGTTTTTGATCGGGGCGGGTGATATACTGATGCCATGCGCGTCGAAAAAAACTTTGTCGTTTTTGAAGGAATTGACGGATCGGGCAAGAACACAATTATTGAGCTACTCAGAAAGTATATCGAGGAAAAGAAGCGCAGTGATGTTGTTTTTACCTTTGAGCATACGCGGCAAGGACCGTGGTCCGAGGAGATTGAAAAGATAATGCACGGACAGATGCCGTCTCCGCCGCACGATAAACTGCAGCTTCTGTACATCCTGGACAGAAAAGATCATCTTGAGAACGTTATCCTTCCCGCGCTCAAGAAGGGGAAAACGGTTTTTTGCGACCGCTATGCGCTCTCAACACTCGCGTACGGCAGTTATGACGGCAGCGTGCACTGGAAGACGCTGTGGAACAATCACCAGGAAATTTTGGGAGACAATTTCATCATGCCGGCTCTGACCGTCTTTTTTGATATTGAACCGGCGCGCGCGTTCAAGCGTCTCAAAAGCACCCGCGGCCACATAACGTTCTTTGAAAGTCCCGAGAAACTTGCCAGAATCCGCGATGCGTACCTTTCCATCGGAAAGCATATTGAAGGATTCAAAGTCGTCGACGGCTCCGGAGCGCCCGAGGAGGTATTTGAACGTACCACGCCTCTCCTTGTACAATACTTGTGACATGGTTGCATATAAACCAACAATCGGCCTGGAAGTGCATGCGGGGCTTAAAACCCGCACGAAGATGTTCTGCGGCTGCGCCAACGACCCGAGCCAGCTTTCACCCAACGTCAACGTATGCCCGGTGTGTTTGGGGCATCCCGGGACGCTTCCCGTCGTGAACCGGGCGGCGATAGATGCGGCGATAAAGACGGGTCTTGCGCTCAACTCCAGCATCAGCATGTTCTCGAAATTCGACCGCAAGAACTACTTCTACCCCGACCTTCCCAAGGGATATCAGATAAGTCAGTACGACCAGCCGCTCTGCACCGGCGGCCGCGTTATACTACCCAAGAGTGGTAAAACCATCCGCATCACGCGCATTCATCTTGAAGAAGACGCGGCGCGGCTTGCGCATGCGGCCGACGGACAGCATTCGCTGGTGGACTTCAACCGCGCGGGTGTTCCGCTGATGGAGCTGGTGACCGAGCCGGATTTTTCGAGCGCCGAGGAAGTTGTGGAGTTTGCGGAAGAGTTTCAACTCATCCTTCGTCATCTTGGGGTTTCCGACGCGGATATGGAGAAAGGACAGCTGCGGCTTGAGGCGAACATTTCGGTGGCGAAGGGAGGGAGCGAGAAGCTGGGTACCAAAGTGGAGATCAAAAACCTCAACTCGTTTCGGTCGCTTGAGTGCGCAACCATGTTTGAGATAGACCGCCAGACTGCGGCGCTTGAAAACGGTCAGGCGGTTGTACAGGAGACTCGCGGCTGGGATGAAGGAAAACAAAAAACGGTGCCACAGCGCTCAAAAGAGAGCGCGCACGACTATCGCTACTTTCCCGAGCCCGACCTGCCGCCGCTTGTGTTTGACGAAGCGTACATCGACGAAATCAGAAGTTCGATCGTTGAATTGCCGGAGGGCCGCCGCGCGCGACTTTCGGTTCAATATAATCTCTCGGCGTCGCAGGCGGATATGCTGGTGCGCGACCTGTGTCTGGGTGATTTCTTCGAAGAAGCGGCATCGGAACTGAAAACGCTGATTCCGGAGAGCGGAGGCGATCTTTTATTCAACTATCTTTCTTCAGATGTTAAGGGGCTTGAAACGGACAGGGGAATACCACTGGCACAGTCAAAACTCACGCCCGCACACCTTGCCCAAGCGGTTATGATGGTTGCAGAGGGGACGGTTTCAAGCCGTGTGGTAAAAGACGTTATTGCGCGCAGTTTTGATGAGGGAGTTTCCCCAGCTGACGTCGTTGAACATGAAGGACTTTCCAAGATAAGTGACGAAAGCGTTCTCTTGCCGATAGCGCAGGAAGTGATTGACAAAAATCAAGAAGCGTGGTATAGTTATAAGCAAGGAAAGGAGAATGCACTACAATTTTTAGTCGGCAAAGTCATAGCACAATCGAGAGGAAAAGCCGACCCCCACATTGTTCAAAAAATTATACGCGAGTATCATAAGTAAAAAGGTCATTGCTACACACTATGGAAAAATTTGAGTCTATGATGCCAAAAGGAAGTCAGCAGCCCCAGCCCGGAAAGGATGCGGAGTTCGAGTCTCTTATTGAGCGCGGACCGGCGCAATTCGGCCACGAGCCCGGCGGCGAACCCGGGGAACGTCTTGCGGTTGAAAGAGAGGGCCGGGAAGCCGTTGCGGCACAAGAAGATTCGGGAAACTATTCGGGGGGTGGCATGACAAGAACCGAAGAAGGATTCTATGTTCCCGTCGGGGGCAAAGCGGAGCGTGAAGTCCTTGATGCCAAAGTTGCCGATGTTGCCCAGCGTGCGCGCGAGAAGGCAGAACTTCTGAGCTCGGAGCAAAGAGTAAAAATCGGAGGCCTTGTCTCCCAAACGGCAGACTACATTATTGAAAACTATCAAAACCCGTTGTTTAAACCTTTTCTGGAACAGCTTGAGAAATTGATGGTTGTTGAAGTTTCTGCGATGCCGCCCTCGGCAGAGGAGGGGCATAGCACCGAGCGCGGAACGAGAGTATTGCAGGCAGCGATCGAGGAATACGTCCGCGCCGTCGATGAGGCGATTCAGAAGAAAACCACTAACCCCAAGCAGTTTGAAGCGGTCAGCGGAGCTCTTAACCAACTGGAAAGCGACGCCAGCGCCTACAGCGAGGTGCTTGCGCGGAAGCGCTTCTCTTAAGTGAGTTTTTGATCTCGCTTTAGAAGGAATTTGGAAACTTCCCTCAGCAGCGCTGAGGGAAGTTTTTTTTCTTCAATCCATACAATATCTTTGTTTCTCTTAAACCATGTCATCTGGCGTTTGGCGTAAGCGCACGTGTCTTTATAAAGCCCCTCAAGCATTTCCCGTTTTGTGATTTTTTTCTGCAGGAAACGGGAGATCCATTTCAGTTCCAAGCCGAAGCTCTCAAGCCGTTTCCAGGAAAGGCCGCCGTGATGAAGCCGCCGTACCTCGCCGACCATTCCTTTTTTGACGCGTGCGAGGATTCTTGCGCGAATTTTTGCATGAAGCGTTTCTTTTGGAAGTGCGATTCCTATCGCCAAAGTGTCAAAGAGTTGCTTGTATACAAGCGGCTGTATCGGTTTTTTTGTCATCGTGATGATTTCAAGCGCGCGTACTAGACGCCGCTTGTTATACCGGTCAATCACCGCGGCGCGTGCAGGGTCTTTTTGTAAAAGCATCACAAAGAGTTTTTGAGAGGAAAGTTTTTCGAGTTTTTTTCGGAGCGGGAGATTCGGTTTTACTGTAGGGAAACGCGTTCCGTAGAGGATTGAATCGACGTACAGTCCTGTCCCGCCGCAGACGATGGGAATATTACCGCGCCGCATAATGCCGCGGATGGCCGCAAGCGCTTTCCTCTGATACTGCGTGACGGAAAGTGTTTTTCTCGGACTCGCTATGCCTGTCAAATGGTGTCTTATCTCTCTGTAGAAGTAGAGGTTTTTTGTTTCCACCTCCAGATTTTCTTTTGAAATTTGAGATTTGAAATTAAAGATTCTATCCCGGGGTACTGTTCCTGCGACGAGATTGAATCCCTTATATATCTGCCGTGAGTCGGCGGAAACGATTTCTGCGCCTTTGACGTCGAAGCGGCGGGCGTTTTTTCGTATGAAACGGGCGATGTCAACCGCCAGGTCGGACTTTCCCGATGCGGTGGGGCCGATGACGGCGATAATTTTTTGCTCCTTTGTTTTTCTTGACATTATCTTTAGAATATGCTATTACTCTTTTCAGAGAGGAGACAAACGAATGAGTAACAATCCGGGCGTATTCAAGAAGATCCGACGCGTCCTGCTGGTGAGCCTTCTGGCGATGGCCATCCTCAGTTTCTGGCCCGCTATCTTCTTCACTGGCGGCTGGGAGCTGGTGGTGAAGGTGCTGCTGCTGTGTGCTCTGTTGATGGCATGGTGGATACTACACGCTCCACTGGAAGCGACCGAGGACAGCTGCAGCAGCTGCTGACCAACCGGCACCTGTACCCCCGGGCCCGCCGCAAGACGAGCCCTGTTTTTTATCTGGCTTTCCTCTGACATCATGCTATCATTTTGAAAGAAGGGAGAGGAAGATGGCAAGAAGGCACATGGTGGTTTTTCATACAGGTAGAACCTTGCATCCGTCTCCGGAGCCCAAGTTGCTCCAAAAGCCTCCAAAAGAGGAGGTCCAGGAGGACGAAAAGACAGCCAAGAAACGCTTCGCTCAGGAGACATCTCCTCACCGGCGGCACTGACGGTGCATAACTTTCTCGCCGCCGGCTTTTATTCTCTTCGGGTGATTTCCCTTTTTATCTTTTCCGAAAATTCGTCCAGCTTCTGCTCGCCAACGGTGCCTTTCTGGTATCGCCGCACGTTCACGCTGTTGTTGTTCTGTTCTTTGTCTCCCACCACCAGGGCGTAGGGGATTTTTGATATTTCGGATTCTCTGATGCGCTTGCCGAGTGTCTGAGCGTCGTCAAAGAGCTTGGTGCGGACCCCTTCTCGTTTGAGTATGTTGTATACCTTCTCTGCGTATGAAGAATGTTTCTGCGAAACGGGAATTACCGCTGCCTGCACTGGCGCAAGCCAGGTCGGGAACGCTCCTGCGTAGTGTTCAATGAGAAATGCCATGAAGCGCTCGTGGGTAGACAAAGGCGCGCGGTGGATGACAAACACCTCATTATTGCTTTTGCCGCTCTTGTCGATGTAGGAGAGCTTGAAACGTTTCTTTGCCGCAAAATCAAGCTGGATGGTTGACATTGTTTCCTCGCGTCCGATGGAGGAAACGAACTGCACGTCGATTTTCGGTCCGTAAAACGCCGCTTCGTTTTTTGCCTCTTCGTACTTTACCCCGCGTTTTTTCAACAGCGTGCGCAGAGCGCTTTCGGAAAATTTCCAGTTGGACGGCTCGCGGATATACTTCTCCTTGTTTTTTGGGTCCCAGAGTGAGAGTTGGAATGAGTAATCCGTAAGCCCAAAGATGTTGAAGTACTCCAGCGTCAGGTCAATCACGCGTCCCGTCTCCTCTTCAATCTGGTCTTTTGTGCAGTAGATGTGTGCGTCGTTCATCTGGAGGGAGCGTACGCGCAAGAGACCCGCGAGCGCCCCCGAGAGCTCGTTGCGGTACACGGTGCCGTACTCGGCGATGCGCAGCGGCAAGTCGCGCCAGCTGCGCAGTTGCGACCGGTAGATGAGATGATGGTGCGGACAGTTCATTGATTTCACGTAATACGTGCCGTCGTCCATCTCCATCGGCGGGTACATGCTCTCGGCGTAGTAGGGAAGATGCCCCGAGATTTCGTACAGTTTCTTTTTGGCAAGATGCGGCGTGGATACCCGCACGTATCCTTCGCGATCCTCCGTTTCCATGACAAGTTTCTCGATCTCGTTTTTGATAATCGTGCCGTTGGGGAGCCACATTGGAAGTCCTTTGCCTACCAAATCGTCGAACATGAACAGCTTCAATTCCGCGCCCAGTTTCCGGTGGTCTCTTTTTTGCGCTTCCTGGAGCATCAGAAGGTACTTGTCCAGTTCTTCTTTCGTAGCAAATGCCACGCCGTAGATGCGGGTGAGCATCTTGTTTTTTTCGCTGCCGCGCCAGTACGCGCCGGCAAGGTGGGTGAGCTTGAACGCATCGGGGTTTATCTGGCGCGTGTTGGCAATGTGAGGGCCCGAGCAGAGGTCAATAAACCAGTCGGTGGAATAGATTGAAATCGGCTGTTTCGTTTTGACAAGGTCCCGCATCAGTTCGAGCTTGTACGGTGCCTTTGAGAATATCTTTTTTGCCCGTGCTGACGCGACAATGTTTTTTTTGAACGGGAGGCCTTGTCGAATCAACTCGCGCATTCGTGCTTCAAGTTGCGCAAGGTCTTTATCCGACAGTGGCGTGGAGAGGTCGAAGTCGTAGTAAAATCCGTTTTCGATAACGGGACCGATGGCAAGCTTTGCCTTCGGCTGCTTTTCCAGCACCGCCATTGCCATCAGGTGTGAGAGAGAGTGGCGAACCTTGTGAAGTTGAAGTTCTACGGCGTTATGTGTGCGGCGTCGCATCACCTTTTTTCTTGCTCGCATATCTTGTGTTGAGAGTCAGGATGCAGAAATTCAAAAGCCAAAGTGGGATCTAATTGAGCTTGATCGCTTCGTCGCAGATAATTTTGAATTCGTTATCGCGGGTGGCCACTTTACCCTGCACGATCACAATATTTTGCGGTGCCCACACGGCCGGTCTTCGCTCAAGAACGTTTGGGAACACAACCACTTCTACAGTATCGCCCATATCCTCGATTTTTGCAAAAACCATCTGTTTGTTGTTTTTGGTGATGATTTTTTTTATGTTGCTGACGATACCGGCGACCCGGCATGTCCCTCCCGCGCCTCTGTGCGCATTCCCTGCACGCACCTCTTTGATAGGCGACACTTTTTTTGTCTGAAGAACGCTTTCGAACCGCGAGAGCGGATGGTGTGAGATATAAAAACCGATGAGCTCCTTCTCCCACGCGACCTGCTGTTCTGACGTTGCGGGCTGGGCGGGTGTCAGGTCCAGACGTATGTGGGCATTCTTTGCTCCGAAGAGGTTGTTTTGCGATGCAGCCGATGTGCGTTTCAGCTGAAGTGCCATTGACACGAGGCGGTCCAGATTTACCAGCAGTGTGTTGCGCTCAATCCCCAGCGAGTCAAACGCGCCGGCTTTCATGAGACTCTCGAGTGATTTTTTGTTGAGATCCTTGTGGGTAACGCGCGCCATGAAATCTTCAAGCGATACAAACGGCCCTCCGCGTTGCCGCTCGGAAACAATTGCGGCGACGACGTTTGAGCCGACGTTTTTAACCGCCTCAAGCCCGAATCGAATGTTTTTGCCTTCCGGCACAAACGCCGCGTAGCTCTGGTTGATATCCGGCGGGAGCACCAAAATACCGGCGCGCCGCGCTTCGGCAACCAGAAACGCAATCCGCTCGATGTCTCCGGCGTCTGCGTTAAAGAGGCTCGTGGTCAGTTCAACCGGAAAGTGCGCTTTCAGGTACGCCGTCTGGTACGCAATCAGGGCGTAGCAGACCGCGTGGCTGCGGTTAAACCCGTAGCGAGCAAACGGCGGGAACAACTCCCAGATCTGCTCGGCAATCGGTTTTGGGATGTTATTTTTGAGCATTCCTTCCGTCAGTTTCGCTTTCTGAGCGTCTAGGAGCGTTTTGATCTTTTTGCCGATGGCCTTGCGCAGCGTGTCTGCCTCCGAGAGGGTGTAGCCTGCGCAGTCGCGCGCAATCTGCATCATCTGTTCCTGATATACCCCGATGCCCCACGTGCTGGAAAGAATCGGCTCCAGTTTCGGGTGCAGGTACGTGACCGATTCCTTACCGTGTTTTCGCGCAATGTAGCGGGGGATCAGTTCCATGGGACCGGGGCGGTAGAGCGCGACCATCGCGATGATGTCTTCCAACTCGGTTGGTCTGAGTTCTTTGAGGTAACGGCGCATGCCGCTGGATTCAAGCTGAAACACTCCCGTGGTTTCGGCGGCCTGCAGCAGGGCAAACGTTCGGGCGTCGTCCAGCGGTATGGTTGCGATCGTAATTTCCACGCCGTGCGTGTCTTTTACCAGGCGAATGGTGTCTTCAATGATCGTAAGGTTTTTGAGTCCCAAGAGATCCATCTTGAGCAGTCCTAATTCCTGCACCGCGTTCATTTCAAACTGCGTGATGATGGTGTTGTCTTGCGGGGCAAACTGCAGCGGCACGTAGTCGGTCAGCGGACCTGCCGTGATGACGGTGCCGCAGGCGTGCACCGAGGCGTGACGCGCCACGCCTTCCAGATGCTGTGCCGCGTCGATGACCTTTCGCGCATCGGGGTTCTGGCGGTACAGTGCGCGGAAGTCGGATACCGTTTCGAGCGCCTGTGCCAGCATGAGATTGAACGGGATAAGTTTGGCGATCTGATCGCAGAGCGAGTATGAAAGCCCCAGTGCCCTTCCCGCATCCCGGATTGCCGCGCGCGATGCCATGGTCCCGAACGTAATGATTTGTGCAACGTGGTCGTCGCCGTATTTTTCTTTGAGATACCCTAACACCTCATCCCGCCGCCGGTCGGTGAAGTCAATGTCAATATCGGGCATCTCGATACGATCGGAGTTAAGAAAACGCTCAAAAAGAAGATTGTATTTGAGCGGGTCGATGTCGGTGACGTTAAGGATGTAGGAAATCAAACTTCCTGCCGCAGACCCCCGACCCGGCCCCACTACAATCTTTCGCTCCTTTGCCCAGTTAACAAAATCCTGGACAATGAGGAAGTAATCGGCAAATCCCATTTTCTCGATAACCGACAGCTCATATGCGAGTCGCTCGCGCACCTCTGTAGAAGGAGTGGGGAAGCGCCTTTCGATGTTCTGGTCGATAAGTTTTTTCAGAAACGACAGACTGGTTTCACCCTCGGGGACAGGGAAATGGGGCAGCAGCATCCCTCCCAGAGGGATGTGGACCGCACAGCGGTCGGCGATAGCGGCAGTGTTTTCGACAGCGTCGGGGTATTGTGCAAATGCCTGCGCCATCTCGTCCGGAGACGTCATATGAAAGTCTCCATCCTGGAGCGAGAAGCGATCTTCGTCCCAGATGCGGTTTCCCGTCTGTACCGCGAGCAGAACATCGTGGTAGAACGAATCTTCTCGGGAGAGATAGTGAATGTCTTGTGTTGCTACGATGGGTGTGTTGGTTTCTCGCGCCAGTGCCACGAGCGGCTCAACAGCCACCGCAACTTCTTTGATGCGCGGCTGGTACCAGAGTTCGATGAAAAAGTTGTCACCGAAGATTTTTTTGTATCGTTCAAGCGCCTGTCGGGCTTGGGCAATGTCCCCGCGAATGACATTGCGGGGGATCTGTCCCGAGGGGCATCCAGAAAGCGCTATCAGTCCCTCTGCATGCTGCTCCAAAAGTTCCAGATCAATGCGCGGTTTGTAGTAAAATCCTTCGAGAAATCCTTTGGTCGACAGCTGAATCAGGTTTTTCCATCCGGTGTTGTTGTATGCGAGGAGCGTGAGGTGAAAATATTTGTCGCTGCCGCCGGATGTCTTGTCAAAACGGCTTGCAGGCGCAACGTACGCCTCCATGCCCATAATCGGTTTCACGCCCCGCTTGGTAGCTTCTTTGTAGAACTCAATGGCGCCGTAGAGATTACCGTGGTCGGTGAGTGCGATTGCATCCATCCCCAACTCTTTGGCGCGCTTGACCATCAGATCGATCTTGGTCAGTCCGTCGAGGAGCGAATAGTGGCTGTGGTTGTGGAGATGGACGAAGCGCATGGCGGCCAACGGTTAGAGAATTGGTAGTTGGAGTAAGCTTATAGGCAGACGGGGGACAGGGCGCATTCATTATAGAAAAGGGAAACGGAAATCAACAGTTGCCGCCTCATTGAAGTTGTGTTGAAAGGAAATTAGAATGAAGGGTAACGGAGCATTATGTCCAAAAACAGGGGAAAATCGGAGTACGTCATCGGTCTTGACGAGGTGGGGCGGGGACCGCTGGCAGGAAGAGTGTTCGTGGGGGCGTTTGCGCTCCCTGTTAGATGGCGGCAGAGGGGGCTCCTTACGGATGCCCCCGCGCGTCTTGCCGATTCCAAGCGCCTGACGCCGCGCCAGCGTGAGGCATGGTTTGAGTGGATTTGCCGGAGGGAGTTTGTATGGCACGTCACGTCGGTTTCTCCCTCTGTGATTGACCGAATCAATGTCTCGCAAGCCGCTAACCGGGCAGCCGGGCGGGCACTGGAGCGGCTGCTGAAACATTTTCGGCAACAGCGGGTGCGGGTGATTGCGGACGGGACACTGCACGTACGGAACGTAAGCAGAGAGATTCCGTTCGAGAATCATGTGCGAGCCGATGAGCGCTTCGCGGCGGTGTCACTGGCATCTATTGTGGCGAAAGTGAAGCGCGACCGGCATATGACGCGGATTGCGCGCCGATATCCGCAGTACGGATTTGAGACTCACAAGGGGTATGGGACCAAAAAGCACTATGCGGCGCTTGCACGACACGGTCCCTGCGAAATCCATCGGTTGACTTTCGTCGGAGGGAAACATAAACTTAAAACATCTAAGTCCTAATCGCTGATATCTTGTATGGGTGGCGTTCCAACCAAACATCATTCAAAGTCGAAAGTCGGTCGGCGGCGCTCGCATCTTGCACTCGAGCGGCACACACTGGTTGCGTGCGAGAACTGCAAACATCCGCGTCTGCCGCACCGTGCGTGCTTGAATTGCGGGCACTATAAAGGCAGAAAAGTCACGGGATAATTGTTTTTGTCCTTTTCGTTATAGAGAGATTTCTGCTTGTGACGGATTAGAAATTGGAAATTCTTCTGCTGTGGCTACCCGGCACCTTGCACGCTCCATCGTTCTCCAGTCGCTCTACGAGTGGGATTTTGGCAATCGCACCAGGGACCTGGTTAAAATTGTGGAGCGCAACATGGAGGAATTCGGACCCGGCATCAACGAGCCGGAGTTTGTGTGGAAGATGGTGCATGGGATTATCGAGCACCTTGGGCAGATTGACGAAGTTATCGGCACGTCGGCGGTGCAGTGGCCTTTCGACCAGATTGCGCTCGTTGACCGCAACGTCCTGCGCATCGGCGTGTACGAGCTGCTCTATGTGGATAAGGACGAGGTACCCTATAAGGTTGCGATCAATGAGGCGATTGAACTTGCGAAAAATTACGGTGGCGTAAACTCCGGAAAATTTATCAATGGAGTGTTGGGAACCGTTTTCAAACAACTTCAGGAGGTGACACCCTTCACGCCGACACCGCAGCAGAAGGAATGACGTATGGAGTACGAAGATTTACAGCAACGCCTGGGGGTTCGATTTTCAAGCGAGCAATATCTGGAAGAAGCGCTCACCCACCGTTCGTATCTGAACGAGAATCCCGACTGGAAACTTCCCCACAACGAGCGACTTGAATTTTTGGGAGATGCAGTACTTGAACTTGTGACCACGGACTTTCTCTTCCGGCGCTATCCTTCCTACGAAGAGGGGCGCCTGACCAGTATTCGTGCGGCGTTGGTTAATTTCCAGAACCTCAGCCGTATTGCGCGGGAACTGGGGGTTGAGGAGAATCTGAAGATGTCGAAAGGGGAAGAGCGTGACACGGGACGCGCCCGCGACGTTATCTTGGCAAACGCGCTGGAGGCTATCATCGGCGCCGTGTACTGCGACGCGGGATATGAAGCAGTAAAACGCTTTGTCGGACTGCATGTCTTGACCGGCGTTGATGAAATCGTCGCTAAAAACCTCGACAAGGACGTAAAGAGTCTGTTTCAGGAGATCGTGCAGGAGCGGTTTAAGGTGACGCCGATCTACGAAGTACTGGAGGAATCGGGCCCCGAACACCGTAAGGCGTTTCGGGTCGGCGTGTTTTTTAACGGCACCAAGATTGCGGAAGGGGAGGGATACTCGAAACAGGAAGCGGAAACCGAAGCGGCCAGAAAAGGACTCCATGTTCTTAAAACGTCTTGAGATCAACGGTTTTAAATCGTTCGCGGTGCGGACGGCGTTTGAATTTCCCGTCGGCATTGTTGCCATTGTCGGCCCAAACGGCTCCGGAAAATCCAACATCATCGACGCGTTCCGGTGGCTTCTGGGAGAACGCGAGGCAAAGAATCTTCGGGGAGTGAAAGCTGAAGACCTTATTTTCGCGGGAACCCCGAAAAAACCGCGCATGTCGATGGCGCAGGTCAGTTTGACGTTTGATAACGCCGACGAAAAACTCCCGGTTGATTTCAAGGAGGTTGTGATCAGTCGAAAAATTACGCGCAGCGGGAATTCCGAGTACTCAATCAACGATTCCGACGTGCGCCTTAAAGACATTATCGATTTCTTTTCGAAAATACGGCTGGGCAGCAAAGGATTGACAGTTATCGGGCAGGGAGCGGCAGACATCTTCATCACATCGTCACCGCAAGAGCGCATGATGATGGTGCAGGAGATCCTGGGACTGCGCGAGTATGAGCTCAAGAAGAATGAAGCCGAGCGCAAGCTCAAAAATACCGTTATCAATTTGGACAAGGTGCGGGCGGTGATGGACGAGGTATTGCCGCGCCTGAGGATGCTCAAGCGCCAAACCGCAAAATGGGAACGGCGTGCGGAAATTGCAAAGAAGCTGGAAAATCTTGAGAGCGACTACTTCTCTTTCAAATTCAAACAGCTCGTTGCATTATGCCGCACCGTCCGCGAGCCGCTGGGAGGTATTCAAAAAGAGCTTTCGGCACTGCATGCCCAGCGCGAGAAAACGCAACAGGAGCTGGCGGCCGTTGAGCACGACGTGCTGCCTGCCGATACGATGAAACAACTGCAGCACCAGAAACGGGAATTGTTTGAGAAAAAAACGCAGCTGGAGCGATCGCTGATCAAACTTGAGGCGGCGCAGGAGCAGGAAGCGCGCGCGCAATCCGCGGCGCCGTTTTCTGCTGACGAGGCGCATCGGGCGATGACCAACATTCGGGAGTATCTGACGCATGCGCTTGCCGAACCGGTGCTTGAAGGGGCGCGTAAGTATATCGCGATGGCAAAGGCGGTGATCGACGCTCTGTGGACTCCCCGTGCGCGCGAGAGCAGCGTTTCCGATACCAGTGCGCGCACCGAAGACCTCAAAAAAGAAATTGCCGACGTTGACGAGCGCATAACCGTCTGCGAACAGCAGGAGCGTGAACTCTCCCACCGCATTGAGTCGTTTAACGCGACGTTCCGGCAGGTGTTTGAGCGCCTGGAGGAGACAAAAGCCCAGATCAAGAATCGCGAGGATGAGCTCAGCCGCATTCGTTTTGAGGAAGAAAAGATCGACTATAAAGTTGTGGAGCTGAAGCACCAGGTTCACGCGGCGGGTCGGGCGGTCGGGGAGCTTGAGCAACGCGCCGGCGAGGCGGCGTTTGCGGTAACATACTCGGATCATGAATTGGACGAGGCGGAGCGGATCATGTTGCGGCTGCGTGGAGAGCTGGCAAGCATCGGCGACATCGATGAAACGTTGCTGAAAGAAACCCGTGATGTCGATGCGCACCACTCCTTTCTTAAAAAAGAATCCGAGGATCTTGTGAGTGCCATGGATAATCTCAAGACGCTGATTCGTGAACTTGAACGCACCATCACCAAGGAATTTCACGCGTCATTTCGAAAGGTTAATAACGAGTTCAATTCATTCTTCCGCATCATGTTCGGAGGCGGTTTTGGACGCATGAAGATTGTGAAAAGAGAAATCACCGTCAGGGAAGGCACGTTGAGCGAAGAACAGCATCCCGCCGGCGAGGAAATCGAAAAACCGATTGCCACCGAAGACGAAGAAGCGCTGTACGGCATCGATGTTGAGGTCAATATCCCTCAGAAAAAAATTACTAGTCTCGAGATGCTCTCGGGCGGAGAGCGAACGCTGGTATCACTGGCGGTATTGTTTGCGTTGATTGCCATCAGCCCGCCGCCGTTTCTGGTGTTGGATGAAGTTGACTCTGCGCTGGATGAGAAAAACTCTCGCCGTTTCGCCGACCTCATCAAAAATTACGCTTCGCATACCCAGTTTGTCGTCGTCACGCACAATCGCGTTACCATGGAAGCGGCTGATATTCTGTACGGCGTGACCATGGATGAGAGCGGCGTGTCGCGCATTCTTTCTCTGCGTCTTGAGGATAAGCAGCCGGTTTGACAGACGCGGTGTTCTTTGGCTACAATACCTCCCACGCACCAGCGAATCTGAAAAATAAAATCTCTATGCTTTCAATAAAACTGCGTCCCGTCGGGAAGAAGAAACAGCGTTCGTTTCGCATTGTGATTATCCAGAAGCACTCAAAGCTCACGGGAGCATTTGTCGAGGACGTGGGCTGGTTCAATCCTCACACCGATCTATTCTCGGTCAGCCAGGCGCGCGTGCGTTACTGGTTGGACCAGGGAGCCCAACCGACTGATTCGGTGCACAATATCTTGGTGAAAGCAAAGGTTATCGATGGTCCCAAAATTCCAGTGCACTCCACAAAAAAGAAGAAGGGCGAGGTTATCCCGCCGGTACGGGAAGTAGCACCACAGCAGGAGGAAAGTGTTCGAGAAACACCACCTCAACCCGCGACTCAGGAGGTAACTCAAGAAAGTACGGCAACTCCGGAAGCATCTCCGGAAGGCTAAAATACACTCTATCCGGACGCATTGTATACATAACCACTGACGTTACATGGTACTAAAGGTCGGGACAGAGCAGTAAGCCGGAAAATCTGATTCATGGGAGGATTCAAAGATCAGGAATTTCTTGAGTATCTGGCAAAATCCATTGTTGACCATCCGGAAACGGTTGAAATCAACCGCGTCATCGACGAAATGGGAGTGCTCCTGACGTTGAAAGTTCACAAAGACGATATGGGGCAGGTGGTCGGCCGCAAGGGCGCAACGGCTAAAGCAATTCGGTCACTGTTGCGAATCGTGGGACTCAAGAATAACGCCCGGGTCAACCTCAAAATCCTCGAACCCGAAGGCGGTATGCCGCAGGGGGCGTCGTCGGTTGATCAGACGGTTGCAGAGTTGAGCAAAGACCTTTCGTAAACGTTACACAAAACACCGCTTCTATGATTACGGAGAGCGGTGTTTTGTTTTAGGCGTTTTGCGGTAGAATAGCTGGTATGAAGACGTTTCACGTTTTGTCGATATTTCCGGAAACAATGAAGCCGTACCTTTCGGCGTCGGTGCTCGGCAGAGCTGTCAGGCGAAAGATTATCGCCGTTCGGACGTACGATATCAGACAGTGGGCGCACGACAAACATCGACGAGTTGATGATGTTTCGTACGGTGGCGGGCCGGGCATGGTGATGAAAATCGAGCCGATACACGAAGCGGTGGAAAGCATAAAGTTGAAAGTGAGAAAAGCAGCGGCGCGAAATACAAAAAAACCGCGAGTACGGGTAGTACTATTCAGTACACGGGGGAAATTGTTCACTTCAGAAGAAGCAAAACGCCTTTTGCGATACGATCACCTCATCTTCATCTGTGGGCGCTACGAGGGGGTTGACGAACGGGTAGCGCGCTATGTGGCGGACGAGGAAATTTCGGTCGGCAGTTTTGTGCTTTCGGGAGGAGAAATTCCGGCGCTTGTGGTAGTTGATGCCGTGGCGCGGATGGTGAAAGGAGTATTGGGGAAACATGAATCGCTTGAGGAGGTGAAAGGAAGTTACGCTGTCTACACCCGGCCGCCGGTCTATCGTCCCGGCGGGCGGTCTCGAAAACAATGGATAGTTCCGTCGGTCTTACTGTCGGGAAACCACGCTGACATCAAACGCTGGAGAGCCAGATATGACAGGAAAAATCTCTAAACGGCTCAGTTGCTTTTTGGTTAGCGGTCGGCTATACTCTGGGTGCCCTTTTTGGTAGGGGCTATTTATATGGCCGAGGAAGAAAAGACAACCACCCAGACGACACTGGAAACCGGCGTCATTACGATCGACGAGGGCGCGGCTGACAGCGATACAATCCTGGCGATGGCAAAACAAGGAGTGATGTACGGGCATAAGAAATCGCGCCGCAATCCAAACTTCCAGGAATATGTCTACACGGTGCGCAACGGCGTTGAGGTTGTGGATCTTGTCAAGACGCTGGCGGCGATCGACGTCGTTGCCCAGTATCTTGCGAAAAACCGCGCAGATAAAAAGACCTTCATTGTTGTCGCAACGCAGCCGGCTGCCCGTGATGCCGTCAAGCGGCTTGCTGCAGCGCTTGGCGACTGCCCCTCGGTGATGAACAAGTGGATCGGAGGGCTTTTGTCGAACTTCCCGGTGATATCCCGGCGAATCGAGTATTTCAAGAAGCGCAAGCAGGATTTTGTGTCGCAGAAGTTCGGGCACTATACAAAGAAGGAACAGCTGGGAGTGGAGCGGGAAATTATCCGGATGGAACAGAAATTCTCGGGCCTCGAGTCCCTGGCAGCAGTCCCGGACATTATGATTATCGTCGACAGTTCCTTGAAAAGTCACCGCACCGCTATTCGGGAAGCACGCATGAAGAACGTGACGCTCGTGGGCATTATTGATAACGACGACGACCCGACGGCCTTTGACTATTTCATTCCGGCCAACGACCACGGCAAGGCGTCAATCGAATGGGTTGTCGATCACATCATTGAGAAAATGTCATAGCGCGTATGAGTTCATCGGATATCGTAGCGTTGCGGGAAGCGACGGGAGCAGGCGTGGTTGAGTGCAAGAAAGCTCTTGAAGAAGCTGGCGGCGACGTTGAAAAAGCAAAACAGCTGATCTGGAAACGCGGCTATGCAAAAGCCGCTTCCAAAGCGCAGCGGAAAACAGGCGCAGGAATGATTGAGGCATATGTTCACAGCGACCGCATCGGCGTCATTGTTGAGGTGCGGTGTGAAACCGATTTCGTCGCAAAAACGCCGCAGTTTCGAGAACTTGCGCACGACATCGCACTGCAGATTGCCTCTATGGATCCCGAGAGTGTTGAGGCGCTTATGGTTCAGCCGTTCATCAAGGATGAGTCGCTGGCGGTAAAGGATATTGTCGCGCGCGCCGTAGCGGTGATCGGGGAAAATATCCGCGTTGAACGATTCTGCCGCTACGAGTTGTAACGGAAAGCGTCTCTCACGGCCGGCGCTCAGGAAGTGTATAATAAGCATATATGGGTTCTTTCATTCTGGAGATGGTCTTCTTCGTAAGCTTGGGGGTGGTTGTGTTGATGGTTGCGCGCAAACTCCCGCTGGTCGAAGGATTTGGGGAAAGAAGCCAGCGTACGCGCCGCCTGGTTCTGGTTAAGCATGAATGGATTGAGATCATTGACAGAAAACTGGTGGTGGTGCTCGAGAAGTGGCTGCGCCGCGCCAAGGTGATTCTGATGAAGCTCGATACGTTCGTGTCCCGGCACCTTGAAAAGGCAAAAGAGAAGCAGAACGGCGAAACGAACGAGCATGATATCGTCGATGAGTTGCACGAAGGAACGGCAGAGACGGAAGAAAAGCGTCAGGAGGGGTAGGTAGTCCCGTAGGGGCCGGGGGCGGTCTGTAAAACCGTTGGCCACTGTGCCCGCGTGAGTTCGACTCTCACCCTACCCACAGAATAAAACGAACCCATTGGGTTTCTCGGGTTCGTTTTATTCTGTGGCGGAGGAAGCCAACTGCTTGGCTTCCGTTGGGAGTCGAACGCCGGAGCATGTCCCGAAGTTGCTGAGGGACGCGAGGCGGTGGCTAGCCCGAGGAGCGCGACGGCGCGACGAGAGGCGAGACCGACTCTCACCCTACCCACACTTCGACTCGCTGCGCTCGCTCAGTGTGAATATTTCGACTTGCCACCTTAGCTCAGCGGCAGACCTGCCCGCCATCGCCTAAGCCCATGTAGCTCAACTGACAGAGCAGCCTTTTGTAAGCAAAAAGTTGTCAGTTTGACTCTGACTGTGGGCTCAGGCGTAGGCAGGCGGGGCAACTGTTTTACCCCGTTAATTCTTCAAATTACTCCGTAATTTGAGTAAAATTACAGGGTCCCATACAATCGGTTTGCCGGAGTAGCTCAATGGCAGAGCAATCGCTTTGTAAGCGAAAGGTTGGAGGTTCGACTCCTCTCTCCGGCTCACGTGTGGCAAACTCGATTGTAGAGGGATAAACAGTAGGTCCTCCCTGCCTGCCGGCAGGCAGAGGTTCGAATCCGAGAGGTGGCTCAAAAGAAGTTGCAAGTCGGAAGTTAAATGTGTAAAGTTCTAGGACGGACGCCAACGTAGCTCAGCTGGCAGACCTGCCTGCACGCCGAGATAGCTCAGTTGGCAGAGCGACTCCATGGTAAGGAGTAGGTCCCGGGTTCGAATCCCGGTCTCGGCTCTAGTATTAGCGGGCAGGCACGGTAAGTTCCCGATTTATTCGCGATTCGATAACAAATTGCAATCCGCTGAAGCTTTGACGAAGACGGAGAGTAAGTCGGCGGTTCAAATCCGCCCGTTGGCTCACGGATTTTAAGATTTATACGACATCGGCATGGCAAAATCGAAATTTTCAGAAAACTTAATACGAATAAGATGTTCCAACTGCAAACGCATCAATTACTACACCCGCAAAAACAAGAAAACGTTTGAAGGAAAGTTGGAGCTTAAGAAATATTGCAGATGGTGTCGAAAACACACCAAACATACCGAAGCTAAAAAATAATCAAAGCCCCGCTCAAGAAAGCGGGGCTTTGATACCTGCGCCGAATGAGTCGAGGTACCTGCACTGAGCGAGCGCGGTGAGTTAAAGTGCGGGCTGTGCCCGCCGAAGCTTTAGTGAAGGCGGGCCCAGAGGGAATCGAACCCCCATTAACGGTTTTGGAGACCGTCGTTCTACCGTTGAACTATGGACCCTCTGCATTGATCTTTTTGTATTGTACCAGAAATGCTGAGGCGGTTGTCAAAAGCGTATGCGACAACGGAGTAGAGACAATACGTGCCTAAAAGAGCACTCCCCGTCGCGAGGACGGGGAGTAGGTACTGCTCAGCTCTTGGGGATGAGGACGAAGCGCTTCGCTCCGCCCTCGTTGAAGACACGCTCGAGAAGCAGGGTGGCACTCGAGAAGTTCCAGCCGCTTCCGACCGGAATCTTCTCGAATGGGGCGTCGGGAGAAGTTGTGGTGAGCTTGACCTCCACTCTCTCGACAGTGCGGCGACAGACTCTCCCCCCGATTATTCCGAGATGCTGAATAATACGGGGATGGAAGACACCTCCTTGTTCTGGGCTGTGTGTCTGGAGGAATTCTTCCAGACTGCTATCGATGTCGCCGTTGCAATAAGTCTCCACTTGTACGCGGGGAGACCCAGTGCCTCTGGCTCCAAGAGTCGTTCTGGCCATCTATTTCTCCTCCTTTACTTGGTCTGCAAGGTGGAGCCGGCCGGCCGATTGGCCAACTGGCAAGCGGTGGATGCAGAGCTACTCGGTTTTCCTAGCCCACGGGCGTCTCCTCCTTCCCTTTTTCGCTTTGAAAAAGCGTGAATTCTGAGTACAAGCTGCCATTTTACTATGCGTGGGCATATATGTCAACGATTTTTGTGAAAAAGCAAGGAAACATCACGTCTTTTCGTCTCCGGCATCTTTTCATGCGGTTTTATGGAAGAGAATATGAGAACCAAGTATAATAAAAACGATGACTCATTCAAATAAAGAGCTGATCGAAGAACTTGTTGATCTGGGGTACCTCAAGAGCGAGCGGTTGATCGAAGCCTTCCGGGCTATAGATCGCAAGGGCTTTGTTCCTCCCGATGTGTTGAGTGTCGCCTATATCAACGAGCCGCTTCCCATCGGCTACGGGCAGACCATCTCCCAGCCGCTGACGGTGGCGTTTATGCTGGAGCTTCTGGATTTGCGGGGAGGAGACAAGGTGCTTGAAATCGGTTCGGGGTCGGGATGGCAGACCGCGCTGATTGCGCACATGATTGAGCTTGCGGGCGGCGCGGCACAAGACCCCGACGGCAGGTACGGAATGGTCGCGATGGAAATAATCCCTCAGCTTGCCAGTATGACGAAGAAAAACATAACGCCGCACGGGTTTATCGAGAGGGGGGTTGTACGAGTGGTTTTGGGGGATGGCTCTCTGGGGTACGAAGGGGAGGCGCCGTATGACAAGATAATCGCCGCTGCGGCGGCTGATAGGATTCCCGAGAGCTGGAAAGAGCAACTGAAAATCGGCGGGCGGATCGTAGCGCCGGTGCGGCACAGCATTGTGGTGCTGGACAAGAAAGACAAAAAAGAATTTGAGCAGAAAGAATTTTTTGGATTCGCGTTCGTCCCATTAGTGAAAGAAAAATGAAAATTGTGAACACCTGGCACTCCTAGGTTTTATTGACAGAGCTATATAGTAGTGGTACGGTGGCGGCAGCAAATGAAAGGAGGTCGCCATGAAAAAGGCGATGGCAACTTTAGTTGTCGTGTTAGCGTTGGCGGTGACGGCATCGGCGGAGGAGATCAAGCCTTGTCGGCTGATGCGGGATCCGGTTGATCCGGCGGGAGTGGTGGATTGGCAGAAGTTTTGTCTCTTCACCACCCAAGAGTCGGTAAACGTCGAAATGTCCACAGGTTCGGGCAAGCTGGTGAAGTGCGAACTCCAACCGGGAACGTCGGTGCTCACCGATGTTCAATCCGGCGAGTGGATAAGTGTCCGGGCGTGCTTCAACACATTCCCTCTCGGCTTTAGGCCGGATGTGCGTGGACGCCTGGACTGCGCGCCGCCTCCGGAAGTGAAAGAAGTGCGCGTTGCCGAACAACAGTCATCTCTCACTGCCGAGGATATAGAGAAAGCGGTGAAAAAAGTGCTGGAAAAGCGGACACCGACTCCTCAGCCGTTACCACCTCTGTCTCAGAAAGAGCCATCGTGGTTCCAACGTCATTGGAGAGGAGTGACGGTGGGAGGGTTTGTCACTGTCGCGGTCGTCTATCTTTTGACGCGGGGGCATGACAATCCTCGTCCTCCTTCACGCGGGGGGCCTGACAATCCTCCTCGTCCTTGAATACGCACCAAAAGGCCTGCCGGAAAATGCTTGAATGAGTTTTCCGTGCAGGCCCCACCTCTAAAATTCCGAGCATCGCTCTTTCTCGGGGGTTTGGAGGTGGGATATTGACATTGTTTTAGTAGTATGCTATAATTCTCCCCGTTGTCACAAAAGTTTCAGCACTATGAAGAACAACCTTCTAAAAAAGACAATTTTCTCGGCAAGCGTCGTGCTTGCAACTGCGGCGGTGCTTATGCCCGTTCCGTTGTTTGCAGCCGGCGTGCCTAATGTAATCACGGAATCGGCGACCAATGTGTCGCAGAATTCCGCTACCGTCAACGGTCAGGTTAACCCCAACGAAGCTGCCACCAGCTACTGGTTTGAGTGGGGAACGGGCACTTCGCTTGGCAATACCACCGCTGCCCAGAGCGTTGGTTCCGCCTCGTACCAGATTCCGGTTTCGGCAGGAATTGCGGGATTGCAGACCCAGACCACGTACTACTTCCGCACGGTTGCCCAAAACCAGTACGGTACTTCGTACGGAACCATCTTTAGTTTCTCGACCACCGCGTGCTGTGGGGGAGGCGGCCAGAATACCGCGCCTACCGTTATAACCGATTCGGCGTCCGATATTTCGACAAATACTGCAACGTTTAACGGGCGCGTGAACCCTAACAGCGCAGCTACCTCATACTGGTTTGAGTGGGGGAGGACAACGTCACTCGGTAATTCTACACAAGCGCAGTCAGCCGGGTCAGGTTCTTCTCTGTTCAGCGTGCTGCAGAGCAACAATGCTTTGCAGTCGAACACCATGTATTACTTCCGTGCGGTTGCGCAAAATCAGTACGGAAGGACCTACGGTTCTATCTTGAGTTTTGTCACCAATACCGGCGGCGGAGGCGGCGGCAGTTCGCCGGCTGTACTCACCAGTCCTGCAACGAACGTTTCACAAAATGCCGCCACTCTCAACGGCCAGGTCAATCCCAACAGTTGGCAGACATCCTACTGGTTTGAGTGGGGAACCAGTCAGTCGTTTGGCAACACCACCGGCGCGCAATCGCTCGGGTCGGGAACATCATACTTGGCTGTTTCCAACAGCATTTCCGGTCTTCAATCGAACGTCACTTACTACTTCCGCGTAGTTGCGCAGAATCAGTACGATACGGTTCGCGGAAGCATCCTGAGCTTTTCGACCGGCTTTGGCGGAGGCGGCGGTGGCAATACACCGTCGGTGCAAACCAACAGCGCGACCAATGTTTCCTACAACAGCGCTACTCTTAACGGCTATGTGAATAATAATAACGACGGCGCACTATACGTGTGGTTTGAGTACGGCTCCAGTTACGGCTCGCTCTCATACACCACCAGTCAGCGGTATATTGGAAGCTGGAACATCAATCAGAATTTCTCGGACACCGTTTCCAGTCTGAGCAACGGTACCACGTACTACTTCCGTGCGGTTGCGCGCAACGATGCGGGCACCTACTACGGGCAGACGCTGAGTTTTGTCGCCGGCGGTTCTTGCTACGGCGGCTCGTGCGGGCAGTACGGATATTATGGATACGGCTATGGACAACAGCTGTCGGTAATCACCAATCCGGCGACATTTATCGGTCAGAATTCCGCGCTGCTCAACGGTCAGGTTAATCCCAACGGTTATACGGCAAATGCGTGGTTTGAGTACGGAACCACCATGTCACTGGGTTCGCAGACGCCCAATCAATCGGTGGGGAGCGGCAGCAATCTATCTCCGCTTGCGTATGCCCTGTCCGGATTGTTTCCCAATACCACCTATTACTTCCGCGCGGTTGCTCAGGGTCAGGGAAATACCGCATACGGTTCAATCTTGAGTTTTGTCACAACCCAAACAATCGTTATCACCCAGCCGACCGTGATTCAGCCGCCGGTGGTTGTACAACCCTCCGTTGTTGTCAGGGAAGGCACTGTCGCGGGTGCAACGGGGCTCTCGTGCGTACTCCTGGTGCCCGCGCTGAACGTATCGTCGCTTGCCGAGCAGGGAGAGTTCGTGTATACCGTCACCTACCGCAACGGCTGTTTGTATCCTCTCAACAACGCATTCCTGAAAGTCATTCTTCCTACCGAGGTTGAGTTTATTGACACCAACTATCCGTTCTTTAATCGCGACGCCAACGGAATCTCGTACAATCTGGGAGCCGTTTCATCCGGTTATCAGTCGGCGATCAGCATTCACGGTCGCGTGAGAAGCGGCGTTTCGGTCGGGAGCACGCTCATTTTCAGCGCGGTACTCAACTTCACCGACAACAACGATCGTTTTCAATCCATCAGCGCGTACCTGACCGCGACAATCGGACAGATCCGCACGCTTTCCGCGACGATCTTTGACGCTGTGCGCAATCTCTTCGGCAACTGGCTGTTTGATCTGATTCTGATCCTCCTGGTTTTGTTCCTGGTCTGGTGGATATTCTTCCGGCGTGAGCGCGAAGATGAAATCGAGCGCGTTGACGTTCTCAAAGAGTAAGCGCTCCTGTCCGTCACGCAAGCAAAGATTATCGGAAAAAAATATTAAACCAGAAAACCCTTCCTCGCGAGGGGTTTTTGGTTTGATGGAGAGAGGAAGCACGGTTATTGACGGCTATACACTTCCGTGCTATACAAGATGAGCTTTCCTATATCAGTAAGTGATGTTGTCTATGAAAAAATCTACTTTGTATTACGTTGCAGGAATACTGTTCGCGGTGCTCATTACCGTTCCTCTTTCGTCTTTTGCGATAGAATCCGCGCAGTTTAACACCGATCCGCAGGACGCTTTGACGCTTCAGGTCACTAACTACACAAAGAATCCCCAGTGTTCGACGTGCTGGGCTCCCAGCATCTCGGATGTGAAACCGGGCGACACCGTCAGTTTTGCGTTTTATTATCACAACACCGGCACCGTTTCCGCTCTCGATACTCGCGCACAGCTTTCGTTTACCAACAACACGACATCGGTGAATGCAAGCGGAAAGTTGTGGGCGCAGAATGCATCGGCGGTGTACGGCAGCGCAACGGTCAGCGCGGCTCCCGGCTGCACGATTGCGCTCAACCCGCTCGTTAACGAATACGGCCTTGGAGATGTTGCACCCGGCTGGGACGGGTCGGGGTACCTTGTGGTTCGATTTCAAACAACCGGCCAATGTCAGCCGACGGCAACGGTGCCGACCGTAATCACCGATCCGGCCACCAACATCTCTGCCGGCTCGGCAACGCTCAACGGCCAGGTGAATCCCAACAGCGCTCAAACCTCGTATTGGTTTGAGTGGGGCAAAACGGTATCGCTTGGGAATACCAGCGCTGCGCAATCGCTGGGATCGGGGGGGAATCTCTCTCCTGTTTCGGCCGGCATCGTAGGACTTTTGGCAAATACCACATACTACTTCCGGGCGGTTGCTCAAAATCAGTACGGAATCTCGCAGGGAACAATTTTGAATTTCACAACCGGCACGTGCTGTGGAGGCGGCGGGGGCGGCGTGACACCGCTGGTCCTGACCAATCCGGCCACCAACATCAGCAACAACACCGCAACTCTCAACGGTCAGATCAACCCCAACGGCGCTGCCTCCAGCTACTGGTTTGAGTGGGGCAAGACCACCACCCTGGGCAACTCAAGCGCAGGCCAGGGTGTGGGCTCCGGCTCCACCTTCACGCCGGTCT
>Ga0315293_10000986_pt1 | contig 27292 bp, 20 predicted proteins | sample YL17G13_20_MG_FD_203071 | JGI IMG/M metagenome (GOLD analysis project Ga0315293, IMG submission 203071) | Sediment microbial communities from Yellowstone Lake, YNP, Wyoming, USA - YL17G13_20 | ecosystem: Environmental > Aquatic > Freshwater > Lake > Sediment | place: USA: Wyoming | collected...
TAAACGCATGAATGCCATTGATAAAGATTACTGTTTTCAATTTGGATAAATATAAAAATAGTTGTATTCCTGAATTTATTTCCTTGCCATTTGTAACGGCAAATGATATTATACGTATACCCTGGAGGGGATTTATCTGAAGCAAATCGCGATAAATCGCAGGGCTATTAAAATCAATTGGGCTGGTATCGGCGATCGGTCTGTTCGTTGATTCACCTGTATAAGCCATCGTGAGCTTATTGTGGTTATTATTGCCTGAATTTTTTCGGAGTCATCGGGGAAAATGACATCAGGCTTGATTATGTGACATTTTGGGCGAGTCACTTTCGGAATAGCCTGGCCGGATGAGAATCGAACTTCCGATGGCCGCGATGAGTATGATGAGTATAAGGATAAGGAAGTACTAATCACGGCAGCATTTATCGATTCTCTTCAGGAAACTCGCTTTCGGGAACGGGGCGCCCGGAATCACGACTTGCTTCGATGTAATAGGTCTAATTACCCCGACCCTTAAGTTAAATGTACACAAGTGGATACCCCCTATTGGGGACGGCAAGATGAAGGCTGTCACAGAGAATTAAGTCAAATTTAGAGGCAGGCGGCGTTACAAAGAAGATGCACCTGTTGTTTCAGAACATGATGGAGGATAGTCCTTTGGAAGACAATGTCCAGGTTGAAAAGGAACCCAGACGCGAGTTGGCGTCCACGGAGGAAAAACCGGAGATCAAGACTTCGGACGTTTCCCCTGAGCGCATCAGGCGTATGAAAAGAGCCTTCAAGCCGACCTGGCTTCACGAGCAGATCGACTCGGAAGGCAAGAGCACTGGCTCAAACGGCAAAAAAGGCTGAAAATAATCCTTGACTTTTCTTCAGCGCGGGTTATTCATTATTAGTGAGATATAGAATAAGAACTCCCCAATAGGGGAAGTGGCTGGTTAGTTATGCTTTAGAGGGCGCTGGCCTATCGATTTGTTCATTGGAAATTTGTAAATTCCCGAGTTTGCGGGAAGTATCGTTAGTGCTGCGGTTTCGGCCCATAGGTGTCTTCTTTCCCCCTCCGGAAGATATTTAAGGTCACAGCCGCGATAAAGGCCCCTGAAAAGGGGCCTTCTTATTTTATTGCGCGGGAGGGAATCCTATTCCCGGAAAATGAATCTGACCGGATAAATAACCCATACGGCGTAATTGATTCCGTTGGCCGAAGCCGGAATGAATTGGCTCTGAGTGGCGGCCCTGGTCGCCGCTTCCTCAAAACCGACTCCCGGATTATCGCACGATAAGATGATTGTCTCACCGATCGTCCCGTCGGGATGGACTTTCGCCTTCACCCAGACATTGGCCGAAAGCCCCTGCTTCTTGGCCCATACCGGATATTCGGGCACCACCATATGAATTGGTTTCGGCATTTCCTCTGTGGTTATCAAAACACTGACCTGTGGCGCCATGGCCTGGACCGCACCGGTATCGGAGTACACCTCTGCCAGCGATGCGGCCTCCATCTGATTTTTGAGCGGCACGCTGTCGCTGGCCACATAGACAGCATCGATATTGACCGATTCAGGTGAGGGAGCTGTTAGGGCCCCGGGCAAGATTGAAAATGCATCGACGGCCTTCTCCTGCGATTGAGCAAATGCATCCTTTTCAAATGCACTGGGCGCCTCGGCCTTTTTCCCCAATTGGATAGTGATTAATCTTCGACTATCATCCTGCGCGGTCATCGGCGCCGAAACTTGATTCTTATCAATAGGCCCGAGATCCGAGACCGATTTGAGCATGAAAAGCACCAACGCCGCCGCCGCCAGGAAGGAAAAAGCCATTCTTATGTTGTATTGCGTGGAGGGTTGCTTCTGCAATGCGAGATGTTTCGGGGGGCGATTTATCTTCGCCATCACCCTACGGCTGAATGCCTCCGGATCGACCCCGGCAAGCATTCGGCGATCGCTATCGGACAAATCGCTTATGGCGAGAATTGTCTCGCTTGCCTGACGGCATTTTGGGCAGGTTTCGAGGTGAGAGGCAACAGTCGCCTTATCCTCGGGGCCGATATCGGCAAAATCCCAAAGCAATTTTTCGATTCGCAAGCAGTCGTTCAAGTCAATTTCCCTCTCTCCATTATTTCGGTAAGCCTTTGGCGCGCCCTGAAGAGCCGCGACATGACGGTTCCCCGACGGATTTTCAATATTTTCGCTATTTCCTCATACGAGCATTCGCCATAGGCTTTCAGGACGATAACTCCTTTCAATTTTTCCGGAAGTTCCTCGAGCGCCTTTTCGACCATCAGGAGTTGCTCGCGGCTTTCATCGCAGTCATCCTGCGCGGCGGATATCGAGACTCTATCGGCCTCCGCGATGTCGCCAAATGTACGCCTTGCCCTCTGACGTTTACGCAAGCGGTCCCTGCAATCATTCATCGCAATGGCGGTGCACCAGACAGCGAAATCGCGGCTTTGGTCGTAATTTTTCAGATGGTAATAGACCTTGACAAAAATATCCTGGGCCGCCTCCTCGGCCTCGATTCTGTCACCCAGCATTCGCAGGCAAATCCGCTGCATTTTCTGCTGATACCTCAATAAAATTTGCTCGAACGCCTTATCATTGCCCTCGGCCGCCATGCCCGCCAGGCTGGCATCGTCGACCTCGCTCCAGTTGATGCCCTTATCCGAAGACAAGATTATCCCTGCCTATGTATACGAGTGACTGTTGCATTTATTCCATCATCTATCATCAGGGGAAGTCCCAGCCATCTGCCAATCATGATAATGGCATGGGTTTATGATTCAGGCAACAGGAAATTGCATGATTTCTTCCGTGGGCATCGTTTTGTTCTATTTATATGTGCTGCTAATCTTGAAATTCATTTCGCGGCTTCAGAAGTTGCCATGAGCGCATTAGGACTGCGTCATTCATGCGCTGCGAAAGGTATTGGTTTGGACCGATATTAAAATGCCCATTTTATGGAAACTGGTTTTTTCTTTCCTGATAGGGAGCATTGATCAATATTTCTTATCGCCTTATAACGAAGCGCAAAACGATGGGTTATTAATGGGGCTTATGACATCTTCTGAAGCCAGATATTTATTAATGTTCTGCTTCACGAAAGTAGCACTAAAGGAAGTTATAGAAAAAACAACATCTACTTCTTCACGGTGGCCCAGGATTTGACGCTTTCGGCAAACGCTCCCAACTTTACCACGTCATTCTCGCCGCCGACACCCTCGTAGGCCATGTTGAGCCAGGGGAAATTGCCGTTCTCGCGAACGATCCTGGCCGAGATGGATGTGATAATATTGCCGGGCATGCAAGTGAAGGGGAGAGTATTGACGATTCCGGAGCATCCCTTATGCATCATCTCGAGCGCTTTGCCCATGGCAGGCATGGCCTCCCCGCCCACGCTGATAGGCAGGTAGGGCTCGATGAATTTAAGGGTTTCAGAGACCGGCTTTTCGAGATGGCCATCGAGATCGTCGAATACACGGCGAATAACTGCCAATTCATCCCTGTGCTGGAAATGGTCCTTGAGCGTAGCGTTGAGGATATCTTTCCATGAGCCCTTGCGATGTGAATCGCGTTTGAACATCTCGGTCGTGAAATAGATCCACTCGGAGAATGAGGCCAGCTCAACCTCGAGCCCGACCGCCTCCAGTTTTTCCACAAGGTTGTTGTTCGAGAAGCGATTGTTGCGAATGTAGATTTCCCCGATGACGCCAACTCTGGGACGCTTTGGTATCGAGCGATCGGTCATGGAAATGAATTCATCGAACGCTGTCTGTATCACCTCGTCGAGGCGCTTGCCGCCACGCTCGATTTCCTCACGCGCCAGATCCAGGTATCGCCGATGTGCTGCATTGGCGATGCCGGAACTGTTTTCGTATGGCCGGGCGCGGAGCATGAATTTTCGCAAATAATCCCCGACCACAAATCCTTTCCAGGCCAGACGGCGGAATGATTTTTCGGTCTCCGGAAAATTGCCATATGAATCGCTCGAGCTGGGGGAGTAGACCGGAACATCGCCATACCCAAGGCTTTCGAGTATCTGCCTGTGAAGATGCGAATATTGCCCGAATCGGCAGGGGCCGCCCGCGGTCGGCATGAAAAAAGCGATCTTCGAGGGGTCGACTCCGGGCTTTTCGAGCTCGCGCAGGAGGTCACCTGTTGTCAGAGCCGCCGGATAACATTCTCTGCCGCCGGTGTGCTTGCGCCCGAGCTCAAGCGACCTGGCGTCTGTTTCCGGAAGCACCTCGGCATCGAGCCCGCAATGGCGCATGGCGGCGGCAAACAGTTCGGCATGCTCGCACATATAGGGAATGAGGAGTTTGCGCCTAAAGCCATTTCCGTGTTCCGCAGTTACCGTGGCGGCGAATCCTCTGGCCTTTTTGGGAAGACTATCCAGAAAGGCCTCGCAGCGAGTGATAAGGCCGGCATCGGCCGAATGCTCATCGAGCTCAAGCACCATGTGCGGCTTCTCGCCCATGATCTGCTTGAAATGATGAAGGATGAAAGAGTCCGGCCCGCATCCGAAATTGCTGATATAAACCGGATAAAGGCCTGGCGTGTCCTTGGCTAATTTTGCCGCGCGCAGGATACGTCGACCGCTCTGCCAGTAGATGAATTTGAACTCATCAGGCGGCAGGGGCGCCATTTCCATGGGAATGACCGTGACTCCGAGGTTGATCAGCTTGGCGGCAACATCCATCGAGACGCCGGGATCAAGGCTGTTATACGGCCGCCCAATCAATAATATGCCCGGCTTCTCCTCCGATACCTGCGAAAGGAACTCTCGACCTCTTTCGATCAGCTCTTTTTTGAAATCCTGGAATTGGGCTAACGACTTATCCAGGGCTCTTTCGATATCTTTCAATGAGAATCCATATTGCCGTAAAGCGTCATACAGTGCCCGCGACACCGCCCTGGGACCTTCTCCGAATCTGATAATGGGCGAGACCACGTCATGCGCGTCGAGATCCCTTATTGACGAGCGGGCTATGAACGGAAACGCCTGGATATAAGGGCAGTAATAATTCGACGTTCCCTGAGGCGGCTTCTCTACGCCGGTTACTATCGACGGCAGAAAAATGAAATCAAGTTTTCGTTTCGAAAGGTCAATCAGGTGGCCGTGGGCTACCTTGACAGGGAAACACGTCTCCGAGCCAACCGATTCCACACCTTGCCTGATGACCTCGCGGGCGCTGCTCTTTGATATCATGACCCGGACGCCGAGCTCTGCAAAAAACCGCCGCCACATATATAAAAATTCCCAGTTCGACAATGCCCGCGGCAGCCCGACAACCAGCTTTCTGGTGTATTGGCCTTTAGGGGCAGCCAAAAACATCCGGTTGCGGATGGCAGCCGGATTGGGATGGCTCGATTTCTGGCCGCTGTCGGCATCATATTTCTCGCAGCGAGAGCCGAAGTAAAGCTCGCGGCCATTATCGTTGACTTTGGTGATATTGCATATATTGGCGCAGTCCTCGCACAGGAATGTCTCCTGTTCGATTTTGCGCAGGGCAATGCCGAACCCCTTGAAATTCGTTCTCTCGACAGCGGCGTTTCTTGTCAGAATGGCCACCCCGATCGCGCCCGTAATATCGTGATGCGGCGGCACGACAATTTCCTTGCCGACTACTGTTTCGAATGCCGCCACCACGGCCTTATTCCAGGCCACGCCCCCCTGGAACAGAATCCTGTCGCCGACCTTCTTGCGTCCGACAACCTTGTTCAGGTAGTTATGTATCACCCCCAGCGCCAGCCCGGCCGTGATCTCCTCCTTGGAGGCGCCACTCTGCTCGAATTTCACCAAGTCCGATTCCATGAAGACCGTGCATCGTTCGCCGCAAGCCACCGGCTGCTCGGCCGAAAACGACATCTCTGCAAACTGCGTCTTGATATTGACCGCCAGGCGTTCGGCCTGCTCCTCGAGGAACGAGCCGGTACCCGCCGCGCAGGCTCGATTCATTTCAAAATCAACAACCACACCGTTTTCGAGGCTGATATATTTTGAATCCTGGCCGCCTATCTCGAATATGGTGTCTACCTCGGGAACGAAATGGCTTCCGCCGGTGGCCTGGGCCGTGATCTCGTTACGAATGACATCGGCCCCCACCAGCTCGCCGATTAGATAACGCCCCGAGCCGGTAGTGCCGACACCGAGGATCTCGAAATCGGGCGCGATCTCCTCGCGTATTTCGCGCAACCCCTGCTGGACCGCCTCGATGGGGCGGCCGGCAGTCATAAGGTAACGACGCGAGATAACCTCGCAATTTTTATCGATAAGAACCACATTGGTCGAGAGCGATCCGATATCGATTCCGAGATAGCCCGATTTTATATCGCCTCGCGGCTGCTGTTCGCGAAAAGTTATTTCATAATATTTGCTTCGCGGAAATGAGTAGGCAAGCGATGCCGTGCGCGGCATATCGGACATGGCGGCGTTCCTGGCGGCAGCAGCGGTTTTGACAAATTTCTCGGAATCAAACTCATAATTCGAACCCAGCAGGGCGCATCCCATAGCGGCTGCGTACTTGTGCCACTCTGGGACTATGAATTCAGCATCGGCTATCTCGAAAACGCTTTTGAAGGCCCTGATCACGCCGGGATTTGAGGCTACCCCACCGACAAACACCACAGGCAAATCAAGTTGCTTCGATTTTACGATCGTCCCTTTGAAATTCCGGGCAACCGCAAAGCAAAGGCCGGCTATGATGTCATAGACCGGTACGCCGCGCTGCTGATGATGGATCATATCTGATTTGGCGAAAACCGAGCATCGGCCGGCGATATGCGGCGGGTTGACCGATTTCAGCGCCAGCTCGCCGAATTCCCCCTCGATTTCGATCCCCAACCGCTTGGCTTGCTGATCAAGAAAGGAGCCGGTGCCGGCGGCGCACAATCCGCTGGCTGCGAAATCATCGAGGGTCGCAAAGGAGGAGCCCAGGGTGGGGGAGAGATGAATATATTTTGCCTGCTGGCCACCCATCTCAAATACTGTACGCGCGCCGGGAACGAGGCGTGATACCGCCGCGCTTATGACCGAAAATTCATTGAAAAACGGGATCCCCGTGGAATTGGCCAATTGCGAGGCGCCGTTGCCGGTTGCCCCCCATTTATCTATGAAACCGTGCCGGGAATTGATTTCAATTATCAATGGTATGGCGCATCCGATAGGATCGCCATTGTGTCTGACATATTTTAATTCTATGATGTCGCCGTTATCATCCGCTAAGACGAGGCATAATGACACGGAGCCGATATCGAGGCCTAAGCGCAATGTTTAACCTCCGTCAGGAATTCTTAGTAGAATATTATCATGGTCAGAGCAAAGCAACAAAAAACCAAATTATCGCAAAGATGGCCTATGATTACCGGTATTTGCCAGGATTGGGCCCTCAGGCTCCTGATACCCGCGCCTGCCAAAAAGGTCCGACACGATTTTATAAAAGCAGGGATTCAAAATGCTGAATCCCTACTTTTTCTAATTCATCTCCTGCAATATTACAGTCTGGCCCCTGGAAAACCGCCCCTATTCCTTGATCTTGCTTTCCTTCATGCGCCTGATAAATGAAATTGCCGCGCCAATTACAATAGTTAGGAATCCCAACCATACCAGGTTTATCATCGGCTTGGTGGAAAGCTCAACCGTGGCCAGCATCGGTTCCTGGCTGGGGACATAGACGTAGGTCGCCGAATCGTTTGGGGCATCAATCTCGACAAGAAATAGCTGGCTCCCGTCGGCAAAGGTGGCAACGCTCTGATCGCCATGCGTTGTCGACGGATCGAATACGGGGGCTACCCTGGAAGTATCGGCTCCCTCGATAACGAGCAGGTTTGTCCCGAGCTTTATCGAAACCTTCTCCTTTGTCGTAGAATAGGACAGGCTAACCGCGCCTATATCGGCTCTGATAGCCGTCAGCGCAATCGCCCCGCCGCCCGGCATATCCACCGGATGAGAGCGATGATCGCCGCCGGCCAGCGGCTCGTATAGAGGCGTCACGGTCGTGGTCTTGCCATTTTGCTCCACCTGCAGAACCGCTCCAATATTCGAGGCCATTCCCTGCTCGTGAGCGCCCATTTCGAATTTCTCGAAAGTCACCTTGCGATCGCCGATATTGAACGATTGCCCCTTGGCGATATCGAATACCTGCGGCTGAAGCCGCGCCAACTGCCGCTTGTTCTCATCGCTATCGAATCCCGTGAAAACAAACTGCTTACCTCCAAGCTCTGTGCTGCCGGCGATACCCAGAGTGAAGGGCTGCATATTTATCTGGCTGCCCTCGGTTATATTTTCAAGCGATAAGTATAAATCGGAAAGCAGATATTTTTTTATATGCGGCGTTCTCGCGAATTGGGCATTATCGCCGCGGCCCATCGCTTTGGTGACCGAATGCGCCATAAATGATTCGCCGCCTCTTCTGATCTCGAAATTGGTCAGCTCCTCCTTGGGGCTGAGGCGTTCGGTGCCGACAAACTTGATATCATACCCCAGCGCCGATTTGGATTCGCCCGCGGGTATGGTTATCTTGGTTTTATCTCCGAAACTTGACGACAATATCACGCCCATCAACATGATGGAAAATCCCACATGGGCCAGATATCCACCCCTGGTCCGGAAACTTCCGTTACGATGCCTGACAAGATGAAAGAGGTTGGTGATAAAGGCGAAGAGCGCCGTAAAGATGAAAATTAAATATAACACCGCGACCAGAATTATCTTGGCTGATACCTTCGGCGGATCCGGCCATGACCAGAATTCCACAATCTTGTTGAATCCAAACACAAAAAACAGAATCGCGCCGCCTGCGGAAATTATCAGCGGCGGCATGAGCCTTTTCACGACGAGTTCGGTTTCGGTCTGGCGCCAGAATAGAAGCGAATTGAACCCCAGGATCAGGGCGAAAATGGCCGAGAAAATCAGGCCCGCTATGTTGTAATATGATGTCGCTATCGCGGCCGGCTTGGGAGTTATTTTCGAAAGGATCGGCGCCTGGGAGAATATCGTCGTGATCAATGGAAACGAGGTCCAAAACAGCACCAGGACTATAAATGGCAAGAGAAGCGCTACCGCCAGAAATGTCGTAAATTCCTGCGAGAGAAAGTCGCTGCTTGGTGTGGCTCCCTTGATCTTTCGCGCCCTGTAGGCGAACAGACCGTAAGATAATGCGGCTATCACAGCTATTGAAATCCACAGAACATTATTGTATCCCAGGTCGATAAAAGAGTGAACAGAGAAATCGGCCAGCACGCCCGAACGTGTCAGGAACGTGCCGTAGACAATCAGAAGAAATAGCGTGATTGCCAAAAATAAGTTCATCCTGCGCCACGAGCCCCGCGTGCGCTCCACAACCATGCCATGGACCAGCGCAATTCCTGTCATCCAGGGAATTGCCGAGGCATTCTCGACCGGGTCCCAGGACCAATAGCCACCCCAGCCAAGGGTCTCGTAAGCCCAGTATCCTCCGAGAAAGATCCCCAGCCCCAGCGTCACAACCGAGAAGACCGCCCACGGCATTGTCTGCCTGACCCAGTTATCGTACTTGTTGGTCGCCAGCGCCGCCATTGCGAATGCGAATGGAATGCAGGCCGCCGCGAATCCCAGGAAAACGATAGGCGGATGAATCTGCATCCAATAATTCTGAAGCAGGGGATTGAGCCCCTGGCCATCAGGAGGCATGAAATCGAGCCTGGCGAATGGTTTTGAAATAAGGGCCAGCACAAGGAGGAATGTCTGAGCCAGGATATAGAAAAACATTACCCAGCCCTCGTTCTCCTTGGCCCGGGCGCGCACCCAAATGCCGAGGACTAACCCGAAAACCAGCCAGAGAAGGAACGTGCCTTGTTGACCGGCCCAGAGGGCGCTGAACTTGAAAAAATGCGGCCAGGTGTTGGAAAGATCACGCGACGAGTAGGTGGCAACATAGGAGAATTCGAAACGGTCGGCCAAAAATAAAGACATCAGATTGATGAACGCGGCTCCCACCATCGCCAGCAAAATCCAATAGACGACTCTGGCGCCGAATTGATATTGCCTGTTCCCGGTGGCAGCCATCAGATACCCGGCCATGGCAAGTATCAGCGGCACCGGGGCCCAAGCTAAAAGAAAATTGCCTATATCCATCTAAGCCCTCATTTCCTCGACGGCCCAAACGGGCCCCTCGTATTAAACATCGGCCATGACCTGCCATGCCCCCATTATATTCTGGAAAGTCGCCCACCCTTTTGGATGGCGAATCACGCTCCCGATTGGGTCGGCGCGTTCTGATATTTGGATGGGCATTTTATCAGAAGCTTATCGGCGTAAAAGGCTTCTTGCTCGTAGCGGCCTATACATACCACTGACTTGGCCTGGTCGAAGTTACCCGGCTTGGTGCCGTTATATACGACTTTCATGCGATCCCCGTTGGCATCGATGATATAAAATGAAAACGAACCGGATTGCGTATCATAGTTGGTCTGCTCCGCCTGGATTTCACCCATAACCTGAACATTCCCCTTGGCTGCGCGGGCCTCCGAAAAGCCGACATAGGGAGTGACCCCACCGCCGGTGACCAGCGACAATATTCCGACCCCGGCGGCCACCAGCACCACGCCAAGCGCGATTCCCCTCTTGAGATTCTTATGCATCTTTCTTTAACCTTTTGACCTTTTGATCGAGTGAAAAAAGATATACCCATAGGGCTATCCAGCCCAATAAGGCGACACCCATTGGAATGTAGTTAGACACCCTTTTTCCCTTTCCCCAATTCGATTATGTCAACTGTCAGATTTTTCATCCAAATGAAAACACCGATATAGGCCAGGCACGATGGAATCAGCACGCTGGCCGTTGCAAGATTGAAAGTGATGATCGAGCCTTCGCTGCCGCCGGTCGGTCTGGGAGCGCCAGGGTGGAGCCCCGGCATGATGCGCGGCATGATAAAGACAAAGAATATGGCCGCCACAAATCCGAAGATCGAATAAACAGCGGAGAGGTTGGCCCGCTGGTCGGGATCGGATATGGCCGAGCGCAAGGCAAAATAAGCGCCGTAAACCAGCAGGAGCATGAATATCGAGGTTTCCCTTGGATCCCAGTTCCAGTAGGAGCCCCAGGTATTCTTGGCGAAAATCGAACCGGAGATGGCGGCCAATACGCAAAATATAGTGCCCAGCCTGGCCGAGGCCACCTCCCGCAGATCATATTTCATGTTCCGCTCAGAAAGATACTTGATCGAATAAAACATCCCCAGTCCATAAGCCACTACGGTGGTTATCGCCATGGGGAAATGGAAATAGATGATGCGAAAAATCTCCGGATTATCTATTACCGGTGTCGGCGGAGGGAAGACCCAGGCGCCAACTATCACCCAGCTAATTAAGAGCAGCAAAAGAACTTTCCAAATCATACCCGCGAGACTACTAAACCCTCTCATTTATCGTAAAGTTTCGACACTAATTAGGCGTTTCGCAATTAAAAGTCAATACTAAAATATGCCAACGTAGTTCAATAACTCCCGATTTGCCTTGATGTTACGTGATATGGGGAATCAATCATTCCAGACTGCCTCAAAGAGCAGAAAGCTAAGCACAACCATAATAACAAGATAGGAAAGGAGGACCTGTATTTCCATGCGGGCCGCGCTGAAAGCGATGTCGGCTGTCATGGCCTTCTTTGTTCCGGAGATTGCCTCCACCAGCAGGGGAAGGATTAGCGGAAACGATAGCACTGCAAACAACGCGCCTTTTACGGAGGCCTTGGAAATTATTGCCGCCACGAATGTGGTTACGACCGCCAGCCCGACTGAACCGATCAGCAATATCGTGAAGAATAACGGGTAGCTGGCTACATCGAAACTAATAAATATGGCAAACAGGGGGATTGTAATCAGATTAAGCCCGGAGAGTAAAACGAGATTGAAAAGAAGCTTCCCCGCGAATATCACCTCGGCGGGCGCGTACAGGCGAAGAGCCATGGCGGTTTTCGATTCCTCCTCCTTGACAAAACTCTGGGCCAGACCCGAGAGGGAGGAAAAGTAGATCACAATCCAGAGAAGCGATGCCTGCAACTCTGTTGACAGGCCGGTTCCTCTTATCGCAAACGATATGGCAAACACGGTCACCACCGCGAACATCGCGATGGCGTTAATGGCATAGCGGGTGCGAAACTCGCTCTTGATATCCTTAAGGAAAAGCGAGATCGCCTTAGCCGCCGAGCCTGATGAACTGGTCGCCATACGAAAGCTCCGTCTTTTCATTTGTTGCGATCACCACAATCCCCTGATGAGAGCGGATAATATCATCGACCAATCCCTTGCCGCGCTCGTCGAGATTGGCTGTAGGCTCATCGAGAATAAGGACCTCCGGGGCGCGCAGAAGCGCCAGGCAGTACTTAAGGCGCTGTTTCATCCCCGATGAGTAGGAACCGACAAAATCATGACCCCGACCCCCCAGGCCGATATTTTCCAGTCGCCTTTCAAGTTCGGGAATATCGAATTTATGGCCGGCCACCTCGGCGAAAAATGTCAGGTTTTCGATAGCTGTCAGTTCGTCATAAAGAACCATATCGGGCGAGACCAACCCGATATGGGGCCTGATCTCCAGATGCGTGAGTCTGTTGTCATTCATCTCGAAAATGACTCTGCCCCTGGTCGGTCGATTGAAAGCGCAGAGGATTCGGACCAGTGTCGATTTGCCGGAGCCGTTAGGACCGCTAATTACAAGCCGCCCGCCATTCTCGACCACGGCCGAGATATCCGAAAAAACGGGTCGGCCGGGAAATTCCTTGGCCAACCCGTCAATTGTCAATTTCAAATGCATCTGGTTTTAGCAAAAATCAATTGCCCGCCCGGCATTCGGCACAGAGGCTCGGAATGCCATGCTTCCACCGAAACAGATCACCCAACCGCTCTTATTCCCCGTTCTCTCCGTGGCAGTATCCGCAGAATCCGGCTCCGGCTCGATTTGTGCTGGAGTGGCATCGGAAACATTCAAATCCGGGATCATCATGCCATGGCCCCTTCTCCGATTCCATGAAGCCGCTGGGATGAATACTGTGTTCTGAGCCTTTGATACCATCCCTGTCGTCATGGCAGCCGGGCTGGCCGCAGGTGAAGCTTTGATCGTCGTGGCACGAGGCGCACGATTCGATATCTCTCCTGGCAAAATCAGCATGAGTGCCGGGATTGGTCCTCGGATTCCAGGCTTTATAAAAGTGACTGAGCGGGATGACATCCTCCTGGTTGTGGCAATCACCGCAGAAAGTCTCGAAATCATGGCAGCTCTGGCATTGCGACTCCTTGCCCTTGGCATCGAGGCCGTGATTGAAGCGGTAGTTCAGGTCGTGAACGGTTTTAACCAAATTGTCACCGGCGTGACAGTCGCTGCAGAACGTCTCGGCATGATGACATGGGGCGCATGATTGTCTTTGATCATCAGTGGCCGCAAACTTGTGAGAATGTCCCCAATCCGGCGGATGAACAAGCGCAGTCATGACCGCGGGCTTGGGGTGACAGGCCTCGCATTCTGCCGAGGCTGTGACGCCATCGTGACATTGAAAGCAATGCGTCATCGAGGGATACCCCGCAGTCGTCAAGTGCGATTCGAGCTGGTCGATCCCCTGATGGCACGATAGGCAATTGTCCGATGTGGGATTGTCACCGAGATGTGCCTTATGCGAGAAGATGAGCTCCCGCAGAGCCATGTTGATACCACGGGGATTTGTCGGATCGGCGTGGCAGAGACCGCAATCCTCGGGAGCATTGGAAACGGAATGGCAATCGGAGCATTCATCATGGCCGGGCATGTTCTGGTCGTTAGCCGACATGCTCTGAGCGACTTTATGACATGCCTGGCATTCGATATCGCGTTCCCCGAAATGACCCTTGTGACTGAAATTTATGTCGGATTCGGTTTTCTCGTAGGTCGCGAATATCAACGACACGATCATGTTAAAAATAATCGGAATCATCGCTAATGACCTCCTCCGAGCCCGGTTGTTCGAGATCTCGAATTGAAATTATAGCCGATCTTTATGTAAAATCTGGTATCGTACTTAAAATCACGGTTGGAGAGTAGCTGCACCTCGGCGCGGCTGCTCAGGCCGTTGATAACGTCGAAAAGCGCCCCAAAGGAGGTGGCCACGCTTGGGGTCGTGTCATCCACTTCGGTGTCAAGCTTGTAATTATACATATCGGCGTTAAGATACACCTGCAGCCGTTCCATGAGGTCGTAAAACAGGAAGCTGTATATTCCCAGCATGGTCCCGGCATATCCGGCGGAATAAACCACACCGGCTGATTGCCCGTCGTAAGATCCCCCCAGGGAGATACGGGTATTCTGGTCGTCCTCGAATATGGTGTATGTCAGAGAGCCCTGCGCGAATGCCCTCTTATTGATCCTGTACGTCGGGCTCAGACGTATCTGATGAAATGGCTCATTGCGAAAAACAGAGAAGACGTTGCTCAAATCCAGCGACGGTCTGCGGTAGAAATATTCGAATTCTGCGCGGTGGCCGCCCTGGAATTCAATTCCCGTCCGCGAAACACCCGACCTAAGGCGATTGAACAGGAAATCGTAATCAATTCCCGCCCATTCGCTGTATGGTCCGGTCTTTATGGTGATATCGAAACCGCCCGCCTGCATAACAACATCGGTGTTTGTGCTGCGCTGAAGATAGGAGACCGATGGCCGACACTCCTTGAATCCGTTGTATTGAAGTTGTCCGCCCATCGCGTTTCTCTCATCCCATTGGGCAATCCGGTCGTACTTGTAGAAAGATGGCCCGGGCGTGCCGCCCGCGAATGCCGTGAGCTTGACGACTCTGACAGGGGAGAGGTCGATCCTGCCTCCATCCATGGTAAATCCACTAATGCCTGCGGATACGAACTGCCGCCCCACGCGAATCATCAACTGGTTACGACGCTGGTATTCGGCATAAGCGCCAAAAACCCTGAAATCGGGGTCGGTGGCCAGTTTCTCGGAAAGGTCCGATAAGACTCGTCCGCGCAAGAAGAAACTCAGGCCCGGCGTGCCGACATTGCTTGCCCGCAGCCTCAGCCCCTGAAGCGACCTGATCTGCTGGTTATCCTGGTTGGGCACTTTGTAAGTATAGAACTCAGTCCAGGCGCCAGCATCGAATACGGTTTGCGGCAAGGCCGGCGTGGCCAGGCATAATACTGCGACCGCGACGCATACCGATATCAATTTGGACATTTTCCCTCCTATCTTGCCAGCTTATTATGAGGATAACACACCCGCTGTCAACTTTATTTATATTATCATTATCGATTTGGCAAATGAAAAATTGAATTTTCGGGCTATTGGGGGCGCCGGATTTGATTCCTGCCCATATGCTTGCACCTATTAAAGCCAGACCCTAATTCATCCGACTTATAATAAAGGAATCTTATGTCCAAAGTTATTTCAGTTCCATTCAAAGAACGGATGGCCGCCCGCATCCTCGTGGTCGACGACGAACCGAGCATGTGCGAATTTCTTAGCATCATGCTTGGCAAAGAAGGCTACGCCGTCTCGCATCAGACATCTGCCAATCAGGCCCTGACCGATTTGCGTCAGAACTCCCGCGACCCTGAAAAACGGTTCGACCTGGTGGTCACCGACCTCATGATGCCGGAAATGTCGGGCCTGGAGCTGCTCAAATCATCTCAAAAAATCGATCCCGCGATAGATTTCATAGTAATGACTGCCTTCGGCTCAATCGACACGGCGGTCGAGGCTCTCAAGAATGGGGCCCACGACTATATTACCAAGCCGTTCAAGGTCGAGGAGATTAAGATCGCAGTCCGCAAGGTAATTGAACAAAAGCAAATCAAGCGCCAGTACCAGGTGCTAAAGGAAAATCTTTCAAGCGGATTCGATTCTTTCATAGGGTCATCGGCGGCCGTTGTCGAGATCAAGCGGCTTGCGGCCAAGGCCGCCGCCACCGATGTCACGGTACTGATCACCGGCGAATCTGGCACCGGCAAGGAGGTATTGGCGCGCGCCATCCATAGCGAGAGCAACCGATTCTCGGAGCCCTTTCTATCGCTCAACTGCGCGGCCCTACCGGAAACACTGCTCGAATCGGAGTTATTCGGGCATACCAAAGGATCGTTTACAGGCGCCATAAAAGATAAAGTCGGGCTGTTCGCCGCCGCTGTCGACGGCACCTTCTTCCTGGACGAAATCAGCGAGACCAGCCCGGCGATCCAGGCCAAGCTTCTGCGTGTTCTCGAGGAGAAAGAGATCACACCTCTTGGAGCCACCAAGCCGCAGAACGTCGACGTGCGCCTGATCGCCGCCACTAACGCCAATCTGCAGGAGCGCGTCGATCACGGGGCATTCAGGGCCGACCTGTTCTACAGGCTTAACGTTTTCAGCATTAATATACCGCCACTCCGTCACAGAGCCGATGACATCGAACTTCTGGCAGCGCATTTTGTCCGACGCCATTGCGCCAAGCTCGATATGCCGGACAAAGTGCTGAGCGAACAGGCCATGGGGCTGCTCAAATCATACAGTTGGCCGGGAAACATAAGGCAGCTCGAGAACCTGCTCGAACGCACCGTCATGCTCTCGCATGGGGCAACCATCGGACCCGATGACCTGCCTGACGAAATCAGGAATACAGCCGACATCAAGAACAAGACGGCCAGTATTTCGGTCGGGCCAGACCTGGAATCGATGGAGAAGGCTTATATCTTCTACACCCTGGCGCAGACCGGATGGAATAAGAACCAGGCCGCTAAGATACTCGGTATCGATCTTTCCACGCTTTACCGCAAAATAGAACGCTATGGCTTGCCGAAAAAAGCGTAATGGCACACCCAATAGGCCGGATCTAACACACCATTAGCATAAAACAAATCTAAGCTTTACCGTGCAGGCGCTCGACATTTCGTGCCCCGATTGATAACAAACCAACGCCCCAAGTCGGCCCGACTTTCACATGCAACCATTCCCGTCTCGTCATGGTTATCACGATCAAAAAAGGATGTCAGGCCTTATCTCATAATTCAAAAGAGGGCTTGATTAAGCTACACAACCATTATTATATATCCATTATGACCAACCGCAACTTTCGTAAAGACATTGCAGGGGTGAATATAAAGGTGCCGGTTATCGGAGGGGCATTGCATAATTATATTAATTTCGATAATGCCGCCTCGACTCCGCCGTTAAAATGCGTCTGGGAAACTCTGAAGGAGTTCAAGGATTACTACTCTTCGGTTCATAGGGGAACCGGCTATAAGTCGGTCGTCTCTACAAAGGCCTATGACCTGGCTCACGAAAAGGCGCTGCAATTCGTTGACGCCGACCCCGAGCATTTCACCTGCATCATGGTGCGTAACACCACGGAGGGGATTAACAGGCTCTCACGGCGACTGGGCCTGACCAAGAACGATATCGTGTTATCCAGCCTGATGGAGCATCACTCCAACGACCTTCCCTGGCGTATGCGCGCCCGTATCGACTATATAGAAGTCGATAACAACGGTCAGATCGACCTGGAAGACCTTCACTCCAAGTTGCTCAAATATGGCCGCCAGGTCAAGCTTGTAGCGATTTCGGGCGCCTCCAATGTAACCGGCCTGATGCCGCCGATAGGGGAAGCTGCCCGGATCGCCCATGACCATGGCGCGCAGTTCATGGTCGATGCCGCGCAATTGGCGCCGCATCGAGAGATCCGTATGGGCAGGCCCGGCCGCGAAGACTCAATCGACTTCCTTGTATTCTCCGGCCACAAGATGTATGCCCCTTTTGGAGCAGGCGTCTTGATCGGGCCAAAGAGCTTATTCAAACAGGGGGACCCCGATTTGGTCGGCGGCGGCGCGGTAAATTATGTCACACTTTCGCAGGTGCAGTGGGCCCACCTGCCCGATAAAGAAGAGGCCGGCAGCCCCAATGTTCCGGGAGCGGTAGCATTGGCTTCGGCCATGGATTATTTGAGGTTCGTGGGATTTAGGAAAATCGCAGCGCACGAAAAAGAGCTGACAAAGTACGCCCTCGAGAAATTTGCCCAACTTGATGGTATCACATTATATGGCCCCACAAAATGGATACCGGGCCAGGATCGAGTCGGGGTGATCTCGTTCAATGTCGATGGCGTCTATCATGCCGTGACGGCGGCAATCCTCAGTTTCGAGGGCGCGGTGGCGGTGCGTAATGGATGTTTCTGTGCCCATCCTTATATCATGCGCCTGCTCAAAATCAGCGAGAAGGCCTCTCATAAATATCGGGACCAGATCAACGCCGGTGTGCGAAGCGAGGTGCCCGGGCTGGTACGCGTATCATTCGGCATTTACAATACCAAGGCTGAGATCGATACCTTCTTCAAGGTCTTGAAATTAATCATCAACAGGACATATAAGGGCGAATACCTGATTGACAAACATACGGGCCAGGTTCGCGCCAGGGGCTTTAAATTTCCGGAAAAGCAGAGATTCCTCCGCCATGAAAATCATAAAGGTACTTCCCGAAGGCCTTATCGATAGAATCGCCGCCGGAGAGGTGATCGAAAATCCGGCCTCGGTGATCAAGGAGCTCGTCGAGAACTCCATAGATGCCGGAGCAGGAAGTATCGAGATATCTATCTCTGGTGGCGGCAAGGACGAGATTATTATAGTCGACGATGGCGAGGGCATACCCAAGAACCAGGTGGAGCTGGCCTTCTATCGGCACGCCACTTCAAAGATTCGCAGTTGGGAGGACCTCCTTAGAACATTTACCATGGGATTCCGGGGTGAGGCCCTGCCATCGATAAGCTCCGTCTCTCTCATGGAGTTAACCACCTGCTTCGAGGGTGAACGGATCGGATCGACTATCAAGTTCGAGGGGGGTAAACAAACTTTTTTCGGCCCCGCCCCGCCTCGAAAAGGAACCGCCATCACGGTTAAAAACCTGTTTTTCAATGTCCCCGCCAGGCGGAAATTTCTCAAATCGGAATTGTCGGAGAAAAGAAAAATCTCGGAGATTATCAGGCGATACCTCATCGCTCACCCGGAGATAGGATTCAAGATTAGCCACGATGGCAGGCTCGTCAGCTCGCTTACGGCGACCGAGAATCTCCGCGAGAGGTTGGAGTCGATCTGGGGCGATTCCATCACCAACAACATGGTCGAGCTGGAGGGTGGAACGACAGGTCCTATGACCATACGCGGGTTCGTCTCAAAACCGGAGGTTACGCGCTCCAACCGGGGCGAGATATTCTTTTTTGTAAACAGGCGCCCGGTTCTGGAGAAATCATTTTTCGGAGCGATCGCGGCCTCCTATGGGCCGACCCTTCCTCCGGGACGGCATCCTTACGCCGCCGTCTTTTTGGAAATAGAGCCTAATTTTATCGACATTAATGTTCATCCCGCCAAGACCGAAATCCGTTTCGCAGATGATGGCTTCATTTTTACGACACTGAAGAAATCGCTTGATAAGGCCCTGGCTCTGCCGCTTGGTTTCGCTCTTCGCTCATCGAAGGAGCCGGGGGATGAATCGCTCACGCATCCCGCGCCGCAATCAATCCCGTTCGCGAAGGCCCGGCAGCAGGCATTCGGTGACGGTGGATTCAGGATGATTCCCGGTGAGCCGGCGGCCTTTGAATCGTCAATACGGCCGGCGATGACCTCGCCACAGATCGATTTTGCAGGGCAGGGAATCTCTGTCATGCAGCTTTTCGATACATATATCCTCGCCCGCCAGAATGATGAGATGCTGATTATTGACCAGCACACCGCCCACGAGCGTATCCTGTTCGAAAGGAATTTGAATTCATTCGAAATTCAGGGCATGCCATCGCAGAAGCTGCTGTTCGAGGAACAGGTTCACTTAAGTCCCGAGGAACAAAACGCGCTGGATACGGCCATGGGCCTGATCGCAAGGGCTGGTTTCGAGCTTCGCCCTTTCGGCGGCGATCAATTCATCATCTCCGGCGTACCGCTCGATATGGGAGATATTGCGCCTGCCGAGGCTCTCAAGGAAACCCTTGCCGTCCTGGCCAACAACCTTCGCGAGGGGCAGGATATCAAACGGGCCCTGGCAGCCGCAGTGGCCTGTAAGGCTGCTGTCAAAGCCGGTCATAGGCTCTCGGAGGCTCAGATGCGGGCGTTGATCGTTGAGCTTCTCAAGTGCCACGAACCTTACAGATGTCCTCATGGAAGACCCACTATTGTCGTAATGAGCCGCGATGACCTCGAGAGAATCTTCCGACGGAAATAGCCGCCCCAAGGCTGTCATTATCTGCGGCCCGACCAGCTCCGGCAAATCCGAGCTGGGTCTCATGTTGGCCGAAAAATATAACGGCCGCATTATTAGCGCCGATTCACGCCAGATCTACAGGCGGCTCGATATCGGCACCGCCAAGCCATCGATGGAGGATAGAGCCAGGATAATTCATTATATGATCGATGTCGCCGACATCGACGAGGTTTTTACCGCCAGACGATATTCGGCAATGGCGATGGCGGCCATCCAGGAAACCTGTGCCGGGCACAACATTCCTTTCATCATAGGTGGGGCCGGCCTTTATCTGGCCGCTCTCACCGGTGGCATTTTCGAGGGCCCATCAGCCGACTCGAACCTCCGCCATAATCTCAAGGTAGAGGCCGATAGGCTCGGGCAGGAACATCTCCATGAGGAGCTCTTACAGGTTGACCCTGAGGCCGCCAGGCGAATATCGCCTGGCGACAGGGTGCGCCTGATCAGGGCCCTGGAGGTATACAGACTTACTGGAAAGAAAATAAGCGAGCTGCAGTCGAGCGGACATTATGAGCGCCTCGACATGGAATTCTTATGGATTGGTATCATGCCGGAGCGAAAGAGGCTTTACGAGCGTATAAACCAGCGTGTCGATCGGATGGTCGCCTGCGGCCTGATCGATGAGGTCGCGAGTCTCAGAGATGCCGGATTTGGAAATCCTATCAAGCAAAAAAGAATCGTCGGTTATTATGAAGTGCTTGACTCGCTGGAGGGCGCAATTACCATGGAAAAAGCGATTGATTCGATCAAGCAGCATAGTCGAAATTACGCCAAAAGACAATTAACATGGTTCCGCCACAAGGCCCCCGCAAAATGGTTAGATCCTGATGCCACCAATATTTATAATGAAGTTTCCCTTATAATTGACGATTATTTAAGATAAAAGGGCTTGACTTGAAATCTATTTCTTATTATTAGAGGTAAAGTTATGGCATGGAGGAGGATAACTACCCTAACGCTTTTCCCTGTAGCGTTGACGGTTATAATTGGGTGTTCCCAGCCAGATCCGGTTTGGACTCTCCAGACTGCTGATGAGGCTCCCCGGCAAAGCTCCGCGTTGTCAGATACGGCCTCGGCAACTATAGACTCGCTCAAGACTCCCGTGGCGCGGCCGGACCTGGATGAGGCCCTCGACAATGTCGAGGCGCTCTACGCGACGGGCGTCCACTATTTCCAGATCAGTGAACTCGACTCTGCCCAGGCCTCTTACGAGCAGGCTCTTGCTATTCTGGCTGAAATCGACCTCAACCCCGAACAGAGCCCCGACCAGGCGAGCCGCATGGACCGTCTCCTTAATGAAATCGAAGAGGATTATCGTTTGACCCTGATAGCCTCAGGATCTCTTTCTAATGAGGCCTCCGTTACCGCTTTCAGAGAGCTTTTTGCCGACCTGAAGAATTTTAAACGGTTGAAAGAGCAGTCTGAGGTTAAGGTCAAAGAGTTTAACGAAGCTGATTCCGTTATATATGATATAGATATCGAATGGAACGAGAAGGTCGAAAACTCACTGATTTACCTTCAGACCGTGGCGCGCGATAAGTTCAACGCCTACCTTGAGCGCGCCGGCGCCTATCTGCCTTTAATGGAGAAGATATTCGAGGAAAGAGGACTTCCTCACGATCTCGTTTATCTACCGCTCATCGAATCGGGATTTAAGGCCTCGGCTTATTCGTATGCCAAGGCCTCGGGATTCTGGCAGTTCATATCATCCACGGGAAGGCTCTACGGGCTGGAGCACAATTGGTGGTTTGATGAAAGGCGAGACTTTGTCAAATCGACTATCGCCGCCGCTGAGCATCTCAAAGATCTTTATGAGCAGTTCGGCTCCTGGAACCTGGCTCTAGCCGCGTATAACGGAGGCGCCGGCAGAGTCTCGCGGGAGATCAAAAAAGCGAGGACAAACAATTTTTGGAAACTAAGCCTTCACAAGCAAACCAAGGCCTACGTGCCTCTCTTTATGGCCTCCACCATAATTGCCAAGCAGCCGCAGAAATACGGTTTCTTCCCCAACTACCAGCAACCAATAGAATACGATGTTTTCACAATCGACAAGTGCATATCAATTGAGGCCATTTCGGCCAAGACCGGTATTGCCATCGCTGATCTTGAACGGCTCAATCCCGAACTCCTCAGGGGTATCACTCCACCGGGGGTGAAACAATACGATTTCAGGATTCCAAAAGGCATGTCGGATGTTCTCGCCATGGCATATAATAATATCCCCGAGGAAAAGCCGGTCACGCTGTCTCGTCACAAGGTGAGACGCGGCGATACCCTGTCGAGCATCGCCAGGAAATATGGTGTCTCTGTCAATACTCTGGTAACTGCCAATAACATCAAGAAAAACAAGCGAATCTATATTGGCCAATATCTCAATATACCGACCGGAGGCGGCAGAGCCATACGGCAGATTCCGTCTGAGTTTGCGCAAACGCGGGCAGCGAAGATCCAGACGATCAATAAGTCGACCGGAAAATATAAAGTACGGTCGGGTGACACGCTATGGAAAATCGCCTCTTCATATGGAATCAGCATCGCCGAGCTAAAAAGGCATAACAATTTATCGTCCAACATGGTGTTTGCCGGACGGTGGTTGAAAATACCGATGCAATCTTCGAATCCCGCTGCCGAAATCAAACCGGCCGATGTCACCTTTGAGATTTACACAGTAAAAAGAGGCGATTATCTCAATAAGATCGCCAGCCGCTTTGGCACCGACCTGGCCACAATCAAAGAGGCAAACGGTCTGACCTCAAACAGGATCTTCCCCGGCATGAAGCTTAAGATACCGCCCAATGGCACCAGCGATATCTCTGACGCCTCCGATAAGCCAAATAATAATAAAGAGTTAAGCCAAAAAACCTATACGGTTCGGCGCGGCGACACTCTTTGGAAAATAGCGCAGGCGCATGGTGTTTCTTTGAATAACCTGGCCCGATGGAACAATCTTAGTGTCAGAAGCCGCATCTTCCCCGGAGATAAGTTGAAGATTTATTTCGACTAACGGTAAAAAAGGATTTGACAATAAAATCCATCCAAAATAAATTTACGCCAAGTTATGGCGTCTAATAGAGATAAAGTAATTATCCTGGTTATCGTGCTGGCCGGCCTTTTCATGTTTGGGGTGGTTAGCCTCATTCTGCTATTGGCTGCCAGGCCATTGCCGGCGGAATTTCCCTTCACCTCTCTCGGGGGACGAGTGGCGCTCATTGAAATCTCTGGAGTAATAGAAAGCTCGGAGGACATTGTAAGGCAACTCAAGAAATATGAAGAGGATAATTCGATCAAAGCGTTGGTGATAAGGATCGATAGCCCCGGCGGGGGAGTGGCGCCATCTCAGGAAATTTACGACCGCCTGCTCAAATTCCGGGAAAAAGACAAATATATCGTAGCGTCAATGGGGGGAGTAGCGGCTTCCGGAGGTTATTATATCGCTTGTGCGGCCGACACCATTTTCGCCAACCCTGGGACTATCACCGGTTCGATCGGAGCAATTTTCTCCTATCTCGTATTCGAGAATCTGATGGATAAGGCCGGGGTCAAAATGGAGGTCGTAAAATCGGGCGATTTCAAGGATGTCGGAAGTCCGGCTCGCCGCATGGATCCGCGTGAGCGGGCCATGCTGCAATCGGTTATTGACGATACTTACGATCAATTCGTAAACGTCGTATCGGAGCGACGAGGCTTGGATCTCGATTTCGTCAAGAGCCTGGCCAACGGATCGATATTTACCGGCCGCCAGGCCCGCGAAAAGGACCTCATCGATAAGCTTGGCACTTTGGATGATGCTATCTCGTTGGCCGGCGATATGGCCGGACTGGGCCAGAAGCCGCGCGTCGTCAAGGAACGTCCTTTTAAGCGTAATATTTTCGATCAGTTGGTCGGATTACTCGGGCTCGATAACTTCAAATCACAGATTCGCCTTTGGCCGACTCTGGAATATAGATACAATTAATTTCCATGCCCATTTATGAATATCGCTGCAGGAATTGCGGAAACGAATTTGAAGTCCTTATTAGAAGCTCCGAATCGAAAGTTAGTTGTTCGGTTTGCGCGGCTGAAAATGTTACAAAGAAATTCTCGACATTCGGTTTTATATCGGGAAACTCGACGATGGTCGCATCGGGCGCAAAATCATGTGGCGGATGCGCGAGTCACAATTGTGGTGGATGCCATCATTGATAAGATAAATCCTTTGACCATGGGAGGTGGTTAATGACAAAAGCCGATCTGGTAGAACAAGTGGCGGAGAAAACCGGCTTGACCCGCACCGATGTTGCCGCCACGGTGGATTCCTTTCTGGACGCCATCAAACGGGCGCTGGAAAACGGTTCCAACATCGAAATAAGAGGATTCGGCACATTTAAAATCAAGCCTCGTAAGGCCCGTAAGGCCCGGAATCCACGGACCGGCGACGTCGTCCCTGTTCCGGACAGAAAGATTCCTGTATTCAAACCATCCAATGAATTTAAAAATCTTGTGATGAGCGCGGCGTCTCAAAGAGGATAAGGAAAAATATGCCAAGTGGTAAAAAGCGCAAACGACATAAAATCAAAACCCACAAGCGCAAAAAACGGCTTCGTAAGGATCGTCATAAAAAGAAGCTGAGATAGTCAGTCGATAAACCGGTTGATCGGTTTGATGGCAAGACGGCCGTGATCTGGATCATCTCTGATACTCATTTGACCAGAAATCAATTCCTCCCGGAGGCCTTTATGAAGCGGGTCTCGCGGGAGGATATTATTTTGCATTTGGGCGACCTGGTCTCGCTTGAGGCTTTGGAGCAGGTGCGAAAGTTGTGCCATTTCGAGGCGGTCAGGGGTAATTGCGATATGCCCGATGTCCGCCGGGGCCTGCCGCCCAAAAAAGTAATTGAGATCGAGGGGCTCAAAATCGGACTTATTCATGGTCGCGGCGGACCGTCTGATACGATCAGGACTGTGAGAGCCGAATTCGCGGGCAAGGTCGATATCGCCCTGTTTGGGCATACCCACTTGCCATATCATCACCGCGAGAATGGCACGCTTTATTTTAATCCCGGCAGCCTGCGAAGCGGCAGGGGAGAGGCCAACACATTTGGCCTTCTGCATCTCGACTGCAATCCCCCCTGGGGCGAAATTATCGAAATCGCTAGACAATAGCCGAAACATCGATTGCCTTTTAAATATAAGGGGGCTGCGATTTTTAAATGAAGGATTTTCCGCTATGAAACCCCTCTTGCTCCTGCCACAAAAGGCCGGAACGCTAGAGATATTTTTCTGTTGACCAGCGGCACTCATACCCGTTAATTGCGCCGCATAAGAATAGTATACCATAATGTAGATTGATCTATTTTATGGACGGCATGCCCCCGTAGCTCAGGTGGATAGAGCGACGGTTTCCTAAACCGCAGGTCGCCCGTTCAAGTCGGGCCGGGGGTATTTTTTATTTTTATCCTTTTCTGACGCAAAAAAACCCTTGCAAATGAATGATATAGGTTTTAAATTCTTGAGGTTTTCGAGGAATATTCGGCCTCGCAGACGGTATATTCATGGCAGGGGGCAAGGAGCGGGTGCAAATCACCCTGTGAGAGGGGAAATAATTAAGGCATTCTTTTTTCGCCTGCATTGACTTCCAGATTATGAACTCCGGAGGAATGATGAAGAAATTTTCTGTGGTGTTTTTGGCGATGGCATTAATGGCTTTTATGCCACTTTTAACCCATGCTCAGGTAAATCAGGCCCTGTCGACTCTTAATCCATACCTGGATTTTAACACGCTCGGCGGTGGCGCCAGGGCAGCCGGCATGGGAGGGGCTTTCATCGGATTATCGGAAGGTGAATTCGCATACTCCTGGAATCCCGGGGCATTGATATTCTTCCAGAAAAATTACCTTGGGATTCAGTTAGTGTCAGCATCCGACAAATTCACAATGCCGGTGCTAAATGGAAGCCCTTCCCTGGACATCTATACTTTGCAGTCGGCCGAGGTCAAGCGCGATCATTTCAGCCTCGATGTCGGCGGTTTTGGGGTTCCATTCTCGTTTTTGGATAGAAACTGGGCAGTCGGCGGAGGCTATAGAAATATCTACGACATGGACACGAAATACGAGTACCCGTCTTTCTATGGCGATCTAAATAATGTCACCACAACCGACGGCGTCGATGCCGTAAGCCTTGCTCTGGCCGGCCTGCTTACCGATGGATTGGGATTCGGCATTACGGCGAATTCCTATGTCCGTGGATATGAGCGAAACTCGTGGAATCTAAAGGCCTTTGAATTCCAAAGCACAATAGATCCATTTCCCGATACGCTCGATATCTGGATTAATGAAACGTCCCATTATAGCGGCGTGAATTTCGACCTGGGTCTGGCGGCATCGTATGGCATTTTCAAGGGCGGAGCTGTCATACATACTCCTTATAATCTTAAACAAAATGTGAAATTTACCCAGACCTTCATGGCCGCGCCGCTACCAGGCGGCACCATAAATCGCATAACCTATACCACCAAGTTTCCACTGGGATTTTCGGCAGGTGTCGCTGTGGCGCCTTTCGAAAAACTCACTTTGGCCATGGATTTGGATAGCCGCCCCATGTCGAAGGCTAAGATAATCGAAAATTGGGAGGCTATCGAAATGCCCGATAGCGAATATGACCCCAATTGGGAAAACCTTACCCAGTTTAGAATCGGCGCCGAATATACGCTCGACGCCGGATTTGCCAGCCTTCCGCTGAGATTAGGTTTCAGAAATGATCCTTCCATAAAGAAGGAATTGTTAAATTGGACGGGAGATTCGACAAGTGTCACATCCACGCCCGGAAAACAAATCAAAACAAGTATTTTTACTCTCGGCTCGGGATTGCATTTCGGGAAGGCATGGATTGATTTTGCCTACCAGTTCGGAAGCAGCTCCTATGATTCCCATATCATTTACTTTAATAATGATAAAAACATCGAGCAAAAGCGTGATTACAGCCGCCTTCTAATCTCGGCCGGGATGTACTTCTAAACCCGGGGAAATTAGCTCGAATGGGCGTCCAGCCGGGCGCCCTTTTTTTATAGCCACTGGCCATTCCCGGCCCCCTGCTGGATAAATACCA
>Ga0315293_10000988_pt1 | contig 27237 bp, 27 predicted proteins | sample YL17G13_20_MG_FD_203071 | JGI IMG/M metagenome (GOLD analysis project Ga0315293, IMG submission 203071) | Sediment microbial communities from Yellowstone Lake, YNP, Wyoming, USA - YL17G13_20 | ecosystem: Environmental > Aquatic > Freshwater > Lake > Sediment | place: USA: Wyoming | collected...
ATTAATTCTACCGCTCGAGGATTGCTGTCGTTCAAGAAGAGTTCGATTCCCAATTCCGTTTCTTTGAAGATCCTTATGCCCCTCGCTCCGGTCGCCGCCATCCCATCGAGGAAAGTCGCCTCCTTCTGGAGCAGATGGGAAAGGACCGCCACGCTCATATCCCTGCTGAATTCCATCTTGGGGTTGTAGAAAACTGGCATGCTCGCGGAGGAAGGGCCGGATGACGCGTGGTCCGCCGGGACGATCAGCTTGGTCGTCCCCTCTTTGATGATTGTCAGCGAAAAATCGAGCGTCACACGTACTCGCCTTTCATCAATTTGATTATTTTGTACGGGAGGAGGTTCCTGTTTATCGGGGTGACTTCGAGTATCCTGACGTCGTCCCGCCTCCTGATGTCCTGGAGGAGCGGATTCCTGGATTTCTTGTGGAGCGTAAGGATCATCGGTTTGTCGGTCTCCATCGCCTCCTTTACGGCGCTCACGAATTTCTCGCTCTCGACCTCCATCTTGCCGACTTCATCCACGACGATCACGTCCGCATCCCTGCAGGCGCAGGTCAAAGCTTCCACTCCGACGGTGTCGAGGCTCGTCAGGTCAACTCCGTACTTCCCGACCGTGAATTTCGATTTGACAGAAACATGTGCTAGCACCGCCTTGTTCTTCGATGCCCAGTCCATGACGTAGAACCCCATCCGACGGTTCTTCTCGATGATGGGCTCCGTGATCATACCCCCGACCTTGTACTTCTCGAGCTCCAGCATCTCGACTACTTTCATCAGAGCCTGGGTCTTGCCGGAGCCAGGCAGGCCGGTGATACCTATCTTTATGGATTTTGGCATATGTCGGCTATTCCTCCGATTCCCTGAAAGAACGGAAAGTAAGGCTGAAGGGGAATCATTCTCTATCTATAATTCTGTTTCCCAATTCGTGATATTTCAACCTGATAATGGAGCAAATGCTCGAAAACGGGTAGATGTGCCTTGACTTCCGCGATGTTCTGGCCGGTCATTCCCCCGATCAGGCCTTCCCTATCTTATCCATGTACATGAGCGGGTAGTTGATCTCCTTTATGAACTTCATGCCAGCGCTTACCCTGACGTCCTTGTATTCCACGAGCAGGCGGACCGTCAGCATGTTGCCAGACAACGAGACGTAATCGAACTCGCCTTTCTTCCTCTTGAGTTCTTCCCTTGAGATGCGGACCTCTGCGTCCTCGACGAAGGGTTGTATCTTTGTCCCCTCGGCAATGGTTTTCTCCAGCAGTGCCACATTTACTCTGCTGATCGGCGTTCCGATGAACTGGTGGTAGATTGTCCCGAGTTTGATTCCGGCCTCGAAAGCTGCTCTCTCCCGGTCGCTGCAGTTGAAATATTTTTCCGCGATCTTTGCTCTGTTGACAGGCAAGAGATCACCTCGCTTTCCCATCGAGCACATTTGATATAATGATAGCGGAAGACCGGTTCACTGTTTGACTTTCATAGGAAAAGGCATCATCTCAGAATCATCTTGGCGTCGATGACTCGGACACCGTCAGCCGACACGAATACAGGGTTCAGATCCATCTGATCTATGTTCTTGCCATATTGCCTTCCGAGCTCGGAAATCTTCATCAGCAGGTCGACGACCCCTCCCCTGTCGACCTTGATCTTCCTGAACCCCTCCAATATGGGGGCCGCCTTGATTTCCGATATCATCTCTTCGGCGTCATCCCTCTTTATCGGCACGACCCTGAAAGTAACATCCTTGTAGATCTCGGTGAAGATGCCGCCTATCCCGAACATTATCGTCAATCCGAATGATGCGTCGTTGATGAGCCCGATGATGATCTCCACCGGCGCGTCGTACATCGGTTCGACCAGGAACCCCTCGCCCGGGAACTTCTTGCTCATCGCCTCGAAGCTTCTCTTCAACGCGTCCTTTGATTCTATGTTCAGCAGGACGCCGCCGACGTCCGTCTTGTGCAGAATGTTCGGCGAGCAGACCTTGAGTGCGCACGGAAATCTGAGGTCGTCCATCGCCAGCTCGGATATCTTGTGCAAGTACTGGAAGTCGGTAGTCGGCACGCCCTCGTCCTTCATGAGCTGCTTTACCTCGTTCTCCGCCAGGTGCTTCCTGCCTTCGGACAGTGCCTGAGATATGACCTTCGACATCCCCATCATCTCCTGAACGTCAGTTCCTCTGGTCGGCAGCTTCCTTCCTTCAGCGCCTCTTTCCCCAACTCTCTTCCGCGCTCAAGAGCTTTCGTATTCAGCTCGTGGGTCATATCGGGCACTTGGTCGAGCACCGCCTTCTTGAGAGCTTCATACGATATCGCATCCGTGATCGCCTGGAACGCTCCGAGCATCACCACGTTGGCAACGATTCTCGTCCCGAGCCCCTCGGCGGCTTTGGTCGCCGGCACGATGAACAGCTTGCAGGAAGGTCTCTCCTTCACGAGGTCCGAATCAAGGATCATTATCCCAGATTCTCTCAGGTCTCCAGAGTACTTCCTATAGGCCTGCTCCGACATGATGACAAGGATCTCCGCCTTATCGATGAACGGGTAATGGATCTCCTCGTCGGAGATCTTCACATCGCATCTGGAGTGCCCACCTCTCGCCGAAGGCCCGTAGGACTGCGTCTGAATGGCGTACCGGTTCTTGTCTCCGGAAGGACTCTTCTTCAGGTCATACAAAGCAGCGGCGCGGGCCACCGCAATCCCCATCAGGATGATCCCCTGTCCGCCGAAGCCAGCGAACCGAATGTCGGTCGTGGTCACTCCTCCTTGATATGAATCGTATCTGAGAACGACGGCCTGTTTCGGTCCACGAACTCGCCTATCGATATCAATCCCTGCATATTGAGGTCCAGCTGGTCCATCTCCTCGTCCTTGATCTTCTCCTTGCTGACGGAGATGTTCTTCAACCATTCCAGCTGCTGCGACGGGTCGCCCATTTTGTTCCTGCGCCCGAAGCCAGTGGGGCAAGTCGAAACGACCTCGAGGAAAGTAAAGCCGTTCTTCGTGAGCACCTTCTCCATGGATTTCACGAGCTGGTGGACGTGCCGCACGGTCCATCTAGCTACGTAATTGGCTCCCGCTGCCACCGTGAGCTTCGAAAGATCGAAAGGATATTCCGGATTGCCTGCCGGAGATGTTGTCGACAGGTATCCATGAGGAGTCGTCGTCGACGTCTGGCCTCCGGTCATCCCATACGTGTTGTTGTTGATGCAGATCACGGAGAGGTCGACGTTCCTTCTGCATCCGTTGATGAGGTGGTTGCCCCCGATCGCTCCGAGGTCACCGTCCCCTGCGAAGATGACGACCTTGAGCTCTGGGTTTGAGAGTTTCAGACCAGTCGCGAATGGAATCGCTCTTCCGTGAGTCGTGTGGAGCATGTCGCCGTTGATGTACATCGGGATCCTCGATGAGCATCCGATCCCTCCGACGAAGACTGTGTCCGTGAGGTTCAGTCCGACGTTGTTGAACGCTCTGAAAAAGCAGTTCATTACCGGACCGATGCCGCAGCCAGGGCAGAAGACATGCGGGAACCGCTCTGTCCTGAAGAATTCCTCGAATTCCACCGGCATCTTCAAACCTCCATCTTGTCCAGCATCGCCATAATCTCCGATTTCCTCGGAGCCTCCCCACCAATCTTCGAGAAGAAACGGACCGACTTGCAGCCTACCGAGCCAGCGAGCCTCTGCACGCCCCTCACTATTTGTCCCATGTTCATCTCTACGACGAGGATCTGCTTCGCGCTCTGCGCGACATTGAGCACCTGCTCCTCAGGGAGCGGCCAGAGGGTCTTCAGCCTGAGCAGCCCGATGTGCGGGTTCTCCGTCGCGATCTCCTTCGCCGCGAGCGCGGATGTCCCATAGGCGATTATGAATTTCTTGGCATCTGGGTTGACGATCTCGTACCTACTGATATCCTTCTGGTTCTTCAGAATCTTCTCGTTCAGCCTCCGGACCAGCTGCTCCTGGACATCCACGTCCTCAGGCGCGATGTCCCCTTCCGGAGTGTGTGTCATCCCCGTGACGAACGCCTTGTGGCCGTGTCCAAAGCTCATGAATGGGGGGACCATGTCGTCAGGTATGTCATAGGCAGCTCCCTTCCTCGTGTCGCAGAGTTCCTTCCTGTCGACCGTCTCGACCTTCTCCGGGATGACCATCCTTCCTCTCATGTGTGCGATCTCGGCGTCTGTTACAAGAATCGCAGGCACGCGGTACTTCTCTGAGAGGTTGAACGCCTCGACTGTGAGATCGTACGATTCCTGGACAGAATACGGGCAGAGCGCGATGACCTGGTAGTCCCCGTGCGAACCCCATTTCACCTGCATGACATCGGCCTGTGTGGCGATTGTCGGCTGGCCTGTCGACGGCCCGCCCCTCATGACATGAACGACCACTACAGGGGTCTCCGTCATGGCCGCGTAGCCGATGCCCTCCTGCATGAGCGAGAAACCGGGACCGGACGTCGTCGTCATCGCCTTCACTCCGGCCCACGAGGCCCCGATGATCGCGGAAATGCAGGCGAGCTCGTCCTCCATCTGCAGGAACACCCCTTTCTTCTCAGGCATCCGGTATGCGAGTCTCTCGGCGATCTCCGTAGAGGGGGTGATGGGATATCCAGCGAAGAACTTCAATCCGGCGGCAAGCGCCCCTTCAGTGCAGGCGTCGTTGCCCTGCATGAAGTTGATTCCGGGTTTTGGATCTGCCATCTCAGTCCTCCTCTTCCTTGACCCAGGTGATAGCCTGGTCAGGGCAGCTGAGCACGCACAGCTCGCAGATCATCTTGCCCGAGCGCGCGTGGTTGAAGCATTTCTCCGGAGCAGAGACGTCCGGGACGAAATACCCCAGATCGGAGAGATTGTCGCCCTTGGAAAAGCAGCCCTTGGGGCATATGTAGATGCAGATGTTGCACCCCTTGCAATAATTCGGGTTGATCTTCGCTTTCATCTTGCCTTCGAGCCTGATACACCCTGAACCGTATTCAATATTCCGCACATAATAATCCCGTGTTTGACTGGATTGTCCAGCCCCTTTTTATCCTCCGATAGGGTTCTAAGCAATTCTCAGTAGCCCAAAAAGGTTAAGAACGGCACGCGGGATTCTCGCACCGGGAAGGGCCGATTTTGACCATTCAGAACGAGATCAAGGCATGGAAGAAGAAGCGCAAGGCCGTAATCCTTGGCCATAACTATCAGAGACCCGAAGTGCAAGACATATCGGACCACCTCGGAGATTCTCTGGCGCTCTCGGTCAAGGCGACCCAGACGGACGCCGAAGTCATCGTCTTCTGCGGCGTGGATTTCATGGCGGAATCCGCCAAGGTCCTGAACCCCGAGAAGATCGTCCTGCACCCCAACCTCGCCGCGAAGTGCCCGATGGCGGCGATGATGGACGTTGAAGGGCTGCGCGAGCTCAAGAAGGAGCATCCAGGTGCCTATGTCGTGGGGTACGTCAACACCTCCGCCGAATGCAAGACCGAGCTGGACATATGCTGCACCTCGTCCAACGCCGTCAAGATCGTCAAGAAGGCACCCACGAAGAAGGTCATTTTCGTCCCCGACTCGAACCTGGGGCTCTACGTTCAGAGGTTCGTCAAGGATAAGGAGATGATCTTCTGGCCAGGCTACTGCCCGACGCACGTCGAGATCCGGAAGGAGGACCTTCTGGCGCTCAAGGCGCAGCACCCTGAGGCTGACATAATGGTCCACCCAGAATGTACGCCAGATGTCGTGGACGTTGCCGATGTCACCCTTTCGACGGAGGGGATGGTCCGCCACGTCAAAGAATCCCCGAAGAAGCAGTTCATCGTCGGGACGGAGAAGAACATGATCTACCGGCTCAGGAAGGAGGTCCCGAACAAGGTCTACATCGAGGTCCCCGCCTCCATCTGCCCCAACATGAGGGAGATTTCCCTCCAGGACGTCCTGCAGAGCCTGCAGACACTCCAGCCGGAGATTACTTTGAGCGATGAAATCATCAAGAAAGCGAAGGTCCCGCTCGAGCGCATGATCGAGGCCGGACGAGGCGACTGAATTCTACGTCAGAAGCGACCAGGCCGAGGTCGCCGCGAAATATACTCCGAATATCAAGATCAGGATCGCGCACCCTATCCTGATTATCTCCCTCAACTGCGACGCGTAGAACTGCTTCGCCTTCTGTATCCCGAAGCTCAGTGCGATCCCCCATCCAAGGTCCATCAGCCAATGGAAGAACCACACTAATGTCAGCACTGCAAGCCCGAACTCCAACCCCTGGGAGATGACGAGCGACCCGAACACGACCCACCAGAGGATGAACCCGGGGTTAAGGGTGGTCGTCATTACGCCGAGGATCACGGCGTTCTTCGTGAGCTTATCCCCATCGACCTTTTCGTCGCTGACGAACTCCTTGTCCCTCAGCATCGTCATCGCAAAATAAAGCAGATACGCGCCACCGATCAGGCCGATGATCTCGACAAGCACGATGTTCCGTTCGAAGAACGCGCTCGCTCCAAGCGCTATTACCAGGAAGAGAGGGAATTCCACGAACGCATGGCCGACGGCGACCTTCGCTCCGGCCCATTTATCGGAGTAGCTCCTCACGACGACCGCGGCCGTCAGGGGGCCTGGCATGAGGACTCCGCTCACCGATACCACGAGGACGAGCCCCAAGAATGCGAAGAAATCCATCGCCAACTATTCAGCACCTTCCTGCCTTCCAGTGAGTAGGGCATCTATCACAATTAACCTATCGTCCCAGCCGAGCGGCGAAGGTTTAAGCGCCGAGCCATCATCTTGCCCTCAGTGATGAAAACGGGTCAGCTGAGGCTTCGGCCTGTGATGAACCCTATGAGTGCTGAACTCTCCCCACTGGTCGCGGAAAGCGGCCAGTGCGGGACCGCCATTGAAAAAGCATTATCTCCTGACGAGAGGATGACTGGGCGAGGAAATGACTGACATTTTGAATATTCTTGCAATTGGTCTCGTTGGAGGAATAGTAGCTGCAATATTGGGTCCAGCTCTTCGATTAACGTTCCGAGGCTGGCGTGCGGAAATCCCAAAAAGCGAGAGCGGAGAAAGCATCCTATTCTATCCTGGAGGAGTGAAAGTACTCTGCCTTTTTAGCACGCTTTTTTTCACAGCCATGGCTATCCTCTGGATTCTGACTTCAAATCCACCAATTCTAAATGCATTGGGCATGTTTGGTATCTTTGGATTCATAATAGTCCCTTCCTTGATATTATCAATCAAGACTTTTGGCACGATACACTTAACAAGAAATGGAATCGATAAAAGAACTGCTTGGATTTGGACTCATCATTTCTTCCTTGCCTGGTCGGAAATCAACTCAATGGAATGGGGCCTCAGCGGATCATTCATACTTCGGAGCGGTAAGGGCAAGATCGTAGTGGACGTCGCATTGAACGGAATCGCCAATTTCACAGATGCAATTAAGAACAATCTCCCACGAACAATATGGGAGAAATTCGAACCCGATATGCTTAAAGCTAGCAACGGATATTTCACGAAAAGCTTCGGTTTGAGATAGAATTAATAGGAACCCTGCTGGGAAAAAGTCGATTCGCCAACTGCCTGTCCTAGCACTCTTCTTTGACCGACTGGCAGATGATCGTGATTGTCACGCCCGGAGCGTCGTTCTTCCCCGTGTACTTCTTCGAGGCGAAGATGTGGATCACCTGCGAGTCATCCTGATAGTAGATCCCGGTCAATGCATCCATCACGGCCCTGATCAGCTTGTCGAGGTCCGGCCGCTTGACATCCTCCATGACCTTCTTGGGAAGACTCTTCGGCCTCGGCATCAGGAAATCGATGTTCAGGAGGACCGCCTGGTCCATGTCCCAATGATCCGGCCTCTTGGCCTGCCCCTCTGTCGCGATCCGCTGGCGCCATTCCTTCGTGTTCTTATTAGAATGAGTGATGATCGGCCTTCCGGACTTCGTGACAAAAGCGCGGACCGATCCCTGCGGGACGGGCTCCCCCATGACCTTGATCACAACCTCTTCGTTCTCCATTCAATCACCCGACGGCTGAGTCTCTAAAACGTTCCCCATCCTGTCAAGTAATGATTCTCCTGGGATAATAACCTTAAGCCAGGGTGTCGGATGATGGCATCCGGCCTACGGGGTAAGCCTGAGCCTGTCCCGCGGATATAGGATCGCCTCGCGGATGTTCGGGAGGTTCAGCAGTTTCTGGACGAACCTTTCGATTCCGAACCCGAAACCGCCGTGCGGGGGCATGCCGTACTTGAAAGCTTCGAGGTAGAACCCGAACGCATCCGGGCTGAGGTTGTTCTCCTCCATCTGGGCGATCAGCTTCTCGATCCTGTGCTCGCGCTGCCCGCCGGAGACGATCTCCTGCCCTCTGAAATCCAGGTCGAAGTAGGTCGTGAGGTCCGGATTGTCATCCTTCCTCATCGCATAGAAGGTACTCCTCTTCAGCTCGGTCGGGAACTCCGTGATGAAATAGAGCTCCTCGTCCCAGCTGTTCTTCACAGAGACACCGAGGGCCTTCTCCCCCTCCGTCCCGAGGTCGTCCCCCTTCCGGATCTTCGCCCCTTCCTGGTTGGCGAGCTCGACCGCCTCGTCGTACGGGATCCTTCTGAACGGGACCTTCGGCAGCTTAATCTCTATCTCGCACCTCTTCAGCAACGGCTGGCATCTCTCCGCGAGATGCTTCATCGAGTTGAACGCGATCCCCTGCGCGACGTCCATGATGTCCTCCGAGGATTCTATGAACGACATCTCGATGTCGAGCGAGGTGAACTCCGCCAGGTGGCGCACCGTGTCGGACGCCTCCGCTCTGAACGCCGGCGCGATCTCGTAGACCCTGTCGAACCCTGCGCCCATCAGGTTCTGCTTGTACAGCTGCGGGCTCTGCGCGAGATATGCTGTTTTTCCGAAGTAGTCCACCTTGAAGAGGGTAGATCCGCCTTCCGCGCCCGCGGCGACGATCTTCGGCGTCTGAACTTCGATGAATTTGAGCGATCTCAGATAGGCCCTCGTGGCCAGGAGCATCTCGGACTTCACTTCGAAAGTCCTTTCGACCTCCGTCTTCCTAAGATCCAAGAACCTGTTGTTCAGGCGGGTGTCCAGGTCGGCTCCTACTTTGTCGACGACGCCGAGTGGCAATGGTGTCTGCGCCGCAGAATTGATGGTAATCGTGACGGGGATAATTTCGAAACCCCTCGGAGTCTTTGCGCTCTTCTGGACCTTCCCCTTGATGGTGACGACTGATTCCCTATTGGCGTCTGCGAGGACCTTGGCGAGCTCCGGCGCCTCCTTCTTCTTGACAATGACCTGCGCCGTACCGTACCTGTCCCTCACTATGCCGAAAACTATCCCGCCGAGATTCCTCGATTCCTGCAGCCAACCGCCGAGCAGGACCTCCTGCCCGTCCATCTCCGGCGTTATCTCGTCAGTACGGCTGTATTTCATGCGCTCCATCGCTCCGTTTCGTGGAGAACGTTCTCCATATTTAAACTCTGGACTCTCACTTCTCGCACGCTTTCTGGTCCTTGGGGACCAAGCCTCTACGGCGCCCTTCGTCGTACAGCGACCTCGCGGCTCTTGCGGCGCGCTGCGCGGACGGATAGACGGGGACGTTCTTCTCCTTGAGCGATTGGGTGACCTCCTCGATCTCCGTCCCGCCGACCCAGCAGGATATGATTGGCTTTTTGAGGTGCTTCTTCTCCGCGAAGAGCTTCAGGACCGCCCCTGCGTACTCCCTCGGCCTGGCATAGCCCGCGTGGACGCAGATCATGATGAGCATGTCGATGCTGGGGTCTTCCAGCAGCGCCTCTCCGCCGGCCCAGTATCTGAAGAACCCGGCGTCTCCGATTATGTCCAGCGGGTTCCTGGGGACGGTGATGTTGGGCAGTATCTGGAGCAGCTTCTGCTTCGTCTCCTCGGCGAGTTCGGGGACCTTCAGGTGATGATCCTCCAGCCAATCCGAAAGGATCACTCCGGCACCCCCTCCGTTGGTTACTATCCCCACTCTTGCCCCTTTCGCCGGCGGCTGATACGCGAGAGCCCTGGCGCAGTCGAACAGTTCTTCGACGTCGTACGCCCTTTGAATGTGGGCCTGCTTGAATGCGGAATCGTAGACGCTGTCAGAGCCGCTCAACGAACCAGTGTGAGTCTTAGTCGCAGCCGCCCCGCTGGCGCTCCTGCCGGCTTTGATCGCGACTATTGGCTTCTGGGACTTCTTTGCCGTCTCCAGGAATTTCCGCCCGTCCTTGATCCCCTCGATGTAGAGTGCGATGACGTCCGTCTCATCGTCCTGATCGAGATACTCGATCAGGTCCGCATCATCCACATCCGCTTTGTTGCCGATGCTGATTATCCTCGACAGACCAATCCTCTCGGCGTTCGCGTAGTGGATCATACCGATGCAGAGCGCCCCGCTCTGGCTAATGAGCGCGACCCTGCCGGGATTTGCCATCCCGAAAACAAAGCTCGCATCGATGTTGTCGACAGGGGACTTGTACCCCATCGTGTTAGGACCGATGACCCTGATCTTCGCCTTTCTGGCGATGCTGATTACTTCGTCCTCGAGCTTTTTCCCCTCAGGTCCGATCTCACCGAACCCAGCACTTATGATGATCGCTCCCTTGACCTTCTTCTGGGCGCACTCCCTCATGACCTTCGCGACGAACGCGGCGGGCACAGCGATCAATGCCAGATCTATCTCGTCCTCGATGGCGACGACGCTCGGATAGGTCCTCAGTCCCATTATGTCGGTCGTCTCCGGGTTGACCGGGTAAATCTTCCCCTTGAACCCGCCGACGAGCGTGTTGAGAAGTGCCTCATGGCCGATCTTCAGATGGCTCCTTGAAGCGCCAATCACTGCTATCGATCTCGGCTTGAAGATCGGTCTGAGCTCGTCAATGTTCGACATCTGCCTTCCCCGGTACCGATTGACCGGAATGGACATTAGCTTTTCTAGCTATCAAAGGGCACGTCTATCGAAGCAACCATATACAATTAACGGGCTTATCCTCACCCTGCACCGCAAGCTGCGAGTCAGCACGAGAGGTTGTTGCAATGGCTGAAAAGGTCACGCTATCCGTCATCAAAGCAGACGTCGGCTCGGTCGCCGGGCACTCCTGCCCGCATCCGTCGATGATCAAGAAAGCAAGGGAAGTAATGGACGCCGGAGTGAAATCCAAGATAATCTCCGACTTCCACATGAGCAGGGCCGGGGACGACATGGAGCTCATCATGACTCACAATCACGGCGAGGAGGCCAAGGAGGTCCACCAGCTCGCATGGAACGCCTTCGTCGCGGCCGCGGATGAGGCTAAGAGGCTGAAGCTGTACGCGGCAGGCCAGGACCTTCTATCGGACGCGTTCTCAGGCAATGTGCGAGGCCAGGGGCCTGGAGCCGCGGAGGTCGAGTTCGAGGAGAGGAAGGCCGAGAGCGTCCTGGTGTTCATGGCCGACAAGACCGGACCATCCGCATACTCGCTGCCTATCTGCAGGATCTTCATGGATCCTTTCACGACGACCGGCCTGATCATCGATGCGCGAGCGCACCAGGGATACGATTTCGAGATCGTGGACGTCGTCGACCACAAGAAGGTCGTCATGAGCGCGCCCGCCGAGATGTACGACATCCTCACACTCCTCGGAGACACGACCAGGTACGCCGTCAAGCGCGTGATCCACAAGGAGCTTGGAATCGCATCTGTCGTCTCGACCGAGAAGCTGAACCTATCGGCCGGGAAGTACGTCGGAAAGGACGACCCGGTCATGATCGTCAGATGCCAGTCAGGTTTCCCGGCGGTCGGAGAGGCGCTCCAGCCGTTCGCGTTCCCCGCGCTCGTCGCGGGATGGATGAGAGGCTCGCACTACGGCGCATGGTTCCCGTGCGCATCAGAGGAGTCCAGCCCGACATATTTTGACGGACCGCCAAGGATCGTCTGCCTCGGGATGCAGGTCGCTTACGGAAAGCTCAGGGGGCTCGAGGATTCGACATGCGCGCCGGGCGTCCACACCCCCGTCGACCTGTTCGCCGGGAAGGAATGGGACCCTGTCAGAAACAAGGCTATGGAAATGTCACAATACATGCGCGGGCACGGCCCGTTCATGCCGGCAATCGTCTCGCCCGAGGAGCTCGAGTACACGACGAGGCCGGAAGTGCTCAAGAAGATCGAGCCGCGCATGAAGCCGATGTAGGCCCGGAGCGGGAGAGAGATGGAACCCGTAATCGTCGTCAACCTGAAGACCTATCCAGAGGCATCTGGGAAGAGCGCGCTCAACATCGCGAGGATCGCGGAGTCGATCGTCAAGGAGACCGGAAGGAAGATCATCATCGCGCCGCCCCAGCCGGACCTCGCCTTGATCTGTTCATCGGTCTCGATCCCGGTGTTTTCACAGCATGTGGACAATGTCAAGCCGGGCAACACCACAGGATTCGTGCCCCCTGAAGGGGCCAAGGCGGCGGGGGCGAAGGGGACGATCATCAACCACTCCGAGCACAGGCTCGTCCACGCGGACATCGAGGAGCTGGTCGAGAGGTGCAAGGCGCTCGGGCTCGTGACGATAGTCTGCACGAACAACATCAGGGTCAGCAGGGCCACGGCGATGTTCCATCCAGACTACGTCGCGGTGGAGCCCCCGGAGCTGATCGGAGGGAACATCTCGGTCACCGACGCGAACCCTGAGATTGTATCAGGGACAGCGGCCGCGATTAGGAGCGTCGCCAAAGGGGTCGGCATACTTACGGGCGCTGGAGTGAAGAACGGCCGTGATGTCGCCAAAGCCATCGAGCTCGGCACCGACGGCGTCCTTCTAGCAAGTGGGGTCGCTAAGGCGAAGGACCCGAAAGCCGTTTTATTGGACTTGGTCTCAGGGATTACAGACTGAGTGAGCTTCACTGTAGCAGAAACGATGTAGGACGACGACCGCCGATTCTCCGCTATGCCTTCCTGGAGATTGTGCGCAATCGTTTTTATCATCATTTTGTCCGGTTCATGCATTCAATCGGATGGCAATCGCCCGGTGGAATCGACAATGTCAGGTTCCAGCTCGGGGCATCCATTCTTCAATATGATCCTGTACGACGACGCGAGGGACGGGGAATTCTTCTCGATCTTCAATCCTGGGGCCGCCGACGTCGCCGTCGGCAATTGGTCTGTCTCGGACGGGGAAGGGAGCATTATCCTGCCTGTTTCCTGTCACATTGCTCCCAAGGGGACGCTGACGATTGCGAGGAATGCGACTCGTTTCCACGAGCAGAACCATCGCACCCCCGACCTCTCCATTCTGCCAAGCTCCCTCCAGTTATCGAAACCGACCGTACGGGGGAGTTTCAGGCTCGCGAACGATGGGGACGAGCTCGTTCTAATTGATCGCAACGGCGAGACAGTCGACGCGGTGGCGTTCGGAACATCAGCAGGGACGGCGGAACTCGGAATTCACTGGCACGGGCCTCCGATTCCTTCCCCTGGCAGGTCGAGGATACTTGTTAGACAATCGAACATCGATTCGGATTTCGCCTCAGATTGGCTGGCGCTGAGGGATTATCGTCCTGGCCAATCTGATTTTGATCCGGTGACCGATAAGTCCTCCGCCACCGTTCTGGTCCTGCCAGAACATTCCAATTTCATCATCGATGCCATCGGCTCAGCGAGATTGTCGGTGTTGATTTGCTCCTACGAATTCGATTCGCCCCTCGTCGGTTCGACGATAGTGAGTCTGCTCGGGAAAGGGGTATCGGTCAAGATATTGCTCGAAGGTTGCCCGGCCGGAGGCATCTCCAACCGCTCAAAGGCATTGCTTCCGATGTTGGAAGACGCGGGGGCCAAGATCAGTTTCGCACAGCCATCTTCTGAGAAAGACCTTCCTCGAAGGTATTCCTACGTGCATGCGAAATACATCGTGATCGATGGCCGCACGAGCATCATCCTCAGCGAGAACCTCGTCTCGAATATATTCGATGCAGAGCTCGGCCACGGGAATAGAGGATGGGCGACGATCCTGGATTCTCTCTCGATCGCCAGAGCGCTCACGGAGCTCTTCGAGTTCGACGCAGACCTTAGGTTTCCCGACGTTCATTCCGGAACGGATGCCATAGCTTCCCACATGACGGATGTCAACCTCTCCGCGGCAACAAGGCCACATCGTGTCGTCGGCCAGGAGCCCGTCGGTGCAACATGCGAGAGCGAACTCTTCATTTTCCCCGACTGCACTGGAGCGGGAACAGCTATCGACCGTCTGATTTCTGAAGCGAAGGATTCGATGTATGCCGAGATCTTCTACGCCGACACCGTCTGGAAGACCCCGATGCTCGGCGAGGTCACCAGTCCTATTCTGGGCGCGTCCGCCGCCTTGGTTGGAAGATCGATGGAGAACTACATATGCTTCGACAACAACAGCCTTTTCTCCGGGACGGACAACCGTAACATTCGAGCGATCGACATGCTGTCCACAGTCGTCAAAAGGAACGATGCAAAGGTCTTCATCGGTTTCCCTCCAAGCAGAGCCCCCTTCGATATCCTGCACAACAAAGGTATGGTGCTGGATCACCATCTTTCCTGGGTATCAAGCGTGAATTGGAACTACGAATCTGTCTGCGCCAACAGGGAGATAGGCCTTTTGATCGACGACGGCTCCGTGGCAAGTTTCTTTGAGAAGAATGTCAAGCTGGATATACTCGGCGAGGAGAATTCCCCGGTCATCAGGCCCGAGCTGAAGCTCAGCGAGGACGGGTCAAAATGGATCGCTTTCATGTCCGGAAGCTCGGATGATTCAGGCTTGAAGTCCGTCACCTTCACTTCGAGCGACGGCTCGAGGAGCCGCTGGACCTACAGCCTCAATCTGAGCGACAGGGACATCCAGCTAGATGTGAAGATCATCGACCTATGGGGGAACGAGGCTTCCGGCAGGATGTTGATCTTCCCGAGCGGGAGTTCCTTAACGGGTTGGCAGCCCGCCGCATTTCTGAGCCCTGGCATGACTTTGTCGATAATATCGTTCGCCGGCATCGGAGCCATCCTTATCTCGAACATCAGAAAGAGGATCGACAGGAGGGGAGATGCAGGAAGGAACCGAAGCCGCGCAGGCTCGAATAGGATATATGGGTGCTCATCCAATCGTCTCCGCGATGATGATAAGGGTCTTCACCCCCAACGACGTCTACAAGGTCGCGGACATCACTCACGAATCCCTCAGAGAAGCCTACCCGATCTCATTCTTCCTCACGGTCTCTCAGTACTGGCCGGAAGGCTTTCTCGTCGCCGTTGACGAGGACGAGATCGTCGGTTTCGTGATGGGCGTGATGTCCGGCGTCCGCCAGTCCCGGATCCTGATGCTGGCGATAAGGGAGCGCCATAGAAGGATCGGCACCGCGTCGACGCTAATCAGGTCGTTCACATCCTCGAGCATGCTCAAAGGAGCGGACTCCGTCATCCTCGAGGTCCGCGTGAGCAACGGATCTGCGATCAACCTCTACAACAAGCTCGGGTTCAAGACGATAGGCTCGCTCCGCGCTTACTATCGCGACGGTGAAGACGGATACAGGATGCAGCTCGTTCTGCAGAACTAGGAATATCCCTGTTTGTGGTCGCTCTGCTGATAGTTCCAGTAATAATATTGCGAGCTCTCCTTCTGAGCGCCGGAGATGTCCTTCGATAGGCCGCCGTAGTAGCTGCCGTACCTCTCCCTGATCTGATCCTCGACGGTCCTCGACCTCTTGAGGGCGTCCTTGATGTGCCTGCCCTCGATGAGCTTTGCCTTCTCGAAGACAGCGAGGTCCCCCGCAGCCCTTACGAGTCCGCCCAGTTCCCTCAGCCGGACGGTAAGGCTCTTGTCCTTTCCGTCGATCTGCTTCGCCCTCACGCGCGCCTCGGAGATAATCTCCATTACGGCGTCCTTCGTCGCCGGCGGTATCCTCCCATCGACGGAGATCTCTTGCGCGACGAACTGTGCCATCATGTTACGGTTATCTTCAGTGTCCGGCATGGTCGTCTCGACCAATATCTCGTACCCTCCGCCGGTTATCCTGGACCTCAGCGGGCTGAGTATCTCAGGCAGGTCGGAGATGTTGCATGCCCCAACGAATATGAAATCGCACGGGACGTTCTCGACCTTCACGCTGGCTCCAGCGCTCTGAGGGTTTCTTCCTGAGATAGGAAAGCGCTTCTCCTGCATAGCTGTCAAGATCGACCGTTGAAGATGCCCGAGGTGCGGCAGCTCATCGATGAACAGCACGCCCTGGTGGGCTTCGTGGATAGCGCCGGCAACGACTCTCTCATAAGGTGGAAGGCCGAGCTGCGGATGACCCCCATAGGGGTCGTGCCTCACATCTCCGAGCAGTTCCGTCTCGCTCGCGCCAGTTGCGAGTACGAAGGGATTTCTGTTCAGCGGCACGAGAACCTTCTTCGGGCTCAGCTTCTCGAATTCCCTGCGCTTCTCTAGCGCGGTCTGATCTAAAATCCTGATCTTGTCCCCAGCCCTCTCGAAGACGACGACCTCCTCCTTCCCGAGGCGCTTCCTCGTGGTCGTCACCCTCTCGATGCCGGTCCTTCCTCCCATCGTGACCTCGAAGAGGTTGCCGAGTATGTCTGAGAAAGGATTGGCGGACTGGGCCTTCACCTGAGTGACCTTAGGCTTCGTGCATTTGGGGCAGAAAGCGTCGTGCGGCGACGAGTACTCCCCGCAGTTCGGGCAGCGGTAGCCGAGTCTCTCGGCGACATTCACCGGCGCCTCCTTGATGTCGATGAGTTCGCCCTCCGCGAATCCCCTGGATTCGTTCTCCTTGAGGACGTATTCGTCCTTCTTGACCTCGACGATCGGCCGCTCGGGGTTCTCGGGGTTGTGGACGATCCTGATCTCCTCGGTAGGCCTCATCAGATGGAGGCTCAGCGCCTGGGCTATCATTGATTTTCCAGTGCCCGGAGGTCCGACAAGCAGGAAGTGCCTGCGCTGCGAAGCAGCCAGGCGGGCGAGCTCGATGGCCTCCTCCTGCCCGACGACCCTTTTCAAAGGGTCCCTCGGTATCTCTATCTGCGCGGTCGTCTCGATATCGTCGATCGACGCAGCGCTGGACGAGGCCTTCCGAGCCTTCTCTTCTGCTATAGCTCTCCTCTCCGTTCAGCTTATTCAAGAGAGATCGTCGCGGGTCCAGACTTCGACGCTGGTAGGCTGCTTCGTGATGTTTCCCATCTTCGCGCCGATCACTCGGGTGATTTTAAGGTCTGCGGCTATATCAAGGATTCTCTGGGTGACCACTCCGTCGAAGACGATACTCGCGATCTTGTGGGTCGTGTCCTTGAGCTTGTTGGCCAGCTCCTTTACGGGCACTTCCTCTATCACAGTCCCGTCCTCAGCCAGCAGCCTCGCCTTCGAGCTCGCGCTGAGCTCCATGATCATGTCCTTGAGCTTATCCTGCTCGGGAGACAGCTTCTTGGCTGGCTCGGGTGCCTTTCTCTCTTCGCGCCTGGGGCTCTCGTGCCTCGGCCTCGATTCTGCCTGCTCCACCATGACCGGCGGTGCTGGCATCTCGATCGGCCTCGAGGCCGGCGCGGCCTTCGGCTCCTCTTCTGCCGGCGCCTTCGATCCGGTCTGGATGTTGAACATCTCGACGAACTGTTCCGCCGGGACCTTGTTTCGCAGGCACTTCATTATCGCCTTCTGAGTCAGCTCCTCGACTTCCTGCCCCTTCGGGGCTCTTGCGACGAAGTCGACCTCGGTCACCTGCAATAGCTCTCTGAGAATCAGCTCTCCGCCCCTGTCCCCGTCGACGAAGGCGGTTACGACCTTGTCCTTGCCCAGGTCTGCGATGGTCTTCGGGACGCTCGTCCCCTCGACCGCGATCGCGTTCTTGATACCGTGCCTGAGCAGGTTCAGTACATCTGACCTACCCTCGACAACGATGATCGCATCCGAGTTGTCGATGTTAGGACCCGCGGGAAGCTTCTCTTTGCCGTAGTGCACGATCTCCTCTACCTGGACGGACATCCTTACAGACTCCGTCAGATCGACACCGCTCGTCCTTGAGTCCCTGATCATGTCGCCCAACAGGGCCTTCGCCCTGTCGACGATCTTGTTCCTCTTAGATACCCTGACGTCCTCGATCTTGTCGACGGATATCCGCGCCTTGCACGGGCCTACCCTGTCGATGGTCTCGAGCGCCGATCCGAGGATCGCCGTCTCGACCTGGTCGAGGCTCGAGGGGATGAAGACCTTGCCTTCCGACTTCCCTCTGTTCGAGCTTATCTCGACCTCGATCCTTCCGATCCTGCCGCTCTTCTGCAGGTCTCTGAGGTCGAGCTCGTCACCGAGCAACCCTTCGGTCTGCCCGAAGATGGCTCCGACGACGTCGGGTTTTTCAACTATTCCGTCCGCTGAAATCCTTGCATGAATCAAGTATTTCGTTGTACTTGGATCAATTTCCATTTATCTCACCTGTTGTGTCTTTACGAAAAACAGAGGCTTGGCGACTCTCGGCCGCGCCGTTTTGTGGCGGGCCTAAATCTTGGGTTTTACTCCCTGCCGGCGTTGGTCTGACCAGCGCTCGCAAGTTGTTTGAGCCAGAATTCCGCTTACTCGTTTGTCTAAACGTAAATCCAAGCTGCTGGAACCCTACGATTTGATGAATCGTGATTTGTGAATCAGGCGATTAATAGGCTACCAACCGCCTCTGTTCTTCGAATTCAACTATCAGTCAGGCTCTATTAAAATCTTGTGATAAATAATAAAGGGCGATAATTCAATTGATTCTGGCTATTTAAGCTCTATCCGCCCGAGACGACCGAAAGGAGCCTTATCGAATCCCCGTCCTTCAAAGGGCAGTCGTCGGGGATCACCTTGTCATCCCGCGAGACTACCCAATTGTCGGGGCGCATGTTCAACGCTTTGAAGAGGTCGAGGGCGGTTGATTCATCGGGAAGGTCGACCGACTTGTCGACTTCTCCTCTTGGGAATGATTTCACTTTGATTCTCAATGCAGATGCTCTCCTGATAAGCGATGCCTGCGGTGATAAATGAAATCTCTGTCGAAGCGCGTCTGAAAATTTGATGGGTCAATTCACTGAAAATCTAGATTCGCTCGGAAAAGCTTAATTGCGATTCCCCAATCACAAGTGCAGTCATGCCGAGGTAGCCAAGCCCGGTTTATGCCCTTCCGAGGGCGGCCAAAGGCGCCAGCCTCGAGAGCTGGTGGTGCTCGTCACCACGGGAGTTCGAATCTCCCCCTCGGCGCTTACTCCTGCTTCTGTGATGATATGAATGTCAAGTAGTTTTATCTCCAGAATAGGCTATGTTCACCTTAACTGATATGAAAATAGAAGACCAGGAATTGGAGAAGCTTGTACTCTCATTTGTGACCTTTGCCGTGCAGCGCATGGAGGTACGTTCAATCCTTAGGATAGAGGCTCTTAGAGAATACAAGAAAATCGTTCCGAAGTATTTCGAATTGATCAAGACCCAATCCCTTCAGGATCACATCGATTTGCTGTCTGCTCATCGGAAAGACCCATATTTCGGAGTCTACGTCGAGAAAATCCTCTCACCTGCTGGATTGAAATGGCTAGAACAGAACTATCCGGTTCTCAAGAGGGCTGCAGAGGAATCGGACGGGCAGTAAATGCATCAAATATCTTCTCTTGAAACATGCCTGCGTGACTGGACCACGATCGAATATCAAAAATGCTAGATATGGGAAGCACTCTTTGATTTAGATCGAAAATGCGAGCCTGAAGTCACTATTCTTTTCGTCTTGTGAATTTCCCGCTTGTGAGGTCGTTGAATATGGTTAGGGCCGCAGTCGCTCCAGTCCCTGTTGCTGTGACAATCTGCCTGACGCCCCCGGTGACATCCCCCGCGGCATAGATTCTCGGTATGCTCGTTCGCATTTCCTTGTCGACGACAATGAACCCGGCTTCGTCGGTCTCAATGCCGACGCTCGCGGCGATGCCGGAGATCGGCGTTTCCCCGATGGCGACGAACGCCGCGTCGGTCTGAATGACGCTCTCCTTGCCTGTGAGGACGTCTTTGATGGAGACGGACTCGACATTCTTCTCCCCTTTGATCTCCGTCACTATGGAGTTCAAGAGGATCGGGATCTTCCGCGCCATCACGCTGTCGATCAGCCGCTTCTCCGCTCTGAGGACATCGCGCCTGTGGATCACCGTGACCTTCGCACCGATGGAGTCGAGGTAGAGGGCGTCGGTCATCGCCGTGTTGCCACCGCCAATCACTACGACCTTGCGATCCTTGTAGAAGAACGCGTCGCAGGTCGCACAGTAGGAGACCCCTTTCCCGTACAGTCGGTCCTCTCCCGGCACGCCGACCTTCTTGTGCGTCGCGCCGGTTGCCAGCAAGAGCGCATTCCCGAGGTATCTCCCGTTGAGAGTGACGGCCTCGATCCTCTTGCCGACCTTGATCTCTAGGACCTCCTCGCCGTCGTGCATGTGCGCGTAGGTCTTCGCATGCGCCACCATCATGTCGACGAGCTGCTTCCCTGGCACGCTGATCATCCCAGGCCAGTTCTCCACCAGTGGGGTGATTGCAACCTGTCCTCCCGGTACGGACTTCTCCAGGACGATGGCATGCAGTCCCGCTCTAGCAGCGTATATGGCTGCGGTCAGTCCTGCTGGGCCAGCGCCGACGATGATCAGGTCGACATCCCCGAGCACGTCATCCTTCGCCGTCTCCTGCTTCGGGATCTCATGGGGGACGAGGGTGATCAGCCCCTCGATGAACATCCCCTCCTGCTGCATGCCTATGCTGATCACTTTCCCGTTGATGACGGTCTGCGGCACCGAGCCGACGTTGAACTGCTTCGCCAGGTCGATGTTCTCCGCGGATTCCACGACCTCCGATACAACCAGGTCGGGCCTCTCTATCGCCGCGGCGTTCGCGTTCTGCACCTCTCCAGGGCAGTACGGACAGGCCGCGGTGACGAAGACCTGGATGTGGCGCTTGTCCCTGAGCTCGGCGAGCCTCTTCCGCCCCTTGCTCGAGAGCATGCTGTCGTCGCGAGACACCATCAGGATGGTCTGGATGAACGACCGTCCCTCCTCGCCGGCCGGGGCGCCCGTATATATGATCCTATAATGGTCCGGGTCTATCAGGACGGTCGGAGACCTCGTCACGCCCATCTGCTTCGAGCGCTCATCCCCGATCTTGAAAGTCTTGACGATTATCTTTTCGCTGATCTCAGAGAGTTCGGTGGCGAACCTTTGGCTCAGTTGGTTGTACGGTTCATTCGTCCCGTCTTTGGTGAACACCTCGATGACGACCTTCCGCTTCAGGTCCTTGAAAGTCTCCTCCAGGGTCTTCCGAGCATCATCCTTGAGCACCCTGGTATCTTCGGTCTTGCTCTCCAATCCAATTCACCTTTTCGATTAGTAGAGGCGTCTTCTTTGTTATAATTTTGGTCGACGCCCTTTAGCTGGGCACCTCGAAGCACATTGTCATCCGCGTTATCACAGTTCAGATTTTCCCTGAAGTTGTTTTATACTGGCAAAGCAATCCAATCGTGGTAACGATGAAGTGCGAAAAGGTCCTGATGCTCATCTTCGACGGGATGCCAGACCGCCCCGTAGAGGAGCTTGATTTCAACACGCCTCTGCAGGTCGCGACAAAGCCAGCACTTGACAGCATCGCCGGGAAGGGGGCTAGCGGGACGATGGACGTCATCGCACCTGGGGTCGTGCCCGGGAGCGACACCGCTCATCTTGCCCTGTTCGGGTACAATCCCTTTGACTATTACTCTGGGAGAGGGCCGTTCGAGGCAGCGGGCGTCGGGATCGACTGCAGACCGGGCGATGTCGCGTTCAGATGCAACTTCTCCACGGTCGACGAGAAGATGAGGGTCGTCGACAGACGCGCGGGACGGATCAAATCCGGCACCGCAGATCTGGCCAAATCGATCACTGGGGTCAAGTTCGAAGGCATCGAGGCCATTTTCAAAGAGGCGACTGAGCACCGGGGCGTCCTTGTCCTCCGGGGCGAAGGGTTGGACCCTCATGTGGCCGACGTCGACCCGCACGAGCAGTACGCGTTGGTCCAGGAATGCAGGCCGCTGGTACCTGAGGCGAGCCTCACAGCTAGGGTCGTGAACCATTTCGTCGAGGAGAGCTACAAGATACTGATGTCGAACCCGGTCAATCTGGAGCGCGCTTCCAAGGGGCTGCCGGTCGCGAACATCGTGCTGCCGCGCGGCGCCGGCATACTGAGGAAGCTCGAGCCGTTCCAATCGCGGTTTGGACTCAGGGCTAGCGGCATCGCAGGTGTTTCTCTCTTGAAAGGGGTCTTCAGGGTCCTCGGGTTCGAGTCAATCGACATCTCCGGTGCGACCGGAGGCCTGGACACCAACATGTCGGCCAAGGCTATGGGCGCACTGAAGGCTCTGGACACTGCCGACCTCGTCGCGGTGAACGTCAAGGCTCCTGACATCGCTGGTCACGACGGCGACTTCGGCGGCAAGGTCGCGATCATCGAGAGGATCGACAAGATGGTTGCGGAGATCAAGGAGGACCTGCCTGAGAATGTCCTGCTAGTCGCCCTGAGCGACCATTCGACGCCTGTCTCTCTCAAGAACCATTCCGCCGATCCCGTATGCATCGCGATGCGAGGCAAAGGCGTCAGGATCGATGGCGTCAGCAAGTTCGACGAGATCTCCTGCGCGTCTGGGATCCTGAATGGAATGAGGGGCATCGAGCTCATGCCGACGATCCTCGGCGTGATGGGCAGGGCAGAAAAGTACGGCGCATAGGCGACGGAATCTTGCTCTGACAAGTGAGCGTGGGCCGAGATGGAATCTGCTCCGCTTCGACAGGGAGGAGAATGACTATTCTCTGCTGGAAGCTAATAGGCCGTTACAGTAACCGGAATCGATTTATAAACAATAAAAACGGATGAGGTAATTGGATCGTTGTAACGGAATGTGAAGTTCAATATTGATCTTCCCTGAGTTGCAGCTTGGAATCTGAAATAACAGATGCCGTTACCCAAGTCCGCGGATGTCTTACCTCTATAAAGGACTCCCAGCTGATCCGAATTTTCCGCCCATTTGCAGTTGACCATGAAATTCATACTGGAGCTGACATTGATCGTGGGGCTCTGAAGATCGCCTTTGAATGAGGCATATACGTAAATTCTAGCAGTATACTCTTTGGCAATCCAAACGTTTGGCGGCGATAGCCAGGGCGTTAAGACAGGTGGCTCAGGGAGGACCTCGATTTCAGCCGATTCGGTCCTGCTCGGATCGCCATCATCATCAACGACGATTAGGGATATGCTGAATGATCCATTGGTCGAGAATATATGCCAAACAATCGCCTTTGTAATGTTCTCAACGTGTCCGTCTCCGAAATCCCAATTGTATGATGCAAGGTGTCCATCGGTGTCATATGAAGGCGATGCATTGAATGTCAGGTTTTCTCCCGCATAGCCCGCGTTCGGACCAGTAAACCTTGCGATGGGCACTCTGTTCGGAAGAGGAGCATCCTTGGTGCTCATAAGAACGGAAGCAGAAGCAGCGAGTATCGTTAATGTTGACACGGCTATTGCAAGGATTATCAGTTTTTTAGATTTACTTAGTTCAACCACATCTGCACCTCCTCCTCGTCCGAGAAATCCATTCGATAAGATAAATTCTTTTCCCAGTACCATTACACAATCATCTTGGAGGCAATTAAAATATGGTAGATGTCGTGGACTACTTTCGCCGCTCCTCGATAAGCCTTATAATGGACTTGCCATCAATATAGAGATGGATGGCAGGATCTTCTAGAGGCCAGGTCGAACTATTCCATCAGCTTGAGCAGCAGTCCGCATTGTCCGGCCTGAGCGGCCGCTGCGCGATCTGCAAAGGGTCGAAGTTGCTCTGCGGCAAATCCAGCTGCCCCCTGATGCTCAGATACCACTCGAGGATGAAGAGCAGGCCTCTACTCGACAGGGAGGAGATCGATGGTTCCTCCCCTCCCGCGGTGTTCGTCGGGCGGTTCGGCTACCCTAAGGTCCTGGTCGGACCGATGGTCCCATCACAGTACGGCGACACGGAGATTCTGGATACACCCGAGCAATGGGTCGGCAAAAGCCTCGATGAGATCGTCGATTTCCGATACAGCCTGGTGAGGGGAACATATCAGACCGATATCCACAACGTCGAGTCTGCCGGAAGGCTCGTCGACCTCACCAGGGAGATGGCGATGGCCTCGAAGCCCGCCGACATCGAAGTACAGTTCACGAAGAAGCCCAGAGGCGGCGTATCATTCCAGGAGGAGAGCCAGCCCTTCGGCCCTTCCGCCCCGCTCAGGAAGATTACCGCATCGTCCATCAAGGTGGATCAGCGCATCGATAAGGCCTATTCCGATACCGATCTCGATGCCAAGACCGCGGTGCTGGAGCTATACCGATCGGGCACCCTGATATCGCGCATACAGAAGGCGTTCAGCGTCGGCGCCTTCGGAGTGAAGAACCGGAGGAAGTTCGTGCCGACCAGGTGGTCGATCACGGCCGTCGACAGCACGATCTCGATGGACATGGTCGAGAAGACCAAGACGTATCCGTTGATAAACGAATTCAGGATCTATTTCGGCAACTTCCTGGACAACAGGTGGGCGGTGATGTTCCTGCCGTCCTCCTGGCGGTACGAACTGATCGAAGCATGGTACCCGAAGACAATCTGGAACCCCTACGGGGACGAGATATCGATCGTCAATTCCTGGGAGTTCTTCGACGGCCGCAAGAAGTACGCTGAGATCGGCGGATGCTACTATGCCGCAAGGCTGGCGGTCAACGAGGTCCTGAACAGGGAGAGGAGGCAGGCTGGCGCGGTGATCCTTAGGGAGGCGCATCCTGGCTATGTCCTGCCGATAGGCGTCTGGAATGTGAGGGAGCACGTCAGGGAGACTCTGAAGGCGGCGCCGAAGAAGTACGAGACCCTCAAGAGCGCGATGACGGACGTATCGAATTTCATGGACATCCCTGTGAAGAGGTGGATGAAGGTCAGCGCGGTGCTCAGCGATCTTGTCAATCAGAGGAGGATGGATGATTTCTCCGCTAGAGGGTGAGCCGGTCAAGCTCATCAGCTGCAAGACAGCTCTCTCGAAGAGCGGGCTCTACGACATCGACTATGCCCTGAACCCCTACAAAGGCTGCGCCCATGGCTGCCTCTACTGCTACGCTCCGGACATAATCAAATGCGAGGGATGCGGAGAATGGGGGAGCTGGGTCGAGGCGAGAGCGAACATCTCCAGGGTTCTGAAGAAGGAGATTCAGAAAATCGGGGATGCGATGATAGGTCTCGCGACCGTGACGGATCCCTATCAGCCGGCCGAGGAGAGGCTGGGACTGACCCGCGCATGCATCGAAGTAATCTCGAAGTCGGGCGCGTCTCTTATGCTTATGACGAAGTCGCCCCTGGCCCGGCGGGACTTTGACCTACTTAATAAAATCGACAAATTGGAATTCTGCGTCACGATAACGACGTTCGATGAGGGAATCGCAAGATCCATGGAGCCGAACGCCCCATCCCCAAAGGCGAGGCTTGAACTGCTTAGAGATGCCGCGGATGCGGGCTTGAGGACGACCGCGATGGTCTCACCCTGGTTGGTTGCGACAGGCCATCCAGAGGGCGAGCTGATCGAGATGATTGAGCTTCTGGGTCAAGCAGGATGCAGGAACATCACAATCGACAGACTTAGACTGCGCCCGACAGCAGTACGAAGGATTCGAGACACCGTCCAGAAGACAGGGCACTCGTCATCTAGGTGCCTCGCTTCCGTCGCCGATATGAGTGAAAAGACCGATGTGGGAAAGATACTAGAATCAATCCAATGTGAATCACGCTTCCCTGAGATCGCCTTCGAGATACCAAAGATCGACTGATGCGGAGAGAGATGCCCAGAGATATCACTCAAAATGTCGTCGCGATATCATGCTCGCTCAGCATCTGCTTGAGCTGTGCTCGGGGGATGATCTTCAACCCTTCGAATAATCTACTCTCCTGGATCCCTCTCGAGGCGAGGTCCTCCATCACAACATGGACCTGCACGTCGAAATCATAGAGTTGCCTCGTCACATCGGCGTTCGATGGCATTTTCAGGATCTCCGGCTTCTGCAATCCGACCGCGTTGTACACACCGTCTTCCATCAGGACGACCGAAGTCTTCACTCCGTTCACTCCCATGGCCAACGCTAGCATGAGGCCGGCGAACGCCTCCTCGAGGCCGTACGGCGCCCGGGTAATCAGCACAAGGATCGATGATGCCATCTTTTCACCTCGCGATTGTAACCAATCTATCCGAATCCGACAGGAATTTCATCAGGTCATTCGTCAGGCTCCCGACCTTCACTCCGGGGATCTCATCTCCCCTGTCGAAACCGCGCGCCATGAAGCATGTCTCGCAGATTGTGATCTTCACGCCTTTCTTCGCGAGCTCCTCCAACTCGCTGCCGATGTTCGGGAAACGCTTCGGCGCCTGTCCCTTCTTGACGGCCGTGACGCCCTCTCCGTAGCCATACATGTTCACGTTGTAGCCCTTCTCAAGCGCGGCATTTGCAAGCTTCGCGGCGACGTTCGCATCCATCGCCATCATCGAACCGGATCTCCAGAGTATCGTGATTGTCTTCGCCATCTTGCCACCTCAGACAGTGATCGTGCGCTCCGTGCGCTCCATTATGCATTCGATGATCTCAGGATATCCGATGGCCTTGCCTATCTTCAGATCGGCCGCGGAGAAACCCTTCGCCTCCAGATCCTCCCTTGAGACGAGGACCTCCGAAACGCTCTTCGATATCCTCTCGCTGGCATCTACGGTTAGCGCTTGGAGCACTCCGTCCTCGACGAGGATGACGCTGGCGTCCTCCTTGCTGGAGAATGCCCTGATCATGTGCGTCGGGTCCTGCTCCTGCGGCGACTTGAGCACGATGAAAGCGGTCTTCATGATATCCCGCTTCATCCGATGAACAGGTTGACCTTCGCATCCGCAGCTATGTTCAGGAAAGCCGCAGCTCCGAGGACCTTCACGCCCTTCGCCAGGTCTGCCTCTGTGACGCCCATTATCGTCATCGAGGTGCTGCACGCGTAGAAGTTCACTCCGAGGTCCAGCGCCGTCTTCATCATCTCTTCCGGGAGCGGGATCTTGTTCTTCGCCATCTTCTTCCGAATCATCCCGGTGAAGAGCCTCATCATTCCCGGTAGCTTCGGCTTGTTCCCCGCCTTCAGGAGTTTCAGCCCGAAGAACGTGTAGAACACGTGCACTTCCATCCCCATGCTTGCCGCGGTGGTGCCCA
>Ga0315293_10000989_pt1 | contig 27233 bp, 18 predicted proteins | sample YL17G13_20_MG_FD_203071 | JGI IMG/M metagenome (GOLD analysis project Ga0315293, IMG submission 203071) | Sediment microbial communities from Yellowstone Lake, YNP, Wyoming, USA - YL17G13_20 | ecosystem: Environmental > Aquatic > Freshwater > Lake > Sediment | place: USA: Wyoming | collected...
AAGCTTGAGAACGTCGGGGTCGACTGGCTGGGAGAGTGCGCCAAGGTTGTCATCGACAAGGACAACACCACGATCGTCGAGGGCAAGGGCAAACAGAGCGACGTTCAGGCGCGGATCAAGCAGATCCGGACCCAGATCGAGGAGACGACGTCCGATTACGATCGGGAGAAGCTCCAGGAGCGGTTGGCCAAGATGGTCGGCGGCGTTGCCTTGATCAAGGTCGGCGCGGCCACCGAGACCGAGCTCAAGGAGAAGAAGGCCCGGGTCGAGGATGCCATGCACGCCACCAAGGCGGCCGTCGAAGAAGGCATCGTTCCCGGCGGCGGTGTCGCCCTGCTCAGGGCCCAGAAGGTCCTGGACAAGCTCCAGGTCGAGGGCGACCTCCAGATCGGCGTGAACATCGTCCGCAGGTCCCTGGAAGAGCCGATTCGTCAGATCGCCTACAACGCCGGCCATGAAGGCTCGGTCATCGTCGAAAAGGTGAAGGAACTCAAGCAGGACTTCGGCTTCAACGCCATGAGCGAAGAGTACGAGGATATGATCAAGTCCGGGATCCTGGATCCCACTAAGGTCGTCCGCATCGCCCTCCAGAACGCCGCGAGCATCGCGGGCCTGCTCCTGACCACGGAAGGTCTCGTCAGCGAGCTTCCAGAGGAAGAGAAAACCCCCAAGTATCCCACGCCTCCCGGCGGAGATATGTACTAAGGTCCTTCCGGGAAAGATTTAAGAAGAAGCGGGGAGCGGTCGTAAGGCCGCTCCCCATTTTTTTTGGCGTAAAGTAAGAATTCCATCGGAAGTTTCAGGAGGAGTGGGAAGCATCTCTTTTGGTTTGATTGAATTAATAAGGGGGGGGCCGGGGGCCAAGGGCGGCTCCAGGCCGCTCGCACTTCCCCTCGCCGGGGCAAAACAATGTGCCGGCGAATCCCCCGACCAGCCTCCAGACAACGCCTAATCACATAAAAAAAAGATGCTTGCGGAGGAGTGCCGCCGGTGTCGCGAGCCGACGTTTTATGGTATAAATTGGGAGCATGTTCAAGTTCTTCGACCGCTACATTCTGAGGGAGATCGGCCCGCCGTTCGGCATCGGCCTGCTCCTTTTCACGTTCGTCCTCCTGATGAGCCAGATCCTCGTCCTGGCCGAGCTCTTCATCACCAAGGGCGTCTCGTTCCGGCTGGCTGCCGAGGTCCTCATTGACCTCATCCCCTCGCTCCTGGCCTTCGCCGTTCCGATGGCCGTCCTGATGGGGATCCTGGCCGGGCTAAGCCGCCTGTCCACGGACTCCGAGATCGTCGCCTTTAAAACGCTCGGGATCAGCTCCAAGCGGCTCGCCTGGCCGATCTTCGTTTTCGCCTTCACGGGCTGGCTTGTGACCTCCTATCTGACCATGTTCCTCGCCCCCCATGCCAACTATAAATGGGTCCAGACCATGACCAGTTCCGTCCTGGCCAAGGTCCAGGTGAAGTTCAATCCCCGGGAGTTCAACGAGTCCATCCCCAAGATGGTCATCTACATCCAGGACATCAGCCGGGAGAAGAAGTGGGAGAACATCTTCGTTTACCTGACCAAGAACCCCGCCGAGCCCCGTCTGATCCTGGCCCGGGAAGGGACGCTCGACCTCTACCCGGAAGAGAAAAAGGCGACCCTGGTGCTCCGGGACGGTACCGTCCATTCCTATCCCCTGAAGAAGCCCGACAAGTACAGCTTCACCTCCTTCAAGAGGCTGGAGGAGGGGATCGACGTGGAGGCCCTTTTTGCCTCCATAAGCAGTGAGAAGCGTGTCCGGGAAAAGGACATCCTGGAGCTCTTTTCGGGAGTGAAGGTGATCGAGAAGGACCTGGCCGAACTGAAAACGGGAAAGGCGAAGGCCGCCAAGGATGCCTTGCCCAAGGACGCCGCCCCCGGTCCTGCGGCCGCGCCCCAGGCCCTCCGGGAGAAGACGAGGGACTTCCGGTCCCACTGGGTCGAGATCCATAAGAAGTTCGCCCTCCCCTTCGTCTGCTTCATCTTCGTCCTCGTCGGCCTTCCCCTCGGGGTGACGACCCGGAAAGGCGGCCGGACGAGCGGCTTCACCATCAGCATCGCCATCATCCTTCTCTATTACATCTTGATCACGGCTGGAGAAAAGCTGGCCATGGACGGCAAGATATCTCCGTTCCTGGGGATGTGGGGGCCTAATATCATCCTCCTCCTGGCCGGGGCCTACCTGTTCCTGAAATCCCTCAGGGAGGCCGCCTTTTTCTCAGGGTTGGCCGGATTGCTCCGAAAGTGGAAGAAGTCCCCGGAGAAGGTCAGGATGGGGCGGGCGCTCCGTAAGATGCCGAGGATCCACCTCCGGTTTCCCAACATCCTGGACCGGTACGTGATCCGAAAGTACCTGGCCATTTTCGCGATCATTTTCGCCGGGCTGGTCTCGGTTTCGATCATCGTCACGTTCTTCGAGCGCATTGACAACGTGTACGCGCACGACAAACCCCTTTCGCTCTTCCTCCAGTACATCTGGTTCCGGATTCCCGATTTCGTCTCCTACATCCTTCCGGTCACGGCGCTGACGACGGCCCTTCTGGCCCTGGGCATCCTGACCAAGTTCAATGAGGTCACGGCCATGAAGGCCTGCGGCATCAGCGTCTACCGCCTGATCTTTCCCGTCCTCTTCATGGCCTTGATCGTCAGCCTCTTCTCTTTCACCCTCCAGGAGCGGATCCTCCCCAGGGCCAACAACAAAGCCGAAGAGGTCTGGAACAGGATCAACGACCGCCCGCCGCGAAGCTACAGCTACGTCAACCGCCATTGGGTCCTCGGCCGGGAGAAGAACCGCATTTATCACTATGACTTCTTCGACCCCGGACCTTCCGTTTTCAGCCGTCTCTCCATTTTCGACATCGACCTCGCCTCCTGGGCGCTCTCCGGCAGGACCTATGCCGAGAAGGCCTACCTCAAGGAGGACAGGCTCAGCCTGGTCGAGGGGTGGAAGAGGACCTTTTTAGGGACGCTGCCGGCGGGCTTTGAGGTCCAGCCGGAGAGGGAGCTGGCGGGGGTCGAGACGAAGAGCTATTTCCTGAAGGAGTGGAAGGAGCCGGTGCAGATGACGTACTCCGAGCTCAGGAAATATACCGCCGAGATCGAGGAGATGGGCTTCGAAGCCTCCCGGTTCAAAGTGGATTTGAACACCAAGATCTCCTTCCCGTTCGTTTGCCTGATCATGACCCTCCTCGGAGTCCCCTTTGCCTTCTCCATGGGGACGCGGGGGACCCTGGTCGGGATCGGGCTGAGCATCGTTATCGCCATGGTCTTTTGGGGGGCGATCGGTGTCTTTCGCAGTCTCGGCTACGTCAATTTCCTTGGGCCGTTCCTGGCCGCCTGGACCCCGAACCTCATTTTCGGGCTGATCGGGGTGTATCTGTTGTTCCGGCTGAGAACATAAACAATCGGCCGGCTGTCACGTTTCGACGCCGCTCGTCCACGAAATCCTACATCTTGTATTTCCCGAATTCCTCGGGGGTGAGGCCTTCGAGCCACTTCCTGAGCTTTTCGGAACCTTCCAGGTTCTCGTCGAACTTCAGGCCATGGGCCTTCCGGACGACCTCGTCCTCGACGAAGATCGGCGAGCTCATGCGGAGGGCGAGGGCGATGGCGTCGGAGGGCCGGGAATCGATGACGATCCGGGTTTCGTCGTGGAGGCAGTGGATCAGGGCGTAGAAGGTGTTGTTCCGGACGTCGTTGACGACGATCTTCTCGATGGAGATGTCGAGCTTCTCCAGGAAATTCCTGAGGAGGTCATGGGTCATCGGCCTGGGCGTGGGGACGTTCTCGATGGTCAGGGCGATCGCGTTGGCCTCGAAAACGCCGATCCAGATCGGCAGGATCTGCTCCGAGTGGGGGTCCTCCAGGACCACGATAGGCATCTTGGAGATCGGGTCGACCACCAGCCCCTTGATCTTCATTTCGATTTCCATGAGGTCTTCCTGCGTCCCTATCTAATATAGGGGCCCCCCCGCCCCTTGTCAAGGATGCTCATTCATTAGAACAAGGACATCTGACCGGCGTTCGCTTCCTCGTTGTCCGCCTCGCCGTCGAAGAGGCGGATGGCGCCGTACTCGCCGTCGTGGCCGGGGACGATATGGACCTTGCCCCTCCGCATGCGGTCCACGGCCTCCCCGATCCTCTCGGAAGAGGCCCGTGCCAGGTCTGCGATGGGAACATCGGTCAGGACCGTGCGTTCGTCGCCGAACTCGCGGATGAAACGGAAGTAGATGTCCCAAACGCTCTGGCATTCCGCCGTTTTCCCCGTCGCCTCGGCGATGATCTCGTTGAGGGGGATGAGGTTCCGGTGGGGGATGCCGGCGGGCGCCTCGTCGTCCTCCCCGCGGTCGGCCAACTCCTCGACCCGGTGAAGGACGCCGATGGTCAGCTTCTTGCCGCACTGCGGGCAGATATCGTTATGCATCAGGCTTTCTTTAGGGGAAAGAAGAACGCCGCATTTTCGGTGACCGTCGTAGTGATATTTCCCCTCCTCGGGGAAGAACTCCACCGTCTGGAGGAACTTCGCCGGGTCCTTGGCCCGCAGGGCGCCGATGAGCCCGGCGTAGCTGAAGTCCGTGTCGAAGACGTTAGCCTCCCGGCCGATCTTTGCGGGCGAGTGGGCGTCGGAGTTGGAGACCAGGGCGAAACGGTCCAGGGCGGACAGGCGCCGGTTCATGGGCGGGTCCGAGGACAGACCCGTCTCCAGGGCGAAGATCATGGGCGTCATCTCCTCGAAGCACTCCTCGATGGAGTCGAAGCCCGAGTTGGCGCCGAAGAGCGAGAACCACGGGGTCCAGATGTGCGAGGGGATGACCGTCGCCTTCGGGCAGGTGTCGGCGACGATCTTCAGGAACAGCTTGGCGTCCATGCCCAGGATGGGCCGTCCGTCAGACCTCAGGTTGCCGACGGCCGAGAGCTTGTTGTTGATCTTTTCGACGGACTCGAAGTCGGGGGCCAGGAGGATGAGGTGGATCTTCCTCACCTTTCCCAGCTTGGAATAGATAAAGCTGATCTCGGTCGAAAGGATGAAGGAAACGTCCGAGTCCGAGACGGTCACGGACCTGAGGTTGGGGTTCTCGGGGGGTTGGATGCCGTTCCGGAAGCGCAGGAAGCCGTTGCCCGCCGGTTCGAGCTTCTCCTTCATGAGGAAGAACCACTCCGGGTGGGTGAAATCGCCGGTCGCCAGGAGGCGGATGCCCTTGACCTTCCCCCAATAAGCGAGGATGTCGAAGGTCATGTCCCTGGACGTGGCCCGCGAGAACTTTGAATGAATGTGCAGGTCAGCGATGAACTTCATGGTCAGCAAAAAGCAACCGGATCTATCCGGAGGCGGCACTCAGGGCCAGGAAGCAGCCGAGGACGATGCATGATGAACTTTCAGATCTCGAAATCCAGATTTTTCTCGACCCGGGCCTCATCAGTCCTGTTCTTGAGCTCGGTCTTGAGTCTGTACGAACCAGGCCCCCCCTCTACGCGGGCGGGGACCTCTATGACGTAGTCATCTTTGATGACTTCCTTGAGTTTGTCTTCCGTCGTTTCGACGGCGTAGGTCTCCTTGAAGTCCCACACTACCGCCTCGGACTTGTCAAAAACGGTCAGATTGAGCTCCAGGCCCGTCCTGAGTCCGCCCTCTTCAGCGGCGAACCAGAGGTTGCGATAGGGGATCCGGATCCGGACGAGGACCTCGCCCCCTTTGACCTTTTCGACGCTGACCCGGAAGTCGAAGAGCGTCTTTTCCGGCTGGACCTGGGGCTTGAGGTCCATCTGGGCCTTGTTGATCATGGCGACCTGCTGGGCGCTCAGGGGGTCGAGGTCGTAGGTCCCGTTCCAATCGTTGTCGATAAAGGCGATGGGAAAGAAGCCGTAATACCAGACCTCGGTCGGTTTCCCGTAGAAAGTCTGACCCCGGGGGTAGGTGTACCTCTCCCAAGGAGGTCCGAGCAGGATGTAGATCCGGCCCCGGTCCTCGAGCCAGCCGTTGCCGTCCCCTTCCGTGAAGAGGCGGTTGGCCTCCTCGATCCGCTTGTAATACTCTTCCTTGAACTCGTTGGCCTCGGTCGCCGGATCGGGGTCCCGCTTCTTCCAGAACTCCTCGATGAACGCGTCCCTCTCGGAGGGAGGCAGGTTGGAAAAGATGCGGCGCTCCTGCCCGCTGATCGTGTAACGCGCTTCCGAAAGGAACTGCTTGTGCTTCGCCTCCATGTTCTTCGGCAGTCTGGCGGCGGCGCAGGCAAAGAGGACCGGCCCGCAGGCGAGAAGGAGGAGGATTATTTTTTTCATGACGGTATTGTAGGCCAGCCCCAATCGCTTTTCAAGCCGTTCCGGCGCTGACCGTCGCACAGTTTGACCATGGAGAGACGCCTGCCCGGAAATTTCCAGGGCAAGAATCTCGAAAGTGTTCGACGATCAGGGCTCCTATTTCGAATTCGCGAGGTCCCGGCCCCTGCGGGCGTATTCCTCGGACAGACGGCTGTCGCCCAGACGGCTGTAGAGGTCGGCCAGGAGGAAGTAGCCCAGGGGAAGCTCGGACGGTCCCGGTTTGAGGTCGATCCCTTTCTTGACGAGGCTGACGGCCTCCTCGTAATTCTGTCCCCGGTTGAGGTAGATCCGGGCCGCGTAGAAATAGCTCAGCGGGAACTCGGGCTCGGCGTCCATGCACTTCTTTAGGTATTCCATCTCCCGGTCCTCGTTCCCTTCCAGGCGGAAAAGCCGGGACAGGTTGTACATGGCCTTGACGTGTTTGGGCGAGTTCTCGATCTCGCGGAGGTAGGCGTCCTCGGCCTCTCGCGGCTTCCCCTGCTTTTCCAGGATCTGGGCGAGATTGTATTGGACGTTGGTCAGCCGCGGATTGATCCTCAGGGCGGCCTGGATGTTCTCGTCGGCCTTGGCCACGTCCTCTTTTATGGTGTAGATGGCGGCCAGGGCATTGTGGGAAGAGACGGACTCGGCGTTTACGGACAGGCATTTTTCGAAGTAGGCAATGGCCTTATCATATTTTTGTCGAATGTAGTTCATGTTCCCCAGGAGGTAGTAAAGCTGGGAATCAGAGAAGCCCTTCTTGAAGTAATCGAGGACAAACGCCTCGGCCTCATCGAACCTCTTCAGGGAAGCGTAAGAGTTGGCGATGTTGATGACCGTGAACGAATCATCGGGCTTCTTCTCGAAGGCCTTGAGGAAGGCCGGTATGGCCTCCTCGAACTTCCTCTGCTTGAAATAGAGGTTGCCGAGCGTGAAGTAGGCGTCCGTGATGTCGGGGTCGCTGGCGATGATGCCGTCGATGATTTTGATCGCCTCCGCGGCCCGCCCGGACATGCCGATTTCCCGGGCCCTGCCCAGCTCGTTGAAGACCTTGATCTTTTCCCGTGGATTGGCCAGCTTCTGGCCCTTGAGTTTGGAAGAGCTCTGGAACGAGCCGAGATAACCGAGGGCGGCCAGCTTTTCCCGCGTCTCCTCGTCGACCTTGCGGATGTCCATTTCGTAGGCGTTCTGTTCGGACTTCGCGATGAACCGCCCGGCCTCGGCGCTCATGTCCTCGAAGGTTTTTTTCTCGAGATAGACGAGGTTCTTTTCCTCGGCCGGGTCCTTGACGACGTCATAGAGCTCGGGGATCGGGGCGAGGATCAGCTTGTACCTGTCGTTCTGGATGGCCTTGAGCTCCGACCAGCCGAAGTGAAAGCGCGGATAGAAACTTTCGGAGTAAGCGTAGGGGACCCGCCCTTTCTTCGGACCTTCGAAAGCGGCGAGGAGGCTCTCCCCTTGGGTCTGGGCGGGAGTGGCCAGGCCCGTCATCTCGCAGAGGGTCGGAAGGACGTCGGCGAGCGACGAGACGCGGGGCGAAGACCGTCCCTGCAGCCTGGGAAAGGGCGTGACGAAGATCAGAGGGACGTGGATGGCCGATTGGTAGACGAAGAAGCCGTGGGCCCCCTCGTCATGTTCCCCCAGGCTTTCGCCGTGGTCCCCGGCAACGACCAGGAAGGTGTTCCTGAGGAGGCCGTTGGCTTCGAGGAAGTCCCAGACCCGGCCCAGCTGGGAGTCGGTGAAGGCGATCTCGCCCAGGTAGGGGTGGGCGGCATACTGCTTGTCATAAGGCGGGGGCGGCTCATAAGGCGTGTGGGGGTCATAGAGGTGGATCCAGGTGAAGAACTTCCCGCTCTTGTTCCGCTCGAGCCAGGGGAGAGCTTCATCGATGACCTCGTTCGCCGGCCGCTGGACCGTGCCGAGGGAGATTCTCTCGAACTTGCTCAGGTCGAAGTTGTCGAAGTAGGTGTCGAAGCCCTGGTTGAGTCCCCACTTGGAATCGAGGACATAGGCCGCGACGAAGGCCGAGGTGGAGTAGCCCTTTTCTTTGAATAGTTCGGCCATCGTCTTGATCTCGGGAGGCACGATGAACGCGCCGTTGTCCCGGACACCGTGGAAGGGGGGAAGCGTTCCGGTCATGATCGTGGTATGGGCCGGGAGCGTGAGGGGTGTTGTCGAGAAGCACTTCTCGAACTTGACGCCGCGTGAGGCGAACATGTCGATGGTCGGGGTCTTGATGTTACTGAACCCGTAACAGCCGAGCCGGTCGGCCCGCGTCGTGTCCAGTGTGATCAAGATGACGTTGCAGTCCTTGCCGCCGCGGAGCCTTGTGAAATCCGGTTTCCGGGGGATAAAGAAGACAAGTGCCGCGACGGCGCCAATGATAACGATCGTCGCAATAATGAAAAGCGTTTTCTTTTTCATGACGAACATGAATATTATCATAAAACCGGCGGGATTTTGGGATGAATTCATGTCATTGACAAACATTCCAGACAAGTGATATGTATTGTGAGGCCTAAAAATCCAATAATTTGAATAGTTTTATGCAAATATTTGAAGAACTGTTAATATTATTAGCGTTATTTTTTCCTTATTTTTTCCTATTTATTTTAAATTCAATAAGTTAAGTTTGCTCCGGATCTGGCATGAATTTTGCTTATAAATATAAAAAGGATATTAATGCAGAAAGGAGGTATGATCGGGGGTAATTTATCTAATCATCTGTTATCTGGATCGGATGCGGAGGACGCTGATTTATTCAACTTCCTCGGCAAGAAGGAAATGAAGGACTTAGGAGGTAAAATGAAACGAAAATCAGTTCTTGTTTGGATGGGATTCCTGCTCATCCTTTGCTCGTTGGCATTCTCCCAATCAAAGGAAACAGGCGCTATTACGGGAACCGTATTGGATGAACAAAACGAGCCCCTCCCGGGAGCCACTGTCACCATAACGAGCCCCAACCTCATGGGCAGCCGCGAGTCTGTGGCGGACGCCCAAGGGCAATATCGCTTTCCGGCCCTCCCGCCGGGCGAATATACCGTCAAAGCCCAACTCCAAGGTTTCGCGACTTCCGTCCAGCGAGTCATCAGGCTCACCACGACGACGCGACTCACCGTTGACCTCATCATGAAGCCATCCGCCGTGGAGGAAGAAGTGACCGTTATCGCCCGATCGCCGACCGTTGATATCAAGTCCACGGAAACGGGCTCGGTCACCATGACCAACGAAATCCTGCGGAACATCCCTAACGTCAGCCAATTCTCGTCCAGTCTCGTTAACTTGGCTCCCGGGGTCACCCCCGAGAATATGGCTGACTCAGCTTATGGTGCCCAGGACGGCACGGGAATCGCCTATTCCATGGACGGCGTCAACGTGGCGGACCCGGAGGGCGGAACGGCCTGGGTTTTCATCGACAACAACATCATCGAGGAAGCCAAGGTCATGGGTGTCGGCCTTCCGGCGGAATATGGAAACTTCACGGGCGTCATCTTCAACATCGTCACGAAATCGGGCGGGAACGAGTTTTCCGGCCACATGGAGTTCGCTTACCAGGGAGAAAAGAACGCCGATCCCAAGGGTTTTTGGCAAACGGACAACATCAAGGCCTATCTTGACGATTATCCGGATCTGACTTCTTCGGGCTTCAAGCTTATGGACGTGAATTTTCACCTCGGAGGGCCGATCAAGAAGGACAAGATCTGGTTCTATGAGGGCCTCCAGTACCAGACTTTCGGGGAGTATGTCACGGGCTTCCCTAATCCCCGTGCCTATAAACAGCCCCGGTCCTTCACCAAGATCACCGCTCAAGCGACGCCTTCAACAAACTTGATGTTTACCCTAGAAATAGATAGATATAACGGCGAGAACCGAGGAGCCGACGCCACGAACTCCGTTGATGCGGTCGTCAATCAGGAATCCCCGGAAATTGTCGGGAATTTCAGCCTGACCCATATCTTCAGCCCGAAGACCTTCGTCGACATCAAGGCCGCTTATTTTTGGGGCTACTACTACCTCGAACCAAAGACGGGCAGGCAGACCTACTCCCATGTTAGTGGTAACGATAACATGCGTTATTACAGCGCCGGATATTATTATCTTGCCGACCGCACCCGGCTCCAGGTGAACGCCAGCCTGACCCACTATGCCGAGGACTTCATCAAGGGCAACCACGACTTCAAGTTCGGCGTCGAGGTCGAGCGCTCGACCTGCCGGAGCCAGTACGGCTATACGGGGCAGGGCGGGCCGCTCGGAAATAACGTCTATTATTACGATTATGTGGGCTACGGGTATAATCTCGCGGGTGACTATCTCTACTTTACCGGGAACTACCAGGCCTATCAGTATGAAGGCTACGACAACAATTCCCCATATACGAGAGTAGAGGGGTTCGTCCAGGACTCCTGGCAGATCACCCCGCGCCTCAATATCAATGCCGGAGTCCGGCTCAGCCAGAACTGGGGCCAGATCGAGGGTCAAGGCACTGTCTGGAAATCAAGCCGGATTGCCCCGAGGATCGGGTTCACCTTCGACGTCTTCGGCGACAAGAAGACGATTTTCAAGGCCCACTATGGTCAGTTCACGGAAGGAATGTTCGCCGCGTATCACGAACGGCTTTCCAATACGCAGGCTGATTTCATCAAATATCAATGGGATCCCCTGACCAACGAATGGCAGGAATTCGAGAGGATCAAGCAGAACTGGAAGCTCCAGGATGGCATCAAGCATCCCTACATGAACCAATTCACCTTCAGTCTCGAAAGAGAGCTTTTCAGAGACACGTCCGTGTCCTTGAGCTATATCAACAGAGACTGGAAGAACATCATTGGAGTCTACGACACACTGGCCACTTATGAACCGATTGAGTACTATGTCTCGCCGCTCGGGAGGAGCTTTACCATTTATGAACGGACCTCGGGAGACGCCCACGAATACCTGATCGAGAACACCAAGCAGGGTCCGGACAGACCTTACGTAAACGGTAGGGCCTACCGAAAATACCAGGGCGTGCAATTCCTCTTCAACAAGCGTTTCTCGAACAAGTGGCAGGTAATGCTCTCGTATCTCTACTCCAAAACAAAGGGGACCATCGACAACGGCTGGGGTGATGATATCGGCTGGAATGGCCGGAACAGTCAGCAAGCGGGCGACCCGAATTTCTGGATCAATGCCGATGGCAACGCGACCTTCGATCCGACCCATATGCTAAAAATCCAGGGAACGTACATCCTTCCTTTCGACATCAGCTTAAGCCCCTCTTTCAGGGCGATAACCGGCTCCGCCTGGGCCCAAAGATTCAGGACAAGGAGTTTGAATCAAGGCCGGGTGACGTTCTTTACCGAGCCCCGAGGTTCAAAACACTACGACATGCAGAAGGTCCTCGATCTCCGCCTGGAGAAGATCTTTACCCTCGCTCAGAAGTACAGATTGGGAATAATGATCGACGTCTACAACGTCTTCAATGCCGATACCGTTCAGGATTGGGGAACAAGAATTGGCTATGACTGGGAGAATGATCCCACAAGTTCGGATTACTACCCATCGACACAGGGACACGAACTCTACGATCTCATCAGACCGCGTCAAGTTCGTCTCGGCATCCGCCTGATCTTCTAAAAGAAAGAGAAACGACAGGACGGCTCGAATTCGGGGGGTGGCGGCTGGCGCCGCCGCCCCCTTTTATTTCCGCCCTCTAAAAATCCGTGCATGTTCGGTCATGAGGGGAGGGCACGTCGCGTCTTCCCCACTGAACATCATGCGATCCATCGAATGAGTTTAGCGGTGAGGCTGCCGACAACGGCCGGAATTGAAACTTCTCTCGGGCTGTGATAGTTTAGGTTCCTGGAAGAAGATCTTGAGAAAAACACCCGTCTCCGCTTTTTGCGTTCTCTTCGGACTCCTGGGCGCGCCCGTTTTCTCGGGGCAACAGCTCGTTCCCGCCCATCGGACGTGGTTAGAAGATGTCTCTCCCATCATCACGAAGATCGAGCGGGAGGTCTTTCTGAAGCTCAAGACCGATGCCGAACGGGACAAGTTCATCCAGTTCTTCTGGCGCCAGCGCGACCCCCTACCGGACACGAAGGAGAACGAGTTCTATAAAGAGTACATGGACAGGGTCCGGTTTGCCGACCAGAACTTCGGCCGCGGCGCCTTCAAGAGGGGGAGCCAGACGGAGAGAGGGTCGTTCTATCTCATCCTGGGAAAGCCCTTGGAACGGAACTTCTTCACCACCTTTTCCGAGCTCTGGCCCATGGAGCTTTGGTTCTACAAGGGCGAGGAGCGATACGGACTTCCGTCTTACTTCTATCTCATTTTCTACCAGTCTCAGGGGATGGGGGATTACCGTCTCTATTATCCCGGTGTAGATGGTCCGGAGAAGCTGGTCATACCGGGCGTCGGGGCCAGATCCGTCACTCGGGCCTCGGCCATCCAGGTTATCAGGAAATCGAGTTCCGAGCTGGCCTCTGCCGCCCAGAGCTATCTTCCGGGCGAAAGGCCCCTCGGCACCGCGTCCTTCTCTTCGGACACCATCATCGCCGCGGCCAGGTCCCTTCCGGAGAAGAAATTCTCCGACGCCTATGCCCGGGCCTATATAAACTTCAAGGATTTCGTGGAAACCGAATATGCGGATAATTTCATCAATGCCGGGGTCAAGGTCAAGCTCTTTGCGGCGTCCGGACAATCTTTCCTTCACTGGTCCATCGAGCCGGATAAGATGAGTTTCGCCCAGCGCGGCGGGGAGTTCTACGCCGGGTTCGAGCTCCTCGTCCGGATGGAGGACTCCAAGGGCCAGCTCATCCTGGAAAACACCGAGGAGATCCCCATCCGCCTGACCGAGGCCCAATACAAAGCCCACGAGCGCCGCCGCTTCGCGTTCCAGGACATTCTGCCGGTCATCCCGGGGAACTACAGGTTCTTCTTCCTTCTCAAGAACAAGACGGGCAAGGACTTCACGTCGTTCGAGACGACCGTCTCCGTGCCCGGCGAGGGGACCGGCCTTCGCCTCAGCAGCCTGCTCCTCTTTCACGGTCAGGAGCCGGTCCCGGCCGGCCAGCGCATGAACCTCAAGGCGTTCGCGTTCGACGGCGTCCAATACATCGTCGGCGCCAAGAACGAATTCCTGCCCCAGGAAACCCTGGGGGCCTATGTCCAGGCCGAAGGGCTGAAGGAAGCCGCCGCTGATCCGCAGGCCGTCCTCCGGCTTGAACTCCATTCGATCGACGACGGCTCGCTCGTCCGGGACCAGAAGATCCTGCTGGCCGAAGTCCAGGGCCGGCTGGGCGGCGGAACTGTCTTCGGTCCATTCGCCCTCGCCAACGTCAAGCCGGGATACTATAGCGCCGAGGTTTCCGTGCTCAGCGGGGGAAAAACGCTAGCGTCCGAGAAGGACAACTTCATCCTTCTCGACCAGCCGTATCCCGTCCTGCCCTGGACGTATGCCAAGGTCCACAACCCGTTCCCGTCACCCGAACAAGGGCGCCTTCTGGCCACGGAACACTTCATGGCGAGGGACTATGAAAAGGCCCGCGGACTGCTGGAGCGGACCCTCAAGTTGAAGGAGGACGCCCCGACGCGGCTCCTGCTGGGCAAGTCGCTGTTCGCCCTGAATAGGTTTCAGGATTCGCTTGCGACGATCATCCCTTTGTATGAAGCCACCAAAGACAGGGAAGCCGCCAAGGTCATCGCCTTGGACCACGCCGGTCTCAAGGACTGGACGACCGCCCTCATCTACCTGGACAAGCTCATGGCCGAGGCCACCGAGGTCGGCGTCCTCAACCTGGCGGCGGAATGCCATCTTAACCTCGGACGGCCTGACAGGGCCCTGCCCCTCATCCAAAAATCCCTGTCCCTCGATCCCTCCCAGCCCGCGATCCGGGCCCTGGAGGAAAAAGCCAAAAAAGGAAATTGATCCCTAAGGAGAAAAAGATGCCTAAGCGCGCGATCATGGCGATCCTCTTGGGCCTGACGGTCTCTGCCGCGGCCTGGGCCCAGGTCCAGGGCAAACTGATGGGCGTCGTCAAGGACGGCCAGGGAAACCCCGTAGAGAAGGCCGTCGTGACCGTCGTCTCCACCAAGACCTCCGCTGTGAGCTATGAGCTCAAGACGAACAAGGAGGGCAGGTTCCTCCAGGTCGGTATCCAGCCCGGGTATTTCCAGGTCAGCGTCAAGAAGGATGGCTACCTCCCCAAATCCACGGAGGTGCGAGTGAGCCTGGCCGGGGAAACTGATATCGAGATCAGGCTTGACACGGCCGACGAGATCGCCCTGAAGACCGTCTCGGCCGCCGACCAGGTCTTCCTCAAGGGGAACAAGCTCTATAACGAGCAGAAATACGCCGAAGCCGCGGCCGCCTTTGAAGAGGCCGTCAAAATAAGCCAGCCCAACTGGGGCTATTTCTTCAACCTCGGGCTGGCCTATAAGAAGATGGACAAGAAGGACGAGGCCATCGCGGCCTTCCGGAAGGCGGCGGAGCTCAATTCCGAGAGCTACAGTTCCAACAAGGAGCTGGCCGAAGCCCTGGGCAAGGGCGGGGCCTTCGAAGAGGCCAAGACATATTTCCGGAAGGCCGTCGAGCTCAGTCCCGACGATCCCGACGCCCACTATAACCTCGGCGCCTGTCTCACCAATACCGGAGAGACGGACGCGGCCCAGGCCCACTTCCAGAAGGCGGTCGATCTTAAGCCCGACTACGCCGATGCCTACTATCAGCTCGGGACCATCTTTATCGGCCAGAACAAGGTTCCCGATGCCGTCCTGAGCCTGGAAAAATTTCTGGAACTCGCTCCTAACCACGAGAAGGCGCCGCTCGCCACGCAGCTGCTGCAATATTTAAAGAAATAGGAACCTCCCTTTTTGGTCGCCGGCGGGAATAGGAACGACTTTTAAAACGGATTCAGAGAGCGTGGCTTCTACTAATACGAACGCAATTAAAAAAGGTACTATGTATGAACGGCACTGAATGCCGTCCTCAAGCCCCCGTAGCGGAGGGGGGACCCGAGCCCTATGAGGGCTATCTCGGCGGCGCGCCCGAGACTCTGTTCATATTTCTTGCCACCCCCTACCCCCTCCGATAATCGGAGGGGGGCTCTGAAATCGTCCGCGCCGCCGACAGAGGTGCGACGGGGGGAACCGACGGGACTGGTTCCCCGGGGGTCGGGGGAGTGAGGGCGGCTTCAGGCCGCTTAAAGTCAGATGCCAAACTATCTAACTAATGCGTTCGTATTAGAACATGAATTTGTGTTATTTTATTGGCCGTGAAGAGATGGGTGGAGGCTGAAAAAGTGCGTAAAGGCCTCATTCTGTCGTTCGTGCTCGTTCTCTCCGCGGCCGCCGTTGCCCAGGAAAGAAGCGGCAACATCTACGGCAGGGTCCTTAACCGAGGGGGGGACCCTCTCGCCGGTGTCACCGTCACCTTGACCGGGTCCTATACCGCTCCCCAGAAACTTGTGACCACCGCGGAGGGGAACTTCCGGTTCCTGTCCCTACCTCCCGCCAACGACTACGCCCTAAAATGCGAGCTCTCCGGGTTCAAGACGAGGTCCGAGGAGGGCTTGATCGTCGTCATCGGCGGGACCACCTACCTGACCTTGACCATGGAACCGGGCGCCTTGGAGGAGCAGGTCACGGTCGTCGCCGCGACGCCCGTCGTGGACATCAAGAGAACCGTCGTCGGCGTCCACATGACCCAGGACATTCTGCAATTCCTGCCGACGTCCCGGGACCCCTGGGTCATCCTGCAGATGGCCCCCTCCATCATCGTGGACCGGGAGAATGTGGGAGGCGCAGAGTCCGGGCAGCAATCGAACTACGTCGCCCGCGGCGCGTCCGATTACGGCAACAACATCTGGTCCGTGGACGGTATCGTCATCACCGACCCCGCGGCCATCGGAACGTCGCCCAGCTACTACGATTTCGATGCGTTCGAGGAGATGCAGATCACGGTCGGCGGGGCGGACGTCACGACCCAGACGGGCGGGGTGGCCCTCAACATGGTCACCCGCCGCGGCGGGAACAAGGTCTCCTTCGGCGGCCGTTTTTACGTGGTCGATGAAAAGTTCCAGGCGACGCACGGGGCGAAGGTAGCCGAGCTCAAGAAGACCGAACGGTCCTTCGAGGGCATCAACCGGATCAGGAACAACAAGGATTACGGCTTCAACATCGGCCTTCCCCTGCGGAAGGACAAGGCTTGGTTCTGGGGGTCCTACGGCGTCCAGGATATCAGGACGAGCACGGTCTACGGGACCAGGGACGACACCCTGCTCGAGAATTACGCGGCCAAGCTGAACCTGCAGCCCATCCCCCAGAACCGCATAGAGGTCTTCGTCCACGTCGGCGGCAAGAAGAAGTACGGCCGTTCCGCGTCCGCCGAGAACCCTGACGGCCTCTTCCAGCAGGGCCGTTACCATTTCGGGAGCCCGATCCTCAAGTTCCAGGATGAACACATGTTCGGGGACGATCTCTTCATATCCCTGAAGTACGCCTTCGCCGACGCCGGCTTCAGCCTGGCCCCGATGTCGGACCTTGAGTCCGATAAGCTTCCCATCTGGGACCAGACCGCGCAGAGATATTTCGGGTCGCAGGCCGCCCGCTACCGGGTCCAGAGGCCGCTCAACCATTACAGCCTCCTCATCAATTATTTCAAAGACGCTTTCCTCGGCGCGGGACACGATATCAAGCTGGGGTTCGAATACTCGGATCGCAACCAATATGTCGAGGACGTCTGGTCGGGGAACTGCACGCTCACCAGGAACTACAACTACCCCGTCGTCGATTTTTCGGGAAGCGGTCTTCCCGAGGTCCCGCCGGCGGGCATCTCGCCGTATTTCCAATACTTCAAGTTCTGGCGGGGATACTTCTCCGACCAGCACGTCGATGCCTTTTCCGGGTATTTCAGCGACACGGTCACGCTCGGCCGGTTCAACCTGCTTGTCGGCCTGCGCTGGGACAAGCAGACGCCCTGGCTGAACCCGTTCAAGGTCATGGCCATGGACGGCGGCGGGGCCTGGGATGCCATTGCTCCCGACGATGTCCAGCGGAAGATGGACGCCTTGCTGCCGGGGGTCCTGTTCGACCAGGTCACGGCCAAGTCTTCCGACGGCGGAGATTACAACTGGACCGTCTGGTCACCCAGGCTGGGCCTGACCTGGGACGTCACCGGCGACGGGCGGACGATCGCCAAGATGTCCCTGGCCACCTACGGCGATTTCATGAGCACCGAGCTGGCCGACCGCTGGAGGAGGGGCGGCGCGTCCGGCTGGCTGGGCTTCTGGTGGTGGGACACCGACAAGGATGCCCGGATGGCTCTTGGCGAGCTCTACTGGGCCAACCCGAACGACAACCGCCTCCGTCGCGTCTTCGACGGCGCCGGAAATTTCGTCGGTGACTGGAAGGCGCAGGCGGGTATCGACTGGGGGGATTATGATCCCAAGGATCCTCTGCAGACAACCGACCCCTACGTTTCCACGAAAAAAGGCGCCGGCTCCTCCAGAACCTCCGAGATCGTGCTTTCCCTGGAACGGGAAATCCTGGCCGACCTGTCGGTTTCCGTGGTCGGAACGTACAGGAGATACGATGATTTCTCCTGGACCCTCAAATATTTCAAGGACGCGTCCGGCAATGCCGTCGAGTTCCAGAACAGAGACTGGTACGTTTCCGCGGGCAAACCGGCCGGGACCCTGGCCGGCATCGGCGACACCAAGCAGGCCAAGGACCACGAATGGTATTACCAGTCCGCTGGGGCCACGGAGTATTCGCCATGGTCCCAAGTCCAGTCCCGTCCCGATTATTTCCAGAATTACTTCGGCCTGGATCTCATCGTCAACAAGCGGCTCTCCAGGGGGTGGATGCTGAACGCCAGCTTCACCTGGCAGACCCAGGCCCGGCACTTCGGCTCGAAGGGCGTTCTCGACCCCACGAACCTCTGGTCCTACGAGGGGAGACCCCAGGCGGCATACATGGGCGAGGAGTCGGGCAAGATCAATCAATACGCCTACTCCCGCTGGATGGGCAAACTCGGCGCCCTTTACCGGCTGCCCTGGGACATCGATGTCTCCGGTACCTTCAACATCCGGGAGGGATGGGTCATCAGGGAATATTTTGCCCTGGTCGATTTCCGGCTGCCCAACCCCAAGAGCCGGAGCGCCGAGCTGGACATGACGCCATTCGGTTCCGGGAGGCTCCCCGTTTTCTATAACCTCAGCCTGAGGCTGGAGAAGATGATCGAACTGGGGGAATCCGGCCGGATCTACGTCATGGCCGACCTCTTCAACGTCCTGAACAGCGCGATCGTCAACAGGCGCTACCAGAAATTCCGGGGCACCTATTATGCCTACCCCGACCCGGCCAAGGATAACTTCGTCCCTTATCCCAACAATTACGCCCTGAACGAGATCCTCAATCCCAGGGTCCTGAGACTCGGCGTCCGATTCGCGTTCTAGGTCCGGGGTCCGGCGGAGACGCTCAAGGCCCCTCTTGCCCGGTTAAGTCTAGTTTCTTTTCACGGGACGGAGTGCTAGAATAGAATAGAGGATTCACGGATGAAGAAATTTGCCCATATGGCCGCGCCGGTCCTTCTGGCCCTTCCTATCCTGTTCCTCGCGGCCTGCGGCGGGACCTCGCGAAAGGTCGCCCTGGACCCGGACAGCGCGAAGTTCTACGACGCGGCGAGGCTGATCATGACCGGCCAGGAGAACGCGATCTTCAATCATCTCCCGGACGCCGACTCCAGGAAGGAGTTCATCAAGGACTTCTGGGACAAGCGGGATCCCGATCCCGATACTCCGGAGAACGAGTTCAAGACGGAATACGAGCGGCGTATCGAATACGCCAGAAAGCACTTTCGGGAAGGCGGCCTGGGATCGAATTCGGACCGCGGCCGGATCTACATCTTCATGGGCCGGCCCGACAAGATCGATGAGTCCTTCTCCCATGGCGATCCCTCGGTCCGGGGGTCCATCATCTGGTGGGTGTACTATAATTATCAGCTCGGCATCGAGTTCATCGACGAGACCGGCACGGGCGCGTTCAAGCTCCGGCGGTATGATGGGAACTTCTTCGAGGCCCTTGACGCCCTGAAGCTCGGGCAGGACGCCAGGAGCGGCTCTGTCTTCAAGAAGACGTTCGTCGACTTCCGTCTCCGATATGACTCCGCGAAGAAGGAGATCATCATCTCCCTTCCCCTCGATTCCCTGAACATCTCCGACGATCAGGGTGTGCCCCGGGTCGACCTGGCCTTCATCATCTTCGTTTATCCTCAGGAAGGTGGGGGCAAGGAGAAGATCGAGGAGTCCAGGACGTTTCAGACGACGGACAATGAACTCATCGCCATGAAAGAGATCGTTTTCACGTTCCCCCGTGCTCTCCCCCGCGGCTCGCACTTCGTCGACGTCATCATTGAGGGCAGGCAGGGGGCCGCGGGAAAGATCCGCAAGATTTTCGAAGTCAAGGTGAAATGAAGCTGTCCTGCAGCCGTCCTCTCTCCCCCGGCCCCCGGGGAACCAGTCCCGTCGGTTCCCCCCATCGAAAATGCCGACGGGTCCCCCCTCCGCTACGGGGGCTTGAGGACGGCATTCAGGGCAGCTTTGGCCCAAGTTTATTGAAAGGGAGCCAAAGACCTATTAGGCGATTGTCGAAGATAAAGGTCGTTATTTGACTTCGAAGTCGAGGATCTTTTCGATCGTGCTCCCGCCGATCTTGTCCTTGATCCTGATGACCAGGGTGTATTTGCCGGCCTGAAGGTCGCGGGTCTCTTGTTTCTCGCCCTGGTCGTTCTTGATCAGTACGGTCTGCTTCAGCGGCAGGGGCTGGCTGACCAAAGCGAAGTCGTAGGTCTGGACCGCCCACTTGATGGCTGCCTTGTCGCCCTGCTTGACTTCATAGGCCGCCTCGATGTCGTTCTTCTGCTGGTCGTTCGGCTTGGCCCCGAAGATGTAATACAGGATCTCGATGGATTCACCGGGGGCGACGATGCTCTCAACATTGGGAACGATCTGGAGCACGGAGTACATGAAGCAGCCCTTGTGGACCGCGGTCCTTGTCTCGGGGGCCTGCATCTGGTCCATCTTCTTGACGAAAAAGATAGGCGTCGTTTCCAGAGCGCCCTGCAGGGAGGCGGCGTTGGGCAGCGAGAACTCAAAATAGCCGACGCCTACTTTCTTGAGGTCAGGGGAGGCCAGGGCCATGGCCAGGAGATAGTCCCCCGCGGGCAGGGGATAGCCCGTCGAGTACCACTCTTCGGCTTCGGGATCGTATGTGGCGCTGTCTGCCTGGAGCAGGGCGGGGACATAGATCTCGCGGACGGTCTTGGTCGGGGCCCCGTTTTCCATCTGGAGGAATTGCAGGAAAACCATCACCTTAGCCTGCAGGGGGGCGGCGGCGGGAGCCTGGGCCTCGCCGGCCTGGGCCTCGCCGGCCTGCGCCTGCTCGCCTTCGGCGGGAGCCTGGGCGGCCGGTGCGGCGGGGGCGGAGACATAGCCGAGGTCCGAGTTCTTGGCTTTGAACAGAAAGACCGCGTGCAGGTTCTGGGCGGCCGGGAAGACGAAGTTCTTGAAGATGGTGAAGGGGATATCCTGGCGTCCCTGGCGGGCTGCCATCCCTTCCTGCATGATGGTTTTCACCTGGGGCGGGATGTAAACTTTTTCTTCCTGCTTGACCGCCTGTTTGTCCTTGTCCTTGTTCTTGTCCTGGGCCCCCTGAGAGAAGTTGGCGAAGAGCCCGAAAATAAGGATCGTGACAATCGCGGCAATGACGGTTCTTTTAGCGTTCATTTTTTCCTCCTTAGAGTCATTCCACTAAGAAAGAAAGCAAGTTTCATGCCACGTTCTTAGGAGGGAGATCCTCTCGAAAAAGTAAGAATCAATATAGCAGATTTGATTATTTTTTCAACTGAAATTTCTTCACGGCCAGGAGGTGTTCGGCGTAGCCGCGGCTGAAGTGGTGGGCGCCGTCATTATTGGCGACGAAGTAAAGAAACTTTTCAGGGGCGGGATACAGGGCGGCGTGCAGGGAATCGCGTCCGGGGCTGCAGATGGGCCCCGGCGGAAGTCCGGGTGAAACGTAGGTATTGTAAGGCGAAGAGTACTTGAGGTCCCGGCTCAAAAGCCTCCCCCGGTAAAGACCGTCCCGCTTGAGGGCGTAAATGACGGTCGGGTCGCAGTCGAGCTTCATCCCGATCCGCAGCCGGTTGTGGAAGACGGCGGACACGAGGGGCCTTTCGTCCGGCAACGATGTCTCCTTCTCGATCAAGGACGCCAGCGTGACGACACTCCGGACCGTCATCCCCAGTTCGGCGGCCCTTTGGAGCCCGGCCTCGCCGAAGACTCTCCTGAACTCCTTGACCATGGCTTCGGCGACGGTCCGGGCCGGGGTGCCCTTGGCGAACTGATAAGTGTCCGGAAAGAGGTAGCCCTCCAGGTCCTCGGCCTGGCCGTCCCACGAGGCAATGGGGCCGGCATCTCCGCAGGCTTCCAGGAAGGAGCCTCTCATGGGGTAGCCGGCGTCGCGGATGAGGTCGGCCACCTCGCGGGCCGTCAATCCCTCGGGGACCGTCAGCGGATGGAGAAGGATCTTCCCTTTGAGGAGGGTCAGGAGGACGTCCTTCGCCTTGAGGGGGAGATCGAACTCATATTCGCCGGCCCGGATCTTTTGGCCCTCGTGGAAAAGCTTGTAGCCGGCGAGGAAAGCCCAGGAGCGGCGGATGATCCTCCTTTCCTGGAGGTCCCGGGCGATCGCCCGGACCGTCCGCCCGGGTCCGATCTCGAAGGCGACCTTGCCGGCAGGAGCAACGGGAGGCACTTCGTACTCCCTGAAGAAGGCGGCCGCGAGGGCCATGATCAGGACGATGGCGATGAGCAAGAGGATGTTAACGGCCTTGCGGGGCATCGGAGTCTCCGCGCTTCCTCTCCAGGTAGGTCGAGAGGATGATGACCGCCGAGATCTGGTCTTCACATTCCTTCTTTTTCTTCCCGTGGACCTTCCGGCCCTCGAGGTAGTGCAGGGCCTGCTGCGTCGTCAGCCTCTCGTCCCAGAAGATGATGGGTTTGTGGACGGCTTTTTCGAGCCAGTCGGCGAATTCCTTCGTCCTCTGGGTGCGCGTCCCCTGGCTTCCGTCCATGCGCAGGGGAAAGCCGATGACGATCTCATCGACGTCGTTACAGACCACGAGGTCCTGGAAGTATTTCCGGTTCTCGGATTCCGAAGCCTTAAGATCGTATGTCCCGAAGGGCTGGGCGGTCAGCTTCAGGGCGTCGGTCAAAGCGAGTCCGATGTGCCGGTCCCCGTAATCGATTCCCAGGACTCTCATGAAGCGTCCCAGCTCAGGCAGCGTTTTTTCCGCTCATGACGTTCGAAGCCGAGCTCGATCAGCTTGTCCACGAGCGCGGGAAAAGACAGGCCGCTCGCTTCCCAGAGCCTGGGATACATGCTGATCTCCGTGAACCCGGGGATGGTGTTGACCTCGTTCAGGTAGAGTTTCCCCGGGCCTTCGGCATAAAAGAAATCGACCCGGGCCATGCCGGCGCCATCGATGGCCTTGAACGCCGAGACGGCCAGGCGCTGGATCTCGGAGATCAGGACGCCGGGGAGGTTGGCCGGGATCACGAACCCGGTCTTGCCGTCAAGGTACTTGTCCCTGTAATCGTAGAACTCACGGCAAGGGATGACCTCGCCCGGCAGGGAGGCCGCGGGACGATCGTTGCCGAGGACGCTGCACTCGAACTCGCGGCCCTGAACGCCCTCCTCGACGATGACCTTCCTGTCGTAGCCGAAGGCCAGCTCGAGGGCGGCCTCGAGGTCCCCGGGGGACTTGACCTTGGAGATGCCTACCGAGGAGCCAAGGTTGGAGGGCTTGACGAAGACCGGGAAGGGCAAGTCCTTCCTGATCCCTTCGACAAGGGATTTCCGCTCCCGCGCCCAGTCCGGCTCGAACAGGACCCGGTAAGGGACCACGGGCAGGCCTTTGTTCTCGAAAAGCGCCTTCGCCGAGGCCTTGTCCATTCCGACAGCGGAAGCCAGGACCCCGGCGCCGACGTAAGGGACGTCCGCCATCTCCAGCAGGCCTTGGATGGTGCCGTCCTCTCCATAGGGGCCGTGGAGGATGGGGAAGTAGATGTCCGGAGCGGGCGCCCGGTCGAGGCCGAGGTTTTCCCAAGGCAGAAAAGAACAGGCCCGGCCGCCGGCCGACTCCCGATCGGGGAGGAGCGGAGATTCGACGATCTTCCACACCCCTTCTTTCCGGATGTAGATGCTCGTGACCTCGTACTTGTTCGGATCGAGGTTCGTGTAGACGGCGGCCGCCGACAGAAGCGAGACCTCGTGCTCGGCCGATCGCCCGCCGAAGATCAAGCCGACTTTCGTCTTTTTCGACATCTGGTCATCCGAGAGCTCATTCTATAAAATTTCCTATTTTTTGTCTAACTTGCCTTTCCCGGTCCCTCCGGATGCTCCCCCGGTCCCGGCCCGAGATCTCGGAGCGATGAAGGCCACCCTGAAGCCACCCGTAGAGGAGGGGGGACCCGACGTTCACGGCGGGGGGAACCGCCGGGACTGGTTCCATGGGGTCGGGGGGAGAAGGGTGACCTTCATCGAAACGCCGAGATCTCGGCGGCTAGGGGCCAACCTTTGTGTTGACAGTTTGAGACCGGCTCCTTTATAATGATGCCAAGTGGAATCCAACGAGCCAAGAGGTGAGCACATGAGAAAATCCTTCTTTTTCCTTATTTTGAGCTTGGGCTTGATCTTCCTCGGCACGGGGCTGGCCCAGGAAGACCAGATCAAGAAGGCCAAGATCTTCCAGGAGGATTACCCCCTGATCACTGAGTCCGACCTCTATTGTTCCATCTATATCCTGGACGGCGCCCTCCCCGGAATCAAGATCATCGGGGCAGAAAGACAGGAGGAGAAGATTCTCCTCAGCGATGCGGATAAATTCTACATCGATAAGGGCAAAGCGGACGGTCTCGAGATCGGCCAGTTGTTCCTCGTCATCGGGGTTGGGCCGAAGATCATGGATTACGGCAACTTGATCTCAAGGACCGGACGAGCCCGGATCATCGGACTGGAAGAGAACCGCGGCGTTGTCCGGATCGACAAGACCTGCGGCCAAGTCCTCCTGGGGAACGACCTCGTCCCCTTCGAGGAAAAGGAAGGGATGCTCGGCAAGGACGAAGGCTATGCCCAGGAGCTCGATGAAAACCAAGGGACCATGGGTTCCCTGATCTATATCGGATCGGAATTGCACATCGCGGGCACGAGCCAGTGGGCCATCATCGACATGGGGAACGACAAGGGCGTCCATGTCGGACAGCAGATGACCATCTTCAAACGCGTCAAGCAGGGCGTCCCAAGGGAAGCGATCGGCAACCTGGTCGTCATCGACGTCCAGGAGAGGACCTCGACGATCAAGCTCCTCTCCTGTCGCGATGCCGTCGAGGTCGGCTTTCTGGTGCAGACGAGATAATTGACAGGCCCCCTCGATTTTGCTAGCTTAGACCGAGAACGGACACGCACGAGCGGGCGTAGTTCAGTGGTAGAACGTCTGCTTGCCATGCAGAAGGTCGTGGGTTCAAGTCCCATCGCCCGCTCCACGAAACAGCGAACAGACCCCGGATGATCGACAAGGCGCGGTACCCAAGAGGCTAAGGGAGAGGTCTGCAAAACCTTTATTCGTCGGTTCGAGTCCGACCCGCGCCTCTCACTTGTCCGGCCTGTCGCGTTTTTTTCTCCTTGCTTTCATTGACAGGTTTCTTTCGTTTTGTGAGGGCCGTTGACCAGGAGGATGGGCTGGAGCCGAAGCGGCCCAGGAAGGCCTCGAATTCGAATTCACCATGGCGACCCGGACAAAACGCGAGAGAACCTTATTGACATCGATTCTCGATAATTATATAGTTTAGCCAACTTGAGTAAGGAGGAGCAAATGGATTTGGTAGCAAGAGTCCAGGCGATCGCTTTAAAGCCAAAAGAAGAGTGGGCCAAGATCAAGGCTGAAACGACCACGGTCCAGGAACTCTTCACGTCCTGCGCGATGATCCTGGCGGCCATTCCCGCCGTCGCCCAGTTCATCGGGTACGGCCTCATCGGCCGCAGGTACCCGTTCATCGGCCTCGTGAGGATGGGGCTGGGGACGTCTCTTATTCGGGCAATCTTTTCCTATGTCTTTTCTCTGGTCACCGTTTATGTCTTCGCGCTGATCATCAACGCCCTGGCGCCGACCTTTTCTTCGGCTCCCAACCAGCTCAGCGCCATGAAGCTGGCCGTCTACAGCATGATCCCGGGCTGGGTGGCAGGGATCCTTTACATCGTTCCGTTCCTGGAATGGCTCGTGATCCTGGCCAGCCTGTACGGACTGTACGTCCTTTATCTCGGGTTCGCGGCGCCCATGATGGATACGCCCAAGGAAAAGGTCATGGGCTACCTAGTGGTGAGCATCGTCGTCGTGATCGTCCTGTCCGTGGTGGTGGCCCTGATCCTAGGATCGATCTTCACGATCGGCGGGGTCATCCGGCCGCTCTAATTCCTCGACGATCCGGGCGAAGGCTTCCTGCGGTGACGCCGCCCCCGTGATGGGGCGGCCTATCACCAGATAATCCGCGCCTTTCTGCACGGCCTCGGCCGGGGTCATGATCCTCTTCTGGTCCTGGGCAGCCGCCCAGGCGGGGCGGATCCCCGGCGTTACGATGAGGAGGTCCCGTCCGTGTTCCTTCCGGATGATCTCGATCTCCAAGGGGGAGCAAACAACCCCGTCCATGCCGGCCGACTTCGCCAAACCTGCGAGCCGTAACACTTGGCCGGCCACGTCAGGCTTCATCCCGACCTCGTCGAGCTCGGCCGATTTCAGGCTGGTCAGGACGGTGACGCCGAGGAGGAGCGGCGTTTCGACCTTCTCCACTTCGGCCGTTTCGCGGGCGGCTTCCGCGGCCCGGGTCATCATTTCCCGTCCCCCCGAGGTGTGAATGGTCATCATCTGGACGCCGTGCCTGACGGCGGACCGGACGGCCCCGGCCACGGTGTTGGGGATGTCGTGGAGCTTGAGGTCCAGGAAGATGCCCTTTCGGAGGACCTTCAGCTTCTTGAAAAGGGCCGGCCCCTCGGCCGTGAAGAGCTCGAGGCCGACCTTGAAGGTCCGGGCGTCCTTGAGCCCGGAGACGATGGCCACCGCTTCCTCCTTGTTCTTCACGTCCAGGGCGATGATGATTTTTTTCCTTAGGTCGTCTTTGTTCATTTTGAGCCTTCCGCTAATGCGAACGCATTAAATAGTTTGACATCTGACTTTAAGCGGCCTGAAGCCGCCTTCACTCCCCCGGCCCCCGGGGAACCAGTCCCGTCGGTTCCCCCTGTCGAAAAAGCCGACGGGTCCCCCCTCCGATACGGGGGCTTGAGGACGGCATTCAGTGCCGTTCATGCTTTGTAACTTTTTTTATTGCGTTCGTATTAGTCTCAAGTTTTCCAATAAGGTCCTCGACACGTTGGATGCCATGGAGCTCGCAGTACTCGCTGATCTCGCGGATGACACGAAGGGAGGCGTCGGGATCGACGAAGCTGGCCGTGCCCACCTCGACCGCCCGGGCCCCGGCGAGGAGGAACTCCAGGGCGTCGGCACCGCTCGATATCCCGCCTATCCCGATGACGGGCACCTTGACCCGCGAAGCGACCTGGTAGACCATGCGAAGGGCGATGGGCCTAATGGCTGGCCCGCTCAGTCCGCCGAAGACGTTGGCCAATTTCGGACGGCGCATCTCAACGTCGATGGACATGGCCAGGAAGGTGTTGACGAGCGAGATCGCGTCCGCGCCCGCTTCCTCGGCCGCGGCGGCGATCTCGGCGACGCTCGTCACGTTGGGTGAGAGCTTGGTGATGATCGGGAGCCGCGAGGTCCTCTTGACCGCTTTGACCAGCCGGAAGGTCGTCCCCGGATCGAGGG
>Ga0315293_10000990_pt1 | contig 27228 bp, 21 predicted proteins | sample YL17G13_20_MG_FD_203071 | JGI IMG/M metagenome (GOLD analysis project Ga0315293, IMG submission 203071) | Sediment microbial communities from Yellowstone Lake, YNP, Wyoming, USA - YL17G13_20 | ecosystem: Environmental > Aquatic > Freshwater > Lake > Sediment | place: USA: Wyoming | collected...
CCCAACCCAGCCCGCCCCAGGTTAAGTCGGCTACGAGGAAGACAGCCCTCAGCGTCACCCCGATGACTACAGAGAGCGCAGGAGTCATGTGTGGCGCCAAGAACCAGACCAGCAGCAGTTCCCTCAGGCCCAGGCTTGTGGGCAAGGGAGTAACGGCAATTCCCACCAACCCCACCGCTGTCCAGACATAGACTGCTGTCACCCACGTCAGGTCCCTTGCCCCGCCGACCTGCACCAAGGCATGGGTGATCGCGCCCCCAGCAATCCACGCCCCTGAACCCAACGCCAACCACAGGAGAGTCTCGGTCGTGCGCTTCGCGGGCGGCCACCGCTTGGGTTGCCACCGCGCGCTCACGTGGGCCGCCAGGATGAGTGCCGCGCCGAGAAGACTCGCTCGCAGGAGCGGCGATGTCTCCGGGCGGGCCAAGCCTGCCAATCCAACGCCTGTCGAACACATCAAGAGAGTCTCAACCAGGGTCCAGCGAACGATCTTCGCCGGTGCGATTTCCGTTTCGCCAGCATACATCGCAACTCGGCCAGCCCAGTGCCACGGTCCCCCGGGGAGGGCCCTCATCATGACGGCCCTGAAGAATATGCCGACATCTGTCCAGCTGGGAGAGGAGTCGATCCCGACCAAGCGCATCCAAAGGGTGAGCTGAAGGAGGAGCGCGGCGAGATACTCGAGCATGACTAGCGGGAAGAGGGTAGCGAATACCCGCCAATCCAGCACGGCCAGCTCGTCCCACCCAGAGGCGAGTAGCCACATGCAGTAGGTCAGTGCCGCCAGAGGCGCCAGATAGCCCAAGACCCTCAGCGGTCGGCGGTACGCCTGCAAACGTGCAACCCAAGGGTGACTGACTAGCGATGGAGGCCAGAGGCTGCGCACGTCATCCCTCTTTCCGGGCGAAGAGGCTGACAATGCCTGATGCCCGGGCTTGATCGGACACCCACCACCAGGGAGCCATGGCGACGCGGACGGGTAGGCTTCGAAAGACCCGCAATCCCGCAAGGCCGATTCCGCGCAAGGCGGTGGGCAATGTGTTCACAAGGTTCTGCAGGCTCAGAGCGACCGTGTAGTGCGAACCCGCGATGCAGCGACGATCGAGTAGGGAGAAGCCTTCATGCGCGAGGACCTGCTGCAGGAGCGCAAGAGGGAACAGATTGAGGTGACGGGGAACGTCCCACCCAATCCAACACATGCCGAAGGCCCTGGCCTCCCAGGACGTGAGGTTTGGGACCGAAATCGTCAGCACCGCGTGCGGTTTGAGCAGACCATGGGCATGGCGTAGTTCTGCAATGGGGTCTTCCATATGTTCCAACACGTTCCACATCGTGATGGCGTCGAAGGAGGCACGCGGGAACGGGCCCTGCGCAAATGGACCTTGCCACACACGTTCTCCGAGATGGCGGCGGGCGTACCCGGCGGCAGCCGGACTGGGCTCAACCCCGTAGGCATCCCACTTGCCGCTGCGGATGGCTTCTGAGAGGAAGATGCCTGTCCCGCATCCCACATCAAGCAGTCGGCCGCCTGGTTGGAGCCGCTCGAGTGCGCGCAATCGCTTGCGCATGCCGTACTCTCGGTCAACTCTGCGAACGGCCGAGGGCTCCGTGGCGATGATCGGTTCGTATGTGCTGTAACCTTCAGGGTAGTAGGAGAGCAGGTTCTCAGTTGTGGGTCGAGGGTCCAATCTCACGAGGCCGCAGCCAGCGCATCGAGTCAATCGAAACATGCCTGGCAGAAGCGTGAGGAGATCAGGCCGGATGAAGAGAAGGTTCGACCGGCACTCGCCACACCACACACATGAGGTGGGAACCTCCTCAGCCATCCGCCCCGTCCGAGATGAAAGAGGCGGACTCGCTGTCGGAAAGAGGCGCCTCACCGCGGTAGTCGGGGTAAAGGTGACGGACCTGATACAAGGGGGATGGGAACGCGTAACGAGCACGCCCTTGCGTCCTGGCCCAGAGGAACAGGTACTCCCGCTTTCCGCTGAAGTATGGGAGGGGGAGTGCCGTAGGTGCGCTGAGAGCTGCGAATGCCAGTCGGAGCAGGAGAGGGTAGTGCCTGCGCGAAAGGATGTTCTCGTGGGCTCCCCCCAGGACATGATAGCCGCAGGCCTTGACAAGCATACGCAGTTCGGCGAGCGTGAACTCCCGGTTGTGCCGGCCGTACATGCCATAGCCGGAATAGCGAAAGCCTGCCGATCGGTTGAGCAGGAGCGATGCGGTCTTGCGCATGTCGACCGCGTTGGGCGTGGAAAGGAAGAGCAGGCCCCCGGGCTTGAGCACGCGGTGCGCTTCGGCCAGCATGTGCGTCGGCGAGTAGGTCAGGTGTTCTATGAGTTCCATGCACAGAACGGCGTCGAAGATACCATCGGAAAAGGGGAACGGATCATGCTCGACATTGAAGATATGGATATCCACATCGTGCTGCTTCCGCGGGTCCCCAAACCCGAGGCTGACCTTGCTCGGCCGGGAGCTAGACGAGGCGGCTCGGGAGTCCCGTCCGGTTCTCAGGTTCACGCCCGTCACCCTCGCTGCCGGTAGATGGTCGAGCAGCAGCGCGGTGAAGAAGTACGGCATGGCTCCGAGTTCGAGTAGGTTCGGGCTCGGGACACCCGAGAGAAGTCCCGAGACCCGGTCCAGGCTACGCCATAACCGATATGCGTGTACTGTGCGGTACTCGTCGAATTCTACGCGCCGGTCTGAGCTCCGTCGCAGGGCATCGCCATCCACCTCATCGCGCAGGACCTCGACGGCGGCGAGGAAGTCGCGGACTTCGGCCTGGCTTGGCTCGTGTCTATGGGGATTTGGCGTTCGAGGGCTCATGGCAGGTGGCGGTCTGTCTGGGCTGCACTCTGGGACGGCAGGAGCGGATACGGACCAAGGGGCACAGCCAACCCTTGTCTCATCCCATCCAGGAATCTGGGCAGGTAGCGCCAGTTCCCCTTCCACACGAAGTCTCTGAGCATCATATACCCGATGTGGAGCGGCAGCGAAAGCCACTGGGGCCTTCCATGACGACGGTAGAAGCGCACCGCGCTCGCCCCATAGGTTCTCCAGAAGAGAGGTGAGTCGGGTCCCTTCGTGGTGCGCGCCACCTTGTGCCACATGACCGCTCCAGGCACATAGTGGATATGCAATCCGCAAGCGCGCACGCGTTCGGAGAAGTCCCAGTCATCGTACCAGAAGAGGTATCCAGGGTCGAAGAGGCCGGCTTCTTCAAAAGCCCGCCGGTGGATCAGCAGTCCGCATCCGGGCGCGTATTCGATGAAGCGCGGCACATCCGCTCTGCCCCTCCCTCGCTCCGAGAGGACAATCGACGGAGGGAAAGCACGATATTGGCCGCCGATAGACCAAATGCGATCGGTGCTGCCATAGTGCAGGATCTTCGGCATGAGCATCCCCGCACGAGAGTCAGCCTCCCCGGCGGCCAGTAGTTCGGTGAGAAGGGAGGGGCTGACGGTCGTGTCGTTATTGAGCATAAGCACGTAGGTCGCCCCCGCGTCAAGCGCGGCGCGAAATCCAAGGTTGTACCCCGAGGGGACGCCCAGGTTCTGGCCAACCTCCACGACGTCAACCCCCGGGAAGTCCTGACGAACTTTCCCGGGCGTACCGTCGGTCGACCCATTGTCCACGAGGATGACGCGCAGCCCTTCGAATCCCATGGCATGCACACTCTCGAGGCACTCATGCGTATCGACATAATTGTTATGTGTAAGGATCACCGCAGCAACGGAGACGGGCCCGCGTGGCCCAGGTGCCAATTCCGGTGCAGCGGCCGGCAAGCGAGGCGCCACAATCTGGCTCTGCAGCATCTTCACCACCTCCGCAGCTACACCGTAGTCGTCGTCGACTTCGAGGTGCGCAAACTGGGCGCCTCGGCCCACTAGATACAGATTCCGGTAGGCAGATAGCCTTTCGTGCGCCGCCTGCAAGTGGTCCTCGTAGCCTGTCTGATAGACGGGATAGGCATGGTTCTCCCGGATGACCAGCGTGTCGAGTACCTCGTCCTGTTCGACCAGGCCGACCCGTATCAGATCGTCAACGACCTGTCGCGCGGGTTGGGAGATATCCTGAGTCACCTCGGCGCACAACACGGATGTTGCCTCCGGCACCCCTTCGCTGCTAAGGTTCTTGAACTCTATTAGGCGGTTGATGCAGATGTCGGCATCAATGAAATAGTGCCAGTGATAGTCAGAAACGGCAGGGCGGTTGACCAGCACGTAGACCGCATCGACTTTGCGAAACTCCAGGGGAATCTCCAGATCGAACATCCGCCCCAAGAGCGTGATGGGCAATGTGGAGACCACCGCGCGGGCCGGGATCGTCACCTCCCCGCCGTTCTGTACGTAGGTGACGGCCGACACACCTCCCCCATCCGTCGTGAGGGAAACAACCGTCGCCCTCGTGAGTACGGCGCTGTGCACTTCGCGGTAGAGTCGCTCGGCGATGGACCCGTAGCCACCCCGGCGGGGGTAGTAAAAGTAGCCGAACTTGGACTTAGTGTTCTCGCGCAGCAAGTCCAGTGGGTTGGCCAGACGCACCTTCTGGCGCGCCCACCCGACAGCGATCTCGTCGCCTCGCAGTCCGAAGAGCTTCTCGGTATACGGTTGGAAGAAACGCTGGTAGAGCGCGCGGCCGTATCTGCGCAGCACGTAGTTCTCAAAGTGGGTATCAGGCAGATGCCTCGGTCGGGCGAGATACGACAAGGCCATCCGCAATGTCTGCTGCGGCGGAAGGCGCGTGCCGAGTTCGGCTACGTCGAGTGGATCCCGGAGCCATTGGCCCCGCATGTAGATACGGCTCCGCCGCAGGTGCCGCCCCATTGGCACCAAACGCAGGAGTTGCGCCAGTACGTCCTCGTTGCGAGTGAACAGGCGGTGTGCGGCGAAGTCACAATTGAAGCCATGCCACTCGAAACTGCGGGCAAGCCCTCCGACAACGGGCTGCCTCTCGATCACCAGGTAATCGAGGCCGCACTGCTGCAAGAGCCAAGCTGTGCTCAGCCCGGCGATTCCTCCGCCAAGGATGACAACCCGTTCCATACGCTTCGCTTGATCCTCCAACCTGAGCTTGCCCTTCATCGCTGCTGCCGCGGCGCGACACCGGCGCCCTGATGGTACGAGACGCCGGATCGCTTCACGGTCAGGGGTTGAGCGATGGTACCACATAGCGGTGTTCGTGCCGAATGGCACCGCATGCCTGGCACGGGGTTGACGATTGGCTTGACCGCAGCCCTTTCTATGACCGGCGATGGCCTCAGCAAGAGCCTGTCGCACGCGAGACGAGGCCTCTCCGACTCCCCAGTCCGAGAGCACGATGTGCCATCAGCTCGACCTTGGTCACATCGAGGGTGCGCTCTACTCAATACCGCGGGTGCGGCCGAGGGACGGGGCACGAGTGCGGGCTAGCCCAAGCAGCGAGACAGCCGGTCAGTGAAGCGCCGACGCGGCTCCCAGTCCCCAGGCGACCCTTGAGACGGCCACGGCCGGGAACAACCGCCAATAACGCCACGTGGACCGGTTCTTCGCGTAGATGCGGCAAGTGGCGGCCAGCCCTAGCAATGGGGACAGGAGTAGCAGCACGCCTTTGTGGTGCAAGAACCGAGGCAGAGACTCCCTGCTCCTCAGATAGCGAGCATCCACCTTGATAGAGAAACGCCCCTGCAAGAGGCCCCTGGCAATCAGTTCGCTCAGTCGATGTCGGCGCGAATGATGAACCACAACTGCCCGGGGTTCGAATACGAGCTCATGTCCGTGCTCTCGCAACCTCACGGTGAACTCGGTATCCTCTCCCGATGCATTCGGATACGTCTCGTCAAACCCTCCGGACTCGCGAAATGTGGAAAGCCGGACTGCAAGGTTCAATCCTGGCAGGTGGGTCCTTTGACCGCCAGGAGAGCTTGCGAGGAATTCGTGGAAGAGCGCAAGATTGTCCGCCATTGAGAAGTACGAGGCGCGGGGGATGGACACACCTCCGCCGACAACTTGGACACCTTGATCGCGGAATCGCGACTCCAGGATCTCCAGCCAGTCCGCAGCGGCGATGCAGTCTGAGTCAATGAAAGCTACCACTTCGGCCGACGATCGCGAGGCTCCGAGGTTGCGCGCAACGGATGGCGAAACGGGGGTCGACGTCTCGACGAAGTCAACCTGCGGGAACGAACGCACAATGCCGTACCGATCCTGACCGACCACAACGACGTGGAACCGCTCCTTCGGGAGCGTCTGGCCAAGGACGGAGGCGATCGTCTGTCCTACGATCGCCGAATGCAGGTTCGGGACGACAACCGTGCAAGTCGGCTCGGCCGAGCGGGTCATCAGAACCTGCTCTCCCGCTCGCGCCCAAGGGTCACGGCTTCCCCTCAGGCGTGCAAGCGAATCCGGCTAGTCTCACGACATCCGACGCCAATCGCCGCCAGGCATTGAGTATCTCGTCCTCCGATTTGGGATTCGGCGCCTGGCCGTCCCTCTGGGTGTATCTCTCGAGGAGCTGTGCAGCTAGTCTGGCCACGGCCTCTTCCCTTGCTGGCCGGGACGCGCCGGTGCCGAAAGCCATGGGGTCAGGACTCTCCTCCAGGCTCGCGACTGGCAGGCCGAAGCCGACGGCCAACTGGCGTGCACCGCTCGGGGTTCCGTCCAGATGTGGATCCGCCAGGACGTCTGCGGCAGCAAAGTAATGCGGCACCTCTTCATTCGGGATATAGCGATCCTCAATACGAATGCAAAGGTCAATGCCCAAGGCATGTGCTCTTCGCAGATGTAGGTCTTTTCGCTCCCAGAACTCCCCGGCGACCAGCAGGAAAGCGTTGCATCCAGATCGCCGCAACTCTGCGACAGCTTCCATCAGCAATGCAAGCCCCTTGTAGGCACGAACAAAGCCGAAGAAGAGAATGACGAAAGCATCGGGTGGCACACCGAGGATCTGCCGCGCTGCGGACTTGGAGGTCCGCCGGTCTGCGGGAAGGGGATAGGGCGGGTGAGGGCTCACCTTGACTTGCGCGGCAGGCAACAGAGACCTCAGCAACCGTTCCTGGCTTTCCGTCTGCACGATGTACGAGGCACTTGCGGGCAATGCGAATCGCGTCACCGCCCGGTGCCAGCAGGCCTTCTCGTGGGGCAACACGTTGTGGACCACGTAGATCACCCGAATCCCCGCCCGGTCAATCAACCGGGCCAGGACGCCAATGCACGGGGCCATGAAGACCGTCCACCACTGGAAGACGACCATGTGGGGGCTCAAGATCCTGATGTGTTTCGCAGTCCGCACCCAAGTCGCCGGGCTGAGCGGGTCGAGAAGGAACTCAGCCTCGATACGCTGTGCCTGTCGGCTTGGATCACGGTCGGAGCGACCTGGATACAACCATGCCGGATACTGCCTCCGAAAGGAGATCACGCACACCTGGTGCTGCGTGCCTAGTGCACGCGCAAGCAGGGTCGTGAAGTGCGCAATCCCACCGCGAAAGGGATAGGTGGGCCCAATGAGCACGATCTTCACGAGCGACTTCTCGCTTCCGGCGCAAACCTGCACGGCGGCGCGGCCGGCTGGCCCGGACGTCTGCCCTGCAGAAGGTCGCGCTTACGCAACACCGTCTCAAGGCCTGAGCAAGGGTATCGTCCGACTGCCTGTTGTGGTGGACAGAACCACATATTGCTGATCCTCCGAAAGCGCCGCAATGGCACCCGCCCACTCACCGGTCAGGAAGACCGTCACTGCCTTCAATTCCCCCGTCGCGTCAACAACGAAGCTCAACTCCCCCGGTGAGTCTCCGCTCGCCGGATCGTCCTCTGGGAAGGCTACCTTACCTGGCGTGAGCGGAAGGAGAGCCGCGCTCGCCTGGCCCTCCGCGCCGAGAAGGAGCTCGCCATGTGGCCCCCGGCGCGCCATGCCAGACACATGCCACACCAATCCTGCCTCGCTTCCCTTTGGCCCGCTCGCCTCGTCCACCACGACCACGATGCCCTCATCGTTGAACAGAATCCTCCGCGTGTGGGACCAGCCGTGCCAGTCAGCCACGACGATCTCCACCAGGTCGAAGGCCTCCCCTGCGTCGAACCTCCGCACCAGCGCATAGTACGGCGGATCTTGCGCCCACGGGCCGCCCAGCCCGGTCATTGTGGCTAGCACGCGGTTCAGTCCGCGTCGCTCCACGATCAGGCCGTTCAAGTTCTCCCTCGGGATGCGCTTGTCGCGGAAGAGACTTCGCCCCGCCGGAAGCCAGGAGGCAGGAGCAGACAGGCTGTCTTCGATCACGAGTGGCTGACCTTGATAGATGAGGCTGACCGTGCCGGTCGCCTTGTAACGATGCCAGCCGGAGAAACGCAGGTTGAGCAACAGGTAGAGCGAATCGGGTCTCCACCCGCTGCGCAGTACGATCTTGTCCGGCGCCAGCGGGCCGGACCGGGTGGGCAATCCGGAGTCGCCATACACCAGGCACGATTTCTCGCGCGGCGACTGACCCACCACAGCGATGGCGGCCTCCGCACCGGGCTGGGCGGCCAGGTAGCCTCCCCTCGCGTGAAGCGCCTCCAGCGCGCGGCCAGCCAGCCATACATAGCGCGGGTCTCCGAGCAAGACCGCGCCGAGGTAGGCCGGCCCGGCCAGCGAGGGCGCCGAGGGGTGGTTGTATCTCAGCGCCTGGCCATCCGGCAACGCCTGGACGAGCAGCCATTCGAAGGCATTGGCCGCGTTCTGGTTCATCCGCGTGCCCTGGTAGAGAGACTGGAAGTAGGCGTTGGTAATCCACTCCGGCTGGTAGAGGTAGGCGTCATCCGTATTGCGGAAGCCCGCCTCCCAGCCACGTGGCGCGCGCTGGAGGTAGTGTGTATTCGCCTCCGCCAGCTCCGGCGCCGCGAGGCCGCCCGCCTCGAGCAGCGCCAAGAGCCCGGCTCCGCTCTCTTGATTCTCGTACGGCCCCTCCGGCCACTTGGAGAACGCCAGCCCATAAAGCCAATCCACCCATTCCACCGTCAACGCACGCCGATTGACGTCGGCGAACCACGTCCGCAGTCGAGTGGTGTCCTCTTCCGAGAAGAGGCCTGGGAAGGCTCCGGCCACGCGCGGATAGTAGTAGGCGCGCAGCGCCGCGTCGTGCTGGACCGACTTGACACTGTTGGCCGGGTGGGTGAACAGACTCCTTGTGGCCTCCTCGAGCAGGCTTGCACGGAACGCCTCGGCCCAGCGCGCCTGGCCCGTGCCCAAAGCCAACATGCCGTATTCCGGGCTCGACTTGCCCGGGTTCGCTTCGACCGCGGCCAGAAGGGCACGATGCACCTCGAGGCCGTCGTAGGTCGGGGACGCATCCGCGCCCATCTCGCATTCGAATGGTGAGTTGGCGGTGAGGCCAGGAGAAACTGGCGCCTGCAACGGGAAGAAACTCGATTGATACGAGCGTACTATGAACAGCACGCCGATCACGGCAAGCCCGCCTGCGCCTAGGCATGTCCAGCGCGGGTCAATCGTCGGGCCGTGCGACCTGGCGAACACGCCAGTCTGTGCCAGCAGCGTGATCGAGGCCTGGAGCATCAGCCACCACGGCGCGAGCTGCACCGCCTGCAGCGCCGCGAAGAATTCCTCCTCCGCGAAATGCACCATGACCTGATCGATGGCGATCGGCACGAGAACAAAGGCTATCCCGATTCCTATGCGCAGGGCCCAGCGCAACGGTCGCCAGCGGCTGTCGGCAAGCACCCCGGCGGCCCGCAGCGAGACCGCAAAGTACCCGGCCAGCGCAATCCATGCTGCCACGGTCGATTCGGTCAACGCACACACAATCCAGGCGCCAGACGTCGCGACCAGAATGCCCGGCCCAATCCAGGCAATACGCCGCCGGTTCTCGTCGCGCTTGTGCGGGGCCGCAAGGAGCGCGATCGCTAGCGTCCCGGTGGTTAGCGCGAGGCGCAGCGCACTCCCTTGCCACCCCCAGTCGCTGCCCGCCAGCCGCGCAGTCACCTCAAGATAGATGAAAGCCAGGGCGAGCAGGGTGATCCCGCCTGCGCGCGCGCGCAGATCGTGAGGCCAAGGGGACGCTACGGCGTCGGGCATGTCGCTCGTTCGAAGGCATACACGTGCACCCGGTCTTCGTGATACACCCGGTCGAAGGCGGACTGCGAGGCCAAGTCTTCCGGCGCAAAGAGCTGCTGCACGCCTGAGCCAATCAGGCCCTGCCCCTGGCCGATGTAGACGTGGGTGATCCCTTCATCGCACAAGAGGCGCATGCCCTCCGGCGAGGCCGGTGAGATCACTTCAAGCCGGGCGACCAGCTCGACAACCTCACGCGCATAGTCCGGGTCGTTCGGGCGCTCGTTGAGCAGCGCATACTGAGGCGGCATTGTGTTGGCGCGGCCGGCCAGGAGAGGCAACCACCACCCGGCATCGCTGCCGACCGCTGAGCGGCCGTTGTAGATGCGGAATCCCTCCACCAGGAAGCGCGCATCAGCTGGAGTGTTCTCGCGAATCCACGCCATCGCCCGAAGATCCGGGCGCGTGACCATGCCGAACAAAGCAGGGTTGGGTATGCTCCGCGCCTGCCACGCGCCCCACACGCCGAGCGCGACGGTTGAGACTACCAGAACAACCCGCCCGGCCATTGCCGTTCGCCGCTCGACCCATGCGGCCACCTGACTGACCAGCCATCCACACAGCCAGCCCACCGGGATGAAGACCGAGATCATTACCGCGAAGCTCTGCATCATGTTCGCGCCGGGTAAGTGGATCAGTCGGCCGGCATTGTAGAGCGCGAGGAGTACCGCCCACGCGCCGAGCGCGACGACCGACCACGCCTTGCGCCAGGCTGCCCAGGCGAGCGCGATCGCCGAAACGGCGATCAGCATCGGAGGCACGTATAGGGGTGCATCCTTCCACGTTGCGAGTTCGGCGAGCACGGCCTGTAGCGTGCCACCCTGCGCGATGCCGCCTTCCATCGATGCGGCGAGAGGGCTCCCGGCGACGTGTATGGCCCAGGGCAGGAAGAGCGCACCACTGAGGAGCGCAATAAGCGCCAGGGCGCGCAGCCCAGTGCCCCAGCGGCGGGCGCTATTGCCGTAGGCCGAGGGCGCCCAAACAAGCAAGAGCGCGACGCAGAAAGCCACGACGAAGAAGGTCATACGGTAGTAGGCAAGCGCCGTGCCGGCAATCACAAGCGCGACCAGAATCGAGCGGCGCCAGCGCGCGCGATTCTCTTCCAGCGCATCCCACACGAGCCAGAGCGCGGCGGGGAGGCTCGCCAGCCCGGCCAGTTGCGCGTAGCGCCCCCAATTGACGTAGAAGGCGGGCATCGGCGAAAGTAGCCCGGCCACGAGAACCGCCCAGACGCCCGCCCACGGGTTGCCGCGGGCGAGACGTGTGGCGACGGGGTAGAGCGCAGCGACTGCCAGCAGGTTGAGTACCTGCCCGGCCACGAGCACGGCCTGCGGGCTGGCCATACCCAGCGCCCACATGTAGAGTGCAGCGATCGCCGGGAAGCCAAACTGCACGGTCAATGTTGAGTACGGCGCGTAAGGCATCCAGGAGTCGAACAGCCCGCCGTTCTCGAACATACGCTGGGCCATCACCGTGTGCTGGACCGAGTCGCCCCACGTGGGCACATCGATCATGCGGATGGCGAAGAAACGGGTGATGACGACAAGCGCGACGATGCCCGCCAAGGCAATACTTGCCGCTCCATCGCGTGCTTGGCGACTCGTCGAATCGCCCGGGGTTCCCCGGAGGGCCTCCGCCCGCGCACCAAGTGTTCGCCAGGCGCGCCATACGATGTAGATGAGGGCCAACGCGGGAACCACCCACACCAACCCGCGCCCGCCTCGGACGCCCACGAGGTCGGCGATCATGAATAGGACCGGGTACAGAGCCACGCCGATGCTGCCGGCCATCGCCGCGCGCTCAAACCATGAGAGTCCACTCGCACGCAGGTGCAGCAGGTGCAGCAGTGCCCAGCCCGGAAGAGCAAAAAGAAGAACCGCCACGGCCATCCACAGCGCCCATTGGGACGCCTCGCCTGCCAGGCCCAGGGCGATCTGAGGTGGATCATAGAGAGGCCGAAAAGTGAGCTGCCCATCGACCGGGGCGTTTCCGAGATACAGCGCACCCGAGGTGTAGATCCCGCCCGTTGCCGATCCGAGTGCGACATCGCCTGCGCCCTCGATGTCAAGCGCCAGGTAGTAGCTGCGGAGGGAGGAATCCGTGAGCGCGTCGAAACTCAGACGATAGAACCCGGGCCCGGTCAGACTGGCCAGAGGCAAGTGAGCCGATGCAGTGGGTGTGTCGTCGCTGGGGTTTTCGAACAGGCTGAGGTGCAATGAGCCGTCCGACGTTGTACCTGGCTGCAGGTAGAGATCCACCGCGCTCAGCCCACGGTACTCAGCAACAAACGTCTGGCCTGCCGACTGGTCTGGCGCGAGCATCACCCACGTCATCTGATCTGGCTGGCCCTCAGCGACGATGGGTGCGCAGCCGCTCAATCCGAGCAGCGCAAGCGTAAGAAGGATTGCCTTGCGGGCCGCGAGGCTCACCGGATGCATCTAGCAGGCGCGCGGCGTGCGCGGGGGCTTGTCCTCACTGCGGGCTAGTTCCAGCCGGCGCAGGCGGTACAGGACCTCCTCGAGAATGCGCCGGTTGAACCCGATGAGATCGGCCAGGAGCCCGATGAGCAGGATCTGGAAGCCGACGATGAGCAGAACCGCCGCCAGGATGAGCGACTGGACGTGACCGCTGCCTAGGCCTTGAAGGTAGTACCACAGGAATCGGGCCGAGACCACCAGGCCGCCCAGCAGGATGAGTGTGCCGATCGTCGAGAACACGCGCAGCGGGCGGTACATCGTGTAGGCGCGCAGGATGGTCGCAGTGGAGTTGGCCAGGAAGTCGCCCACCCCGCTCATCAGCCGCGAGGGGCGCGTGGGCGGGTTGACCCGCACTGGCACGTATTCGACCGCGATGCGTCGCGCGCCGGCCTGGATGAGCGTCTCGAGGGTATACGAGTATTGGCTCAGAACCAGTGTCCGCAAGGCGGCTTCGCGCGTGATGGCGCGGAAGCCACTCGTTGCGTCCGGTGTCCTGACCCCGGAGGCTATCCACATCACCCAGCTGCCGAGTCGTTGGAGCAGCCGCTTCGGAGGAGAGAAGAATCGAAGGCTGGCTACGCCGCGGTCCCCGACCACAAGGTCGGCCCTCCCATCCAGAATGGGCTCCAGCAACAACTGGATATCCGCGGCATTGTATTGGTTGTCGGCATCAGTGTTGACAATCACATCCGCGCCGTTGGCCAGGCAGGCTTCCAGTCCTGTGACGAACGCGGCTGCGAGCCCCACATTACGCGGCAGGCTGACCACATGATCCGCGCCGCAGGCGTGGGCCAGATCCGAGGTTCCATCGGTGCTGCCATCGTCCACGACAAGAACTTCGACGCAATCGATCCCCGGGAGCTGCCGGGGGAGCTCCTGGATCGTTTGGGCCAGGGTTCCCGCCTCGTTGTGCGCCGGTATCTGGATGATCAGCTTCATCTAGGGACCCGGTAGTTGTCCATCACGTCGGCTGCCAGTATACCCTCAATATCGGGTTTTCATGCGTCCGGCGCACGACCTGCCTGGTGTCATGTGAGGTGGATTGCCTCGGTTGCCTGGCAGGCTTGCACTCACGTCCGACCAGGCCTGGTTGGCCAATCCTCAGCGCCGACGGCACATGGGTGAGCCCTCAAGGCGCCGACCCGGCCCCTCTGCCCATCTGCCAGCGGGGCTCAGGCCTGGGCGATTCGCCTGATCCTGCGAGCGAGCGGTCGGGCTCCGGAGCACAGACGCGCGAGAGCCGTCGCCTCAAACAGGAGCGCAGATCAGGCGGGAGCCTTCGCCGCCTGGTTCCCTCATCGATGGCGCTCCCACGCGGCAGCGATCTCGGGAGTCGGCCCTCGATGCTTCCGCGAGGACCCGTGTACCCAGGGGCTCTTGGGATGCCCTTGTCGGGCGTTTTCCATCTGGAGGGAAGATCACTCCGTGTTCCGGTCCTTGCGCCGAGATGCTCCCCAGGTGGGGCAGACACGTGCGGTATGCCGGTCGGGGCACCGCCCCTCCACGAAATGGTGATTCTCGGCAGAATGGTCAGCGAAGATGAAGATGGGATGCCCGTCGAAAAGAAAAGAGCAGGCACGCCCCTCGGCAACTCGTGGGCCGTGCCTGCTGGAGTACTCGAACCTCCCCAACACGCGATCCGGGACGAAAGGCCCGTTGAAGGGCCGACCGTCAGTCTGCGTCTGCTCCGGCCTCCTGGCTACCTCCTGTCGGGCATCCGCACATCTTCGGCGACGCACCCGGCAACCACGAGGGACACGTGGCTACCAAGCCGTGGGGCTGTTGTGATCGTCCCTCTTGGCCAAAGCGGCAATTCGTGGGAATCCGTGCTCAAGGAGGTTCTGGAGCTCCCGAGCCAACTCCCTGTAGCTGTCCCAGGTCGCGCCTATTGGGTCCCGAATGTCATAGCCATCTCCGGCCATGGCGGCGAGCAGGTGCACCCGCCCAGTGGTTTCTGGGAACTCCGCCAGCAGAGACTCTCGGTGACCTGCCTCCATGACCAGGATCAACTCCTGTCTGCCGAGCAACTCGCGATCCACCCCACGGCTACGATGATCGTCCAGCGATAGGCCTTTCTCCGCCAGGATCGCCCGGGCCGGCGTGGAGGCAGGTAGACTCTGTGGGACCCAAGTCCCTGCAGACTCTACGCTCCAGCTGCCTCCATCCCCACGCCGCGTGAGCAGATCCTGGAACAGGGCGGCCGCCATGGGTGAACGGCACTGATTGGCGGAACAGACAAACAGAACGGAGGGCAGGTCAATCTCTCCTAGTGGCGCGCGACACACGGAGCCACCGTACAAGATAGGCCAAAGATGCGGCCGAGAGCAGTCCCCAGGCCAAGGCCTCCCACCCGGACTCGGAGGATCCCAGCAGCCCGAGGCAGAACATCGCCAGTCCAGCGCCTAGGGCGGCCTGATAGTGGGCCTGGTTGAGCACTCGGCGAACGCTGCTCGAGTCGGATCTGGCTTGGAATTCCGCGAAGCCGAGGCTTGAGAGCATGACGGCGAGCCCACTGATCCACAGAGCAGCCAGGCCTACCGCCTTCCAATCGATGAGGTTCAGGTTCTCCATTGTGTCAATGCGTCCGGGCGTGAGGACCCAATCGACCGAGCGGCGGCGCATTGCGGATCTCGACCCACGAGTCGCGCAGGCTTCGGATTGGGGCATCATCCAAGCAAGGAACGGGGCGCGTACGAGCCTGCACCTCCTCGGTCGCGCGCCAGTCTATTCAGCGACGTCCCGCCGGAAGGTGCCTCCCGGGGGCGTCGATCCGCATTCGCGTCCGGCTACCCTACCGAGTGGGCTACGGATACCACTCCAGGTACACCGGCTTGCGCCCGACCGCAAAGGGGCTCGAGGTGGGCAATGCGGTGCCGAAAACGTCATAAGCTGAAAGAGGCGTGCCGGGCAAGGTGATCCCGTGCGAGCTGCCGTCGATCGCCGAAAGCAGCCACACACGCCGGCCGCCGCGGCGCATCTCGTGGCCACGAATCCCGGTGAACTCAGTGATGTCGCGGATGTAGGTCGCGTCGGCCATCGCCTGGCGGGCCACAACGTAGGCACCGTAGGCTGGCAAGGGGGTCAGGTCGGACGCGAACAGCTCGGAGTGGCGGTCACGCCAGAAGTACCAGATGTTGGCTCTCAGCCCCTGGGCGATACCGGCGGCATATGCCTCGGCCACATAGTAGGCCTTGGTCGTCTCCCAGTTCGCGTCGCATCCGCCAGTGCACAGGACGGCGGCCTCGGTGTTCATCAGGAACTTGCCCGAGACACCGTGCGCCGAAAGAACGTTCTTGAGGAAGAGCGCCTTGGCCACAGTGCTGGGACCCACCAGATTCCATTGTGTCCCCCAGTTCAGGAAGTTGCCGTAGGTGCCCAGGCTGGCGTAGTAGTAGTCGTAGGCGTGGAAGCTGACTCCGTCGAAATACGGCCCGCCGCCATTGTCAAGGATTCCATTCAGAAACTTGGAGGCATTGCATTTCGGATCGGGATTGATGCTTGGGTCACAGTCGAGCAGAAGCCCTCCGAGCAGAACATGTGCCTCGGCATCCGCGGCGCGGATCGCCGGGTAGGCCACCTTGAGCATGTCGGCGTAGTAGCCGCCGCCATACCCCACAGCATCCGTCTTGTCGCCCCAGCAGCCCCAGTAGCTGTTCGGGTCCGGGAGTTGCGATGGGTCGATGTCCGGCTCGTTCCAGATCTCCCAGAAGCTCACCCGGTACGGCCCGCCCTTGTAGCGGTTGACGAGTTCGGTGAGGAAGTTGGCGAAGGCACCGAGCTTCGAGGCGAGTATCGGGCCGCAGGTGGAGCCGGGGATCTTCTGTGCCCAGGCCGGCGTGCCGCGCACGATCAGGATGACCTTCATCCCACGGCTGTGGGCATTCGCCAGCTCCGTCTCCAGCCCGCTCAGGACCGACCAGTTGTACACGCCTTCGGTCGTCTCCACCTCATTCCATTGAACAGCAGGTTTGCGGATCCAGGTCGAACCGGCATCCGCCAGCAGACCCAACCCGTTGGCGTCTGTCATGGCACCGATTTCTGCACCAAAGGCCGTCTCCATCGGCGGGAAAAAGCTCCGTAGCACCAAAGGAAGGTAGATCGTTGGGCCGGAACTCCCCGACAAATCACCGTTTCGCGCGGAGACATACTGCCCAACGCTCGTGGAGGCTCTTGCTGCCCTCGCCGCGGAGGCCGAGATGGTCAGGAGGCTCAGCGCAACGGCTAGCAGCCCGGTTCCCAGTAAGTACACAGCAAGGGAAACCCTTCGATGGTTCATCATGCACCCCCTTGATCGCGAGAAACGTGTCGGAATCGATTGTCCCTGCGCTGTGGAGTTGGCCGAGGCATGCCCCGACTTCGATGCCAAGTCCGGAAGTCGTCGTGAGGATAGCAGCCGGTACCCTCCTCGACTGCGTTCAAGGCTTGTCGGACGACACCTTTCCTCGGTGTCGGCTGAGGAAGGATCGGGCTGTTTCCCACGGTACCCTTATCTGTAGCACACATACAGATCCGCGACAAGCCGCCGGTAGTACTCCCTTTGTCCGCCTCAGCCCACCCCGCTGAGATGCGCTCATGCCCAGATCGTTCCGGTGTAGTTCCGAGCTGGGGCAAGGGGCCGGGAAAAGATGCAGGACGCCCTCTTTTCGCCTACGCAACGTGCGAGACAGCCCACCTACAAAGAGTGGTAGAAGGGGACCAGGTAGCCCCAGAACGCCACCGCGTCAAACGCAACCATCATCGCCAGGAAGACCCATACGGCCCTGGGTCTCCAACGTGCCGGGACCCAGGCCTCGAGCCCGAGCACAAGAAGCAGCGCGAAGGGAACCACGGCGATGTAGGCATAGCGGCCATGCGAGAGGTACAAGGGCATTCCTTGATACGCCTGACTGCGAATGACAGCCACCAACCATGCAAGACTGACGGCCGCCCCAGAAAAGACAAGGTATGATGGGCGCCACCACCTGGTCTTGGTCCTGGGTCGCCTGCCAATCCGGAAGCTCGCGATCAAGAGGCCCAGCATCCCCAGCCCGGACACCGCCAACGGCACCAAGTACACTCGCGACGCAAGCATCACATCCCGCCAGCCGAAAGCCGCCCAGAAGCTGCGAAAGACGACCTTCGTAGTCGTCCAGTAGATCTTCACCCGATCTGGATCCGTGGCATTCTGCAGGGTGAGCCACAGGTCGGCGCGGAAGTAGCGGTTGATCGAGGCCTCGAGCTCCACCTGAAGACTCGGATGCGAGCGCAAGGCCCATGCCCCCACAGCGGCAATGCCTGCAAGTAGCAGGAGTACCAGGACGGCAGGCTTCACCCATCTGCGCTGTGACCGCGGGTTGTGGGCAAGGATTACCAGCGGGAGCAAGCCTATGAGAATGGCGCCTGTTGACTTGGTGAGGATGGCAGACACAACCAAGCCTCCCGCGAGACTCACAGAGGCGAACGTCGGCCCTCGCCGGAAAAGCTGAGCGAGGACCAGAAACAGGACGGCTGCAAGCGCGTTGATCAACACATCGTTGTTGACCGCCGCCATGATGTCGCACAGCCCGGGCAGGAATACCAGGAAGGCCCCCGCGGCTGCGGCCAAGTTGAGATTCTCGGGAAGGAGCGTCCGAACGGTCAGAAAGCCGGAGGTGATCAGCATCAGATTGAGCAGCACGGACATGAGGCGGACGATAGTTACCTGAGCCTCGATCGATGCCCCCAACCATGGTTTCAGCCAGATGCCGGCCGCGATGTAGTACAACCTGGGCTGGACAAAGGTAGATAGGCCGATCGCCGAGACGTACGGTGTGGCCAGCGAGGCGTCGTCGAGCGACGGAGGCCCATGCGGCCAGTAGTCATACCTGCGCATCGAAGTGGCAATCTCGCGGCGCAAGGGAAGATCGACTGCATCCGGCGCGGGCAGCCTCCCCATCTCAGCGATGTAGCGCACATGCTCGAAATGGGACGGCTCGTCCGGGTGCTGCCACGGCGGCACGACCAGGGTGTACATGATTCCGTGCACCAACGCCGTGGCCAGCAGCGCAAAGAGCCACGAACGCGCCCGCCCCCTCGTCAGGAACCTCACCTCGGCCACCCAGCTCGGAATGTGGCGCGCCCTCGCGCCGGATGAGGGGCGCGCCTCCCCGCCGGGGGAGAGAATCGGCGATCCTCCCAATGCCGCAGACGGCGAGCCCCGGCCCGGCGCGTCCATAGGCCTAGAGCGCCCCCCGTCCGCTAATCACGGCCGGTATGGTCCCCCACAAGATCGCAAGGTCCTTCACGATGGAGTAGTGCGCGATGTACTCGAGCTCGAGTGCCAGACGCGCATCCATCCCCAGGCTGCCGCGCCCATCGACCTGTACAGGACCGGTCAGGCCAGGCTTGATCGTCAGGCGCAGCCTTTGGCGATCATCGTACTGTTCCACCACCCAACACTCCTCGGGACGTGGCCCGACCAGGCTCATGTCCCCGCGGATGACGTTCCAGAATTGCGGCAATTCATCCAGGCTCCAGCGGCGCAGCCAACGCCCAACGCGGGTCACCCGGGGATCATTGGGGACCTTGAACACCGGACCGCTCAGCGGACTGGCCGCCAGTACATCAGCGACATGCTGGTCGGCGTCTTGGACCATGCTGCGCAACTTGATCATGCGAAACGGACGACCATGCCCGCCCATTCGCATCTGAACGAAGAAAACCGGGCCGGGACTCTCGAGCTTGATAGCCAGCGCTGCCAGACCGATCAAGGGCCACGAGAACAGCAAACCCAGCGTCCCGCCGAGGAGGTCCAGCATGCGCTTCAGAACCCGATCGATGCCTGACGGCCCAACCGCCTTCCGGGCTGATGCCGGCGGGGCAATCACCCCGCCCGCCAGACCGAGGCCGAGGGATCCGGCCCGCGCCAGGAGCATCCAGGGAGCGATCGGCAACAGGGCGGGGTCTTCCCGGGCAAGAAACGCCATGAACGGCAGAGCCGTGAGGCCGAAGGCCACACCGACGGCCAGGGCCAGCCAGAGACCCGGCTGCCAGAAGATCCCTGCGATGAGCGCGACTACGAACAAAGCCAGGAGGCCGATTTGCGCCCGTTGCGACGCCGGCGTATGCGAATCTGAGAAGGCCCGCTCGGGCAGCCAGTGCAACATGAACGCCTTCCAATAGCCGATCCCAGTCTTACGCCGCAGATACTCGGCCAAGCTGACATCATGTTGATGATAGACGACGGCCTGCGGGGCGAAGACCATGCGGTAGCCCTTGCGCGCCAGGCGGAAGGAGAGCTCTTGATCCTCGACCGAGGGCACGCGGAAGGCCGTGTCGAAACCCCCGTTCTCAAGAAAGACGCTGCGCTGATAGGCGGCGGCGTAGGTGTCGACGAAATCAATCTGCGGCAGGCGGGCCATCCGGCTGTACTTGTCGGCGTACTCCTGCTGTACAAACCGCGGCACGAAGCCCGTCTGCCGGGTGCGATAGGCGCCCTTGACGGCTACGATACCCGGGTCGGCCAGGGGCCGCACCAGCTTCGCCAACCAGTCCTGGCACGGCTCGCAGTCTGCGTCCGTGAACGCCAGGATCTCCCCCCGGGCGCGTAGTGCCCCCGCATTGCGCGCCGCCGCCGGCCCGGCATTCGCCTGCCGGATGACGACAGCTCCGGCCGCTTCGCCGATCGAGGCCGTCTCATCGCTCGAGCCATCGTCGACCACGATGACCTCGTAGGGGTGATCGAGCCCGGACTGGCCCCTCAAGGCCTCCAGACACCGGCCGAGGCTTCCGGCGGCGTTCCGGGCCGGGATGATGACTGAGATCATGAACTGGACACCCGGCCGCGGCGGCCCACGATCAGGAGAAGCCCGCCACCCAAGACCGGAGGCAGGGTGACGATCAGGTGCAGGACGATGACGTAAGCGATCGCCAGCTGGGGATCGACATGGAAAGGCTCGAGCGCCAATCGAGCAAAGAAGTAGAACGGTCCGATGTTGCCGGGCATGACCGCTGGCAGCAAGCCGATCATCACCAGCAGCATCACCAGGCCGGCAGCCTCCGCGCCCAGCGGCAGGCCCATTGCCTTGAAAAGCACTGCATTGGTGGCGATCATGGCACCCCACGCGCAGAGCGTTAGCCCGACTGCGGGGACTGCCACGTCCGGGCGCCTGAGTGCAAGGATGGCCAATGCACCTTCGTCTAGGACTCTGACCAAGCCTTGGCGGGCGCCCGACACGCCCGCCATACGCGACCGGATCCAGCGGTAGAGCGTTGGCGTGGCCAGCAGGCCAACAGCCAGCAGGCCGGCGGTGGTGCCGGCCGCCAGCAGAAGCCAACCGGGAACGATGCGCGTAACGCTTGCCGGAAGGGATGGGAGAAGCATCAGGGTAAGCCCGGCCAATGCCAGCATGTCCAGTGCCTTCTCGGTGAGGACGGAGAGTGTACCTGAGGTGAGACTGATTCGCGTCTGGGCTGCCAGTACGCCGAGGCGGATGACCTCGCCCCCACGAAACGGCATCAGGATATTGGCAGCCTGGCCGGCCAGATAGGCCTCGGAAACGGCAGACAGCGCAGGCACTGCACCGGCGTGGGCCAGGAGGACACGCCATCTCAGAACGCGAAGAGCAATGCCTAGCAAGACGGTCAGCAGCGCAAGCGTCAGCCAACCCGGCCTGGCCGCGGCAAGGGACCCGGGCAGCGAACGCCAATCGAGGCTGCGAACCGAAAGGAACAATAGGGCCATGCCGGCGAGTGCTTTGAGCACCGCCCAGATGCGAGCCCGTCGACCGAAGGGCCTAGGCCGGGGCATGGCCGCGGGCTGCCGTTGGATGCCGCGTGTTGACCGCCCCGACCGCGCGGCGAGGGCCGGTCGATCCGCCGAGGGACCGGCCGCCACGCGCTCCCTCCGGTATGTTGACAGTGCCCTCGAAGACGTCGCCTGCCAGAGACACCGGCTGTCGGCGGCAGTCAGTCTGATCAGCGATCACCGGATACCCCATTCACGAGCTCAGTCCCTGGATTCGATGGCACATTGCGATCCCGCACGGGGCGCATACGCTCGGCCGGCTGGGCGGTCGACGCCATGTCCCCATACGTGCGAGCCCGCATCGCGCGACCCGTCGCGGAAAGGCAACGACTCTCGGCGCTGGATGAGAACCAGGATCCTCCGGACAATCGTAACCAGGACGACACCCTTCTGCGGCGCGGGGACTGCTCCCACGCCGATATTGGCCGCTTGTCGGGTCGGGGTGATGCCGCGAGCCATGTCGGGCTTCGCCGTAACGTCGTTCGCACGGGCTTCGGCCCGGACCAGGCACAGCACCGGTGTCAGGCTCACCGCCGGCGGTGTCGGCATCCGGCCCGGGGCTGGTTTTGCGCGCAAGCGTTCGAGCAGATCGCTTCACTAGTTCACCTCCGCCAGCGGCGCTGGCGTGTCGCCTTTCGGCGCCGCGGTCAAGGGCCTGATCGGCTCGGCATTCACAAACTCGATGTGCAGCGCGTCCGAGACGCTGGCCACGTACATCGCCTGGGGCGCAAAGCCCAGGACATGCCCGCCGGAGGTGTATTGCAGGAAACCAGCACCATTGTTCGAAGACGCCGCAGGGGAACCGGAGGATGCCGCGCGTGGCGCAGCTTACGCACGGATGCTCGGCGCAGAAGTGGCAATGGCGGCTGCGGGCATCGTCAGGCCGAGCACAAGAACGGCCAGCAGAACCGCAGGCCCAATAACGCGCCGGGGCTGGAGCGACTTCGAAAACGGATTGAGCAGCATGTACACACCCTCCAGCGTGCAAGATTGAGTACCCATAAGCCGTGCCTTCAGGCGCGTGCACAAACTGGAGGGCATTCCGTACCTTCGGGACCTCGCGTCGTCCCCAAGCCGGCGTCGTCTGCCGCTTGTCCGCAAAGCGGTTAACCCCTGGGGCCGCGTGTCGTGATGCGCGGCCTGAGGCCGATCCGACGAGAAGAAGCCACGTTCGCAAGGCTATCTGGTCGGTGCTCGCCTTCTTCTTGTTCTCGGGATGCTTTCGATCGTGCTAGCCAGTCCCAGGGGAGGTCCCTCAGGTTGGTTCCTGCGGGGGCTTTGGCATGGGGTCCGTGGGCGCCACCGCCGCATCGAGGCTCGCCTCGGGCTGTCTCAGCGTAAGGCGCAGGCCCTTGTCCAAGGACACTGTGGCTGCCCAACCCAAAACAGTTCGAGCGCGAGCCACATCCAGCACGCTCCGGCGAACCTCGAAGGCGTTGGCGGGTTGGTGCACCGGTTCCAAATGCGAGTTGAGCAGGTCCGCTACCTTGCGGCATACCTGTTTCACCGTATGGCCGTTTCCGGTGCCGATATTGAACACGCCGACTGCCTTTGCATCAACCGCGATCTGGTTGGCGCGGGCGACGTCCTCGACGAAGACGTAGTCGCGTACATGCCCACCGTCGCCGATGACTCCCGGGCGGCGGCCTCGCCTGAGCGAATCCAAGAAGATGGACACTACACCGTTTCCACGCGACGAGTCCTGGCCCGGGCCATACACATTCCCGTAGCGCAGGGTGACCACTTCCATCTGCCCATCGCATCGGGATAGCAGATCCTCGGCCATGGCCTTGGTCCTACCGTAGGGGGAGATGGGTTGTAGCCTATGGATCTCGGGAATTGGAAGGCTGTCGGGCTCGCCGTAGACCGCCCCGCCGCTGGAGGCAAAGATGAAGCGGCGGGCGCCGGAATGGAGCGCAGCGCGCAGCACGCTTTCCGTGCCTTGGACATTGACACGGATATAGAGCCCCGGTTCGCGGACCGATTCGCGAACACTGATCAGGGCGGCCAGGTGCAGTACGACTTCGGGTCGCTCCTCCATGAGCAGCGCGTCGACCTGGTCGGCATCGCACACATTGGCCACGTGCAGGCGCGCCCCGGCCGGGATCCCAGCGGGCGTCCCGGCGGAGAGGTCGTCGATGACCACCACGTCATGACCCGCCTGAAGCAGCAAGGCCAGGCTGGGCAGGCCGATAAAACCCGCGCCGCCGGTTACCAGGACCTTCACGCGAGGAGGCCCAGGCCCGCCGGCAGCCGGCGTTCAGGCAAGCGGGGCAGGATCGGGGTGCTGTTCCTAGTCATGCCTATCCTTGTCTCGGCCTTTGTACGCGTATTGATGAGCATAGCCGCCGTATTTGCCCGCTGCTTGAGCGGTACTTTGTTAGACACGAGCACGATCAGGTTGGCTCCCGCCACCCGCAACTTGGAGACGGTCTGGCTGGCGACCTCGAGGCGGGTGAACTTCGGCTGAAGCACCAGGATGACCCCATCGACCCGGACGGACAGGACCATGGCGTCGGCCACGACCCCCACCGGAGGGGCGTCCCCGATGACCATCTCTGCCTCCGACGCCGCTTGGCCCAGGATCTGTCCCATGCGGTCGGTCCCGAGAAGCTCGACGGCGTTGGCGGGTGGGTCGCCGCTGAGGATGACCTGCAGGTCGTCAACCTCGGTGGCCTGGAGCGCACCGTCGAATGCGAGGGGTGTGCGAACAAAAGGCCTACCAGCCCGACACGGTTCGGCAGGCCCACGACCTTGTGCACCGTCGGTCCACGCAAGTCAGCATCGACGAGGATCACCCGCTTGCCGCCTTGCGTGACCACGGCCGCCAGGTTGGCCGAAATGGTCGTTCTGCCCTCCTGCTGGCCGGGACTGGTGATGAGCAGCGTCCGCAGCGGCCGATCAACCGAGGCGAACTGGACATTGGTTCGCAAGGAGCGCAAGGCCTCGGTTGCGGGTGAGCGCGCCTGGCGGACGACTTAGGGCGCGCCGTCGGCCTCATCACCGTTACGCGAGATCAGGCCGAGCAGCGGGAGGTCGGCAGCCCGCATGACCTCGTCGGGAGTCTTGATCGTGTCGTCCTACCCGGAAGTAACTATGAGTTCTGTTGCGTTGCAGATCAATTCAATCCTTCGTCTCATTCGATTCCCGAGCGGCGGCTGACGGGGTTGCTTTACGCCGCGCGCTGAGACCTGCACCCTCAGCCGCCTTCGAGCTCTCCCTCATTGGCTCCAGATACTCCATCAAGAACACCGCAAATACGCCGAGCATCAGACCCACAACACCTGCCAGACCCGTGTTCAGCAGCTTGCGAGGGCTTGCGGGCCTGACGGGGGTGGCGGCCAAGCTGGCCAGTCGGGCGTTACCTTCCGTGCTCTGGGAGAGGAGCCTCGTCTCCTCGAGCTTGCGCGAGACCGACAGATAGGATTCCCGGGCCAGAGCCCCGGCCGTCGCCAGCCTGCTCCCTTCCGTCTCAATCTCCTGGATCTGTCCCTGCAGCGCAAGGATTTCACCAGGCAAAGGTTCCATGGCCGCGTTCAGTTCCACCAGCTGCTCCGCAATCGTCTCCTGGAGATCGGCCAGATAGCCTGCCTGTTCGCCGGCGGTCCTGTTAGAGAGCGAGGCTCCCTCGGCCAGCTGGATCTGGATCGGCGTGCCTGATCCCGCATTGAGTGCAAGGATCTGCAGACCGAGCGCTGCCAGATCGTCGCCAAGGCCTGAGGCGCTGTCTGGTGGCAGGGCTTCAAGCTGGCTTCTCAGAGCACGCACGTTCCGATTGATGATCGTTAGCGAGTTCTGCGTAGCGAGGTACGAACTGAGCAGACTCATTCGGGAGCCCAGACGGGCCTGGAGCACTGCCGCCTCGTTCCGGGCCTGGAATTCGATCAGATCATGCTCGGCCTCTTCCAGTCCACCACGCGCCTCCCCGGCCTGCGCGGCGAAGAAGGTTTGGTCCTCCGAATTGCGCAGGTAGATGTCGTTCACGTAGGTGACGAACCGGTTGGCCCAGGTGCTCGCAATCTCAGAGGCAAGGCTTGGCATCTCGGCCGAGGCGGTTAGCTCCAGCACGCTGGGATCGCTGGAAGCCTTGGCTTCCAGCATCTCTCGGAAGTCGTCGAGATTGACGGCATCGGTTGGCAGTTCAGCCTTCATCTCGGCGAAAACGGCCTGCAAAAGGTCATCCGCCGTTGCCAGCGCCAGCATTGCCTTGTATGGGGGGATCCTCACAGGGATAGCGTTGTAGTTGACCTCGACAGAAGGGTTGAACTGAAACTCATAGCGTGCGCCGGTGATCGCCACCAACGCCGTGGCCTCATAGGTTGGTTGCATGATCAAGCTGACTGTCAGGGCGGCCAGCGCCGCCAGGATCGTTGTGGCGGCAACCAGCCGCCAGTGGCGGATCAAGACCCTGAGGTACTCTCTCAGGTCAGTCTCGTCTTCGTAGTAGGCATTAGGCCTGGCGCTATCCATTTGGCCTCCTCAACCGGAACGCAAACGTGCGATCAATCTTTGCTCCACGGAAGACATCAACCCACCGGGACGGAGAAGGTGACCGGAGACGAGGGTCCATTCTACACGCCCTGCGCCCGATTCCAGCCCATGGTCTCAAGAGCGTTGAAATAGCCTAGGGTGTCCTATACCGGATAGGTGTTGACACTTTGATGGCGCTGTCGTTTGTCACATCTGCCTCCCCGGATGAAGAAGATCTCCCCAGGTGTTCGGCCTCGGGTCCGGTATCCCTGATGGGAACGGCGGTGGTTGTAGAAGTCGAGGTAGCGATCGAGGGCGGTCTGCAGAGCCGCTACGCTGGTGAAGAACCGCCGGCGAAACTCGATGCGCCAGAGCTCGCTGAGGATAGTGCCCTGGAGCCGCTCGACAAAGCCGTTGGTCCAGGCATGCCGCGGCTTGGTGCGGGTGTGGCGGGTGCGTCTTTCGGCGCAGACCCTGTCGAAGGCTCCCCGGTATTCGTTGCCTTGATCGGTCAGGACGCGGCGGAGCGGCCAGCCGGCCGCCTGGTAAGTCGGCAAGACATGGCTCGTCAGGAAACGGGCGGCGGCCGCCGCCGAAAACTGCAAGCTCACCTGAGCCACGGCAAACGAGCAAGCTGCGTCGCAGGCGGTGTATTGCCAAACCTTCCCCACGCCCTTCAGCTTGCCGATGTAGAACGTGTCCACACATACCAACTCCCCGGGCTTGCTCGCCTGGATGTGCGGCGCCTGGCGTCGCTGAGCAGCGGCCAACTGGCGTCGGGTGCGCTCGGTGAGCAGCCCCGCCGCCTGGGCGCTGTGGACATCGAGCACCGCCAGGCGCTCCCAGCGCGTTTGCAGACCTCTCCGGCAAAGCAGGCGGTAAATCGTGCTGGGGGCGATGCGCAGGCCGCCATGTTCCGGACGGCGGAGCTGGTCGGCCAGCTGAACCGGGCCCCAGGTGGGCCAAGCCAGAGCCAAGGCGAGGATTGCCCGTTCGTCCTGCTGCCTGAGCAGCGGAGGACGTCCCCGACGTGGCCCCTGGTGGCGGGGATGCAACGCATCTGGCCCGTAAGCCAGGTACCGCTTGCGCCAGCGGTAGAACAGAGTGCGGGAGACACCGAATTCCCGGCACGCCCGCGTTACGTTGCGCAGCTCTTGCGCCCGCGCCATCACGCGCAGGCGAAACGCGTGTATGCTGTCTTCGAGGGTCATGGGCGCTCCTCCCCGTCTCCCCACAAGGGGGCTTTGTCCAACGGGAAGAATACGTCACATGACCCTCGATCACTGTCAACACCTTTACGGAACAGTACACACTAGGCTCTTGCCGGTGCGTGCCATTCAACCACGTCACTCGTACAGCTCGACTGTGAGTTCTCGATGCTCGCTGGTGTACCCCAACGAAGGAGGCAGGGACTGCATGCCCACCGTATCCACCAAG